>Ga0187780_10002493_pt1 | contig 13833 bp, 8 predicted proteins | sample 1015_Q2_SP10_20__FD_132429 | JGI IMG/M metagenome (GOLD analysis project Ga0187780, IMG submission 132429) | Tropical peat soil microbial communities from peatlands in Department of Meta, Colombia - 1015_Q2_SP10_20_MG | ecosystem: Environmental > Terrestrial > Soil > Wetlands > Peat | place...
GCTGACGTAAATCACGCCGTCGACGACTATGGGTTCGGAGACGATGCCCATCATGCCGTCGTACTCGAGATACCAAGCGAGGCCGAGATTGCTGACGTTGGAGACGTTGATTTGCTTGAGGGGGCTGAAATGCTTGGAGTCGTTGGTGCGGCCGTTGACGAGCCAGTTGTTGCCGGTGAGGGCGTCGGCGGCGATGCGCTCGGCGTTGACGTCGGCGGGTTTCACGGCGGTGTTGGCGGAGGTGGGCGAAAAATAGAGCGCAACCGCCACGATGACGGCGATAGCTACCAGAGCTAAACCAAGAATTCGTTGTGTTTGCATGTCAAAGCACCTCTCTCCCGAGTGGACGTGCGCCCGCCGCAGTGATGGGGAATTGCGTGTTCGACCCTGAATGGCGCGGAATTGGCGGAAGCCATGTTAGGAGGGAGAACAAAGAAATGTCAACGCGGAGAGGGCAGAGGTCGAAAGTCGAAGGTTGAAAGTCAAACGAAGAGGGGATTAACACAGAGAACCTCCGAGAGCGCAAAGGGCGCGGAGAAGAGGGAGAGCCGAGCAGTTCCAAAATGGGAAGAATAGACCCCCACCCCGGCAGTTTTCGTAAGAGTGGCAAACAAAGGACTTAAGTCGAGGCAATGGACCACGGTCTGAGGTATGACCATTGAACATTTGAGAGGAGAGATACCCCACCCCCAGTGTTTTGCGTAAGTGCAGAAGCTAAAGGAGTTAGGAGCGTCACGGTGACGCACGGGTTTGCAATAGACAGAATTCAAAGGGGTTACAGAGTCACGGCTTTCGTCACATGTTACTGCGTGACGGGCATAGGCGGGCTGGCGGCAAGAAATCACATAAGCTTATAGCATGCAAGTTACTCGCTGTCAATACTATTATGAGTCGCTTTAATTGTGTGGATTAGAAGGGGCAAAAGAGAGGTCAAAAGCCCCACACGCAAAAATCGGCGTGTGGCTCCCGACCGTCGCAGCCGCTTGAGGGTCAGTCTTTACGAACTATTCCAGTTACGGCCGCAACGCCCATGGTGGTGAAAAACCAGCCTAACGATATCTGGATCCAGCGAATCCAGCGGAGCGAACTGGGCGAGAGCAGCCATACAACATACCGCGAGGTCAGGCGATGGCCAGCGTACTGCCACGTTGGGTCTAGAGATGGGTGCCAGTGGTCCGTCAGGCCAAATCTCAGTATCGGAAGTGAGTTTTCCAGTGAGTAGATTAGGGGACTGAAGTGCTCATAGTAAGGTGGGACTGTGCCGGTCGCCTTAAATTGAGCGTATGCATTGGCCTCTGTCGGAGCGAGGCTTCCCGCGTCATAGCCCGCACTAAAGAGAATAGTTCCCACAATCGCTAGGGCCGACAGACACCATAGTGCTCTTGCGGGATGAAAACCGAATCCAATTGTAACTCGCAGAATCCAGGTCCACACTGAATTCGAGAAACGCATGAGTGAATTTCTAGCAGCGTATTCTTGTTTTCTGCGCAGTCGCTCCATTTCGCAGAGAACGCGACGCGCCCCCAGATCATCTCCGTAGTTTCGCGATGTGCGAGCAAGTTGACGGTAGGGTTGTGGCGCAAACACCTTTTGGCGCGACAACCAGTCTAGTCGGGCGCGGGCAGATTTGGGTGTCGACGCGCTGGAAAATCGGTCGTAAGTCAAACCGTCAATTTTGAGTTTTCCGCGGGCAGGCCAACTCTGGGCGTCGTCCACCAGTGCATCCATGTGGCTGTTTATTAAATCTAGTTCGGTTTGATCTGGTTCCACCATTCGGGTCCAGAAGAGTCCGCCGCCCACCGACGTACCCTGCGCAATAAACGTCCCTTTGATCCTGGCCTTGTCGCAGATTAGCATGCCTCTAATCTGAGCGCGGGAGGCCTGTACCTCACCTTCGGCGTTAAAGTCTTCCCCGAGAAGTAAGCTGCCCCTAACATTGGTGCCGTCGAGGCAGAGGGCGCTGGCGGCCGCTTCATGTTCAGGCGAGCCCTTGAACAAAGCCTTCCCGCATTCGATGTCGCCTCCAACGTCCGCGTTTAGGAGATTGACCTGCCCTTCGGCGCTGAAACCGCGGCAAAGAAAAACGTAGCCTCTCACTTTGATGCTATCTGCGTTGAGTGCCCGCCCGCTGCCAGGCAAACTTGGCTGTAGAGGATTCTTGAATTTTCCGTTCACGCATTCAAGATTGCTTCCCACTTCCGCGTTGAGGAGCTTTACCTCACCTTCTGCGGTGAAGCCATTCCGAAAAAAGATATATCCGCCCACCTTCATGCGGTCCGCGTCCAGGGCCATGCTCGATTTGTTAATGAAGCTGCCGTTGTCGCAGTCAAGGTTGCCACCAATGTTGGAACCGCGCATGCGGACTTCGCCGTCAGCATGAAATCCTTGGCGGAGGCTAATACTGCCTCTTACTTGAATACCCTCTGTGTTTAGCGCTACTCCCGCAGGATTTGAAAAAAAACCGCCTTCACAAACAAGGTCGATTCCGATTTGTGCGTCAGCGAGTCGTACCTCACCCTCAGCGCGAAAGCCGCCGCTGAGGAAGACCCTTCTCGTCACGTTCATGCAATCAGCGGTTAAAGAATGTACCCAGGTTGCTCGAAGGTCCAACTCCGAGAGAGTTGCGGAATGCAAATTGGCATTCTCCGTCAGACGACATCCCACGAGGTTGATGCTGAAGGGGACTGATATGTAGGTGAGATTCAGCTCGCCGATCAGCTGTGCGCCACAAACCTGGATACCGCTCAAGCCGATCTTGTTTCGGGCCAAGGGATCGATACAGAGCCAACGAATCAATGCTGCACGAAGGCTTCTGGTGGGGCCCCATTCGTGTGACTTTGTGGGCGCGTTGGAGGGGTCAGCCAGATTCGCACTGGCGCCGCAGATTGCCATGGTACCCGTCTGCACCGCCCCGAGAAGTTTGGTTTCGGCAGCTGATAGCTGTCCGAAGTACGACTGAGCAAGATAAAACAGGTCAGGAGTCTGTGCGGGGTTCCAGAGTAAAGCCATAGCAACCAATGGTAATTGACCTTATAACATGAAATGTAGAGAAGGTGAGGGTCGGGAGGAAGGTAAGGAGTTGCGAAGAATTCAGGGGTTAACGCTGAAGGAGCGGGGGAAGAGGACAAGGCAGCTAACGGGGAGGGCAGTGACGAAATTGTAGCTGCCGGAGATGCGGTCGGCGAAGAGGAGGACGGCGTCGGATTCAAGGGCGCCGGCGAAACTCAAGACGTCGTACTTGCGGATGTAGGACTGGATTTTGTGCGCGACCACGAAGGAGATGTACGCAATGAGCGTGGGGGTGCTTACCCCTCGGGCAGGATTCCTCGCTTCGCTCGGAATGACAGAAATGGTTAGAGCGCCCGCGGCAGGTGTGAGCGGCCTGGGTGAGGCTGACACCAAGGCGGGTCCCTCGCTACACGCGGGATGACAGAATTGAGAGGCAGACACCTGAGTAGCTGGGGCGCAGCATGCTGCGCCCCTACAAGGGATAAAGACCGGAGGGAGTAAGAGGAGATGGCGACGTAAAGTCGCCGCTACAGATAAGAGGGCACGACATGTCGTGCCCCTACAAAGAGGTTGGAAGTGTGTGGTGGTGGCGGAAGAGGGAGCGGGATTCCGTGTACAGGACAGAGACCAGGTAGACGGAGAGCAGGAGAAGCGCAGGTTCGATGGCGTGGCGGTATTTAGCGACAGGATAAACGAAATAATAAGGAAGCGGGTAGACGAGAAGCGCGGCGGCGAAGAAAAGCCAGCCGCGGGGGCGTCGAGTTAAGGCAAAGAGCAGGCCAAGCCAACCCAGGGCGGAGAGCGGCCAGAACTTCCACGGCTGCCACCATTCGTGAGTCTGATACAGGATGGACGTGCCATCCCAAAACCACCAGGCGCGGCGAAGGGTGAGTTCGCGAAACTCGGACGGATAGTCGCGGACGAAACGCAGCGCATCCTGCTTCCAGTAGTCGATATAGGTCATTTCTCCCCAATCAGCATATTTCTGGAGTTCGGCGGGATTGGCGGAGGGGTGTCTTCCGGCGAAGCCGAGGCCGTTGCTGGCGTGGTAGTTGCCGAGGTGAAATTCGAACCAGAAATTGTCACGAAAGAAAACCGGGCGATGGAAGACAAGTTCATTGCGAATCAGCCAAGGAGAGACGAGCGCGGCGAAGAGCACAGCCGAAAGCGCGAAAGAAGCGAACCAGGGACGATACGCGCGATAGTTTTTGAAGGCGGGATAGAGAAACGTGAATGGAAGTAAGGTCAGGAGCGCGGGATTGGTAAGCGCGGCGAGGGCCCAGAGCGCGCCGAGGAACAACCAATCCCTGCGACGATTCTTTTCGGCGGCGTCGAGGGCGAGCACGAAGGCAGCGGTGACGAAGAAGGCGCTGGCGGTGAAGTCCCAAATCCAGGAGACGGTCCAGCGGAAGAAAATGGGGCTGAGAGCCCAAATCCAGGCGGCGAAAAAGCCGATACGTTCGCTGAAAGTGCGGCGGCCCAGCGCGTGAATGAGGATGCCGGTAGAGGCGGCAAGAATGCACTGAATGCCGAGGATGACAATCGCGGAAGCGGTCGTATATAAGCCGAAGATGCGGAAGACAAGCGCGACAAAATAAGGATAGACGGGAGGGATCCAAGCGGTTGGGCCCGTGTCGAGGTGAAACGGAGAGCTAAAGCCTTGGCCGCGGACGATGTGCGCGGCGATGCTGCAGATTTCGACGCCGAAAGGATTGTTGGAATGCTCGTCGCCGACGTAAGTCTTTTTCCAGAGAACAAAGGCGAAGCGCAGGACGAAACCACAGATGAGAAGGAGAGCGTAGAGGTTGCGAAATTCGGCGCGGGGCGCGGAAGATTCGGAAGGAGCCGGGGATTCTGGGGCGAGAACCGTCATATCATTTATTGTCGAGGAGCTAGGCGAGGCGGGCAAGGTGCAGGCGTGTAGCGCATTCGTATGCGGCAAGAGGCGGGGGATGAAAGAGCGGAAAGCGAACCAGGCAAAGTTGGGAAGAGAAACGCAAGGATGCAAAACATGTAGGCAAGGTGAGAGGCTAAACGGGATGAAAGCACGGCTACAGGTAATGAAGTTTGGAGGAACGTCGGTAGGCGATGCGGAGTGCATCGCGCGGACGGTGAAGATTATCGCGCAGGCGGTGAAGGAAAACCCTTGCGTCGCGGTGGTATCGGCGATGGGCGGGGTGACAAACCGGCTGATTGAAGCAGCGAAAATCGCGGAAACCGGAAATGGGGCGGATGCACTGGCGATCCTGGATGGGCTGCGAAAGCAGCATGACACAGCGATTGCGAGCTTGATTCCCGATGAGAAGAAAGGCGCGCGGCTGCGCGAACGCGTGGAAGGAGTATTGGCGGAAGGGCGCCGGCTGTGCGAAGGAACGGCGCTGCTGCGGGAACTTACGCCGCGAACGCTGGATGCGGTTTCGAGCTTAGGGGAACGGCTTTCGGCGCCGTTGGTTGCGGCGGCGCTGGGAGAATTAGGAACCGCGAGCGAGGCGATTGAAGCGACGGAAGTAATCGTGACGGACTCGTATCACGGCGGCGCGGAACCGCAGATGGAATTGACGCGCGAAAAATCGCAGGCGCGATTGAAGCCCCTGCTCGAGAAGGGGATCGTTCCGGTGGTGACGGGGTTCATTGGCGCGACAGTCGATGGACAGCTAACAACCTTGGGGCGTGGAGGTTCGGATTATTCGGCGACGATTCTGGGAGCGGCGCTGGATGCGGATGAAGTGATTATTTGGACGGATGTCGATGGCGTGTTGACGGCCGATCCGCGGCTCGTCCCGGAGGCGAGGACGATTCCGGTGATTTCGTACCGCGAGGCTGCGGAACTCGCATACTTCGGCGCGAAAGTGCTGCATCCCAAAACGCTGAACCCGGTGGTGGAGGCAAAGATTCCGGTGTGGATACGAAACAGTTTCGCGCCGGAGAAAGCCGGCACGAAAATCACGCCGGAGGGACGGGGTATTAGCGGAGGCGTGAAAGCGCTGACGGCGATTCGCGACGTGACGTTAATCAGCGTGGGCGGTCCGGGAATTGTGGGATTGCCCGACGTGGTCGGGCGGACGTTTTCGACGACGGCAGAAGTGCGCGCGAATGTGCTGTTGATTTCGCAATCGTCGTCACAGAATGACATTTGCTTCATCGTTGCGACGGCGGATGCGCAGCGCACAGTCGAAGCGCTGCGGAAGGAGTTCGCTCAGGACCTGGCGCACCAGAAGGTCGAACACATCACAACGGATCCCAATATCGCCATCGTCGCAGTAGTGGGAGAAAACATGCGGGGGACTCCGGGAGTCGCGGGGAAGACGTTCAGCGCGTTGGGGCGCGATGGCGTGAACCTGATCGCGATTGCGCAGGGCTCGTCGGAGAGCAACATTTCGTTTGTGATTGAAGAGAAAGCGGTGAAAACGGCGCTGCTCACGACCCATAGGGAATTTGGTTTGGGCGCACCGCAAAGCTGATTTTGCCGGATGGAGGAGGGTTGTAGCCCGTGGGGACTCGCGTGCCCTGAGCCTTGGAGGGAACCCCAGACGTTGTGCGGCCGGTTGCCGGTTACGCGCCCATCTGTTCGGCTAAATCGATGATGCTCGCGGAAACCACGTCAAAATCGTCTGGTTTAGCTTTGTCCGGCACGCCGATGCGGCCATCGCCGAATTCGTTTGGACGGTAGACGAAACCTGTACGCAGACCATAGCTCCGGGCCGCTTGCAAATCGGAGACGTGGGCCGCGCACATCATTACTTCCTCTGGTTTCAGATCCAGATAAAAGGGTGCCGATAGGTACATCTCGCGGTCGGGCTTGTAGTGGTTGACGAGATCCGAACCCAGAATGACATCCCATGGTAAGCCGGCAAATTTGGCCAGGTTGGTCATGAGCGCAACATTGCCGTTGGACATCGGCGAGATGATGTATTTCTTTTTCAATCGCCTTAGCCCCTCAACCGAATCGGGCCAGGGCTTCAGCCGTCGCCAGACATGGGACCAGTTGACCTTTTCTTCTTCGCTCAGCCCCTCGATTTTGTATTGCTTGAGCAGGTCCTCGAGAATCATGCGATGCAAATCGTCGAGTTTGGTCCACGGAATCTCGCCCTTGCGTACCTTGTCCATCGCCGGCCTGTATCCCAGGCGCCAGCGGTCGGTGAACTCCACCCAGTCAATCTTCAGACCCTTGGCGTTGCCCCAACTGGTAGCTTCGGCAATCACGGAACTGCGCCAGTCCACAACAGTGCCGAAGACGTCGAAGACACATGCTTTCACGCTGGCCAATTCGGGTTTCATCCTCTGAGTGCCCCCGGGTGCCTGTTGTGCGAGAGCGGCAGGCAGTTCCGAAAATGCCGTCGCTATGACACTTGCACCCGCTGCCACCAGAAATGCTCTGCGATCGAGTTTGAGCTCCATTACTTCGCTTTGCTTAAAGCCCTATGAGCGCATCAGTCCCCGCGATCGTGGAGTCATCTTAGGTGGGGTGTTTGGGGTAAGTCAACGAATGGGACCAGGTCATACCAGCCAAGAAACAACGCTTAAAGGTGAGATTTTCCGAGTGTTTTTGCTAAGTGATGGAAAGAAATGGTAGGCCCGGGAGGACTCGAACCTCTGACCTCTTCCGTGTCAACCTACCGCGATTAGGCGATACAACGACTTACACGGAACAGAAGTGTGTCTTTCCGCGTTTTTTGCCCGTAACACAGGTATGAATCACAGGTAGAAATTGCGGGCAGCCCGTGCGCTCCGCAACTGCCTGCGACTCACTAAATTTTGCGCCGTGTTCGGTCGTGCTCCACGTCCGCCTTTCGGTGCACCAATCGGCTTATGTCAGCTTGGTCTCCGTCCACGGTGGCGAAATCGTGCAAGAGCTTTCGGTAAAGGCGAGCGAAGTTCTCCAGTTCAATCGGATCAAGTATTCGGTTCGCATTTTCAATTTGCGAAATGTGGTACTGGCGTTTGTATCCGAGCGCACGTCGGGCTGAGCCACATCGATGGTTTGTTCGCGTGGGCTGCCTTGGGATTGCAATCACATTCGATGGTGACAGTGACCACAGAAATGAGCGGGAGAATTCACATCGAATTGATTTTTCCCTATCGACAGGTCGCCCTGCGTGCACGTACATGGGTCGTGTGAGTGGGAGGCGAAATGCCCGAACTGGTGTCTGACCAACAGACTTTCGTAGGAGTCCATCAACCATGAATCAGACAAACGAATACTTCAAAGACAAGGTTGCCGTCGTGACAGGTGCCGCCTCGGGCATTGGACTGGCTCTCGCGGAGACGATGCTTTCCTACGGGGCGAGGCAAGTCGTCCTCGTCGACATTAACCACGAGAACCTTGAACGGGAAGCTGCGCACCTAAGTTCGGCCTATCCCGGGAAAGTGCTCGGCATCCACTGTGATGTCACCAAAGAAGAGAATGTGCAGGGCATGATTCAAAAGGCCATCGAGTTCAGCGGACGCATCGATCTCTTATTCAACAACGCCGGTGCCGGCCTCGGCGGGCTTTTCGACAAACAGACCAATACAAATTGGGAGAAGGCATTCGCACTGAACTTTTATAGCGCGCTGTACGGCATTCGGGCGGTGTTACCCATCATGCGCAAACAAGGCAGCGGGCACATCGTCAACACAATATCCGGCATCGCGTTTATGCCGATGGCTCAGCAGACCATGTACTCAGCCACGAAGGCTGCCCTCAACGGGATGACGCTAGCCCTCAGATACGAGCTATGGGATGAGAACATCCGTGTGACGTCCGCGACGCCGGGTACGACAGCCACGGCGATCTGGAAATCCGGCGGTGTTCAGCCACCTCCGGGTGCGCAATCACCGGAACAGTCCGCGCGAACGATCCTTGCAGGAGTGGCCAAGAACGAGCGACTGGTCCTTGGCGACGAACACGACCTCTCAGGCGCCAAAAACTGTTTTAATCCCGATGCCGCTGCAGCAATCGACCATTACCTGCTTGAAGTTGCGCGCAAGCGACGAAGTGGCGAAGTGGCGGTGTAATCAACGGACGGCCAAGCTTTCCGGATCAGCTCAGCAGGAAATGTGGAGGTGCACCAAGGCATTAGAGCCTTCCAGCCGTTGAGCGAGTCCTGTTGAGCTGAGCTAAGAGAAAAACACAGCGACGCGGGCGTGACCGTAAGAAAGAGCGGAGGCAAGAATGTTCAAGCTTGCAGAAGATTCCAACTATATGATGCCGGTGAATTTCGGCGGTGCGGGGGGGCGGCCGCCTGCGATAACCTACCACGATGTCACGTCCATTCAAGTCGCCTACGAAACGGACTCGGAAGGGCTTGCAGCATTCATTCCCGAGCCATTTCAGATGCTACAACCCGTACTGACCATCCAATACTCGATGTGCCGACGAGTGGATTGGATGACCGGCGGCGGTTATAACCTGATCAGCATTGGAGTCCCGGTCGTCCATGCTCACGGTGGTGAGCGGATAGACGGCCTCTATGTCCTTATCATCTGGGAAAACAGGACCGCACCAATACTCACCGGTCGTGAACAAACGGGTATGCCGAAGATCTTCGCCGACATCGAAGACCATCATCAGCTCGGCGACACACTGCTCACCAACGCGAGTTATGAGGGATCGACATTTCTGAAGATGAGCTTTCGCAGGACCAAGCAGATGTCTCCTGATGAACTCAAGGTGCTGAGCCAGCGCTTCGGCACGGTCAATGCCTTCGGCTGGCGCTACATTCCTAATATCGGACGTCCGGGCGCTGCTCTCAGCCATGCTACGCTGTTCCCGCAGGAATTTGTCTATACGGCAGCTTGGCAGGGAGAGGGCCAGATTCATTGGAACGCCCTAGCCCCACAGTACGAGTACTACCCAATGAGCGCGCTAGCCGGTGGCGCCGCTAGCAAAGCATTCGGCCAGCTCCCAATCAAAGCGTACGGCGAGTGCCTGCTGACACATGGGAGCCTCGTCCTAAGAAGTGATTTAGCGAGGCAGTTGGGCTAGGGGCAGGGACCGTATAGCTTGGGAATCGGGGAATTTCCGACGCAACACAGGTAGAAAGTCACAGGTAGAAAATTTGCGGCGCTGAAGGATGGTAGGCCCGGGAGGACTCGAACCTCTGACCTCTTCCGTGTCAAGGAAGCGCTCTAACCAACTGAGCTACGGGCCTACAAGGACATTTAGTTTAGCACGATTGGAGCATCGCGCTGCAGGGTGCAGGCATCGTGGGCGGAGTCCAGGTTTCGTGCAGGAAGGACTGGAGCGGAACAAGCGCAGTATCAAAACGGGATTGGCGAAGCCCATTTTGGATTTCCTTCGCCCTAGTCCTCTCTCTCCCGTTTCGCCTAATCTCTTACCATTCAATCACTTTTGATTTAGCCGCGATCGCCGATGGAGTCTTTTGCCCTCTTTTTCGCCCACCACCCCTATGGCACTCGAAGTGCCTCATATTGGTGCTTCGACGAGCGAAACGCGTCCAGCTAGTAGCCTCGAAGGCAGTCCGGGGAAGTCGAATCGTTAAAAGAAAGTTCCGCTGGGGCACGGGTAGCGCCGCCCAAGCGGAGCTCTGGATGGGTTCACTAGAGCACTATTCGCCGACTGCGGCCTGATGATGCGGGCCGCGGTGTGGGCCGTGCGTGCACGGACCTCGTCGGTTTCGAACAGGGGGAAAGAATCTCCATGCGAATCCCAGGTACAGCAAAAAGGCACTTTCCAGGGGCCCTTTTTTTCTTTTTGTTCTTGTGCGTGAGCACTGCGGTCTCTGCGTGGCCACGCGCGCAGAGCGAAGCCAAATCACCGCCGGGGCAAGAGAAAGCCAAGCCCTTGGGGGGAGATGGCGACTACGTCGGCAGCGAGACGTGCATCACTTGCCACCAGGATCAGGACCGCCGTTTCAAGAACACAATCATGGGCCGGGTGATGGCGCATCCGCAGAGGCCTGACGAGGCGCACGGGTGTGAGGCGTGCCATGGGCCTGGCCGCGCGCACGTCGAGGCTGGGGGCGGCAAGGACACGATTCCGATCCGGTTTGGCAAGGATTCGCCAAATTCCGTGGCAGAACAGAACGCCGCCTGCGAAAAGTGTCACAACCGCGGAACTCACCTGTTTTGGAAAGGAAGCCCGCACGAATCGCGCGGGATGGCCTGCGTGGATTGCCACCAGGTCAAACAAGTGATCCAGGTCGCGCTCTCTTCGGAAGGGCGCTACAACGCGCCGTTATCCGAAAACCGCGGCGTGAAGAAGACACAGCCGGAGCTTTGCCTGCAGTGCCATCAGATGCGGCGCGCGCAGTTGCAGCGCTCTTCGCACATGCCGTATCGCGAAGGCAAAGTGACCTGCACGAGCTGCCACAATCCACACGGCACGCCAAATCCGAGCCAGCTCATTCAGAGCACCGTCAACGAGAACTGTTATAGCTGCCACACCGAGCGGCGCGGGCCGTTCCTCTGGGAGCATCCGCCGGTGATGGAAAATTGCGCGAATTGCCACGAACCCCACGGCACCAGCAATCCGCAACTGCTGAAGACGCGCATGCCGCGCGTGTGCGACAGTTGCCACGACAGCAGCCGCCATCCCACTCAGCCCCAGCCGCTCAGCTCCATCAAGAACTTCAACCGCGGCTGCACAAACTGCCATTCCACCATTCACGGCTCGAATCATCCGTCAGGCAACGCGTTTCTACGCTAGGAAGGGGGCGGACGAACATGAGAAGGTCTCACCAACTTGCAGCTTTGGCGGTTTTGGGTTTTTTGCTGCTCCCGGCAAGCGCTCTTTGCCAGGACAAAGACAAAACGAAAGATACGGATAAGGATACGGACCACGGAACCATTGATGTGGGTGTGCGGTACTCGACCGGCAATGTCTATGGCCGTCAGGACCTGCAGACCGGGCAATGTCTTGGCTGCGGCACGCCGTTCAATCCCAATTTGCAGAATTCCAAGTTCGGCGAGTATCGCGACATGCGCAACGGGTTTTATCTCCGGCGCGTGGACGTGAAATTCGACAACGTTCTGAACAGCAAGAACTACTTCAGCTTGAAATCACAGCGAACGCTCTACCGCGATCAAAGCTACCTGGGCACGTTCGGCCAGTACGGGAAATTCCGGCTCCAGTTTCGCTACGACCAGATTCCCCATACTTATACTGACACGGCGCGAACGCTGTTCACCTTGGCGGGACCCGGTCAGTGGGTCTTCCCGGCAGTCATTCGGCAGGCCATCCAGACTTACCAAGCTACGGCGCCGGCTCCGGCGGGCACAAGTCTGCCGATGCTGATCAACACACAGGTTGTGCCGCAGGAGAATTTCATTACGCCGGGAATCCTGCGCAAAGCGGGAACCGCGTCGCTGTCGTACAACATAAACGGAAACTGGGCCGTGAACGCTTCGTTCTTTCGGGAAAGCGAGCGAGGGACGCGGCCCATTGGCCTGATCATGAACTCCAGCCCCAGCGCCAGCGCTACGGCCGGTTATGGCGTGGAGCTGCCCGAGGTGATCAACTATTTCAACAACCTGGTGAACGTCAGTACGGAATATGGCAAGGGGAGTTGGGCCATTCAAGGCGGGTATACCGGATCGATTTTTCAAAACGGAACCCCTCAGATGACTTGGGATAATCCTTTTCGCTTCACCACCGAACAGGTCGCCAACCCTCTTAGTGGGCGCATGAGCCTGTACCCCGACAACCAGGCGCATTATGTGAACTTCGCTGGCGCCACCGACATCACCCAATACCTGCGCTTCATGGCCAGCATTACGCCGGGATGGCTGCGCCAGAACCAGGCCTTTCTTCCGTATACGTCCAATACCGCCATCAACACTTGCGGCACCGGAACGCAAGCGTGCGACTCTCCAGGAGTACTGCCCGCCCCGAGCTTATCTGGCGACAAACAAACGCTGGCCATGAATTACACGCTGGTGACCACTGCTTGGAAAAGCGTCGAATTGAAAACCGCGTACCGCCAATACGACTACAACAACAACACTCCGCTGCTTACTCTAACCCCGGTCGAGGGCGATGCGGCTGCGCCTGTGACTCCCGGGATTCAGAACACGGCGTTCGGCTTCAATCGCAAGAACCTGGAGTTGACCGGCGACTGGTTCTTTGCCAAGAAGAGTTCCGTGAAAGCCGGCTACCAGGCCGAATGGATGGACCGCTCGCATCGAGATGTGGCGCATTCGCTGGAAAGCTCTGTCTTTGGCGACGTCGACTGGAACCCCACAAAGGACCTGCTCGTCCGCGTTTCCTACCGTCACTCTGATCGCAAACCCGACGTTTACCAGGACGATCAGGCCAGCGATCCAACCACGGGAGTGGGAATCTTGTGTTCCGACACCACGACGGTCTCTTTCACGGCGGACCAGCGTTGCAGCCGGCGATTTGACGAAGCAGCCCGGTTGCTCGATCGAGCGGACGGCTTAGTGCAATACAGCCCTACCGACAAGCTCACGGTTTCGGCGTATGGCGGCACCTTGCAAAACAATTTCAACCGCCCCGGCGGACAGAACAGTCCCACGCCGCTGAATTTCCTGACCGGGGCGGCCGCCACTACCAGTCCTTATTATCTCTATGGAGTGTTGAAGGACATTTCCAACAACTACGGGTTCGATGCCGATTATGCGCTGTCGACACAAGTCAGTTTGTTTGCCGAATACTCGCACGAGCACTATTACAAGCGAATCGTGTCGCGGTATCGCACGCCTCTCAGCGGCACGGCGACTACGATTCTCAACTGTAATGGCTGTGACAGCGCCAACAACGACTGGGAAAGCCTGACCCGCGAACCCGTGGATATCTTCTCCGTAGGCAGCGACCTTTATTTGGGGCACAAAGCGTATGTCACCGCCTACTACTCCCTTTCC
>Ga0187780_10002494_pt1 | contig 13833 bp, 8 predicted proteins | sample 1015_Q2_SP10_20__FD_132429 | JGI IMG/M metagenome (GOLD analysis project Ga0187780, IMG submission 132429) | Tropical peat soil microbial communities from peatlands in Department of Meta, Colombia - 1015_Q2_SP10_20_MG | ecosystem: Environmental > Terrestrial > Soil > Wetlands > Peat | place...
AACAGGACATTACCGATGGGCAAAAGGTGAATTAGAGACGGTCATTAAAAAAATTCCTGGAATAGGTGAAAAGCTTTCTTCAACTTCTAAAAAATTAAAAGATGGTTTGAAGTATGTTGTTTCCAGTGGAATGTTTTTTGAAGAATTGGGATTCACTTATTTTGGTCCAGTAGATGGCCATGATTTTGAAAGTCTATTTGAAAATTTAGAGTATGCTAAGAAAACAAAAGGTCCAGTTTTAATACATGTTCTAACGAAAAAGGGTAAAGGTTATAAACCAGCTGAGTCTGATGAAATTGGTACTTGGCATGGAACCGGTCCATATAAAGTAGAATCAGGGAAAATGATTAAGCCAGTTAATTCTCCTCCTGCTTGGAGTAAATTAGTAAGTGATACAGTTTTAAGATTAGCTGAAAAAGATGAGCGCATTGTAGCAATTACGCCAGCGATGCCTGTTGGTTCAAAATTAGAAAATTTCCAAGAGAAATTACCTGACCGTATTTTTGACGTAGGTATCGCAGAACAACATGCTACAACAATGGCAGCTGGACTTGCTACTCAAGGAATGAAGCCTTTTTTAGCAATCTACTCAACGTTTTTACAAAGAGCTTATGATCAAGTAGTTCATGATGTTTGTCGCCAAAATTTAGATGTTTTTATTGGAATTGATCGATCTGGCTTAGTTGGAGCAGATGGAGAAACTCACCAAGGAGTATTTGACATTGCATTTTTAAGACATATTCCTAATTTAGTGTTGATGATGCCAAAAGATGAAAATGAAGGCCAACACATGGTAAATACAGCATTCAAGCATTCTGGTCCAATTGCAATGCGTTTCCCACGTGGAAATGGATATGGAGTCCCAATGGATCCTGAGTTAAAAGAATTACCAATTGGATCATGGGAAGTATTAAAAAACGGATCTGATGCTGTGATATTAACTTTTGGTACAACAATTCCAATGGCTTTAGAAGCAGCTAACAAATTGGATCAAGAAGGTATATCAGTTAGAGTTGTCAATGCGAGATTTATTAAACCAATGGATTCTGCAATGCTTCATGATCTATTTAAAGAAGGAATTCCTATTCTCACAATTGAAGAAGCTGTTTTACAAGGTGGATTTGGAAGTGCAGTTTTAGAATTTGCAAGTACAAATGAATATGAAAATGTAAAAGTTAAAAGAATGGGTATTCCTGATGAGTATATTGAGCATGGTGAAGTGGATAAGCTTCTTGAAGAAATTGGCTTAACGAATGAGGAAGTTATTTCTAACCTTCGTAAAATGGTCGCACAAACAGCTAAGAGGATGTATTAATATGGCAAAAAAAGAACGTGTCGATGTTCTTCTAGTAGAACGAGGTCTAATAGAAACAAGAGAAAAAGCAAAAAGAGCAATAATGGCAGGTCTTGTTTATACAAATGAAGAACGTTTAGATAAACCAGGTGAAAAAATAGAGATAGATTCACATCTTCAAATAAAAGGAGAATTAATGCCTTATGTGAGTAGAGGTGGGTTTAAACTTGAAAAAGCTTTAAAAGTATTTGACGTTTCTGTTCAAGATAAAATTATGATTGATATCGGTTCTTCTACAGGGGGCTTTACAGACTGTGCATTACAAAATGGAGCTAAACTTTCTTATGCATTAGACGTAGGGTATAACCAATTAGCATGGAAGCTTCGTCAAGATGAGCGAGTTATTGTAATGGAGAGAACAAATTTTCGTTATGTAAAACCAGAAGATTTAATTAAAGGGTTACCACAATTTGCATCAATTGACGTTTCGTTTATTTCACTCCGTCTAATTTTGCCAGTACTTAAAACGTTATTAGTGCAAGAGAGTGATGTGTGTGCGCTTATAAAACCTCAATTTGAAGCCGGTAGAGATCAAGTTGGAAAAAAAGGGATTGTTCGTGATAAAAAGGTTCACGAAAGTGTTATTGATTATATTGTTGAGTTTTCATTAAAAGAAGGTTATGATGTCAAAAATTTAACTTTTTCCCCTATTACAGGTGGAGATGGAAATATTGAATTTTTGATTCACTTACACTGGAGCGGGGAAAAAGAATTAGGAAATAATTTGCTTTCTCAATCTTCAAAAGAAATCGTTGATCAAGCTCATGGTGAATTGAAAAGCCAAAGTTAAGGGAATCCACCATAATGGATTCTCTTTATTTTTTAGGATCTTTTCTAAAAGATTGTTGTTTTTTTAAGGTTTTGTTAATACAAACTTTAATAAAGAGGTTGGTTGGAGCGGAAGGTGCGAGACTCCTGCGGGAGAAGCGGGAAGATGAGACCCCCGCAGGAGCGATAGCAACGAGGAGGTTCACCGCCCCACGGAAAGCGAGCGACCTGGAGAGGAAATCCACGAGCTCTTAAATGCAACAATCTTTGCGAAAATAGTTTTTTTAAAACAAGAAAACCTAAGTAAATACATAAAAAGAAGTCAATTTTTAAAATATAACTTAAAGATAACTTTATATCATTTCAATTCAGTGAAAACGGTTAAAAAAATATATACAATGTCTTAGTTATTGGTTAAGATTAGGGTAGAAAGCCGAAGAAATTTGTCGTAATTTACGAAGAGGTGTACTATGAATAAAGGTCAACGTCATATAAAAATTAGAGAAATTATTGCTAAAAATGAAATAGAAACACAAGACGAATTGGTTCAAGCATTACGTGATTTAGGTTTTAAAGTAACTCAAGCAACTATTTCTAGAGATATAAAGGAGCTTGCATTAGTTAAGGTACCTTTATCTGATGGGAGATATAAATATAGTTTACCAGCAGATCAACGATTCAATCCTCTTCAGAAACTAAAGAGATTGTTAGTTGAATCTTTTATTAAAATAGATAGTGCTAGTCATTTAATCGTAATGAAAACTTTACCTGGTAACGCAAACTCGGTTGGTGTACTAATTGATCATTTAGACTGGCCAGAAATTATGGGGACAATTTGTGGTGATGATACAATTCTTATTATTTGTAAATCACCAGAAGAATCCGACTCATTAAAAGGGCGTTTCCTTGATATGCTACAATAAATATAACAATTTGGCTCTTTTTTAAAGAGTGGTGTTTTGGTTTTTGTAAAAATGACAGAAGTTGATTGGAATGGAAGGGTGCCCAGGCTCCTGTGGGAAATGTGGGAAGGCTGAGACCCCACAGGAGCGTATGCGACGAGGATGCTCAGCTCACGCCCCTAGGAAAGTGAGCATCCTGGAGTGGAAATTAACTTACACATACTGATAGCAACAATGTATACGAAAACAGCCAACAATATAAATGTTTTCAAAAAGCTTATTTTAATAAGTAATTCAAGTGTTGATGTTTTACAACCTATATTTAAGTATAGAACAATAAATAGAATTGGTTTAACAACTAATTAGAGAGGAGCAATTCTTTGTTATCTGAACTAATTATAAAGAATTTCGCAATTATCGAAGAAGTATCAATTTCATTTGAAAAAGGGCTAACTGTTTTAAGTGGGGAAACTGGAGCAGGTAAATCCATTATTATAGATGCCATTGGTCTACTATTAGGTGGACGAGGTTCGGCTGAATTTGTTCGTTATGAAACAGAAAAGGCAGAAATAGAAGGGTTATTCTATATAGAGGACGAAAATCATCCGATTTATACCAAATGTGAAGAACTTGGTTTTGAGATGGAAGATGAGATGATCATCCTAAAACGTGATATTACCAATGCAGGTAAAAGTGTTTGTCGAATTAATGGGAAATTAGTAACTACGTCAACGTTAAAAGAAATTGGTGGTCTTCTAGTTGATATTCATGGTCAACATGAAAGTCAAGATTTAATGAACCAGGAACACCATTTATCAATGTTACAGCATTTTGATAGTCATTCTATAGAGCCACTATTAAAGGCATATCAAGAAAGCTTTGGAACATATACAGCTCTTAAGAAAAAATTGAAAAATTTAACTGAAAATGAACAACAAATGGCACATAGACTTGATTTGATTCAATTTCAGCTAAGTGAAATTCAAAATGCAAATTTAAAAGAAAATGAAGATGAAAAATTGTTAGAAGAAAAACTAAAAATTTCTAACTTTGAACGAATTTATAAATCATTAGTTGAAGCATATCAAAGCTTATCTCATGACGGGAATGGCCTTGATTCAGTGCGGACAAGTATGTATGCATTAGAAAATGTAGCAACAATTGATGAAGATATTAAAGATTTACATGAGGGTGTAAGCAATAGTTACTACATATTAGAAGATATTTCCTATCGTTTGAGAGATTCCATCGAACAAATGGAGTATGATCCAAAACGTCTAGATGATATTGAATCGAGATTAAACGAAATATCTATGCTGAAAAAGAAATACGGTAATAGTGTTACTGAAATTTTAAATTACGCTGAAAAAATTGAACAAGAGCTAGATACGATTCAACATAAGGATCAACATATCGAACAACTAATAAAAGAACTTGATGAAGCATCAATTACCGTTATAAAACATGCACAAAAACTTTCTGAAAAACGGAAGGAATTAGCTAATAAATTAATCGATGCCGTTCATCAAGAACTGAAAGAATTATACATGGAAAAAACGACTTTTGATATCTTTTTTACATTTGAAAATGGAACTGAAAATGACCCAATTTTAAATGGAGAACATGTCAAACTAAATAAAGATGGATTTGATGTTGCAGAATTTTATATTTCAACAAATCCTGGTGAACCTTTAAAACCTTTAGCAAAAGTAGCTTCAGGTGGAGAGTTATCAAGGATGTTTTTAGCTCTTAAGAGCATTTTTACAACACACCAAGGAATCACTTCAATTATTTTTGATGAAGTTGATACTGGGGTAAGTGGAAGAGTTGCACAAGCAATTGCTGAGAAAATTCACAAAGTGTCAGTTAACTCCCAAGTTCTATGCATAACACATCTTCCACAAGTAGCATCGATGGCAGACACACATCTTTATATTCAAAAAGAAATTGTTGGAAACCGAACGAAAACGTTGGTTACACCTTTAGTGAACGATAAAAAAATAAATGAAATAGCACGTATGATTGCCGGTGTTGAAATAACAGATGTTACCCTTCAACATGCAAAAGAATTAATAAATCAAGCAGAATCAACTAAAAAAATTCATCAAACAAATTAAGAACGCTCCAAATCATCTGAAATTATTCAGTGTGATTTGGAGTTTTTTTATGATGAAGAAAGTTTTTTAAACATGATGATCTATTGTTTGAAACATACTAAGACGGAGGTAAACCTAGATAAAATCTTTTTGCAATGAATTCATTCAAACTCATTTCATCCAATATCTTTTCATTTTTTGACAGTCATATTTTTTTTTAAGAAAGCTCACATTAAACATACAGCCCAAGGTGGCTTGATTATAAATTAAAAAGGAGAGTGATTTGTTTGTGATCAATTTTGTAAAAAACAAATTTTTAAATGTATTTCTCCTTTTTTCAATTTGCTTTATTGGCGTTGTTTATCATACTCAGCAGATGAAAGTATTAAGTTCTAGTGAAATTAGTAAGAAGAAAACGTTGAATCAGCAAAATAATAATAAAATTAATACTATATATCAAGAAAATAAAATAAAAAGCAGTAATATTATAAATTCAGTCAATAATAGGGAATCTTATTTTGAAAATGTCTCTTTAAAAGCTAATAGTCATAATAAAGTCCATAGTAATATTGAAATGATACCTGGTGGGCAATCAATTGGAGTAAAACTAAATTCTGTAGGAGTTCTTGTAGTTGGGCATCATTTGATTTTAACAGAAGATGGACAAAAATCGCCAGGTGAAATTGCAGGGATACAAATAGGTGATATGATTATAAAAATGAATGAGACAAATATAGAAAAAATGGCTGACGTTTTACCATTTATCCAACAAGCAGGAAAAAATGGTGCACCAATTCACATAACAGTTAAAAGAGAAGGCAAATACTTAAATAAAATATTAAAGCCTTTAAAGGATAAAAATCAAGACTCTTATCGAATTGGTTTATACATTAGAGATTCTGCTTCAGGAATTGGAACAATGACATTTATTGACCCAAAAACATTAAAATATGGTGCACTCGGTCACGTTATATCCGATAGTGATACAAAAAAAGCAATAGAAGTTGAAAATGGGAAAATCTTGTATTCAACTGTCACTTCCATTGATAAAGGAACAGATGGGTCACCTGGTGAAAAAATTGCACATTTTGCTGCAGAACGTGGAACTATTGGAGATATTACAACAAATAGTCCATATGGGATATTTGGGAAAGTAAATGAAAAAATTAATAATGGAATCTATACAAAACCAATTCCGATTGCACTTTCTGATGAGGTTAAGGAAGGGCCAGCTAAGATTTTGACTGTTATTCATGATAATAAAGTTGAAGCTTTTGATATCCAAATCATAAGCAGTATAAAACAAAAATTTCCATCAACAAAAGGTTTAATTTTAAAAGTAACTGACCAAAGACTCCTGAAAGAAACAGGTGGAATAGTTCAGGGAATGAGTGGATCTCCGATCATTCAAAATGGAAAATTAATTGGAGCTGTTACTCATGTTTTTGTAAATGATTCAACTAGTGGATATGGTGTTCATATTGAATGGATGCTAAATGAAGCAAAATTACCGATATATGATTATTCTGAATCCGAAGAAAAGAATAAGGCAAGTTAAAAAAAAACCTTTCGTGTGAATACGCGAAAGGTTTTTTTCTATCAAGTCCCGGTAAAAGAGCATTCAGAAGTGGAACAATTACTATAAGAAGAGAAAGTTAATTATAAAAAAATACCAAATTTTACCTTTTTTAAATTTTATATTTACAAAAATCGTGTGAATATGCAGAATTTTATAGTACAATATACTTAATATAGAAACCATATGAAAGATAATTACATAAGCTAAGTCGAATACTAGTAGAAAATGAAGAAAACTATCTATTTTAATAAAAATATTCAGAATTTATAATTAACATTAGGGAGAAACTTTTATTGTCGAAATTTTCGGTAAAAGGTTAACTTAGAAATAGTAAATCGTGATGAAGTATGGGGAGGAACGACTGTGGAAAAAATTAAGGTAATGTTAGTGGATGATAATAGGGAATTAGTAGTCATGCTTGAAAATTATATTAATGCACAATTAGACATGGAAGTAGTAGGAATAGCTTACAATGGGTCAGAGTGTATACCACTTGTAAAGGAGAAAAAACCAGATGTACTTGTTTTAGATATTATTATGCCACATTTAGATGGAATTGCTGTTTTAGATCGTTTACGTTCAGGTATAGTTGAGAAAATTCCAAATGTAATTATGTTAACAGCGTTTGGACAAGAAGACGTTACGAAAAAAGCGGTAGACCTAGGTGCATCTTATTTTGTTTTAAAACCATTTGATATGGAGCATTTAATTAATAATATTCGTCAAGTTGTTGGGAAGGGATCGACACTTGCAAAGCGCGCTACACCTTCATTAGTATCTAATTATGAAAGTAAACCACGTAATTTAGATGCAAGTATTACAAGCATTATTCATGAAATTGGAGTTCCTGCTCACATTAAAGGATATATGTATTTACGAGAGGCGATTTCTATGGTGTATAATGATATTGAATTACTAGGGTCTATTACAAAAGTGTTATATCCTGATATCGCTAAGAAATTCAATACAACTGCAAGTCGGGTAGAACGGGCAATTCGCCATGCAATCGAAGTTGCTTGGAGTCGTGGTAATGTTGATAGCATCTCAACTCTTTTTGGTTATACAGTAAGTATGTCAAAAGCTAAACCTACAAATTCTGAATTCATTGCAATGGTTGCGGATAAACTGCGTTTAGAGCATAAGGCTTCTTGAAAGGATTAAAAATAAAGTGTTTTGCACTTATACAATTAATTTTTTAGTGAATTTTGTCATATAACCTTCTGTTGAACCTACAAATAATTCGTTTGTTTACCAAAAGACATTTTATTTTATTGGTATGGAAATTACCAGTAAAATATGATGTCTTTTTTTGTGTTCAAGTATGAAACTGAAAAAAGGATATAGGGCTAAGTTAACTCATTAATATATAAAGGGAAAATAATAGTACACACGACGAATCAAACGATCCATTGATTTTGATTTAACTTGCTTATAGTTAGACTAAAGACGATAATGACTTAATAGCTTTATGAATAGCATGAGATTCAATATTCAAATACTCATTTGATGGAAATCACGTTTTCCTTCGTTGTTAAAAAAATCAAATGAATGCTTACATATATGGTAAGTTCCCCCTCAATTTTTTATCGAGAATAGTACCACCACTTCGAAAACCTTCCTAATCAAACAAATCTTCTTCTATCCAAATATATTTTACACTCTAAGTATTCTTCCAATATTGGCCTTGAAGGTATTTAAAAGTCTAATTAACAATAGATGTTTTATAATAAAACTCACTTTTGTGTCCTTGTATGCCTTAAAATAGGATATAAGTACCGTCATTTATACACTTTATCTTAAATTGGATAAAATTAATTGTTGTTTATATTAGAATTTTCTAAATATTTTATAGGAAAAAAATTCCATATATGATAAAATTTTAATGATAAATAAAAGGAGGGATTGGGTGAAAAAATTATTATTAGCTCTATTATCAACTACTTTATTAATTTTGTTAGGTGCATGTGGAAATTCGGATGTTAGTACAGGTGGAAGCGCAAATAGTACTGAAAAGAAAACAGATGCAACTAAAGCTAAATCAACTCAAACAGAAGATAATTCAAAAACCATCAATGCTTCTTCTCAATCTATTAATGCAATTGGTATGAAGGTAGGATTGGGAGAAATAAAAATTAGTGAAGAAAAAATTGAGGTAGGTATTAATATTAATAATACTACTAGTAAAGTACTTAATTTCTATCCAGACCAAGGACACCTTGTTATTGGTGACATGCAACTTGATGCGAACATGTTTATGACATCGGGAGAAATTGGTGGCGAAGTTCAGGGTGGAGTAAAGCAAGATGCAGTAATTGAATTTACAGCACCTGAAGGTAAAACAATTGATGTAAAATCGGTTAAACAGATTAAATTAATTTTTGGTGATGTTACAAGCGAGGATTTTATGAGTAGTAAAGGTGTTCAATTTAATATACCTGTAAAATAAAGGAGAAAAATAAATGAAAAGAACAACAGAATTCGTATTAGGTTTAATTGGCGGAATCTTTGGCGTTTTCAGTGGTTTTTTTGGAATGATTATAGGTGGTGTGGATGCTGCTTTTAGTGCATCGGGTCAGAGCGATATTATTGGACTAGGTGTAGGGGCTATTATACTTTCAATTTTAGGTATTATTGGCTCTGTTGTGGTTAAGTTTAAACCCAAGTTAGGTGGTATGTTTATGACAATTGCCGCTATTGGTGGAATAATTTGTATATCAATGTTCTATATTTTACCAGGTATCTTGTTGATTATTGGAGGCCTTATGGGATTGTTTAGAAAGAATAAGGAAATTAATGCAGCTGCCTAAGTCTAAATAGGATTATTAAGCAAGCTATGGTAATTGTAAGTATTTAATACTTTATTAGAAATCATCAAAGTACATATCAGATGTGAAAATTAAATAGTTACAAATTCATTCATAAAAATATAAAATATAACTTCTAACCGTACCAACAACATTAACACAATTCCAAGCAGTTTCAATTACATGGCGATTTGCTCGTTCTTGACGGATAAATTACGCTTTGAGCATTAGACTTCTTTAAAGAATTAGGAAATAAATTATCTTGATTAGAAAAAGTAATTATATGCACTCATTTTATTTTCAATAACACCTTTCCTCTTAACAATTAGGGAAAGGTGTTAAATTTTTTTAAGGCTCTTTTCTAAAGTATTGTTATTTTTAAAATGATGTAATTAAAGGAAAAGTATTAATTGGAGTGAAAGATGTGAGACCCAGCAGGTGTTATTGCGGCTCGCCACCCGCCCCATGTAACGAAGCTTATTTAAACAGTATTGAATGAATTATTTAGGTTCAAGCAAACTTGTGCATGAATCTATTTGGAATTCTGCTAATTCAACATCTACTTCACATTCATTAAAATTAACTACATAAGGAAGATCACTATTTCTGTGGATCTCCTTTATGACAATATTACTACCTTGATGAGCAATTTTACCATTATTAAAGTTAATATCTCTATTTAAAGTTAAATGTTGGCCTTTTAGATAATGCATAAATGTTCTCCTTTCAAAGTAATATATTTATCCCGCATTAACGGGCAGTAAGCCCCCCCACTGATGGAAGTTTCACTTTATTTTAACCATTTATCTATTTCAATAGTAAGTATCAATATATATTTATTTCATGACAGGTCAGCATATGATATTAAAATGTATGTTTTCATTAAAGATTTGTGATGAATTTGAAGAAATTTTGATTGTAATTTAAATAGTTAGGAGAAGTTTATTAAGGTGTGTGAAATGAAAAAAGAGTATGGTTATCTATAACCATACCCTTTAAAAAACTAATTATTATGATGTTCAGTGCTTTCAACACTACCACTTCTTTTTAGCTTATTCCATCCAACTGCTACACCTTTAATTGAGGCTAATACAGATTTGAAAACTACATATGTCATAAATTGACGATAGATAAACCTTTGTACGATTAATGATAATAATGGTTTAGGATTTTCTTTTTCCAATCTGAAGGCAAAGTATGATGTACCTAAATCAAAGATAAAGAAAGCTAAATAGAATAATATTACTTTTAATGGATCATGACTAAATAATCCAATGAACATTAATAAATCAGCAAAAGGTGAAACTAAATTTGAGAAATATTGGAATAACCACATATTTGGTAATCCAATAAATCCTAAAGTTTTATTTTTCTTATTGAATAATCCAGAACGGTGTTTCCATAAACATTGAAGTGTACCGAATGACCAACGGAAACGCTGTTTGATTAAGCTTTTTACATCTTCAGGTGACTCAGTATAGGCATAAGCTTTTTCTTCGTATACGATGCGATAACCATTACGTAATAGAGTTAGCGTAAGGTCAGTATCTTCTGCAAGTGTATCTTCACTTAAACATCCTGCTTCTATTACTCTTTGTTTATGCCAAGCACCAATAGCTCCTGGTACAACGGTAATACAATTTAATTCATCAAAAGCTCTTCGTTCAAGGTTAAAACCTGTAATATACTCGACGTGTTGCCAATTTGTTAAAATATTTTTTCGATTTCCAACTTTTACATTACCTGATACGGCAGCAACATTAGGATCTTCAAAATGTCTAACCATTAAAGAAATTGCATCTTTTGAGATTAGAGTATCCGCATCTAAAGAAACAACAATATCTCCACGTGCTTCATTATATCCAAGGTTTAAAGCAGAAGCTTTACCACCATTTTCTTTTTGGATTAATCTTACTTGTTGGTTATCAGAGAAAGCATCCATAATGACTTTGGACGTCTGATCTTTTGAACCATCATCAACAATAATGACTTCAAAGTTTGGATATTCACTTTGAAGAATCGACTTTATGGTCTTTACAATAACTTTTTCTTCGTTATAGGCTGCGATTAATACGCTAACGAATGGCTGAACTGGAATACTTGAAAATGTTCTCGAACTCGATCTTCTTTTTTGTTTTAATGCAAAGTACATTAAAAAGATTCCTCTAAGAACACCTAACACGATAGCTGTATAAAAAATCCATTGTAAAGTATTACGGAAATAGTCTGCCCCATAAAAAACTAATTTGTCATATACAATGAAGAACTGATCTTTTAAAGGTACAGGTGGCATTATGTCACTACGTTTTTTACCTAATAAGTCAGATACTGTTACAAATTGGTACCCGTGTTTTTGTAAATTCTCAATAATAATTGGTAATGCTTCAACTGTATTCGTTCGATTTCCACCAGCATCATGTAATAGAATGATATGTCCATCCCCATTATAAATTGGAGTAAGAACATTATTAATGAGTTCTTTAACAGGTGGTCTTGCCCAGTCTTCAGGGTCAACTTTTTCTCCAACCATTGTGTAATTTAATTCTTGAGCACGAATAATTGGTACAAGCTCACTTGCTAAATAAGGCTCAGCATCAGCTTCGTAAGGTGCTCTAAATAATGTTGTTGAATGTCCTGTTAACTCTTCAATTAATCTTTGTGTAGCATTAAGCTGTAATTTTGTTTCAAAAGACGAAACGGTCGCTATGTTAGGATGAGTAAAAGTGTGATTTCCGATCTCATCCCCAGAATTATATTCACGCTTAATAATACTTGGATTATTTTCAGCATTTTGCCCAATTACAAAGAAATCGGCTTTTACATGATATTTGTTTAATATATCTAATATTTGCGGGGTATATGTTGGATCTGGTCCATCATCAAATGTTAATACAACTTGTTTTCCTTTAGGCTGTCCATATCGTTGAACTTCATATGTGATAGGTAGTTTTGTGTACTGTTCATCAGTAATATATCCGTTTTGATCTACATTAAAATCACGATAACCTTTTTTGATGGTGTTCGTGACTCTTAATATTTCACCTTCTCCATAATACTGAACTCGATCATTACTGCTTAATTGATGTAAATCTTTTAAGGTATCTTTTGTATCATTAGAATGTTTGATTTCCTTCCAAATACTAGGATCCTCTGCTCCTAATCGCCATAAGGCAATACCTTTTGCATTTTCATTCATAGAAGTTTGAAGTTCATTATAAAATGTTACTCCATCTAAGAACCAAACAATATGAGTTTCTCCACTGTCTTTATAAATGATATATGGATTTCCACTTTGCCTGTTCCATTGAATTTTTACATGAGAATCTTTTACTAGTTGGATTACATCAGAAAACGTTAATGGATCTGCTGGATCTTTAGAACCAACTGTCCAATCATAACCATAGTTACCAATAGAAACAATAAGTTTATCTGCTGGGATATCTAAATTACTAAGTGTAGTTTTGAACCAATTGTTTGAAGCGATTGGTCCAGCAGGTCCACCACTATAATGTTCGTCATACATCATGACAATGACACGATCATCAACTTTAGATAAAGCTGCGTAATCAAAAGCATTATCATCACTTGGAACATCTTGAGTAACTTTTAAATGGTTTTGATGGAAGACGTTAGAAAGTAATGACATAAATTGAGTTAATTTTTCTTTATCGCCTTCTGGTATCGATTCAAAGTCAATATTAACTCCTGCAAATTTGTTAGTTTTAATCGATTTTTCAAGACTATTAATAAATTTCATTTGTGTAGCAATAGGTGAATTTAATAATTTGTGTATTTCTTGAGTATCAAATTTTCCATTATTAAAGTTATTAATTAATGGAAGTATTTTTACATGATGTTTTTTTGCATAGCGTACAATCGATGGATCGATTTCATTACTAAATGTAAAATCAGGTTTTAAATGATACCACTCAGGAATTAAATTCGTAATTGAGCGCACGTTTTTTTCAAACGAACTAGTACTATTCTCATCCCAGTTTACATAAAAAGCATATGTTTCTTTTTGTACACTTTTATGATTATAAACATGTTGTAAGTGGTATTTTGATGAATTGTCTTTTTTTAACTCAAATTTCAATAATTTTTCACTTATCTTTGCATCAACAGGGAAAATATTATTATGACGCTCTGCATTTAATTTTAAGTTTTTAAAATGTGAAGTTGATAGGATACTCTGAAAGAAAAAATAAAATACAATAATTGATATTACTAATAAAGTACCTATTAACCAATTAAATATTCGTTTTCTTTTACCATGAGCATCATAAAAAATAAATGATGATTTATCCTTCTTTTTTTTCATTTTTTTCTC
>Ga0187780_10002496_pt1 | contig 13828 bp, 11 predicted proteins | sample 1015_Q2_SP10_20__FD_132429 | JGI IMG/M metagenome (GOLD analysis project Ga0187780, IMG submission 132429) | Tropical peat soil microbial communities from peatlands in Department of Meta, Colombia - 1015_Q2_SP10_20_MG | ecosystem: Environmental > Terrestrial > Soil > Wetlands > Peat | place...
GCGGTATGAACGCCTTCTGGAAAGACTGCCTCGATTTCTTCGATATAGACTGTCCAGGCTTTGAAATTGAAGCTCAGCTTCACCTGCGTATTTGCAAGGCCAACCTCGAAATCGCGGAAGTACCCAGTTTTGAGCATGCGCGCATCCACGGCACCAGCAACTTCCATACTATTAAGGACGGGTGGAGAGTGCTGAAGATGATCGTGATAGAACGCGTAAATGGCCGCTCGGTGATTCGAACTGCCAGAGTAAAGCGTGCATATCAACTAGCGAAGAGTTCCTGGAATGGTCAGGCTGTCACAGAGGAAATTGGAGCGGCACGATGACCCCTGTTAAGTTCAATAACGCGGTCTCATATGTATAATTTGATTCAATCCAAACTGCGAGGGAGGTAACAGTGATTATGCCCTCGGAAAAACAATATATACCTATTCTTATGTATCATAGTATTTCAAGTTACGCCAGCGCAGGATTCAGACCATGTATCGTGTCTCCAGAATCTTTTGACAAACACCTGTCATACTTAGAGCAGTATCACTATACCTCTTTAACGATTACACAACTTGTCCAGGCAATGGCAAATGGTGGTAGCACTCTTCCCGCACGACCTGTGGTTCTGACTTTCGACGATGGCTACGCTGATTTTTATTCGGCTGCTCTTCCAGCACTCCAGCGTCATGGATTCACGGCAACACTTTATATCACCACTGGCTCCGTAGAGGGCACCAGTCGCTGGTTGCAGCATTTAGGCGAAGGGAATCGGCTTATGCTCAACTGGGAACAACTGGCCGAGATCAACTCGAGCGGCATTGAATGTGCTGCCCACACACATACCCACCCTGCGTTAGATATGCTGCCGCCCTCCGCTGCACGCGATGAAATTGTTCGCTCTAAAGACCTGCTGGAGGAACATCTCGGCCAACGTATTTCAAGCTTCGCTTATCCATATGGGTACTATAGCTCTCGCGTGCTGCAATTGGTGCGGGATTCAGGATTCGATTCGGCCTGCGCAATTGGGCGCAAGATGAGTTCGATGCATGATAATACGTTTGCACTGGCGCGCCTGATGATCTGGCCGGATACCAATGTACAAATGTTGTCTACCGCTCTATCGATTGGTCGCGGTCCCCTGGTCGCATCCCCTGTCAGGCGTTTGCGCCTGAATATGCGCTTGCGCCTGCGAAGCGCATATGGAAGACTACGGTGCGGCTGGAATGCTGCCTAGAACGTATTGCGTTCGCATAATAACGAATTGCACCCCAGGGGAAGCCCAAAAGAGGCATTTCTGAACGAGACTAAGTGTAGTAAGGAGATCAGACAAAATTGAAAACACTGCCTAATTTTTTCATTGTTGGCGCGGCAAGGTCCGGCACAACTTCTCTTGATCAATATCTTAGCCAGCATCCAGAGATCTTTATTACAACGAAGAAGGAGACACACTTTTTTGCGCGGGAGCAACTCCCCGTGTGTTATAAGGGGCCGGGCGACGAAAGGATGAACAGGCTGCTGATCAGGGACGAGGACCAATACGCTCAGCTTTTCTCAGAGGCAGCGGGAGCGAAGGCGATTGGCGAGGCTTCAGCGTTCTATCTCTGCTATCCCAGGTCGGCTGAGATGATTGCGCAGACGGTTCCTGATGCAAAGATAATCATGGTCTTACGCGAACCGGTAGCCCGAACTTATAGTGCTTATATGTTTCTGCTGCGCGATGGCCGGGAAACCCTGGGATTCGAGGAAGGACTGAACATGGAGGAAGAACGCAAGGAGGGGGACTTTGAGCCGATGTGGTGGTACAGGGAACTAAGCCTCTATTACAGTCAGGTCAAGCACTACCTGGATGTGTTTGGGCCAAAGTGTGTAAAGGTGCTCTTGTATGAAGAACTTTTCTCCAGGCAAGAACAGGTGCTGCAAGATGTGTTTAGCTTTTTGGGGGTAAAGGAAGACGTAATCATTGATACCTCTGTGCGTTATAACCTTTCAGGTTCCCCGAAGTCGCGAAAACTCTACTCCATGCTGAACAATTTTATATTCAACCCCAATCCCCTTGAGCAGCGCATCAAGACCCTGGTGCCTAAGCACCTGCGCGAGAAGTGGGCAAGCAAGCTCATCGGCGCTGTTACCCGGCCTATTCCCCTGGAACCCCAGGTAGAGGAAAAGCTCAAGGCATTTTATGCAGAGGACGTGGAAAAGCTGGAGGATTTGTTACAACGGGACTTGCTCAGCTGGCACTACCGGGAGCCGAGCCTTGCGTAACAACCATAAGGGGGACTATGCGGTCATGGAAATGAGTCCCAGGCAGTCAACTAAATCCGGCCCTTTGCGTGTGCTGCTCGTTGCTGCTCGCTACATCCCCTATATGGGAGGTCTTGAGACGCACGTCTACGAGGTAGGTCGACGCCTGGTGGGGGCGGGTGTAGAAGTTACCGTCCTGACAACAGATGTAAGCGGCACACTCCCCACTGTCGAAGATATCGAGGGTAAAAAGATTCGCCGGGTGCGTGCATGGCCTGCCAAAAGGGACTACTACTTTGCGCCTGGTATCTATAGCGCTATTACGCATGGTCAATGGGATATTATTCACTGCCAGGGGTATCACAACCTGGTGCCTCCCCTGGCCATGCTTGCGGCGTTGCGGGCCAATGTTCCATTTGTTCTCACATTTCACAGCGGTGGAAACGTAACACCCCTGCGCAGAGCAGCGCGCAAGATACACTGGGAGATGCTGCGCCCCCTTTTGTCGCAGGCCCAAAAACTCATTGCGGTTTCACGATTCGAGGCAGATTTCTTTCAAGATCACTTGCGACTTCCACCTGAGCGATTCGTCGTCATCCCTAACGGTGCGTACTTACCCCAGGTGATGGAGCCGGTCGAAAGCAAGTTCAGCGAGCCGGATAGCGCTCCCCTCATTATTTCGGTTGGCCGGCTTGAGCGGTATAAAGGGCATCAACGGGTCATAGCAGCCATGCCGAAGGTGCTGGAACAGATCCCAAAGGCGCGGCTTCGCATCGCAGGCTCAGGTCCGTATGAGTCAAACCTCCTAGAAATGGCGAGAAAGTTGAGGGTAGAGAGGCAAGTGGAGATACGAGCGGTTGCGCCCGAGGATCGTGGTGGCATGGCCGCTCTGCTCTCGCGAGCCAGCCTCATCACCTCACTCAGTGAGTACGAGTCTCAGGGCATTGCTGTTATGGAAGCGCTTTCCCTTGGGTGTCCTGTGCTGGTCGCAAACAACTCTGCTTTGCGAGAGTTCGCCAGTCTGGACCTCGCATGTGGAGTCCCTCTCGAAAGCACCCCCGAGCAGCTGGCCAAGGCGATAGTCCGCCAGTTGCTACAACCTATCATGCCACAGAGTATCGCATTGCCGACATGGGATGATTGTGCCTCCAGCCTTTTAGCGCTCTACCAGACTATAGCACGGAGAACAATATGCGCATCCTGATGCTTACGCAATTCTACCCACCCATCATTGGAGGCGGCGCAATCCTGGCGCGTTCTCTCGGTCACGAGCTTGCCTCGCGGGGACACGATGTGGCCGTCGCCACGCTCTGGCACGAGGGTCAGGCGGAATTCGAGCTGGATCAGGGCATTCGCGTGTATCGCATTCGCTCTTCGATGCGGCGCATGACATGGCTCTTCAGCGACAATAGCCGGCAGTACGCTCCGCCCTTTCCCGATCCCGAGGCAATGCTGGAACTGCGACGCGTCATTAGACGTGAACGGCCCGAGATCATTCATGCGCACAACTGGCTTTTATATTCATTTCTGCCACTCAAAGCCTGGAGCAGAGCCAAACTCGTCGTAACCTTGCATAACTACAGTAAAGTCTGTGTAAAGACGACACTCATGCGACGCGAAGAACACTGCGAAGGACCGGCTCTTGCTAAGTGCCTCAATTGCACCGTTCAGTACTACGGCCTGCCAAAGAGCATAGCCACAATTGCAGGTCATAGAGTGATGGGACTCGCTGAGCGCAATCTCGTTGATATGTACCTGGCGGTAAGCCAGTCAACGGCTATAGAAAATGGGCTGGTTGATGGCCGGCAGCCATACCAGGTTATCCCAAACTTCATACCCAGCAATGCAGGTAATCCGCAAGAAGATGCTGAACCCTACCTCTCGCAGTTGCCTGCTGAGGGCTTTCTCCTCTTCGCTGGCGCCCTGAGCCAGCAGAAAGGTGTAGATGTACTATTGCGTGCCTACGCGGGTCTTAGGAATGCCCCTCCTCTGGTTCTTATCGGCTACCAAACGCGGGACTGGCCAACTATGGCCAGGGATTTCCCCGCGAACGTATTTGTACTGAATGATTGGCCGCGCTATGCAGTAATAAAGGCATGGCATCGTAGCATCATTGCGTTAGCACCCTCAGTTGGACTTGAGGCCTTTGGCTTAGTGGTAATTGAGGCAATGTCTGCCGGGCGCCCGGTCATCGCCTCTCGTATAGGCGGCATATCAGACCTTGTAACTGACGGCGAAACCGGGCTGCTGATCGAGCCGGGAGATATGCTGGCTTTACGGCAGGCCATAGAGCTTTTGCTATCAAATCCTGAACTTCGCAGGCACATGGGGCAGGCTGCGCTGCAGAAAGTCGTAGAATTCCAGGCTGGTACAATAGTGCCGCGTATCGAGCAGGTCTATGAAGACCTCTTGAAAAAAAACACAGGTTCCGAGCCTAAAAATAATCTATACGGCGAAGACATAGCTATACAGATGTAGTATTATTAGAAACATCGTTCCTTGCTTTCGCCTCTTGGATGAGGGTTAGTGAGATAAGGAGAGGAAAATGACGGTTGGGAAGTTTACCCGACCAGATATCATGTTCTTTAGATGGAAGAAGCGGGTAAAGTTAATACCTATGATTGGGGCGGAACTAGAAGATGATGGAAGTCACGGTTATAACATAACGTGTCCTGTTTGTGGTACTGAGCTACCACAACATCTGCGAATCTGCCCTATGTGCAACGAACATATCAACTGGCAGCAAAAGCAGGAGGAGGAGGATGGAACAATACCACTCCCATTGCTTTCACCTGCCCACGCGAGAAGTTCTCCCTCATCCAGGCCAGCCAACTTCATCGACAAGGATACACAAGCTGTTCGCGCAAGCACACCATTAGAGGAAGTAGATCTACCGACCACTCCACTCCCAGAGATTAGAACGCAAGAACTAGATAATGTGCAGACAACCCTTGTCTTGAGGCGGCAGATTTCTCAACGGCGCTCCAAATCACGTGCAGGTACTCACTCGCCCTCAAAGTCGTGGGGGTTACTGCCACAATTCAGCGTGATCTGTGCCATTGGTGTATTCCTGGTAGCTTTAGCCTATGAAGGAGGGCGCCTTTCAATACCAAGAGCCGAGATTCTGTTCTGGACTGGCCTCTTAATCCTCTTCCTTCCCGTTGTGATACGCCTCTTTGCATCGAAACCGGCACGCCGGGAACGCATCGGTTTGCTTGTCATCCTCTCAATAAGTCTCTATCTTGTCGCGTATTTCGAATACCCGCTGTACTTTACAGGATATGATGATTTTTCACACTGGCGCACCGCTTATGATATTGCTGCGAGTGGGCATCTCTTTCATACAAACCCTTTATTGCCAATCAGTCCTTATTATCCTGGAATGGAGATCTTTACGACTGCCCTGAGCAGCCTCACTGGACTTTCCCTCTATGCTTCTGGAATTCTGCTGATTGGTGTGGCGCATCTTATATTTGCTCTGGCCCTGTATCTCTTTTTCGAGCACTTCACAGATTCTCCACGAATGGCGGGTATCGCGGCTGTACTCTATATGGCTAATCCTGGTTACTTATTCTTCGATATGAGCTATGCCTATGAATCTCTTGCTCTTCCTCTCGCCGTATTCGTGTTGTTCGCCGTAGCCCGTCGTAGCAAGGCACCTACCAGTCAGCGCCTTGGGCTGAATGTGGTGATCGTGCTAGGTCTCGGAGCGGTTGTTGTTACACACCACCTGACATCGTTTTTCCTCGTGGGGTTCCTTCTTCTCTGGACTGCTATACTGCTCATTCTCAGAGCAGTAGCTTTCATTCGTCGCAGCAGTTCCCGTAGAGATCGGATAGATTACAGTCCTCTTTGGGCAGCACTCGCAGGTCTGGTACTAGAGTTCATCTGGCTAAGATATACCGGGTACCGGGCTATCGGTTACTTATTGCCACACGTTCAGAATTCGGTACAGCAAGTCTTGCAGATTCTAGCCAACAAAAGCGCACCACGACAATTGTTTCACAATACTTCAGGCTTCGTGGTGCCGCTTTGGGAACGGCTATTCTCGTATGCTTCAGTAGCTTTGATCTTGATAGGGCTTGCATTTGGACTCTTCAAACTCTTGCGATCCCACCGCACTAATGTCGCCATCCTGGCACTTGCTGTCGCAGCGCTTGCCTACCCGGTGAGCCAGGCGCTCCGCCTGACCCCGGCTGGCGCAGAGTCGGGAAACCGGGCAACTGAATTTGTTTTCCTGGGAGTCGCATTCGTCCTGGCTCTCTTTGCCGTGAAATTCTGGTCCTCTCGTAAGTCAAGCTGGAGGCGGTCCGCAATCATCCTGGGTGCAGCGACGGTCATCTGCTTCGGCCAGCTGGTTTTAGGCAGCGGACAGCCGTGGGCCCTGTTACCGGGGCCGTACCTGGTTTCGGCTGATAATCGTTCTATAGAGCCGGAGGGGATCACTGCTGCAAAGTGGGCAAATGCATACCTTAAGCCGGGACAGTATGTTGCCAGCGACCGGATTAACACGCTACTAATGGCAACAGATGGGGATGAGTATGTTGTAACTGGCACGAGTGCGAATTTACCTGTGCAGCAAGTATTTACCTCGCTGCGCTTTGGAGCAGGTGTGATAGGTATTCTCCAGGTGGATGGAATTCAATATCTCGTTGTTGATCATCGCCTCAGCACCTCCTTACCATATGTAGGCACATACTTCAACTTAACGGGAGCTAGCGGTCAAAGCGCTCAAGAGATTCAGTCCGCCGCGCTCACAAAATTCGATAGCGTTCAAAATGTGGATCGTATCTTTGATAGCGGTAATATCGTGATCTATAACGTTGAAAATATTACACATCCACCCGCTGTCATTCCCCCGACGTATTGCAAGCCAACGCCATCGACGGCGGCTATATCATTCTCTTCTCCAAATGTAGCCCTAAACTATACCGGCACGCTGTACGATATATCTGCCAGCGTGACGACAGGCATTACGCTCACAGGCATGCAAGCGTTGAAAGGAGGCATTTGCGGTTCACTGGGTGGATTACCCACGCCAACTCATACTACTGGAATGCCATCAAATGGCTCATTAAAGGGAAATATTACAACTACCGGACAAATTCAGTTCACTTTGACCTCCGGTTCAGGTCAACCTGCTTTCACCTTCACCGGGTTCGTATTTTCGGATGGCAATATCGCAGGTTCGTATTGCGGTTTTGTGAATACCACTGGAAGCTGTAGCACCTACGGCCTGTGGAATGTTTCTCCAGCACCTTCAGGGTAAGAGGGGTATTTGAGAATGAAGCAGAAAGCAGTTGATATACCTATACTCGTGGTGATAATCCTTACCATTGTAGCAGTTGCTCTGGTTTTCACCGTACCGTCAGATTGGCCATCACTTCGCATCTTGACTTTGCCACTTGCGTTTGTGCTGCCAGGCTATGCCATGATGCGCGCACTATTCCGCGGGAAGCAGTTTGGGAATGCAGAGTACATCACTTTTAGCCTTGGCTTAAGCTTAGCGATTGTCATCTTGAGCGGACTTGTTCTCAACTCTACACCCTATGGCCTGCAGGAACGTTCCTGGGCGGTGATCTTAGGTAGTATTACGCTGGGTGCGAGCGCGGTTGCAATCCTTCGCCAAATGAGGCAGGGAGAAGCTTCCAGGTGGAGGTCAGGATTTAAAGACATACATCTCACTTTTCGCCAGGGATTACTGCTGGGCATAGCTGCGCTTATTTTTGGTGGAGCATTTGCTGTCACTATCATTGGAGCGCAGCAGCAACCACAATCTGGTTTTACTCAGCTCTGGATGCTGCCTGCATCCAGTACCACCAAAGGAAAGGGCGCTGTACGCCTCGGCTTGAGCAACAAGGAGTCTAAGCCAATGCAGTATAGTCTCGCTGTCGATTTCAATGGCAAGGTAGTGAAGGTGTGGCCTGCTATTGATCTCAGCCCAAACCAGCAGTGGGAAGTCACACTTGTATTACCACAAAGCTTGCCTGCCAATTCGGCTACACCGCCAGCAAAAATCGATGCCACGCTTTACCGCGCAAACGATTCCAAAACGGTATATCGTCATGTCGTATTATGGCTTGGACCATAAAGTGAAAAACATGGTTACAGGTATCTAAAATCGGGTTATACATCTCATGACAATTGTGCAAGCAACGAACAAACAAAACTCATCTGACCAATTAAGGTGTCCCTCATGTAATGCCTTGTTACCTCCAGATGCGAGATTCTGCGGAGTCTGCGGCAAACGGCTTGCTGCGAACAAACAGCAAGCAAATGATGTCCCCAAAAATGAGACAAACCTATCTTTAAACAACCAGACCTCACATATCGCCACACAGCTCAACATCAGTAATCTGAACACAACTCCGCAAATTCCAACATATACGAGTTCCACCGGTATTCAGTATGAACAACCATTGGATGATTTTACAAACGAAGATACAATCCGAATGGTAGCCCTCTCGCTAAACGACCTTGCTCGATGGCGAGCGTCTCGCCCCCAAAAGTCTGAGCCGGTAACTGACGAGCCTCAGACCATACCAACGCTCCAAGCCGAAAGAGATATCATGCAACGTCGTGCGACGATGGAGAGCATTCGTACAAGTCCCTTGAATAACCTGACCAAACAGAGTCCATGGTTATTAGCTCGCTCGCTCGTACAGCGAATACACGGGAATTCTCTTTTACGGAACGGCATTTTCATTATGGGTACCGGAGCCGCTACGGCAGGATTCGGTTATCTCTATTGGATACTGGCGACTCATGCATATTCTGCCTATGCTATCGGCCTGGCTTCGGCGCTTATTTCGGCCATGACCTTAGCCTCCACTATTGCCAACCTGGGCATAGGTTCCACACTGATACAAACACTGCCTCGTCGCGAAGCCGGCCATGATTGGTCACTTACGCTTAATGCTGGTTTGGCTATCGGCATCGTGGCCGGCTTACTTGCCGGGGTTGCTGTGGTAGTTATTCTTCCACTTCTCTCGCCCCAGTTCGCCATTGTTGAGCAACAGGCTGGCTATGCCTTCTTCTTGTTAGTCGGCGTACCAATCATGACCTTATCAACGCTACTTGATCAAGCCTTCGTAGCAGAGCGTGCTTCCATCAATATGCTGATACGGAATCTGGCCGTTGCATTGCTCAAGATTCCGCTCATGGTGCTGCCTGTTATAGTTTTTGCTCACGTAGGTGCGCTTGGTATCCTTGCTTCGGGTGTCCTGGCTATGGCAGTTATGCTGAGCGCTGGGATGTTGCTGCTCATACCACGCCTGCGAAGGGCCTATTGCCTGGCTGTACGCGGGATAGTAGGGCAAATACGTTCGATGCTTTCATCTCTAGCAGGTCACTATTTCATCAACCTCGGCGGCCTCACATCGCAGTATCTGTTGCCAGTCTTCGTGGCGATCCAATTGTCACCAACAGCGAATGCCTACTTCTACACGACAATGAAGGTATCAGATTTCTTCTTCATGACTTCGTCGGCAGTGGCAGTTTCACTGTTCGCTGAGGGATCACATGCGGAGAGCAATCTATCGCAGAAAGTACGTTCCAGTATCTTGATTATCGGCTCGCTTTTAGTTCCAGCAATGCTCATCTGCTTTTTTGGCGGTCAATACATTATGTTAATTTTTGGGCCAAGCTATGCTCAAAATGGTCAGGAGCTTTTCAGGATTTACATCATTGCAGCGATTCCTGATGCCATCACAAATATCTACATAAGTGTTCTTCGCGTACAGAGGCGTCTTCGATTTGCTGCGGCGCTCAACATTGGTATGGCAATTATTACTCTGGGTCTGGCATGGATATTTCTGCCAGTGTTCGGCATCGCAGGCGCAGGATGGGCCTTTCTTATCTCTCAAACAGCCGGAACTTTGACAGCTGGAATAGACTTTATACGTTTACGCTTTCAACGGAGTGTGAGTGATAGAGCAACCGTCCGGATCGCTGCAGTTCGCGCAGAGACTGAAGATACATAGTACCAGACAGCAAAAAAACCAACGAGGTTCATTACGAATGACAAGAAACGGTCAGCTACGATTATGTGTTGTTGGCGCAGGAACGCGCTTCCTTGGTGGAATGAGCTACTACACCCTCTACCTGGTAAATTCGCTTGCGCGAACTCATGATGTATCAGCGATTTTGATGCGACAGTTGTTGCCAACGCGATTCTATCCGGGCCGGGAGCGGGTAGGCGCAAAACTGACGCAACTCGAGTATGACCCGGCTGCTCGGGTCTATGATGGGGTGGATTGGTACTGGCTCCCAAGTATGATTCGCGCCTTAGTATTTCTCATTCGAGAGCGTCCCAACGCCATTGTGTTCCAGTGGTGGAGCGGAACAGTGCTGCATTCGTATCTTCTGCTAGCTCTTGTAGCGAGGATGCTGGGAGCGCGAACAGTAATTGAGTTCCATGAAGTGCTTGATCCCGGGGAAGCAAACCTGCCCCTGGCGCAATCATATGTACGGCTGGTTGCACCCATCCTGGTACGCATGGCACATGGCTTCGTCGTCCACTCTGAATATGATAGGAAGTTACTGCGAAGCCACTATAACCTGGGAGGACGACCCGTTGCCCTGATTGCTCATGGCCCGTATAACCAGTATCAGTTGAAGGACGGTAAGCAGGAATTGAGAACGCCATCCAAAGTATGCTGCAATCTCCTCTATCTGGGCCTGATCCGTCCATACAAGGGGCTTGAAGATCTCATCAGGGCTTTCGATGCTTTGCCAGAAAGCGAAATCAGCAGGTATCATCTCACGGTTGTAGGCGAGACCTGGGAGGAATGTACCTTACCGGCAAGTCTCATCGAACAAAGCAAGTATCGCGACCACATCACTTTCATCAATCGTTATGTATCCGATGAGGAAGTTGCGGCCTTCTTTGCGGGAGCAGACGCCGTAGTATTCCCCTACCATCGTGCATCAACCAGTGGCACACTGCATATCGCGATGAGCCACGGTTTACCAGTTGTGGTCACTCAGGTTGGAGGTCTGATCGAGGCCGTTGCCAACTACGAGGGAGCTATTCTTACTCCGCCTGGAGATCCTGCTGCTCTTCGAGATGCACTCCTGCAAGTAGTGCGGCTGTGTGGAAAGCGCTATACCGATCCCCACTCCTGGGAACACACAATCCTGGGTTACAAGGAACTTTTCTCTGCTCTGTGAGGTGCTCTTTAGAGGCTTCAACGAATAAGGGGCCTCTTGTCGTTAACACAAGATAGCCTCTACTTTACGAGGGTGACAGATTTCTCATCAGGAGAATCATCTAAAACTGGCTGTCCGAATTCAGCAAGGATTGGGAGATGATCGCTTGTGTTACTTGCAAGCACTCCGTCGCCCTCTGTAACCACGGCAGATGCTGAGAGCGTCTGTACCAATTCCGGGCTGGCAAAAATATAATCAACGCGCCCTGCGGGAAGAGGAGCAGGCCATGTGTAGCCACCTTCGTCCGGGTTCAATAAGCGAAAACAATCAACGTACCCAGACTTACTCATTAGCTCTATACCACCACGAGGGGCATAGAAGGCATCTGCTCTATCGAGTAGACTCGCCAGGATCTCATGCTTAGGGATACTCTTCAAAAGTGGCTTCAGTAAACGTAGAGAGGGAGGTAGCACAAAATCAAGATCAGGCCGCGTAATGGATGGATCTGCCTGGAGTTGATCGTATAGGCTGGGATGTGTCACATATAAGAGAAAAGAACTCCCTTTCAAACGTTCGCCAGAGACAATGGCGTTGAAATCTCCCATCAACATATGCCTCGTTCCCCGCCTGGCATCCATGATATGGAGCAGTTCTTCTATTTCGCGGCGGCGTCTACAGTAAGCTTCCCGCCTCTGGCTAAAATCTGCCGTCAGGTGTGCGAGAAACACGGCCAGGTGTTGGCCATCAGGCTCTTCAAAACCCACCTCGAGCAGGGGCTGTTTGGTAATGATGGGACTGGCATGGATTTTTGTATAGAGCACAGGGAGATAACTAAGAATGACTCCTTGCCATCCTTGTTTGTCTTTGGCGCGCCCACTTAAATAGTATTCCATACCCAGGTAATCTGCGATTTCCCGAATAACTTGCTCATCTATTGCTTCGATGAGCCCAACAATATCAGGCTGTTGTGATTTGATCAGTCTCTTTAATTGCTCAACACGGTGTGTTCCACCGACCAGAATATTATAAGAAAGAACACGAGTCATTGTTTAAACACTTCCTGCTACTTCATTTATATCAAAACACCGGTGGGTCGGTTAGGATGATTGCGCTTGCAGGCTAAGAATAACAAAACATTGCGCATCTTGCAACTTTTGCATATGTGATTGTGTTTCATAACCTTTCAATATCATTCTTAACCACATCTCAACCTTTCCTAAACATTCTATACACAGTGCGATGATAAGATTTGTTAGGGAAATTAGCTTGAAGTTTTTAGAGAAAGATTAGATTAAGCTGAACTATAAAGCTCTCTTTTAAAGATGTGTATGAGCACTTCAGCGCGCCATTGCAAATCTTTAATGGGAGAGAACTTCTGCTCGTACTCGGGATCGGGATTACTGACGACATGTCCAGAAAAGTGTATGGTGTAATCCTGCAGGTGCAAGGCGCGCCGCACACAGCTTTCGTTCATGCCCACTCCCATCTGCTCTTCCAGCACAGTTGCGAGCAGCCCGCAGTCCATCTTGAGGTGTATCCAGGGTCACGGAATGCTGGAGATTCCCAATTTACTGCCAGCACCTTACATCTGAAGGTAGACATGCTACGTTTACAGAAATTTACCCTGTCGTGTTTCAGCCAGAAAGGGGTGAGCCCTTGTATGTCGAACCAGGACAGATTTTGTAGAACAGGAGAAAGAACATTGCGGAAATATACACTATTACCGCAAGATGTTGTCATCGGAGATACAGTTGCTCAAGAAGAGTATGATAGCGATGCTGCAGGCACTTCGCCCTCGGCTCCACGGCCAACCAGCGTAATCATTCCAGCTTTGAACGAAGCTGAAAACATCGCTCAGCTCCTACTCCGTTTGGATCAAACGATGAAACTGGCCGGTATTCCCTACGAAGCAATTGTCGTCGATGACCGTTCGACCGATGCTACAGCCGCAGTTGTCGAAGCGACCGCGCTAGACCATAACTTACCGGTACGAGTTCTCACCAAAGAAGGGGTGCCTGGCAAAGCATACGCCCTTCGTGAGGGATTCGTGGCTGCACGGTTTGATGTGTTGGCAATGATCGACGGCGATCTACAATATCCGCCAGAGGCTCTGGCAACGATGAATCGCCAATTAGGACATGCGGACCTCGTAGTTGCTGACCGGCGGAAGAGCTACAGCCATGCTAATCGAATGCGTGGCCAGCTGAGCCGTATTTTCACGTTGCTCGTGACGATGCTTTTTGGCATTGATACGGATATGCAATCTGGGATGAAGATGTTCCGGCGCAAGGTCTATAACGGTCTGGAGGTACACCGTGGCGGTTGGAGCTTCGATCTCTATCTCGTCACTCACGCCGTATCCAAGAAATACAAGCTTGTAAATGTCCCTATCGAGTTCAAGGAACGCCAAAGCGGTGTGAGTAAAGTTTCTCCTCTGAAAGTTGCC
>Ga0187780_10002497_pt1 | contig 13827 bp, 12 predicted proteins | sample 1015_Q2_SP10_20__FD_132429 | JGI IMG/M metagenome (GOLD analysis project Ga0187780, IMG submission 132429) | Tropical peat soil microbial communities from peatlands in Department of Meta, Colombia - 1015_Q2_SP10_20_MG | ecosystem: Environmental > Terrestrial > Soil > Wetlands > Peat | place...
CGTCCAGCGTTCGGCGGCCACGATGCCGCCCAGAAACGCCAGGGTCAGGGGGACGAGGGGGCGGCGCAGGAGACGCGACGGCGGGGGGGCGGCGGCCGCAGGCGCCAGGGTCATGGCGCGCCGAGGATCGGGGATCCTACGCCGTCGGTTGAGGGACGCGGGAGGGGCCCCGCTGCATGGCCGGCGGCACGATGATCCCGCCGGAGACCACCAGCTTGAGCCCCTCCTCCACCGTGATGGGAAGCGGCACCAGGGCGCGTTGGGGCACCAGGATCACGTAGCCCGAGGTGGGGTTCGGCGCCGTGGGCACGAAGACGTTCACCGTGGGCTCGCCGTCGCCGTTCCAGCTGGGCGTCGCCGCGCTGGCCACGAAACCCACGGCATACATCCCCTCCCGCGGGAACTCCACCAGGGCGACCTGCCGGAAGGCGGACTTGCCGGGCACGGCGAAGGCGTCCAGGAACTGTTTGGAGGCCGCGTAGACGTTCTTGACGATGGGGATCTTCAGCAGGATCCGCTCGCCCAGGCCCACCAGGCGCCGGCCCACCATGTTCCGGGTGAGCGCCCCCGCGGCGAGGACCAGGAGGAGCGTGGTGAGGACCCCCAGGCCATAGATCCGGACGCCGAAGATCCGGACGTACACGGGGGCCAGGATCCCGTCCACGCCGGCGAGGAGGAACTCGATGACGATCAGGTAGGTGATCCAGATGGGGAGAACGACGGCCACGCCCGCCAGGAAGGTCTCGCCGATCCGTCGCCAGAACCGTGAGGATGCCATGGGAATGCCCCGGGAACGCAAGCCCCCGGCAGCCTACCTGCCGAGGGCGTGCTCTTTTTATAGCAGGCGCCCGGGCCGCGCACAAGGCCTATGTCGCCCGCCGGCCGCGCGCCGCGCCGGCGCAACGGCCGGGGGCCGCCGGGACGCGGCGCCGGAAAGGGTTTACATGCCCCCGCCGGTCCCCTACAATGCGTCCAGGCCGGCAGGCCGCCCCCGCATGAGCATGACGAAGATCCTGGACCGCTATATCTTCCACGAGATGCTCGCCGCGTTCACCATCGGGGCGGTGACGTTCACCTTCGTCCTGCTGATGAACAAGATCCTCCGGCTGGTCGAACTGATCGTCAACAAGGGCGTCCCCTTCATCGTGGTCTTCCGGCTCTTCCTCTACATCCTCCCCTACTCCCTGGTGGTCACGATCCCCATGGCCACCCTCTTGGGCTGCCTGGCGGCCTACGGGCGCATGGCGGCCGACAACGAGATCATCGCCATGAAGATGACGGGCCTGAGCCTCTACCGCCTGGTCGTTCCGGCCCTGGCCTTCGGGATCACCGCCTACCTCCTCACCACCTACATCACCATCAGCCTGCTCCCCTTCAGCAACCGGGCCTTCAAGAGCCTGGTCTATCAGATCACGCGCCTCCGGGCCACCCTGGGGATCCAGGAGGGCGTCTTCAACGCCGACTTCGAGGGGCTGACCCTGTACGTCCACAAGCTGGATGCGGAGACGGGGACGATGCGGGGCGTCTTCATCGTGGATTCGCGCGAGCCGAAGGAGCAGCGGGTGGTGATCGCCCGCGAGGGCCGGCTCTTCTCGGACCCGGAGGGGCTCCGCATCTTCCTCAAGCTGCACGACGGCAGCACCCACGAGGCCCCCGCGGACAGCCCGGGGCGGTACCGGGTGCTCAACTTCGCCGCCTACGACCTGGCGCTGGAGATGGGCCGCATGCTCAGCGACCCCATCGACCGCCCGCTGGGCGAACAGGAACTGACCATCGCCGAACTCCGTGAGCGCGCCGCACGGCTGCGGGCGGACGGCAAGAACTACCGGCCGCCGCTGGTGGAGATGCACAAGAAGGTCGCCATCCCGGTGGCCTGCCTCCTCTTCGGCCTGGTGGGCCCTCCCCTGGGGATCCGCGTCCGCCGGGGAGGGCGGGCGGCCAGCCTGGTCATCTCCATCGGGTTCGCGCTGGGGTATTACGTGCTGATCGTAGCCGGGGAGGGCCTGGGCACGCGGGGGTACCTGCCGCCGGCCTGGGCCATGTGGCTGCCCAACGCCATCCTGGCGGCGACGGGGGGATACCTTTTGGTGTCCGGGGCCCACGAGGGGCTCTGGCGCGGGCGGCTCTTCGGGCGCCAGCAGCGTCTGCGCCCCGCCACCTAGCAGGCTGCTGAAAAAGGCCCAACATTTCTCCCCGCTGCCTCGGCGGCAGCAGGTGGGGCGTTGGCGCGGTTGCGCACTCCCTGCGGCGTACCCGGCGTACGCCTCAGTCAGCGCTTCGCGCGCCGCCTTGCATCTGGACCTTTTTGAGCAGCCTGTGGAGGAGCGGGTATCTCAGCATCCTGTTAGACACTGGTCGGGCGTTCGGGAGTCCTTTCGGCCCTCGGGACCACGGAGCACCCGCCGGGGGAACGCCCGAACACCCGAACGTCCGAACCTCCGAACGCTCTCAGGAAAAAGCGATGCGCATCCTGGACCGGTACATCGCCCGCGAGTTCCTCAAGATCCTGGGGATGGCCCTGGCGGTCTTCGTGGGCATCTACATCATCGTGGACCTGTTCGAGAAGCTGCGGAGCTTTCTGGAAGCGCAGGTGCCGGCCTGGGTCATCGTCCGGTACTACCTGTTCAGCCTGCCCACCATCCTCTCTCAGGTGATGCCGGTGGCCGTCCTCCTCTCCAGCCTCCTGGCCCTGGGCACCATGGGGCGCCACAACGAACTGCTGGCCATGAAGATGGGGCACGTCGGCACGTCGCGCATCGCCCTGCCGTGCGTGGCCCTGGCCCTGCTGCTCAGCGGCGTGGGCCTGGCCCTCGCCCAGTCCGTGATCCCGCGGGCCAGCGAGCGCGCCCAGGACATCATGCGCACGCGGGTGAAGAAACTTCCCGCCATCCGCCTGGGCCGGCAGAACAACATCTGGTACCGGGCCCGGGGGGATGAGCTCCACCAACAGTTCCTGCACATCGGCCTGGCGGACGCCGCCTCCGGCCTCCTCCGCGACGTGACCCTCATCGAGCTCACGCCCGAGTTCACCCCGGTGCGGCGAGTGGACGCCCGGGAGGCGGTGTGGGACAAGAACGGCTGGGTCCTGAAGGATGGGTATATGTGGCTGTTCTCGCCGTCGGGCGAGATCCTGCTGGACCGGTTCCAGCGCATGCCCGTCGGCCTGGCGGAGCGCCCCGACGAGTTCACCCGGGTGGTGCGCTCCCCGGAGGAGATGAGCTACGACGAGCTCAAGGATCACATCGAGCGGCTGGCCCAGAGCGGGGTGGACGTGCGGCGGTACTGGGTGGATCTGGACGCCAAAATATCCCTCCCCTTCGCCAGCGTGGTCATGGGCCTCATCGGCATCGCCTTCGGTGTGCGCACCGGGAAGACGGGCGTGGTGGTCTGGGTCGGCGCCTGCGTCCCGCTGGGGTTCCTCTACTGGGTCCTCCTCTCCCTGGGCTTCTCGCTGGGCCGGAGCGGGGCGCTGCCGTCCCTGGCCGCCGCCTGGCTCCCCAATGCGCTGTTCGCCGCCGCGGGCATCGTTGCCTTCGCCAGGGTACGTCACTAGCAGGCGCCCGCATCGGCAGGACGCTGAGAAACTCTCTTTCCCCCAGCCTGCGCAAAAAGGCCCTGGTGTAAGGCGGCGCGGGATGCGTACGTGGTCGGTACGTCGCAGCGCCGCGCGGCGCGCGGTATCTGGACCGCCGTCCGCGCCGCCGGCGGGTCTGCGCAGGCTGGGCCCGAAGGGCTTTCCCCCGTTTCGCGAGGTCCGGTGGCGGGCCCCGCGTGGCGAGGCCGGAGCGCCCCCGTCCCCCGCCCCGGAGCCGCAACCATCGGCCCGGACATCCCGGCTCCGTTCCCCCCGTATCGCATTGACGTGCCGCACCGCCCTCGGTTATACGTAGCAACGGACACGATGGGCGACGGGGGCGGCTGCGCCCCTCAGGTACCCAGGGAGGGATGCCCGTGAGATCGATGGGCCCGGCAATCCTGGCCATTTTCGTCGCCTTGTTCCTGCTGGCGCAGGGGGTGCCGCTCTACACCGACTGGCTCTGGTACCAGGAAGTCGGGCTCGCCAGCGTCTTCCTCACCACCTGGAAGTTCAGGCTGGGGGCCGGGTTGATCTGCGGCGGGGGCTTGTTCGCCCTCCTCTACGCGAACCTCCGGCTGGCCGCCCGCGGCACCGCCGGGGACGTGCTGCTGGAGCTCGACGACCAGTTCGGTCTCCCCAACCGGCTGGTTATCGAACCCCAGTTTCGGCGGCTGCTGTTGCCGGCCACCCTGTTCGCCGGGGTGCTGGCCGGCCTCCAGGGCGGCAACGAGTGGGAGACCTTCCTCCGCTGGGCGAACGCCGGATCCTTCGGCACCCGCGACCCGCTGTTCGGGAAGGACATCGGCTTCTACGTCTTCACCCTCCCCGCCCTGGAGTTCGCGTACCACTACCTCATGGTGGCCCTGGGCCTCACCCTCGCGGGGACCGCCTTCACCTACGTCCTCTACCGGGGGATCCAGATCACGCCCCGCGGCCCCGTGGCCACCGGCCGCGCCCGCGCGCACCTCCTGCTCCTGGGCGCCGCCCTCTTCGCGGTGTACGGGGCCGGCCTCTGGACGGTGCGCACGGCGGGCCTGCTCTTCTCGGCGGGCGGCGTAGTCTTCGGGCCCAAGTACGCGGACGTCCACGCCGTGCGCCCCGTCCTCCAGGGGTTGGCCGTGGTCTCCGGCCTGTGCGCCATCGCCTGCCTCATCCAGCTCCGCGGGCGCGGGTTCCGGCTGGTGCTGGCGGGCCTGGGCATCCTGGTGGCCGGCAGCGTGGTGGGGCTGGGCCTCTATCCCTCCCTGCTCCAGCGGTTCACCGTGGTGCCCAACGAGATCGCCAAAGAGCGGGAGTATATCCTGAACAACATCGCCGCCACGCGCCAGGCCTACGGCCTGGACAAGATCGAGGAGAAGGAATTTCCGGCCCTGGAAAGCCTCACGGCGGAGGACCTCCGGCGGAACGACCCCACCATCAAGAACATCCGCCTGTGGGACCGCGCGCCGCTCCTCACCACCTACGCACAGCTGCAGGAGATCCGCCCCTATTACCGGTTCGTGGACGTGGACAACGACCGGTACATGATCGGCGGCGGGTACCGGCAGGTGATGCTCTCGGCGCGCGAGCTGAGCTACCGCGACCTCCCGGGCGAGCGGACCTGGATCAACAACCATCTCATCTACACCCACGGGCTCGGGCTGGTGCTGGGCCCCGTGAACCAGGTCACCTCCGAGGGCCTCCCCGAGTTCTTCATCAAGGACATCCCGCCGGTGGGCACGCTGCCGGCGCCCATCAGGCGCCCCGAGATCTACTACGGGGAACTGGGCAACGAGTACGTGATCGTGAAGACCCGGCGGCCGGAGCTGGACTACCCCTCTGGGGACAAGAATGTGTACACCAGCTACGAGGGCACCGGGGGGGTCCTGCTGGGGTCCTACCCGCGGCGCCTCCTCTTCGCCGCCCGCTTCGGGGCGGCCATCCTCCCCGAGATCAACATCCTGCTCAACACCGACATCACCTCCGAGAGCCGGATCATGTACTACCGGCTGGTGGACGAGCGGGTGCGCCAGGCTGCGCCGTTCCTCGAGTTCGAACGGGACCCGTACCTGGTGGTCTCCCACGACGGCCGGCTGTACTGGATGGTGGACGCCTACACCACCAGCGACCGCTACCCGTATTCGACGCCGCTGGACATCTCGCGCAGCGTGCGGGCGCCGCGGCGGTCGGTCAACTACATCCGAAACTCGGTGAAGGCGGTGGTGGACGCGTACAACGGCGGCGTGTCCCTGTACGTGAGCGAGCCGACGGACCCGGTGGTCCTGGCCTATCAACGGGCCTTCCCCGGGACACTCAAGCCGCTGGACCAGATGCCGGCGGACCTGCGGGCCCACATCCGGTACCCGGTGGGGATGTTCGCGTTCCAGGCCCGGATGTACGTCACCTACCACATGCAGGATCCCCAGGTGTTCTACAACAAGGAGGACCTCTGGACCATCCCGCGGGGGACGGAGGAGACGCGGGGCGCCGCCCAGGCCGAGATGGAGCCGTACTACACCATCATGCGGGTGCCGGGGGAGAAGGACGAGGAGTTCATCCTGCTCCTTCCCTTCAACCCCAAGAGCAAGGACAATATGTCTGCGTGGCTGGCGGCGCGCAGCGACGGACCCCACTACGGAAAGCTCATCGTCTTCCTCTTCCCGAAGGCGAAGCTGATCTATGGCCCCCGCCAGATCGAGGCCCGCATCGAGCAGGACCCCACCATCTCCCAGCAGCTCACCCTGTGGCGCCAGGGGGGATCGCAGGTGATCCGGGGCAGCCTGCTGGCCATCCCGGTGGAGCAGTCCCTCCTCTACGTCTCGCCCCTGTACCTGGCGGCCGAGAAGGGGTCCCTCCCGGAACTGAAGCGGGTGATCGTGGCCTTCGGGAACCAGATCGCCATGGAGGAGACACTGGACCGTTCGCTGCAGGTGGTGTTCGGCACGCGGGGGGCCCGGGAGGCGGCCCGGGCCGGGGTGGAGGCCGCAGCAGGCCGGGCCCCGGCGGGCGACGCCGGCGGGGCGGTCCCGGCCTCGCTGGCGGCCCTGACCGCCCGGGCCAGCGAACACTACGCGCGGGCCCAGGAGTTCCTGCGGCAAGGGAACTGGGCGGGGTTCGGGGAGGAACTGAAGAAGATGGAGGGGGTGCTCAAACAGCTTCGCGACGCTACCCGCTAACGGCGGGCGGTCCCGCGTCCCGCGTCCCGAGTCCCACGTCACTTACGCGAGGCTGGCGACTCGGGACGCGGGACTCAGGACGCGGGACTAGGGCGGGGAGGCGCGTTCTCGGTACTCGTCCACGGTGGACCCGATCCATTCCGATCCGTCCTCCCACACCTCTTTCTTCCAGATCGGCACGATCTCCTTCAGGCGTTCGATGGCGTAGGCGCAGGCCTCCAGGGCCTCGCGCCGGTGCGGCGACGCCACGGCGATGGCCACGCTGGCCTCTCCCACGGCCAGGCGCCCCGTCCGGTGGGCGATGGCAACGGCGTCCACAGGCCACTTGGCCCGGATCTCCTCCCCGATCTGCCGCATCTTCGCCTCGGCCATCTCCGGATAGGCCTCGTACTCCAGGCGGATCACCCTCCGGCCGCGCGAGCGCTCGCGCACGATCCCCAGGAACCCGGCCACGGCACCCGACGTGCTGACGCCCACGTGGCCCGCCAGGGCGTCCAGGGAGAGGGGTCGGTCAGTCAGTCGGTACAGGTCCCCGCCCCCGTCGGCCCCACCGCTCACCGGAGGGATCAAGCCCACCTCGTCCCCGTCCTGGAGGGCATGGCCCGCCGGGCGGTACTCGCGATTCACGGCCAACAGCAAGCTGGAGGACAGGCCCCGCAGCCGCGGATACGCCTCCCCCACGTGCTGCACGAGCTGCCCCACGGTCGTCCCGTCCGGCACCTCCATGGAGAGCTCACCGGCGCCCACGATCTCGCGCGCTGCCGCGAACAGGCGGAGCCGGACCTTCATGGCGCCTCCCGCCGGTCGCCCTGCGACCCCGCCAGCGGGCCGGGCACGGGATAGAGACGCTCCACGTCGCCGTGCTTGCGGAAGCCCAAGGCCTCGCGCTGGACGATCAGATAGTGGTGGTACACGCGGGCCTGCCGCCGCAGCGCGGCGTACTCGGCACGCCGCCGCGCGGCCGCCTCGGCAGGTCTCACGGGATCGGCGGGCGTGGCGCGGCCCGCCTCCAGGGCCTCAATTTCGGTCTGGATGAGGCGGAGCGCCCGAATAGCCCCCTCCAGGCGCCCCCCGGCCCGGCCGAGGGCCTCGGCCTTCTCCTTCTCGATCTCCGCCTGGACCCTTGCCAGGCCCTCCCCCGCAGACGCCCCGGCCATCCCGGTGTCCCCCTGTTGACCGAATGTGGTGCGTGGCCAGTTTCCCCTGGAAACTTGTGGAAATACCTTCAAATTCAACAGGTTACATTGGTAAATCCCGCGCAGAGTACCACGGCGGAAGGCAGGCTGTCAACGGGAGCCGGCCACCGGAATCTGTGCAAATTGGCTCTGGAGGCCGTTTTACGGCCTTTTCCCCCTTGACATCATCCGGGGCACTTGTTAGGTAATCAAGCAAGCTCGGCCTTCCACCCGGGGCGGGGTTCCCACCACGTTCCATACCACCGAGCATCTGGGAACGGCAAGCGGGGAAGCAGTGACCAGTCGTCGGCATGCCGACACGCCGGCGGTATCGCCGGCATCGCAGACCTGACGGCTGAGAGCCGGCAAAGAGACGGCGAGCACCTATAGGAACCGGGCCCTTCTCACACCCCGGGCCCGGAGCATCGGATTCGGAAGCGGCGGGGGGGTCGCGGCGGCGCCCATGACGATCAAGGTTCTCGCAGAATCCAAGAAGCTCAAGGCCCAGGGTCTTCTGCAGGTGACCAAGCGCCTCCTGGACGAACTCGGCTACGGCGATTTCCGCCCCCACGGGCCGGTGCGCGCCACCGAGCTCGCCCTCAGGGCCCGCCACCGCGGCACGCACGACCCGCTGCTGTGCAAGGTCAAGGCGATCCCCCGCGAGATCGGCCCCGACCAACTGCGCAGCTACGTGCAGGCCCACGCCCGCGAGAGGCGGAAGCACAAGCGGCTCCTGGGCCTGTTCCTCTGCTTCTCCGGCCTCAGCGGGCCGGCCCAGGAGTGGGCCCAGAAGAACGGAGACGCACGCCGCCACATCCACCTGTTCGGGGTGGACAAGGTGTCCGCGCTGCTCAAGCGGGCTAGGCTGGTCTCGTCCACCGAGGGCCTGGGACAGATCGTGCGCGCCCGCGTCCGGGACGAGGGGGGACCCGCCGCCCTGACCTTCTACGAGGGCCGACTCTACTGGGTGCAGACGATCCTGGCGGGAAAGCGGCCCGTGGGGTTCGTGGCCCTGGAGGCGGACGGCGAGCCGGCCTCCAAGTGGATCGCCCAGGAGATCAAGCGGCTGGACCCGTCCCTGGAGGGCAAGCGGTTCATCGACCTCCACCTCCGCGAGCGCATTCTCCTGGCCCTGCTGGATCTGCAGAAGCGCAACGTGGACGAGCTCGCCAAGGAGACCCGCGACACCGCGGCCGAGGTACGCCCGGCGCTACAGGACCTGGTGCGCGAGCAGGTGCTGACGGCCGAACACGTGGCCAATCCCCGCTGGAAGTACGACCGCTACTCGATCCGCCCGGACCTGGAGACCTTCCTGGCCCTGGCCCGGCAGTTCCTGGAGGGGCAGCAGCGGGTCAAGTTCCTGGCCTCAGCCTACGTCTCGCGCGCCCTGGCCGGCGAGGTCCTCAAACACCTGGAGCGCCGCCTGCGGCTCTCCCCCGCCGAGATGGGGCGCCTGGGCATCGCGGGCCTCATCGGCGTGTCGCCCACGGCCTTCCACCACGTCCTCTTCGCCCCCGCGGACCGGTACTACGCCCCGCCGGCCGAGGCGGAGGCGCGCCCCGGCGCCTCCGTCGATCGGGACCGGGCCCGGCAGGTGGTGCTGGGCCGGTTGCAGTCAGACCTGATCGCGCACCTCCTGGGGGACATGCAAAACCCCCACTTCTTCGACCTGATGGGGAGCCGCGGCATCAAGGCGCACCTGTTCCGGGCCAGCGCCAAGGCCGCCACCCTGGGCGGCACCGCCTACCACCTGCACGCCGAGGCCTTGACGCCCCTGGGGAAGCCGGCGCAGTCCGGCCGGACGGTGGGCGGGGAGGCCAACCACTTCGTGGACTACGGGCAGGCCCTCATGCACATGGAGGAATACGAGGCGGCGGTGGCCCAGTTCGAACGGGGGCTGCGCGACCTCAAGGACCCGTTCCGGCTGACCGCCGCCTGGACCCACCGGGGCATCTGCCTGCTGCATCTCAAGAAGCACTCCGAGGCCATCGACAGCTTCAACGAGGCCCTCCGCCACACCGCCAACTACAAGGAGGCCTGGTTCCACAAGGCCATCTGCCTGAAGGAGCTGGGCGACGCCACGGGCGCCATGCGCTGCTGCAAGCGCGCCATCGAGCTGGACCCCGCCTACACCGAGGCCCGCGAGTACCTCCAGACCCTCTAGCAGGCTGCTGAAAAGGGCCCATCTGCTGCGTTGGCGCGCTCGGACAATTACCCGCTGCCGACGTTGCGGCAGCGGTGGCGCTGCGGCGTACCCGGAGTACGCCTCACTCGGCCCTTCGCGCGCCGCCTTGCATCTGGACCTTTTTGAGCAGCCTGCAGAAGAGGCAGAGGGCTGGAGGCAGTCTTCGCTAGCTGGCCTCGAAAATCGCGACGCCGACCGGCTTGCCGCCTACCGGGAGGTCGGGGCAGGCGCTGAAGGCGACCAGGAGGTCCGTCTCGGCCCGCAGGTCCACGTAGGTGCCGGGTTTGGGCCGGATCGTGGTGTGCTCCATCCGCCCGGTCACCCCATCGATCTTCATGGTCTGAAACAGGTTCAGGGGGCTCGGGATGTCCTCGGGGGGGATCCCCCAGGGCTTCAGGGCGGCCGTGAGGTTCTCCCAGCATCCGTGATCGGGAAGCTCCACGTCCCGGTGATAGTGCTCCCGCAGCTTGCCTTCCTGCTTGGCAAGCTGGAAGCGTGAGGCGCTGCACATCCCGTACTGGAGATCGTGGGTCCCCTCGCGGAAGGTGTCCTCGACGACCGTCATGAGATGCTGGTTCCCTTTGCTCATCAGCTTCTCGCCGGTGCTGATGTAGATGCGCAGGTTGTACACCTTGGTCCGCGCCTGGTCGAAGCGCTCCCGCAGGTTGTGCAGGTCGAAGGCCACGAAATCCACGATGGTCACTCCGGCGATGCGCAGGACCTGTCCCTTCTTGAGCTCCGCGGCCCACCCGGTATTGTAGGGCACCGTTTCCTCTCTCAGCTTTCGCATGCGCGTCCCTTCCCTCGCTTTCCTGATGCATGGAGCCGTAGCCTCGGGGATTCTCCCGTTCGCCCCGCCCCTCCGCCGGAGCTGTATGCAGCCTGCGAAATGCGGAGGGGGCCACAGCCTCGCCGCGTCGCCCCCTCGCCGCGTCGAACGCTATTGGATCACCTGGTCGGCGCGGACGAGGATGGAGGGGGGGAGCTTAAGGCCCAGGGCCTTGGCGGTCTTCAGGTTGAGGGTGAACTGGAAGCGCGTGGGCCGCTCCACGGGAAGGTCGCCCGGTTTCGTGCCCTTGAGGACCTTCACGGCGATGGTGCCCACCTGGCGGTACAGGCTCGTGATATCGGGGCCGTAGGCTATGAGGCCCCCATCGGCCGCGAAATCCGGAAACGGCATGATCGCCGGCAGCCGATACTTCGCGGCGAGGTCCGCAATCGGCTTGCGGGCCGAATTGAAGACCGGCGACCCGAGCACGAGCATGCCCTGCGCGCGATCCCTCGCGGCGGCACGGAATGCGCCGTCGAAGTCGTCCGGACTCCGCGCCTCCAGCGGCTGAAGCCGGAGGCGCAGGGAGCGCGCGGCGACTTCCGCAGCCTTCATCTGCGCCGGCCCGGTGGCCGGGTCCCATAGCACTGCGACCCGCGTCAGCCGCGGCACCGCCTCCTTGAGCAGCTCCAGCCATTTCCCGCTCAGCTCGGGGAAATCCAGAAATACTCCGGTGACGTTTCCCCCGGGACTCGCCAGCATGGCCACATAGCCGGCGGCGATGGGATCAGTCTCCAGGTCATACGCCACGATGGGGATACTCGTGGTCGCCGTGGCGGCGGCGTGTACCGCGGCCGGGCCAACGGCGACCAGGACATCAAGCTTCAGCCGACCAGCTCCTCGGCCAGAGCGACCATCTCCTGCGGGCCACCGGGCCGCACACGATACTCCAATGTCAGGTTCGTCCCCTCGACGTAGCCGCTCTCGCGCAGGGCCTGCAGGAAGCCATCAAAGTTCCGCCGGAAATCCCGGTCGTCCGGCGCGGGCCGAAGCAGCCCAACCCGCGCAGCCTTCCCTGGCTGCTGCACCGCGGCACCGGCCGGCGTGGCGAGGAGGCAGCAGGCGATCCCGGCGCAGAACAAACGCCCCGGCCGGCCACCCCGCGGGCCACCGAGGACATCGAAAGAGCGTCCGAGGAGCCGATAGAGGGGCATCGGGGCCTCCGGCTGGTCTGGACGATCACAGGGCGCGGGCGAGTTCTTTCAGGACATCGTCCAGGGTGTCGGCGATGATGTCGGCTTGGTCCTGGGTGAGGATCAGGGGCGGGGCCAGGCGGATCACGCTGCCCCGGGCGGAGACGATGAGGCCGCGATCGTAGGCCAGGCGGTTGGCCCGCTCGACCACCTCCCGTGGCAGGAGACCCCCGCCGCGCGGGTCCTTCAGGTCGGCCGCCAGCAGGAGGCCGCGGCCGCGCACCTCGCCCACCATGGGATGGCGCGCCTGGAGGCCGCGCAGGCGCTCCAGCAGGTGCTCGCCGATGCGGGCGGCGTTCCCGGCGAGGTCCTCCTTCTCGAGGATCTCGATGTTGGCCAGGGCGGCGGCGCACGTGACCGGATGGCCGCAGTAGGTGCCGGGGTGCACGTGCTCGTGCGTGCGGTCCTCCAGGAAGGGTGCGGCGACCTCCTCGCTGGCGATGGCGGCGGAGAGCGGGAGATAGCCGGAGGTGATGCCCTTGGCTACCGTAAGGATATCGGGGGCGATGCCATCGTATTCGCAGGCAAAAAGCTTGCCGGTGCGGCCGAAGCCGGTGATCACCTCGTCCGCGATCAGCAGCACGTCGTGGGCTGTGCAGATCTCGCGGAGCCGGGCCAGGTAGCCCACGGGGGGAACGATGGTGCCGCCCGAGCTCTGGATGGGCTCCGCGATGACGGCGGATACGGTATTCGGCCCGGCCTCGCGGATGGCCTCGGCCACGGCATCCGCGCAGGCGATGGCGCACGAGGGGTACGTCTTGCCGTACGGACAGCGGTAGCAATAGGCGGGCGGGATCTTCGGGAAGCCGGCGGGCAGCATGGGACGGTACGCCTCGACCATCTCGGGCAGGCCGCATACCGCCCAGTCCCCCGTGGTGGCGCCGTGGTAAGCCCGCTCCAGGGAGACGATCTTGTACTTGAACGGCCGCCCCCGGCGGAGCCAGTAGTGGCGGGCGATCTGGATGGCCCGTTCGTTGGCCTCGGCCCCGCTGACGGCGAAGAACGAGCGGGCGAGGGTCCCCGGAGTGATCTCGGCCAGCTTGGCGGCCAGGCGGGCCGCCGGCGGGTTGGTGAAGCCCCGGGTGGTGGGATAGTAATCCAAATCCCCGAGTTGCCGCGTGACGGCCTCGCGGATCTCCGGCCGGCCGTGCCCCACGTTCACCACGGCGAGGCCGGCGAAGGCATCCAGGTAGCGGCGGCCCGCCGCGTCCCACACGTACACGCCCTCGCCGCGCACGATCATCTGCTCGGCCGCGCCGAAATCCGCGGGGCGGAACGTGTGGTTGGTCCACAGGTGCTCCGCCTGCCGAACCAGCGCGGCGGCGTCGTGCGCCCCAGCAGCCCCTTGCCTGTCCATCCGTGGATGCCTCCAGTGTTTCGATGCCCGCAATGCCGCGGCGAGCCTATCGGAAGCCCCAGACCCTGTCAATCCGGCCCGCGTCCCCCCGGCGCCCGAAAGAAAAAAGGGCGGCAGCCTCCGCGGCTGCCGCCCTCACCGGATGTCCTTCGCCGGATCCTAGCCGCCGGTCTTCGTGCTGCCGGATTCCGCCGTCTTGCCGTGGTCTGCGCCGCATTCGGCCATGGCCACGCCGGCCGTCACGGCGAGGACCGCCAGGGTGACGAGCAAGAGCAACGCACGCTTCATGGTGTCACCTCCTGCGCCACGCGGCGCCTCATCACGCCTCGGCCACCACCCGCTGAGGGCCTCGGCAC
>Ga0187780_10002498_pt1 | contig 13826 bp, 13 predicted proteins | sample 1015_Q2_SP10_20__FD_132429 | JGI IMG/M metagenome (GOLD analysis project Ga0187780, IMG submission 132429) | Tropical peat soil microbial communities from peatlands in Department of Meta, Colombia - 1015_Q2_SP10_20_MG | ecosystem: Environmental > Terrestrial > Soil > Wetlands > Peat | place...
ACTCCTACGTCGCCGATAGATTATGTACCGAGGTTTTGCTCAGGGTTGAAACTAAGAGGCGAAGTCCAATCTAAAGCAGTCGAGATTCTGAGACAGGCGGCAGAAAAAGAACTGACAAGTGGACGAGGGCCTACAGGCGTTGCTGCAGCTGCTATTTATATTGCTTCAGTCATCTGCGGGGATAGGAGGACGCAGAGAGAGGTTGCTGACGTTGCTGGAGTCACTGAAGTAACGATACGAAATCGCTACAAAGAGTTGGCAGAAGAACTTGATATTGAGATTCTATTTTGAATCTCATCTTTTCGCCTTTTCTGAACCTAGTCACAGGTAGAATGCTGTGTCAGTCGATTTATCGCGCTCTTTGCAGAATTCGACAAAATATTTAAGGCTGGCCTGCATTTACCGTCTAGGGCTCGTAACTCAGGGGTAGAGTGCCACGTTCGCATCCTTGGAGAAAAACGTGGATGCCACGGGTTCGATTCCCGTCGAGTCCACTTTCGACGTCTGTGGCATCCAGTTTATGAACGACTGCGTCGCGCGAGTTATGCCATATATCTTTTTACAATAGCTCTGGCACGTGCCTCGTCAATCCCACAACAGGTAAGGTACTTTTCGAACTTGTCATATAAAGAAATATCAGAGTGACAGTATTTTTCCGTATACTCTTTGTTATCTAGGATCTCTGCAGCAGCTGCTTGTTGATCCTCCTCGCTGAATTTTAGGCTTTGTAAGAAGTTTTGTGCGTATTGATCTTCTAGAGCCTTCAAGTGCTCAATGACGTAGAGCACATCCTTCAGTTGTTCTCTCACCGAATCGATCTGGCTCTGAATGTTCTCCTTCATGATGATGTAAGGCCTCATCTCTCGCAACGAGTCCGAGAGTAGCTCCTGTTTGTTAATTTTATCCTGGACGTCCTTGACGAGCTCACCTATGTTTGTCTTGTACTTCTCCTTATCATCGATGAGCTGTCGCGATGCGAGCTCTTTGTAAATTTCTGCGTCCGGACGATCGAGTAGTCCGGTCAACCCATTTTTCACGGCAAGCTCTCTTATTCCTTTATACAAATAGCGATCTCCGGTTCTTCGTAACTTGAGAAGTTGAAGCCGCTCCTTGTGCAAATTCGTTAGAGACCGACTTACGCGCTGAAACAAGTCTTCGAAATTGTTTAGCGCTAACTCTTCGTATCCCTTATCAGTCAACTTTGACAGAGCTTTTTGATCGATGGTGCCGTGCTTCTCTTTGAGCTTAGTTAAAACGCTGTCTAGCGCATCGTATTTGTAAATAAGTCTCTCCATTTCGGTTTCAGGAACCTCTTGAAAAAGCTCGTTATCAACCGATTGTAATAGAATTTCCCGTGCGCGAATGCTACCAAGACGCTTTAATTTAGCATATTCTTCTTCTGACACTCGGATGTTGAATATCCTATCTTTTGCCATTGTGTAAAACGTAAAACATAACTACTGAAATAATTATCGTCTACAAAGCTAGTCTCTCACGGACGAAGTCATCATTACTACAAGCTTTTTGATCCCTTAGAACAATAATCACTATGTGATAAGAGGATTATTACGAGCGACACGCGTTTTCAGAAAGGCCAAAGGAGTCATCAACTCGCGGAATCGGTCATCGGCTTTACGCTTAGTGCTGTGTGAAGCGCGTTAGTGGTTCTAGTATAGTCAACAAACTTCGCGAGGAGACGATTATGTCTTCCTGACGTTAAAAGAGACCTCATACAATGATAACTATTGGAGTACTTGCAATTCAAGGCGCAGTTTTGGAGCACGTTAGCGCTTTACAAAGAGCTACGGACGGCCTACAATATCGAATCTTAACCATTAAGAAAAAAGGGATGGTCCCTCAGTGCGACGGTCTCGTTATCCCCGGAGGAGAAAGCACTACAATTTCACGTATGATGCAGACAGAAGGAATAGACCAAGAGATTCTCAACAACCCAAATATGGCCATTATGGGGACTTGCGCGGGACTGATAATCCTGTCAAACTATTTGCAAGACGATGTAATAGGTCTGAAACTTATGGACATGCAGGTCAAGAGAAACGCCTTTGGAAGGCAGGCAGATTCTTTTGAACTTCCCTTGAGCGTCACTATTTTCGACTCGAAGTTTAATGGAGTATTCATACGAGCTCCTGCCATAACTGAAGTGGGGCGCGGAGTTGAAGTTCTCGCCCGAGTTGGGGAATACGGCGTAGCCGCTCAACAGGCAAACAAGCTTGCGCTGGCGTTCCATCCAGAATTGAGCAACGACCTAAGATTTCACGACTATTTTCTGAGCTTCTTAAGTTTGTGAAAAATAGAAATGGCTGGAAAACGGGGGGCCTACAGACAGGACGAGCAAATCAAATAAAGAGCGGGGAAAAGCCTCCCTCTTGAGGATCGTTTGGTGCCGTTCTAACTGGAGGTTATGCAAGACTTGCTGTTGGCTTCGTCAGTTCTTTTCTTAATTCTCTCAAAAGCTAAAACAGCTCTCGCCTGGACATAAAGCTCAGCATCCTTGAAGGCGTCTGCCAACGGACGCATACAGCGTGCGTCTCCTATTCTACCGAGGATCTCTGCCGCCCGCTCGCGGACAACTCCATGACGGTCTTTCAACGCCTCCATTAATGGCTCAATCGCTGGCTCTCCAATCCTGCCTAATGCCTCCGCCGCTCGCTCGCGGACAAACCATTTTTTGTCGCTTAACGCGCCTATGAGGCTTTGAACTGCGTTGGGGTCTTTAATCTGGCCGAGGGCTTTTGCTGCGGCAGCTCGAACAAACCAGTCATCATCAGTCAAAGCTTTGTGAAATACATCTGCTGCAGAAAGACCTATCTTTTCAAGCGCTGCTATGGCACTACTTCGTGTATCCCACCTCTCTTCTCTTAGCGCCTCCATTAATGGCTCAATCGCTGGCTCTCCAATCCTGCCCAATGCCTCCGCCGCTCTGATTCGTTCGTTCCTGTCTGGACTGTGAGATAATGCTTTGATCAATTCATCTATATCTTCATCGTCTCGAGATTCGTTCCCAGTGTATTTATGCGCCGAGGCGGAGCCATCTTGACGCGACATGTAAACAAGTATTCCTTTCAATAAATAAACGCTGGCGCGCTTCTGATCGTTGACGTGGGAGCCTTTTGCATCTTGTTTGGGCGTCTGGTCGGAGTTAATTATCAGCCTTCTGGATAGTTTTGTTCGATCTGACGCACGCGATTTTTCACCCAGTCGGAAACCTTGTCTTCGTCTAGTTTACTTGCCACTTCTTGTTCTTTCATTTTCTCTGAAACGAGTGCGAGCAATTTCTCGGAATTCACAGGTTTCAAAATGTAGGCATCGGCTCCAAGATTGAGGGACCTGACCGCATTATCGAAGCTGGGGAATCCGGTGATGATTATTTTTATCATCGCAGGATTAACCTCATGCAGTTTTGTGATAAGCTCTGTGCCCTCCATGTCGGGCAGTTTGATGTCCAGCAATGACAGGTTGAAAAAGGCGGCGTGGGATTTTTCAATAGCCTCTTCTCCAGTCGCAGCCGTTTCGACCATGTATCCTTCGAGCTGCAGAATCTCTTTCAAAATCGCTAAAATGGTTTCATCATCATCTACGATCAAAATGCTTTTGCTCTTGGCCATGAAACCCCCTTTTCATGATCTTCCTTGGATACTTGCAGACATGATATTACTGATAAAAAAAGTTGACCTACGAAAAAACTGTTTCAGCAGCCCCTCGCCAGAAAACGTTTTTCCAACCCGAGTTCAGAGTGTAGCTGGGTTCACGTCCATCGGATTTTTCGGACTCAACTTATGGAATCCCGTCGGCGGACCTGAATCACTAAGATAGCAGAACCGCTTAACACCCTGAATCTCAACTCAGAATTCAACTTCGCCGATACCTTATTGTACGGTTTGCAAGTGTCTCGATTACGGGAGATAGCCACAACTTATATTTGACAATAGGTATATATATTACTGAGAAGGAACTGTGTTTCCAAAAAGCGCGCGTTAATAAGCCCGTTGATCCGATAGCGGAAACTAATTTGTGCGTTGTGAATCAGAGTAGTTTTATGAATAGCAAATGGAGAGACGCAAGTTTACGCCTCGCCTCCGTCGCGTGACGCTTCGTATTGTCAACTATAAATATTATAAAACTAAGAAAATAAAATTAGGGGTTGTTGCAGACTTGTGCAGCATTATGGGCATCATCAACGAAAGCGGAAAGCTCCTTTCCGCAAAACATATTATTGAAGGCATCACCACCATGAATGAACGATGCAACGGTCTAGGCGGAGGCTTTGCAGCTTACGGATTATATCCTGAGTACAAAGATTACTACGCGTTGCACGTACTGTTAGAGAACTTCGAATTGAAAGATCACGTTGCGGAGTTATTGAAGGATTACGTCAACATATACAAGGATGAAGAAATCGAAACCCGCAACGTCGACGGAGTAGCACAAGACTACATTCCATGGCGATTCTTTGTTGACGTACCTGAGCGATATACAAGCGACGCTGATAATTATATAATCGACCTCGCGATGAAAATTAATGATTCTGGCGGGGCGCTAGTGATCTCGAGCGGCAAGAATATGGGTGTATTCAAAGCCATAGGGTATCCAGATCAAGTCGCCAGACTATACAAGCTTGACAGTTACAAGGCGTATATGTGGCTAGCTCACGGGAGATATCCAACCAATACCAGGGGATGGTGGGGCGGTGCCCATCCTTTCAGTATCTTGGATTACAGTATTGTGCATAACGGCGAAATTACTAGCTACGGGACGAATAAGCGATTTCTCGAGTTGTACGGGTACAAGTGCAGCTATTTCACTGATTCTGAGGTCCTCGCGTATTTATGGGATCTTCTGGTCAGAAGACACAAGCTCCCCATCGACCTCGCTTCACAAGTCCTAGCTCCCCCCTTTTGGGAGAAGATCGAACGAATGCCACCTGAGAAGAGGCATGTAGCAGAAGCGCTGAGGATGACTTACGGCCCTGCTATGGTCAATGGGCCTTTTGGGATCGTAATTGCGACCGGCTCAGGATTAACTGGTATAGCAGGTAATGGGTCGATGGTGAGTCTCTCTGATAGAATTAAGCTGCGTCCGTTAGTTTGTGCACGCAAGGATGATTACACCTTCATGGCCAGTGAGGAGAGCGCGATCAAGGCTGTTTGTAATGATCCAGACCTGGTATGGGCCCCCAGAGCTGGAAAGCCTACAGTAGCGATGGTGAACGCCGATGTATAGTTCAATTCCTGAATTCCGGGTGACCGTCGATAGAGAAAAATGTAGACTTTGCAAGAGGTGTGTCGAGAACTGCTCTTTCGGAGCGCTAGAGTGGAGGGACGAAAGGGTCAAAGCATTTGATGATAGGTGTGTAGCGTGCCAGAGGTGCGTCAGTATGTGTCCGAAAGACGCTATAACGCTCACTCGAATGCCGTCGGTAATGAGCAGTCACCCGCTATGGACTGAGAACGCACGAAGAGACGTATTCACTCAATCAAGAACAGGAGCCATACTTCTTGCGAGCACAGGTAACGAGCTTCACGAGCGAGTGATCTTTGACAGGCTTCTCCTAGACGCTTGCCAGGTAACAAATCCGGCGATCGACCCTCTGCGCGAGCCCATTGAATTGCGAACGTTCATAGGGCGTAAGCCCCGCGTAATAGAGTTTGATGGATTAGATGACGACATCACGCTCAAAACAAGGCTATCGCCCAACCTCAAGATTGATATCCCTATTATGATAGCCCAGATGTCCTATGGAGCAATCAGTCTCGAAGCGCACGAAGCCTTGGCGCGAGCTGCGACGATGCGAGGCACAACCATGGGCTCTGGAGAAGGAGGGCTCCACAAAAATCTCTATCCTTATGCCGACCATATAATCGTCCAAGTGGCAAGCGGAAGATTTGGCGTGCATCCTGCCTATCTCGATGCCGGGGCTGGGGTCGAAATAAAGATCGGTCAAGGAGCAAAACCGGGGATTGGTGGGCATTTACCTGGGAATAAGATCACCGACGAAATATCTGAAGCACGAATGATTCCCATGGGGGCGGACGCAATAAGCCCTGCACCACACCACGACATCTATTCTATTGAAGATCTCGCTCAGTTGGTAAACTCGCTCAAAGAAGCAACCAGATATAAAAAACCGGTATTCGTAAAGATAGCAGCGGTGCATAATGTGGCTGCAATCTCTAGTGGCATTTGTAGGGCAGGTGCAGATGCAATAGTCATCGACGGTTTTAGAGCTGGGACAGGAGCAACACCGAAGGTAATCAGGGACAATGTCGGCATTCCAATCGAACTTGCAATCGCAAGCGTCGATCAGCGGTTACGTGAAGAAGGCATACGAAATGAGACGAGCATAATTGCGAGTGGCACGATTCGCAACAGCGGTGATGTCGCGAAAGCTGTCGCACTCGGAGCTGATGCCGTTAAGATAGGCACCGCCGCGCTCATAGCACTTGGCTGTACAGTATGTAAGCGATGTTACACCGGCAAATGCGCTTGGGGTATAGCTACACAAGACCCGCAGCTGCGATCGCGACTTGATCCAGCAACGGGCGCGCAGCAAGTATCTAATCTGTTGTCCGCGTGGTCTATCGAGCTGAAAGAGATTCTCGGTGCGGCGGGAATAAACTCTATAGAAAGCTTAAGAGGTAATCGTGACCGGCTCAGGGGATTTGGCCTTGATCACACGACGCTCGAGATACTAGGTGTTCAAGCAGCTGGAAGCTAGGTGGTCGCGTGCGCATAATCGCCAATAACAAGCATTACAAAGAACTCAATGAAGAGATCGTGAGCGCCATCCAGAACGGCGTAGTTGAGTTTACGCTCGAAGATGTCAATGGCCAAAGATTTATAGCTGACTGTTTGAAAGGCGAGCTCAAAATTGACATTTACGGTACTCCTGGAAACGATCTCGGTATGTTCATGGAAGGTCCGACGATAACAGTATTCGGCAACGCCCAGGACGGAGTAGGAAACACGATGAGCTCAGGGAAGATAATCATACACGGCGACAGTAGAGATATATTAGGACACAGCATGAGGGGAGGCACCATCTTCGTCGAGGGGGACGTAGGATATCGGGTAGGCATCCATATGAAGACCTATAAATCCAGTGTTCCCGTAATCGTCGCTGGAGGGCACGCTGGCGATTTTCTCGGCGAGTACATGGCAGGTGGCATCATCATCATCCTCGGAATGAAAGACGATTCGGACATCCTTGGTGACTGGGTAGCGACAGGCCAGCACGGCGGTGCTATCTATGTTCGAGGAGATGTCGACGAAAGCAAGCTTGGTAATGGTGCTTCACGGTTTCGAATGACTGATGTGGACAGAACCGTTGTGAAAAAAGTGCTGAAAGAGTACTGTAATACCTTCGACTTGAACGTCAATGAGCTTCTCGGGGTCGATTTCACAAAGATCGCACCCTTGTCGCACAGACCGTACGCTGCCCTCTATACATGCGACTAGACTGTGGAGGCAACATGGACCTTCTCTCTTATAAAGATCTGAAGCGCAAGGTTTGGGACTTAGAAAAGTGTTGTGGTTGCGGCGCCTGCGTTGGCGTTTGCCCCACTGAGGCGTTATACTTCAACGGGGAGTCCCGCAACCCGACTTCAAACGATTATTGCAAGGTGACGAGGGATGCGGTCCCCTGCGGTGCCTGCTATAATGCTTGTCCAAGAACGGAGGATGTGTGCTCTGACGGTTTAGGCAATATTATATCGATATACGAATCAAAAGCGACGATTCAAGTACCACGGGCACAATCGGGCGGAGTGGCCAGCGCCATATTAGCAGCTGCATTCGAATCAGGCCTTATTGACGGCGCGATAGTAATGGGCGTTGATAGATGGACTCAGAAATCTGAGCCGTGGCTCATTGAAACTCCTGAGGCAGTTCTGACGGCTGCCGGATCGAGATACGTGTGGGCTCCCCTTTTGAAAGTTTTAAGATATGCGATAGAAGAGAAAAAACTGCAGAAAGTCGCCGTAGTCGGGACGCCTTGCGTAAGTAGCGCTGTCAGCAAGATTCGGCAATCGAACGTTGACGTCCTGTCGATTTTTAAAAACGCAATTCGATTCTCGCTCGGACTATTTTGCACCGAGATATTCACCGACAAGCTGCTTGAACAGTTGCAAATCGATTACGGGATCAAGACTTGGGAGATTGAAAGCTTTGACGTGAAAGGTAAGTTCGTTGTAAGACTCAGTAACGGAGACACTTTGGAGATACCGCTTAAAGACTTAAGTAAGCTAAAAAAGAGCGGATGCGATCTCTGTGTTGACTTTACAAGTGAGGACGCCGATTTATCCCTGGGCAGCGTGGGTGCACAAGCAGGGCACACTGTCGCAATAGTCCGCACGGACGTCGGCGAAGGTTTATTGAAACTGGCCGAGAATAGAGGATATGTCGAACTGAAATCTGGAGTTGATATCACCGCAATCGCGAAGATCGGATCAAGAAAGAAGGGGATACCTCTCGAGATGGCACGAGCGGCGCTCGGAGATTACGTTTGAGTAGATCGACGAGGATCGGAGAGAGATTTGATGATCGGCTCAAGATACATCTTCCCTTGCTTTTGTCCCTCGATCGTTCGGTGCTCATCTATTAAGAATCCATCATATCCTATTCCACTGAGTTCGTTGATGACGCTTTGCCACATAATTGAGCCGCTCCCAACGACTGAATGCGTCTCTCGCAAACCGTCGTTGTCGTGGACGTGAACGTGTTTGATTCTCGCACCGAATTTGCGAATCATTTGAACTATAGGAATATCAGTCGTGTTGCAGTGTCCTATATCGAGCGTTAGCTGCAGGAACTTTGATCCGAACTCGTCGACAATTTCAACCATTTCATCGCCAGTCCAGCTCTCCTTGAATGCGGGGGGCAATCTTGGCATGTTCTCCAAACAGGTGAGAAGTCCCTCCTCCTCTGCTTTTTCGCATATACGCCGAAAAGAATCAAATTCGTTTTCTTTCGAAATTCGTTCGAACTGTTTCAGGTTCCGGGGATAGCTCACAATGCCAGGATGGACCACGACTAGTTCGCACCCCAGCGTGCTCGCATAGGCGATCGAATTAAGTACTTCATCGACTGATACCTCCCGAATGTGGGGGTTAATGCTAGCGAGATTTACGCTGCAAAAAGGTGCGTGCAGCGTATATGTGAGATCGTATCTCTCTTTGAGCCCAATTAGCGCATCGATGTTGGGCTTGCTGTAGTGCACGTGAGGATACTCTGAGACAAGTTCAATGACGTTGAACGTGTCGGCGACTTTGATTATAAAATCTGCAACGTCTCTTTCGATGGCTGAAGAGACGCCATACTGCATTGTAATGCTCCGATGTCACTCCTACTGAAGGCATGCCTTCAGTAGGAGTGACATCTTCTACTCCCCATACTCATTTTTGAGCGCCTTGAGCGCTTCCACGACGATCCCCGCGTAGAGCCGCGTATCCGTGCCATAGTACTCCCGAGCCTTCGCGGTCCCCTCATCGGCCGATTCAAGCTTCCTGATTCGTCCGAGCGTCTTTTCAGCGGTTTCCAATATCCACCTCCTTCTAGTCTCCGAGTCAACTATATTGATAAATTCAGGCCTAATAGACACCCTGATTTGATCATCGCTCGTACGGTACATGTTGAGCTTGCCGACGACCGCTACAAAAGCAGGAGGCTCTATCGAACTCAATTGAGTCACTGCCTGCTGCTGGTACTGACCAGCATAAACCGCGAAAACGCCTGTGGGATCAGCCACTCTTGCACGCCAGTAGTCAGAGTCTACGCCAACGTTTTCCTTTTCCGTAAGTGTCCCCGCAACAAACAAGCGATTACATTTTGCTCCAGTTGGAGTCAAAAGGTATTGGGGGGCGTAGGTGTCGTCGTGCTCCTTGTAGAAGAGCGTCGAATCGACAAGTTCTCTTGCATAAACTCGCTTGGCCACTTCGCGCTGCTTGATTGACATTAGAGGTATCCCTCCGCTGTTTTGAGGACACTATTTATATCTTCTTTATCTAGATTCGGCGGTTCCTTGAAGTCCGTTATCAACAACCACCGCGGCGTTTTGTTTCCCCGCAACGAGTAGTAACGTCCGATAATCAGGCCTTTAATCTTATCTGCGACAATATCCTGGTCGAGGGCCTCAATGGCCATCTCCTTAGCTTCTTCAAGCGTGATGCCGGTCAATTTTTCAGTCAGCTGACGGTTAAAGAGCACATCGGATACGCTCTCTCCATTGTCGAGCACACCTTTGACACGTAAATCGTAGACGCCACTCACTTTACCGTGTTCGGTGCAATAGCCCTTGACGACGACTCGATTACACTGAGGACATCGCTTTATTAATCCTGAGCCAGATTGCACGTCGATAATAGCGCCACTCATCTCCACCTCTGCACGACCGACGACGATATCTTGATCGAGCGACGCAATATCGGTTACCTTGTTCAAACTGACACTAAACCTTCCTTGCCAGGACTTTGTAACTGCATTGCGTATGCTATAGCTCATCCCATTTTTTAGCACTGGCAGCTTCGCACTTGACCAACTAGTGAATTTTATCGCGCCAGTTTCGTCTCCGAACAGGCCTACTTGTGCTATAGACGGGGAATTTGGCTCCCAGAGCTGGACTATCTTCACCTTCAGGCTTATCCATTTATCTTCAGTGTCTATATCAGCGATTTTCGAGAAGTTGACCTCTGCCTGAGCCGCCAAATCGTCGTCAGCGTAGCGCTTGCCAAAATAAGAGATAACACTTCGCTTGGCTTCGTCCACGGGCACTTTGAAGTCATTGATCAGAGAATTTAGCCTCTGTTCAATCTCTTCTGTGGGAACTTGCACACCTTGGTCTGAAAAACGAACACTAATCTGTGCTGCTAACTCTTTTACGTCCATTTTCTGCCTCAAGCCTTTAGTCTCATGTGTTGAAAGGCATAAATAATTTGGTAAAAGTTAATATTAAGCTTTCTCACGCAGCACAAAAGTGTTTGAAATGAGTGTGGAGTGGGGCTTTTAAGCCTCCTTCTGTTTCAAGTGGCATTTATCTAAGCGCTTGACCTGGATATCGTCTGGACTGCTCATTTACCCTTTTTAGCTTGCACCTATGAGGATTCGCCGTTGCATCGCAACTCCCACATTCGTCAGTTCTTCACCTCATTCTCACGTCTGCAGGGGCGGATCGTTTCTGTGCCAGAGCCATGACTCTCGCCATGCGGCTCTCCCCGCTCATATGTCCAGATGGTGGGAGGACTTTCCTCAGCGGATTACCACCGGCAGCCACTCATCCCCTCTCCGCCACATATTTTGGAACAAATATAATATAAATATGCGCCAATATGCCAAGCATGCATCTTGACGAAGCACGCATTGGAATGCAGTTAGCGCGCCAAGCTATTGAAACAGCTGTAACAACGGGCCAGCGAATGAAATCTCCATCGGGCTTACCTAGCGTTTTTGAGGACCGAGGCGGCGTTTTTGTGTGTCTTCATGCTGGCGTCCTCAGGGGATGCGTTGGGCATCCATATCCAAACTTAAAAATCAAAGACGCGCTAATCGACTCGGCTATCAGTGCGGCTTTGTACGATTATCGCTTTCCTCCTGTAACAGCAAACGAGCTGACAAATCTGACGATCGAAATTACCCTTCTCACGCAACCCCGAAGAATTGGCGGCGTCGAAGACATAACGATTGGGAAGCACGGCCTGATCGTAAAGAAGGGAGCTCTGCAGGGGCTACTTTTGCCACAAGTCGCAACGGAATATGGATGGACTCCTCAGGAGTTTTTGGATCAAACGTATGTCAAAGCAGGCCTAAGGCCCGGGGAGGAAGGGGTGGAAATATCTGCCTTTGAAGGTCAAGTCTTTTCCGAGAGGCGTCCCGGCGGCGACGTGGTGGAGCGCCCGGCCGAATAGAAAAAATGAACACGACAGCTATAACGAATGCAAGAATCTATTACAGGAACCAAGTCGTCGCCGCCGAAATACTTATTGAAGGTGGCAAAATCGCCAAAGTAGCAAAACAGGTGAGTGGAGAACAAACAATAGATGCGGGCGGCCAACTGGTACTGCCTGGCGCAATAGACGTGCATGTGCATTTCCGCGATTTGGGCGAAGCCTATAAAGAAGATTGGTACACAGGCTCCTGTGCAGCTGCGGCTGGCGGAGTGACTACGGTTGTAGACCAGCCAAACACGCAGCCACCAGTAACCGACCAAAAGTCCTACGCAAGAAAGCAAGCTGCGGCAAGGAAATCTCTTATTGATTATGGTATAAACGCTGCTATTGACAAGCTGGACCGGCTTGAAGAACTCTGGCACCTAGGCGTTATCGCCTTCGGCGAGATATTCATGCAAGAAAAGGCAGAAGCTGATTTGTACGAAGCTCTGCAAATCATCGAAAGAATTGGTGCTACGTTCTGTATACACGCCGAAAAATGTGTCGATCGAGTGCCAAACGAAATGGCAGGGCTCCGCACTATCCTCGATTTAAATAAGGAAATAGGTGCCAAGCTACACGTCAACCACGTGAGCACAGAAGCAGGGCTTAATCTTCTAGCAGCTTCTGGGCAGGACGTCACGTGTGAGGTGACGCCGCACCACCTCTTCCTTTCCCTAGCAGATACAGCAAGACTCGGACCGTTTAGCATCATGAACCCCCCACTACGAAGCCAAAATGATGTGCAAGGGCTTTGGTCTAATCTGGATCACATTGATATGATTGCGAGCGATCACGCGCCTCACTCTATCGCTGATAAAAAAAAGCCTTCGCCCCCTCCGGGGGTGCCAGGAGTTCAAACCTTGCTTCCGTTGCTACTTTCCAAGCTGGATCAAATTGGCATCGGACAGCTTGTACGGCTCACATGTCAGGCGCCTGCAGCAAGATTCAACCTAAGAACTAAGGGGACTCTAGCCGAAGGATTCGATGCCGACCTAACGTTTATCGACCTTAAGAATAAGAAACCGATAACGGCCAGAAGGCTTAAAGGCAAATCACACTGGACGCCGTTCGAAGGGCTCGAGGCCATCTTTCCTTCGCTAACCATGGTGCGAGGTGAAGTAGTATTCAGCGAAGGCACCGTCTTGATGAAGAATCGGTGGGGCAAGCAAGTTCTTGGTGGAGGCAAAACCTAAGCAAACCAAAGCACCAGCGCATTTGAATTATCGTTAGCATGACGCCACCTAGTCTAAGAAGCCGTCAGGCATCAAAAGTATTTGAAACACTACCCCAATCAATCGGTGCGGCATTCTGCTACAGGACACCAATATCAGTCAATCTGTCTGGAAGATACACGTCTGTGACGTAGTCCAAACCTCGACTTGCAAAGGCCTGCTGTTCAGATTTCTTCTTTATTTCGAGCTGTAAGTTAATCTCGTCCCGCCAGAAATCAGTCGCGAAGCGCGGATCAGTGAGCTCCGATTGCAAGGCTCTTACATCTTGATCTGACAACTTATCGGTCGGCAGATCGTAGCTCACTATGTCACTAGGACGCACGCCTACAAATTGCGCGGAGGGAGTGGCCATGTATTCTGACATGTGTGCGCTTTTGATTGAGCCGTAGGCAACCGATGCGAATATTCTGTATGACCACGGATCTCCGTCCGTGAAAACGACTACCGGAAGTCGTAACTGTTCATTCATCCTCTTCAAAAGCCTACGTGTGCTTCTCGCGGGTTGGCCTTTTAGATGGACAATAACTGAATTGTAATCGGCATCAAAGCCGTTTTCAATGAGCCGATCGCGCATGCCACCTGTCTCAATGGCTATGATAAACTTGGCATCGTGCTCAATAAATTCCAAGTTATCTACGTTGTAAGGTATCTGGTA
>Ga0187780_10002499_pt1 | contig 13820 bp, 13 predicted proteins | sample 1015_Q2_SP10_20__FD_132429 | JGI IMG/M metagenome (GOLD analysis project Ga0187780, IMG submission 132429) | Tropical peat soil microbial communities from peatlands in Department of Meta, Colombia - 1015_Q2_SP10_20_MG | ecosystem: Environmental > Terrestrial > Soil > Wetlands > Peat | place...
CACATTTTCCCGATTCACTACGGGCGCAGGTGATGACCGCCCTTGCGGCGTGGGTCCGCGAGACGTATTCTCTCATGCATTAAGGGAATCTTTCCCGGGGAGTGCTTATGTTTTGCAGCACTTGTGGGGCCCAGATTCAACCTCAAATGAATGTCTGCCCGAATTGCGGAAGGGCCATCACTCCCGCCGTGGCTCTGACGTTGCCCGGCCGCCTGGAGCAGCATCTTCGGACCCTGGGCATCCTGTGGATCGTTGCCGGTGCGATTTTTGTAATCCCGGGCTTCATCCTCATGATGATCAGCGGGATTGTGCGGGTGGCGATCCCGGCCACGGAACAGCTGGGGCGTTTCGTCGCGCCGTTGGTTTTGTCGGTCATCGGCACGTCCCTGTTTGTTGTCGCCGCCGGCGGGATTTTGGTGGGCTGGGGACTGATGAAGCATCAGCCTTGGGCGCGCATCGCGGCGATCGTGCTTGGTATCGTGTCTTTGATTCATCCTCCTTTTGGCACCGCCCTGGGGATTTATACGCTCTGGGTGTTGCTGTCGGATCAGGGAGGGGCGGAATACGAGCGGCTGTCGCGGGTGACGTGAAGCGGGAAGAAGATTCACCACATTCGACCACTACTCTTAAGTTTCCCTCGCCAGTCATCCCTCGTTTCTTTCTAGAAACTCGTCGTTAGGCGAAGGGCGAAGCTGCGCGCCGGGCTGATGGCGTTGCCGGAGAAAAGCCCGCCAAAGTCAATCACATTCAGAACATTCGTAAGGTTTTGTCCATCGACCTGCAAGCGAACGTCGATGCGATCCGATTTGTAAACGTCGGCGCCGGCCGAGGCACTGACGAGCAGCGAAGGATAGATGCGTCCGCGCGCAAAGTTGATGCGGCTAAGGACTTGCGGGCCATATTGTTCGAGGACGGTTTGCGGGTCGCCATCGAACTCGAACGGCAGGCCGGAACCGTATTGAAGGCCGCCGGCAATCCAGAAGCGGGGCTTGAGTTGATAGCGCCAGCGGGTGAAGAGTGTGTTGCGCTGATCTTGTGAATCGGGGAAATGGCCGCCGAGTTGCGTTTCGGCGGCTTGCGCGTCTGCGCCGAGAAAGAGCCCGCCGGTAACGGGAAGCCATGCGTTGCCGACCATGTAGGAATAGCTGGCGAAGCCGGAGAGTCCGCGCCAGTTCGGCACTTCGATTTTGGCTTCCGCGCCGTAGATGATGGCTTTGCGGAAAGAGATCGGAAAGCTAATCGTGGTGTTCTGGATCTGATCGTCGTCCGCATAGTTGTTGACGAGGCGCCGGTAATAGTTGACGTCCAGCCGAAGATTCTGGCCGAGCACTTTCGAGAGCCCGGCCTCATAGTAGTTTCCCTCGGAAGGCTCGATGGGAAAATGCAGGAAGTCCGGGTTGATAGATGCGGCTTCAAACGAGCTGGAAAGCAGAATGTTTTCGAACGAGGGCGTCTGAAACACGCGGTCGTAGGAAAAGTGCGCGACCATGCCGAGGGAAGGGAAATAGCGAGAGACGGCCAGCCGTGGCTGCACCGCATTTTTGTTGACGAGCAACTGGTAGTGATCCCAGCGGAGACCGAGATTCATGGTCCAATTGCCGAAGTGAATCTGATCCTGTACAAACGCGGACTGTTCCAGGTCCGGACGCTTGCCCTGACTGGGAAAGGCGCCGGGAAAGCTGAAAGTTAGCGCAGTCCCCTCAGAGAATTGGGATGGATCGGTAATGACGTAGCTGAAATTCTCGTTCAGGAAGAGATTGTCCGATTCCGCGCCCACTTTCCATTCGTGCGCTCCGTGGCTGATGACGAGCATGCCCTTGAAGTAGGCTTCGTTGAACCAATTGTTCTGGAAAAGGAGGATGGGCGTTGAAAGGTCGTTGGAGAAGAAGTTATCCGCGTTGCTTCGGAACATGCTGCGGAAATCGCCAAGCACGTTGCTGGAGAAGATGTGCTGGTAGGAAGCGATGCCCATGGTTTCGGAGTTGTTGGCGGTTTGAAGCTGGCACGGAGGGCCCTGGGTCTGGCCGGGAGCGTAGCACCAGGTCTGCTGGACCATTTCGTTGGGAAGGGCGTAGCGAGAGAACTCGTGACGCACGACGAGATTCAGGCGATCGTTGCCGATGTCGCGCTGATAGTTGAGGGAAAAGTCGCCGATGGTTCCATTGTTGGTGAAGTTTTGCGGGACGACAGGGTTGAGGTAGTGATCCGTGCCGGCTCCCGAGGCGCTGAAACCCACCGTGTTCTTGCCCCACATGTATTGTCCTGAGACATCCCCGCCGAACGTGCCGTAGCTTCCTCCGGACAAAATCGCCTGGCCGTGAAAGCCCGCTTGCGTGTCCTGCAGCGTGTTGAGCTCGACCACCCCGCCCATTTTGCGGCCATATTCGGCGGGGAAGCCGGCCGTGTAGATGCTGAGCGAGTCGACGTCATCGGCGCCGATTTCCGGGCCGAAGCTGGGAGAGCGGTTGTCGGTCAGCGGAATGCCATCGACGACGAATTGCGTTTGATACTCCGAACCACGCGGGTGCAGCACGGCGTTGCCTTCGTAGAGCCAGCCGGGTTGCGTGTCGACGAGATCCTGAAGCGAGCGGCCGGGCAGGGCGGTCAGGCGATGCTGAATGGCGTCCGAGCCGATTTGGTTGATTGAGCCGGCGCGGTCGGGGTCGAGGAGAGTGTCGCCGGCCTTTACGGTGACGGTTTCGTTTTGCGCGGTGAGCTTTAGTTGTACGGTGTGTTCGGTGGGAATCGAGGAGCGGATTTCGATGTCCTCGGAGGTAACGGCAAAGCCGGGGCGTGCGATTTCCAGGCGGTAAACGCCGTAGGCGAGGCGTTGGACGGTGAGCTTGCCCTGCTCGGATGTCTGGAGGGTGTTGCGATACTGATTTGCTTCGCTGGTGATTTGCACGGAGGCTTTGACACCGAGGCCGGCGGAATCCGTCACACGAAGGTGTAGTTCGCCTCGATTGCTTTGCGCGGCTGCGGGCAGGGCAAGGAAGAGGCAGAGAGCGGCGAGTTGGTGGAGACGGTAGCGCATCTTGGAGATGAAATAGGCTTCCCTTAAAGATTACTTGGGGAATTGGGGAAAGTGCGAGGAGGCTGTGGAGGGGTGGGGCGAAGGAGGAAACCGGGAGGGAAGATTAGGAACGGAGGCGTGCGACACCGGCATCCTGGGGCAACCGGTTATTAGAGAACTCTGAGGGGGAAATTACGCGTAGGCAAAGGATTGCTTGTCGTTGTAGGATGCGGGGCCAGTCCTCTCTCAGCGGTTCGGCGGAGACGAGTCACTTCCATCTCGACCACAAAAACAGCAACCCAGGGGGTATCTGTGCCTGACACGAAAAATACTGAGCAAAATGGCCAGACGGTGTGGGATCGGGTGGCGGAAAGCCACGAGTTCCGGGACCTGATGGCCACGAAGAAAGTCTTTATCATTCCCGCTTTTCTTTTCTTCCTCGTGTACTACTTCCTGCTGCCGATTCTTGTGGGATACGCGCCGAAGCTCATGTCCATCAAAGTCTGGGGAAATGTGAATCTCGCGTATCTGTTCGCGCTGTCGCAGTTCTTCATGGCGTGGACAATTGCGGGCCTTTATGTCCGCGCGGGCGACAGCTTCGATGAAATATCGAAAGACATCATCGAGAAGTCCGCAAACGATAAGAAATCCAAAGGAGAGTAAAAGGCCATGTCGGCTCCCCTTGTGATGTTCCTGGTTTTCATCGCCATCACGCTGGCGATTACGTATTGGGCTTCGAAGCGCTCCGCGGGCGCGAGCGCGTATTTCGCGGCCGGGCGTCAGATCAAGAGCTGGCAAAACGGAGTGGCGGTGGCGGGCGATTATATGAGCGCCGCGTCGTTCCTCGGCATCGCCGGGATTATTGCTTTTCAGGGCTACGACGGATTCATGTTTTCTGTGGGCTGGCTGGTCGCTTACCTGACTGTGCTGCTGGTGATTGCCGAACCGTTGCGCAATGCGGGCAAGTACACCATGGCGGACGTGCTGGCTTACCGGCTGAAGCCGCGTCCGGTGAGAGCGATGGCCGCGCTGAGCACGCTGACCGTCAGCACGTTTTACATGATTGCGCAGATGGTCGGCGCGGGAGCGCTGGTTGCGCTGTTGCTGAAGGGCTCCGGGATTTCGTATCAGACCGCTGTCATCGGCGTTGGGATCCTGATGATTGTGTACGTGGTGTTTGGCGGAATGCTGGCGACGACGTGGGTGCAGATCATCAAGGCCATTCTGCTGATGGCAGGAACGGTGCTGCTCAGCATCCTTGTTATGGCCCATTTCCACTTCAGCTTCTACTCATTTTTCGATGCGATTGGCCACGTGACGTATCACGACAAGGGGCAGGAGGTCGTGAAGGACTTTCTGCAGCCCGGGTTGCGCTACAAGCCGCCTTACGGGCCGCTGGAGCTGATCTCGTTGGGCCTTGCGCTGATCTTTGGAACGGCTGGATTGCCGCACATTTTGGTGCGCTTCTACACGGTTCCGGATGCCAAGACGGCGCGGCACAGCGTGGTCTGGGCGATGGCGCTGATCGGCAGCTTCTACATCATGACCACGTTCCTTGGCTTCGGGGCGGCCACGATTGTGGGTCGCGACTTCATCGGGACGCACGGGGGAACCAACATGAGCGCGCCGCTGCTGGCGCAGGCGCTGGCAGGGGATATTTTCTTCGCTTTTATCTGCGCGATTGCGTTTGCGACGATTCTGGCGGTGGTTGCCGGGCTGACGATCAGCGCAACAACTTCGTTTGCGCATGATTTTTGGACCAACGTGATTCACAGGGGCGTGGAGCGCAAGGTCGGAGAAGAAGTCCGGGTGGCGCGGATCTCCGCGTTCGTCGTGGGTGCTGCGGCCATTGCGATTGCGATTTTGCTAGGTCCCACGGCCAACGTAGCCTTCCTTGTGGCGCTGGCTTTTGCTGTGGCGGCTTCGGCGAACCTGCCCGTGATTGTGCTTTCGATTTTTTGGCGCAGGTTCAACACCATGGGTGCGGTGTGTGGGTTGGGGGTGGGGCTGGGTGCGTCCATAGGATTGATTCTGGTCAGCCCGAGCCTGATGGCGGTGGATCCGCCGACGGTGACGGGAACGGCGCGCCATCTGATTCAAGCGAAGGCGTGGTTCCCGCTGGAGAATCCTGGCATTTTGAGCATCCCGCTGGGTTTTGTCGGTGCGATCTTGGGGACGTTGCTCAGCAGCGAGCCTTCGTCCACGCACAGGTTTAATGAATTGTTGGTCAGGTCCAATACAGGGTTGGGGGCGGAGAAGGCCACGGCCAGCCGGTAGGCTAACTGTTTACTGTAGAAAGATCTCAGGAAGAGACAGAAGCATTCGAATAGAATTATTCTATGGTTATTATGGACAATCGATAAACATTCTGGTATCCTGCGGCGGTTATGTCTGTAGAACGCCGCGCTTGTGCCTCTTCTCTCTATCAGCGCTACCTCACGCTTTCGCCAAATTCCCTTAATTCCTTTGTTTCCCGCACATCGACGACCCCCTCCCTTAACCATCCTTATTTGCAATTGCTTACACAACCATGGCGTGGGGGGAGTGCCTATTACGGTTAACCTGGGCAAGGCGAGGGCCTCGCATCACGCGGGACGCGCTGCAGTCACTTGCTTCCGCTTTTGGTGTAGAAGGTGAGTTTGCCGTCGGCGACGTTGGCGATGTAGCGGCCCTCGCTGAGGAACTGCATGACCTTTTTGCCGGACCTGGCCATCTGTGCCCAACGGGATTTCGTCGAGGGATTTTGCTCCAGGCCACGAATTTCGTTTCCGTCCACGACAAAATCCACCTGGCGCAAGGACCGCTTGGCCGTTTGGCGAATGGGGTAGCGTTCCCCGTTTAGTTCGACGGCTTTGGCGCCTTCCATAAAGGACTGGCGCCAGACCTCAATGAGTGTTTCCTCGAGCGAGAGCTTTGTCATTCTTTGTGGATTCTATTTTCTCCATCCATGATGCCGTTTCTTGCGCCAGTTCCTGAAGTACTGCGGAATCAGTTTTTCCAGAGCTTTTCAGCACATGAAAGGAATGATCGGCGGTCTCAATAAGGTGGAGCGTTGCCTGCCGCCCGAGCCTCTTGCAGACGGAGCGGATGAGCTTGAGGTCGGCGAACGCGTCTCTCGTGCCTTGCAGGAAAAGCATGGGGGCTTTGACCTTGGACAGATGATCGGCGCGCTTTATGCCGGGCTGGTTCGGCGCATGCAGCGGAAATCCAAAGAAGACGATGCCCTTGATTCCGGGCAAAAGGCCGGAGGCCGCGGCCTGCGAACTCATGCGACCTCCCATGGACTTGCCGCCAGCGAAGAGTGGCAGGTCCGGGGCTTCGTGGGAGGCCGCGTCGACGGCGGATTTCACCGTGGCGGTGAGGATATCCGGGCGGTCGGGAGCGCCGCGGCGATTTTCCATGTAAGGAAATTGGTAGCGGAGGACGGCGACGGACGCTTGCGTGAGCTCGGCGGTCAGGCTCTCTAGAAAGGGATGAGTCATGCCAGCGCCGGCGCCGTGCGCCAACACCAGAAGGTAGCGGGCATTAGCTGGCCGCGTCAGAAGAGCGGAGACATCGCCTTTGCCTGGGACGGCGAGTCGGAGATTTTTGTTGATTGTCATCGAGGGGATTTTATCAGAAGGGGTTGGAGGAAGCGGGGAGAAGAGAAAAAGCAGAAGTGTAATTGAGGCCTCGCCCCCCTAAAAAGAAAGGCCAGGATGAGGACTTCTTGCGGGGCTCAGGATCGGGTTGATACAATTGTTATAACAGCAAGCAAGGGGGGGAAGGCGCATGGTTGAACTGAAGGTTCGGAAGATCGGGAACTCGCTTGGCGTGGTGCTGCCCAAAGAGGCGGTGAGCCGTCTGCGGGCCGAAGAGGGTGACCAACTCTATCTGATCGAGGCGCCGAATGGCTCTTATCAGTTGACACCGTATGATCCCGCGTTCCAAAAGAAGATGAAGAAGGCCGAGGAGATCATCGGCCGCTACCGCAACACGCTGCACGCCCTTTCCAAGTGAAAAAGCCAGTCTGGATTGAGGAGGAAGACGTTCTTGTGCTTCATGCGCGGCTGCTCGCGCTGGATGGCGGGCCCGCGGGCATTCGCAGCGCGGCTTTGTTGCAATCCGTCCTTGCGCGCCCGAAGCAGTTGCGTGCGTACGGCGGAAAACGGGACATTGTCTCCATGGCGGCGCTTTACACGGCCGGGATTGTGCGGAACCACCCTTTCGTGGATGGAAACAAGAGGACGGGGTTTCTGGTCAGCGTGCTTTTCCTTGAGCTGAATGGTTATCGGTTTACGGCTACAGAAGAAGATGCCACTCAGGCCATCCTTGAGTTAGCTGCGGGGACGCTTGGTGAGGATGGTTTTGAGGAGTGGCTTCGCGCCAATGCGACGCGCGAGTAAAGGAAAAGAAACTCACCGCGGAGACGCAGAGAACGCAGAGTTCGGAGCGCAGAGGCTTGGAATGTCGGTATAGGCCGTGCCTAGGGAAGGTGGAGGTCGAGGGCATAAACCTCTTCGCTGCTAATGTCGCGGACCAAGAGAGGGGAGCCGTCGGGAGCCATGCCCGTCCAGGGGCCGAACTCGCCGTAATAGCGGCGGATGTCCTGCGTGTGGACGACGGTTTCGCGGCGCTGGTCCGCAAGATGTATGCGATAGAAAGAAGGATCGGTGACGCCTAGAGTGTCGAAGAGCACGCTCTTGCTGTCCTGCGCCCACTCCATGTAACCGATGGGACCAATCTCTTTTACGAGGACGTTCCACTTTTGCGCAGCGAAATCGTACAGCAGCAGGTCGACATTGTTGGCGTGCTGGGCAACCAGATAGCGGCCGTCGGGCGACCAGCGCGGGCAGCAGATGCCGTCGGTATCCGGCAAGGGAGATACGCGGCGCGAAGCCACGTCGAGCAGTTGAATAGAGTGAATGTATTTGTCTCCCTCCAGGCGGACCTGGCCAAAGGCGAGCTTGGTTCCATCGGGCGACCATGAAGGATCGAGATCGGCGATGGCACCATTCGTCAGTTGTTCGGCGGGTCCACCAGCGGAAGGAACCAGATAGATGTTCCAGGGCCGTTCCGGACGCAAAGCGGAAAACGCAATGTACTTGCCATCCGGGGACCAGTGCGGCAGTGCCGTGCGAAGCGAGGGACCGCTGAGCTGAGCGGCTTCGGAACCGTCGGGTTTGGCACGCCACAGGGTTTCTTCGGGATACCTCACGTACACGAGCGCGCGGCCATCCCGCGAAAACTCCACGTCGCCGGCGGACATTGCCGAGAGAAAAGGAACGAACTGCTGCAAGCGTGTGTCATAGCGGACTAACTCCGCGCGGGGCTGCGCCGCAGCGACGATCAGTTTCTTGCCATCAAGGACCAGGACACCCATATAGAAGTTGGGCGGGACACTGGTGAGTTGAATAGGGGACGTGGGGGCGTGGCTCCAGAAGGAACGCCTTTCGGGTTGAGCCCAGATCTTGCTGGCACCACGGCGCGTAGTCTGGAAAAGGAAATACTTTCCATCGGGGGTCCAATCCCCGCAGCAACGTTCGGGATAGTCCGCTAGTTCGGTCAGGACTTCGTGCAGGTTGCTGCCATCGGCACGCGCTTCCCAGATGGTGCGTTCGTTCATGAGCTTCCCGCTCACGGTGAAGCGCAAGCGCTGACCGTCGGGGGAGTAGCGGATGAAAGTCACTTCTCCTGGTGCCGAAAGGAATTTGCGTTGATGAGAACCATCCGCGTCGGAGAGAAAGATGTCACGGCCGAACGCATAAGCGATTTTGCCCTGCGGGGCCCAGGAAGCGTCGTGACAGAGGATCTTGTCGGCATCCTGCAACGAGCCCGTGGCCATGTCCATCACCTTCAGGCTGTACGGGCCTTTCATCTCTCGGGTTGGAACGCCAACGAGAAGCTTGGTCCCATCCGGATTGACATCTCCCAGAAGCAAGCCAAGCGAAGAGGAATCGATAACGACGGGCTGACCGCCCGCTAGCGGGACACGAATGAGGTCGACACGGCCTTCGATGCGCTCATTGAAGTAGACATTCGTTCCGCGGGCATGGAGACGAAGCTTGGGAATGCCATCATAGGTGATTTGTGTGGAGTCCACGACGTGAGGGGCGGGACGCGGCGAGTGCAGAGCGACGGCGGCGCCTCCGATTCCAGCGGCGACCAGCAAACCGGCAAATAGGAGCAGCCCACGGCGAATGGGTTGGAACGGCTCCGCGATGGATGAGACCTGGGCAGGAAAGGGAACCAGGGCGCCATTGTGAAGGATCTGAATCGGTGCAAGGAAACGATAGCCGCGGCGCGGAACAGTTTCTATGAAGACCGGGACGTCGGCGGAATCGCCGAGAACCTCGCGCAGACGTTTGATCGCGGTATTCAGACTGGTGTCGAAGTCCACAAAGGTGTCGGCGGGCCACAAGGCTTTGTGGAGTTCTTCCCGGGTAACCAGCGTCCCGGCGGATTCCAAGAGTTTACGAAGAACAAGGAAGGGCTGTTCCTGGAGCCGCAGCTTCACCCCATTGCGACGAAGCTCTCCGGACTGGGAATCCAGGTCAAAGGTACCAAACCGGTACCTAACCCAGCCGTTGGAGTTTGGTAAGGCTTGTGAGTTCCCTGACATCGGTGTTCCTTGTAGCTATAAAGACGATGGAAAAGTCAAAAAATTACATCTGGAGCCATGTCAGAGATCTGAGAAAGTGACGATTTTCGACGGACTTGAGAAGTCAGACACGTTCCAGAGTCCCGTCAGAGGACCACCATGGACCTGCCTGGCCAGCTAAGGCAGTTTCGCCGCTACCGCAACGGCGGTTCAGGTGGCGAAATGAGCGCTGGCAAGATATGGGCATTGCTGGGGACGGCGATTTTCTTATTAAGTGTAAGCGGGGCAGAAGCCAAACCTCCGATGGGCTCGCGTGGTAACGAGTTGCCCATGAAGGTTTACGGTGGATATCTGATTGTGGTCGAGGGGCGCGTAGGGGAACTACAAGGCTTGAAGTTTCTGTTGGATACGGGCGCGACAAATACCGCGATCGACAGAAAGCTGGCGGACCGGCTGAAATTGGCCCGTCGACCGGGGCGGTTAATCAACTTCGACAAGGAAGTGAGTGTTGAGTGGTCCGAGGTGCCCGAGCTGGCTTACGGACCGGAACAGTTCTCAGATTTGCCGGTGATTGTGCAGGACATGCAATATTTTCTTGCCATGGGCATACATGTGGATGCCGTAATTGGCTGGAACTTATTGAAGGAAGGCAGTTTCCAGCTGGACTTCGCCAGAAAGAGGGTAGTGTTTGGGCAGATGGGGAGCTTTGAAGGACGAGCCGTCCCGATGCGACCCCAAGCGCTGTTCTTGACCGTCCAGGTGGAGATCGATGGCCGATCGATGCCGATGATCGCAGATACGGGGATGTTGGGAACGACGTTTTATGAGGGTTCGCTGACAGAGATGAGAGAGAGGAATGTCGCGGGTTCTCGCACCGTCGGAACGAGTGTGGGCGGCGCAGTGAAGTCTAGAAACGTCCTGGTTCCAAAGTTGCGACTGGGTGACCAGGAACTCGACCGCGAGGTCTATCTGGTGCAGAGGCCCCCTTCGGAGTCGCTCCGGGGAGTTGCCGGATATTTGGGGATTTCCTCTCTCGAGGCGAAAGAGGTTGCGTTCGACTTTGAGCGGAATGAATTGAAATGGAGAAACAAGTGAGAAGCCCTCACTGGATCCAATAAGATGCGGAATCGGGAAACAAATTGGATGCACAATCAAAAGAGAGTATGGCCGACCACGCGTTATCTTCCGGTGTTCTGCGACGCATCCAGCGGCTGCAAGTCCTCACTATTGTCTGGATGCTGGCCGAGACGGTGATTGCCCTGGGAGCGGCCTGGAGGGCACACAGTCCTGCCCTTCTGGCTTTCGGAGGGGATAGTGCGGTTGAACTGATGTCCGCAATTGTCGTTTTCCGACGTTTTAGCTCTGGCGGCGATGAGTTGCACGCGGAGAAGCAAGCGGCGCGGGTAGCGGGAGTTTTGCTCCTTGTGGTGGCAGCGCTGGTGGTGCTGACTTCAGCGCTGTCCTTCGCGGGGTACCGAGAACCAGAGCGGAGTTTAGTGGGGATTGGCCTGCTTGTTCTCGCTGCTGTGGGCATGCCATGGCTGGCGGAGCAGAAGCGCAAAATGGCCGTGCAAGCTTCGAGCGCGGCGCTTCGAGCCGATGCGACAGAGTCTACGGTTTGCGGTTACCTTGCGATGATTGCTTTGGTTGGGCTGCTGGTGAACGCAGTGTTTCATGCGCCCTGGGCTGATCCGGCGGCGGCATTGCTGCTCGTGCCGTTTCTCGGGAAAGAAGCGTATGAAGCTCTCCACGAGACACACAATTCCCACGGTTAAGAGGCAAGATTCAGTGATTCTGAGGTTGTGTTTCAGGCCGGGAGGTTGTGATTCGGCTTGAGTGACTCGACGATGCTGAGCGCCCAGGCGTCGACTTCCTGCCAATTGCGGAAGTCGCCAAGGGGAAAGAGAGCGTTGTCCTGGTTGACGGGGAGTTTCAGCATCAGACGATGAGCCAGGCCGAGTTGATCGGCGATGAGGGCGCCAAAGAAAACACGATGGTCGCGAGGCTTGATGGTTTCGCGAAGCATGTTGATCTCTTTGGGTTCCGCAACCATGGAAAGGTCGCGGCCTTCGGCGTCTGTGAGCTTGGTGCCCAGTGGACCGCTGCTGAACAACCACACCGGCTTGCCGGCCAGAACTTCGCGATTCCGCTGAACAAAACGCAGGGCGCGTTTCTTCCAATGGGCATAATATACGGCGCTGCCGATCACCACGGCGTCATAATGCCTTGGATTGTCGGCGTGCTGGACGGGCTGGACGCTAGCCTCCACGCCTTTCTGATTCAATGTTTCTGCAATGCGTTCGGCGATTCCCCTCGTTGATCCGTAACGACTCGCATACACAACAAGCACCCGCATGTCGCTACCCTCGGCGGCCGACATTTGGTCTGAGCCATCCGCAGTCTCAGCTTTTGCGGCCCGAACTTGCCGTGATTGTGGTCACCGAGCTATGTCCGGTCGGGCGCGGAGAAGAGGAGCGTCTCAGAAGTAGCTGTTTCCAGATAGAAATCCAAGTCGCTTTATACTAACCGGCAGTGAAGTGATGAACGTCTGCAAACTGCAGGGGAGGAGTTGGATCATGAGAACGATTCCGGCAAAAGTGGTTTGGTTGTGTCTTTTGTTCACCGTGCCCGCTTTCGCGCAGAAGGCGCCAGAAGGGATTTGGGAGGGATACGACGGGGAATGGTTGCATGTGTCGCAGCAATTGGTGGCGTTGGCGGAGGCGACGCCGCCGGAAAAATTTGCTTGGCGGCCTGCTCCCGGTGTTCGATCGACGAGCGAAGTTTACATGCACATCGTGTTTGCGAATTTCTATTTGTTGAGCGTGACCGGGCCGAAGATGCCCGCGGATCTTAAAGAGGGTATGGACAAGTCGGTCACGTCGAAGGCCGAAGTGATCAACTGGCTGAAGCGCTCGCTGGACGCGGTGAAGCAAGCGCATCTGGCGGAGACGCCGGCAGACCTGCAGAGGAAAGTGCATATTTACGACCGGGATGCGACCGTGGACGGGATGTATCTGCGAATCATCGTGCACGCGAATGAGCACATGGGGCAATTGATTGCATACGCGCGGATGACGGGGGTGGTGCCGCCGTGGTCGGAGAAATAGCGTCGGAATTGGAAAATAGAGAAGAGAAAAGGATAACGCGGAGACGCTGAGGGCGCTGAGGAGGCGCAGAGAAGAGAAGCGGATTCACCACAGAGTGCACAGAGACCGCAGAGAAGAGAGGCAGAGAAGAAGTCGAAGAGGGAAATAGTGCAAGAGTCTAAGAGTCCAAGAAGAAGGGCGCTGCGAATATAACTCGCAGCGCCCGGAAGAGTTTGGGGTTTGGTTGAGACTAGCGCATGCCGGTGCCGTTGGAGGCGCTGGCGGACTTGGCGTTCGGGTCCAGACTCAGCAAGCCTTCGGTTGCGGAGACGGCGACGATGGAACCGTCATGCCGCGTCCACACGGCGGGGAAGTAGCTCTGCGATAGCGGATCGTCCAGCTTCTGCCAGGACTTTCCGTTGTCGAAGGACGCTACGATGCCATGCTTTTGGAGCGAGGCAACCAACGCCGTACCGTTGCCGGCCACGGAAGAGAAGGAAAGCTCACGAATATCGGCGCGATTCCAGGTCTTGCCGCCGTCGTGTGTGCCGTAGAGTCCCATGTTGGTGGTGATGAAGAGAGCGAAGTCGTCGACGCGGTGAATGCGGAGGTTGCCCGCATTGGCGAACGAGAGTTCCTGAGCATCCCAGCTCTGGCCCTTGTTCGAAGAGTAGACGAGGTTGCGGTCGACAATCGCCCACACAGAGACGCCGTCGCCGGAAACTTCGACGGACTGCGCGAGCTTGTGGACCAAGGGGTCTTTGCCATCGATCTTCCAGGTTTTGCCCTGGTCGGTGGAGATCAGGAGGCCGCCGGTGGTCGCGGCGTACCAGGCATCGCTGCCGAAAGCCATATCATTTACAAGGAAAGCGGAAAGCGCAGTCGCCGGCTTGGCGGTAGCTTTCGCCGGGACGGCCTTGCCCTTGGCGGTTTTAGCAGCAGGTGCCGCAGTGGCATCAGGAACGAAGAGTCCTGCGCGATCCCACTTGTGATTTGCATCGTCATACTTCGACCAACCGCCGTTGGTGCGGGAAGCCCACCAGCCGGACGGCGTGGAGTAGACGTGGCGGAGTTCAGTGCGCTTCAAGCCCGCGCCTAGCGTTGTCCAGGTATTGCCGCCATCTTTCGTGGCGATGAAGGC
>Ga0187780_10002500_pt1 | contig 13819 bp, 12 predicted proteins | sample 1015_Q2_SP10_20__FD_132429 | JGI IMG/M metagenome (GOLD analysis project Ga0187780, IMG submission 132429) | Tropical peat soil microbial communities from peatlands in Department of Meta, Colombia - 1015_Q2_SP10_20_MG | ecosystem: Environmental > Terrestrial > Soil > Wetlands > Peat | place...
CAAGCGCGGACCCACCTCGGCAACCGCCAGTACCCGCCGCTCGGCCCGGCCCCCGGCACGTACGTGTACGAGTAGCCAGGACGGACGGCTCGATTACCTGGCATTTTCACGTGCCGGGACGGCGCTGAACCACCCTGACTCGTTAGGCGGCCGTACTGGCCGTTCACATGTACCCGCAGCGCGGCATGTTCTCGCGTTCCGGCGTGACCAGGCCACATCGTGGATTCCGATCAGGTGCGGATCGCAAAGGGCTGCCACCGGATTAGCCAGCGAACGTCACCCCCATGCCCGCGCTCGAACCGGGAACAGCCGGCGAGTTAACCCCCACGGAGCCGGCGTGAGAGCTTGGTCCAGGCGACGCTCAGCGTCCGCGGTCCTTACAGGCGGGGACCTTCGTCCCTACCCTGGGCCGCCCCAATCAACTTATATTGATGTACATACCTGGCACTATATACGCTATTACGTCATAGCTGTCATACGCACAATTTACTCGCCGGGAAATTGCAGAGGGATCTCAGTTTCAGCCACGTTTACCGACATAAGTGTCGTCGAACACAATTCTTAAAACCAGGCTCCGGGATGACCGGCAATCAGAGAGGTTCTCGTACTCATGGACTTCGAGTTGACCGATGAGCAAGAGCTGATCCGCGAGGCGGTAAAGGAGTTCGCCGAGACCGAGATAACGCCGATCGCAGCCGAGCTCGACCGCGATCACCGCTTTCCCATCGAACTCATTCCGAAGCTGGCCGGTCTGAACCTCATGGGCATGCCCTACCCGGAGAAGGTGGGCGGTGCAGGAGCGGACTACGTGAGCTACGTCATCGCGATTGAGGAAATATCGCGGGCGTGCGCGAGCACCGGCATCATCGTATCGGCTCACACCTCCCTGGCCACCTGGCCGGTATACAAATTCGGGACCGAGGCCCAGAAGGACAGGTATCTCGCCGATATGGCATCTGGCCGTCGCCTGGGGGCTTTCGCCCTGACCGAGCCCGCCGCGGGAACGGATGCCGGTGCCGGCACCGCCACAGCGGTGCTGAGCGGAGACGAGTACATTCTCAATGGAACGAAGATGTTCATCACCAACGCCCCGTACGCCGAGGTGTACGTCGTCTTCGCGAAGACCGATCCGGCGCAAGGGACGCGCGGGATCAGCGCGTTCATCGTCGAGAAGGATACCCCTGGGTTCTCCGTCGGCGAGGCCGAACACAAGCTCGGGATTCGCGGTTCTAGCACGCCGCCGATCTACCTCGCCGACTGCCACATTCCGAGGGACGCCCTCCTGGGCGGCGACGGCAACGGCTTCAAGGTAGCCATGCAGACACTCGACGGCGGGCGGATCGGCGTCTCCGCGCAGGCGCTGGGCATAGCCCAGGCAGCGCTGGACGCGGCGGTCGCCTACGCGAAGGAGCGGGTTCAGTTCGGCAAGCCGATCGCGACTCTGCAGGCTATTCAGTGGATGATAGCCGATATGGCTACTCAGGTCGCCGCCGCTCGGCTCCTTGTCTATCGTGCCGCGTCGTGCGTCGACAAAGGCCGCCCCTACTCCACCGAAGGGGCGATGGCTAAGCTGTTCGCATCAGAGACTGCCACCAGGGTGGCGGACCGGGCAATTCAGATCCACGGTGGATACGGTTATACGGAAAGTTACCCTGTGGAGCGGAATTATCGTGATGCCAAGATAACCGAACTTTACGAGGGGACTTCCGAGGCGCAGCGCATGGTCATATCGAGAAGCTACCTGCGGTGAGAATAAAATGTTCGGTGCCCGCGCCATGGCAATGGTCGGCATGATCCCGGCTGCGCTGGGCAGCCAGCTTCCAGGAGGATCGTGATGAGGATTGTGGTCGCATATAAGTGGACCTGCGACCCGGAGGAGGCCACGGTGCGTGCCGACGGCACGGTGGACTGGAGCCGGGCGAAGCCGGGCATCAGCACTTACGACCCGGTCGCCATAGAGCTGGCCCGCCGTCTCGCCGAGGCAGCGGGCGCCGAGCTGATAGGCGTGACGGCCGGGCCGAAGGGCGTCGGTGCGCCCATCGCGTCCAAGGCCGCCCTCGGGCGCGGTCTAGATCGAGTGGTGATCATCGAGGATGATTCCCTGAGGGAGGCCGGGAGATCCGAGCTGGCCGCGGTGCTCGCCGAGGCGATCAGGCATATCGGCGGCGTGGACCTGGTCATCACCGGCGACTCGTCGGTCGACGTGGCGGCGAAGATGGTGCCGACCGTGCTGGCTGGCGAGCTCGGCTGGCCGGCCGTCGCTGAGGTCAGCGCAGTGACCGGCCAGGCTGGCGCGCTGCGCGTGGAGCGGTCGATCCCAGGTGGCGTGCAGGTGCTCGAGATCTCCGGTCCGGCCGTGCTGGCCGCGTCGGCGGATGCCGCGGTCCCGCGCGTGCCCGGCATGAAAGAACTCCTCGCGGCGGGCAAGAAGCCGGTGGAACAGCTGGAACTCGCGGCCCTGGAGGTCCCCCCGCAAAACGCGGTCATGGCGGTGAGAGGCATGTCCCGCCCGGAGCGCAAGGCCCGCAAGGGCCAGCTCATCGACACCGCAGACCCCGCCGCAGCCGGCACCGAGCTCATCACCGCACTCCGCGAGGCCGGCGCGCTATGACACCGTGCCGCACTATAGAGAGGACCCGGCAGTGAGTATCAACGCCTGGATCGTCGTGGGGGATCAGCCGACGGTCGGCAACCTGATCACGGTCGCGCGCTCTTTGGGCGGGCCGGTCGGGGCCGTGGTCGCCGGACCCCGTTCCGTAGCCGAGACCGTGGCGGCGAGTGGCCTGGACAAGGTGGTCTGGTGCAGCGCGCCGGATGACGTGCCCGCCGAGGCGAGCGCCCCGGCGGTGGCCGACACCATCGCCTCAGATCCGCCCCGCGTCGTGCTGGCCGGCCGCAACCCCGGCGAGCGGGTCCTGCTGGGAGCCGCTGCAGCCCGTCTGCGGGCAGCGGTCCTCACCGGGGCGCGTTCGGTCTCGATTGACGGCGGGGATGTCATCGTGGTCAACGCTGTTTTCGGCGACCTAGCCGAGGAGACCGTGGCCGTCTCCGGTCCGGTGGCCCTGCTGCTCGACGGCGGTCCGGTGCCGTCGGCCAGCGACGGCGGCGCGCCCATCGAGGAGGTCTCCGGCGCGCCGCTGGGCCTGAAGGTGGTCGAGACCAGGACGTCCGGCTTCGACGAGGTGGACCTCAACGCCGCCCACCGGGTGATAGGCATCGGCCGCGGCCTTAAGGCCAGGGAGGACCTCGCCATGATCGAGGACCTCGCCCACGCCATCAACGCCGAGATCGCCTGCTCCCGCCCGGTGGCCGAGGGCCTGAACTGGATGGGGAAGGACCGCTACATCGGCAGTTCCGGTGCGCGCATCTCCCCCCAGCTCTACCTCGCCATCGGCATCTCCGGCCAGCTCCAGCACATGGTTGGCGTGACCGGGGCGGAGACGATCGTCGCGATCAACTCCGACCCCAACGCCGCGGTGTTCACTCAAACCGACTACGGCCTCGTCGGTGATCTCTACCAGCTTGTGCCGGCGATCACCGCGGCGCTGAAATGACGGTGCCACATGACAGAGACGGCTGAGCCCGACTTCGAGGTCATCGTCATCGGCGCCGGCATCGCCGGCTGCGTCACGGCCTACCAGCTGGCCCGGCAGGGACGCTCGGTGCTGCTGATCGAGCGGGGCGAGGCGCCCGGCTCGAAAAACCTGTCTGGCGGCGTCCTGTACTCCCGCGGCATCGAGCAGGTCTTCCCCGGGTTCCTCGACGAGGCGCCCGTCGAACGCCGGATTACCCGGAACTACATCAATTTCCTCAACGCCGAGAGCTCGGTCGCCATCGACTACAAGGACCGCAGGCTGGCCGACCCGGTCAATGCCGTCACAGTCCTGCGGGCCAAGCTGGACGCGTGGCTGGCCGACAAGTGCGAGGAGGCAGGCGCCATCATCATGCCCGGAGTCCGCGTGGACCGGGTGCTCACCCAGGACGGCGCCGCCGGCAAGCGGGTCATCGGGGTCCGGGCCGGAGACGACGAGCTGCACTCGCATGTGGTCGTCGCGGCCGATGGTGTGAACTCCTTTATCGCCAAGGAGGTGGGGCTGCGCACTAACGAGCCGCTGAACCATCTCGCCGTAGGGGTGAAGGCAGTGGTCCGCCTGCCCAGGGAGACGATCGAGGCTCGCTTCAACCTGACCGGCGATGAGGGCGCGGCGATCGCCGCGGTCGGTGACTGCACCCAGGGAGTGGGCGGCGGCGGTTTCCTCTACACCAACATCGACTCTCTTTCCGTCGGCATAGTGGTGCGCCTCGACGACCTGACCGCGAAGAAGAAGGTCGTCACGGACATCTTCGACCACTTCCTCGAGCATCGGTTCATCGCTCCCTACCTGGAGGGCGGCGAACTGCTGGAGTACGGCTGCCACCTGGTCGCCGAGGGTGGCCTGCACATGATCGGCGAGGTCGTCATGGACGGCATGGTCGTGGTCGGCGACGCCGCCGGGCTCACGCTCAACACCGGCCTCACCGTGCGTGGCATGGACCTGGCGGTCGGCTCCGCGGTTGCCGCCGCTGAGGCCATCGGATCCGCGCTAGAGCAGAAGGACACCTCCAGGGCGGGCCTGGCCAGGTACCGGGAACGGCTGTTTGCCTCCTACGTCGGCCAGGACATGAAGACCTACGCCAAGGCGCCCGCCTTCCTCGAGGTGGAAAGGATGTATAAGCAGTACGGCGAGCTCTTCGCCGATGTCCTGTTCGGCGCGTTCAACCTCGACACCCAGCCCCGCCAGCATCTCGTTCGCGTCGCGCGGAAGACGCTGGCTCGGTCACCGCTGAAGATGAGACAGCTGATCAGGGACGGCATCGCAGGAGCGCGCGCACTATGAAACCGCAGTCTGTCCCTGAGCGCTTGACGAAGAACCGCTTCCTCCTGGATGAGGAGCAGTGCCACATCGAGGTCAACCAGGAGATCGCCAAGGCGACCGGATCCGGCCAGGCCATAGTGGCCTGCTGCCCGGCCCACGTCTACACCGAGGAGCCCGACGGGACCATCTCCGTGGAGTACGCGGCCTGCCTGGAATGCGGAACCTGTCTCGCCGTCGCTGCCCCTGGCGCCCTGAAATGGCGCTATCCCCGCGGCGGGTTCGGCATCCAGTTCCGCGAGGGCTAGTCTAGCGGGCGGCCGGGCCACAGCCAGGCCTGTTCACAGGTGGGCGTAGCAGGCTGCGCTCCTGGCCGCCGTGACCGAAACCAGCCGCTGGCAAGGCCCAAAGGGCCGGCACGAGCAAGCCGCTTTCTGGATAACCCTCGGTGGTCTTGTGTTCAGGAGCTTCGGGCAGGAACTTCAGGATCGGCCCTCTGTGCGGATACTGGCACGGGCCCGGCGTGCCAGATGTTGCGGCAGTAGTCGCGGACGGTCCGGTCGGAGGAGAAGAAACCTGAGCGTGCCGTGTTCAGGATCGACATCCGGGTCCACCGGTCTTCATCGGCCCAGGCCGGCCGGACGGCCTTGTCGTGGCAGTCGATGTAGGACCGGTAGTCGGCCAGGACCAGGTACTCGTCCCAGTCCATGATCGAGGAGAGGACCTGGCTGAAGGCGTCGCGGTCCCCGCCGGAGAAGGTACCGGAGGCGAGGGCGTCGACGGCGGCCCTGAGCTCAGCGTCCCCGCTGTAATAGGCATGCGGGGAGTAACCGGCTTGCCTGATGGCGGCGGCCTGGTCGGCAGTGACCCCGAACAGGAAGAAGTTGTCGGCCCCGACCTGGTCGCGGATCTCGATGTTGGCACCGTCCAGGGTGCCGACGGTAACGGCCCCGTTGAGGGCCAGTTTCATGTTGCCGGTGCCGGAGGCTTCCTTCCCTGCCAGCGAGATCTGTTCCGAGAGGTTACCGGCGGCCACCACGAGCTCGGCGACCGAGACGTTGTAGTCGGGCAGGAACACGACCTTGATCCGGCCGGCCACGTCGGGGTCGGCGTTGACCACGCTTGCGACGGAATTGATCAGCTTGATGATGCGCTTGGCCTCGTGGTAGCCGGGCGCGGCCTTGGCGCCGAAGATGACCGTGCAGGGCGCGACCGCGGCGGCCGGGTCAGCCTTGATCCGGTTGTACACGGTGACGACGTGGAGCACTTTAAGGAGCTGGCGCTTGTACTCGTGCAGCCGCTTGACCATGACGTCGAAAAGTGACGCGGGGTCGATGGTGACGCCGGTGGCGGCCAGGGCATGGAAGGCCAGGTCGAGCTTGTTCTGCCGCTTTACCTCGCGCCACTGCGCCCGGAACTCCGCGTCGTCGGCAAAGGCCTCGAGCTCGGCCAGCCGCTCCAGGTCGGTCAGCCACCGGTCGTCTCCCAGCCGGGCGGTGATCAGGCCGGACAACCGCGGGTTGGCCAGGCGGAGGAACCGGCGCGGGCTGACGCCGTTCGTCACGTTCAGGAACTTCTCCGGATACAGGTCAGCGAGGTCGCGTAGCGTCGTCTGGGCCAGCAGCCGGGACTGCAGCTCGGCCACGCCGTTGACGGCGAAGCTGCCGATGACCGCCAGGTTGGCCATCCGCACCCGGCGCTCGGGGGCCTCCTGGACCACCGACACCCGGGCGAGGCGTTCCTCGTCACCCGGATGCCGGGCGCGCACGTCGGCGAGAAAGAAGTCGTTGAGGGCGTAGATGATCTGCAAGTGGCGGGGCAGCAGGTGCTCGAACATCGGCACCGGCCAGGTCTCCAGGGCTTCCGGCAGCAGGGTGTGGCAGGTGTAGGCGAAGCTGCGGCGGGTGATGGACCAGGCCTGCTCCCAGCCGACCCCGTTCTCGTCCACGAGCAGCCGCATAAGCTCGGGGATGGCCAGCACCGGGTGGGTGTCGTTGAGCTGGATGACCACCTTGTCGGGGAACGCCTCCCAGTCGCTGTTGCGGAACCGGAACCGGCGGATGATGTCCCGCAGCGAGCAGGAGACCAGGAAGTACTGCTGCTTGAGCCGCAGTTCCCGGCCCGCGTCGGTGCTGTCGCTGGGGTACAGCACCTTGGTCAGGTTCTCCGAGCGCATCTGCGCCTCGACCGCCTCGGCGTAGCGGCCGGCGTTGAACAGGTCCAGATCGAAAGACTCCCGTCCGGCCCGGGCGTGCCACAGCCGGATGATGTTGACCGTATCGGTGCCGTAGCCCGGGACCAGCATGTGGCTGGGCTCGCCCCTCACCGTCTCGGCCGGCACCCAGCGGGCCCGCAGCCCGCCCTGGTCGTCATCCACCGGCTCGGTATGGCCGTAGAACCCGACGACCTGCAGGTCATCAGGTGCGGGGAACTCCCACGGGTTGCCGTAGAAGGTCCAGTCGTCGGGGTGCTCGACCTGATAGCCGTCCTGGAAGGCCTGCTTGAAGATCCCGTACTCGTAGCGGATGCCATAGCCCACCGCAGGCACGTCCAGGGTGGCGAGCGAATCAAGCAGGCAGGCAGCAAGCCGGCCCAGGCCACCGTTCCCCAGTCCGGGCTCAACGTCGAGGGACTCCAGGTCCCAGGCGGAGAAGCCGGACCCGGCCACGGCCTGGCCGGCAATATCATCAGTGCCCGTATACACCGCGTTCTGGCGCAGCTGCCGCCCCAGCATGTACTCCGCCGACAGGTAGTAGACGAACTTCGGGTTGGCCTCATAGTTCGCGCCGGCCGTCCGGGCTCGCCGCTCCGCGAGGCGGTCGCGGATGGTCACCGCCAGCGTCCAGTAGGCGTCCTGGGCGCTCGCGGACTCAGGTGTGGTGCCCCGCTCGTAACACAAGTTGTCAGCAAGCTCGCGTTCGAACTCCGCCGTGGTCTTACCCATACGCCGAGCCGGTCCGGATCTGATAGGCCTCATGTCTCCCGTACCTTGTTCAGTTGCGGAACCGGGTCCCGGCAGCGGCGTACTCGGCCAGCAGGGGCACCGGGGTGAACGCCGGATCACCGGTGGCGGCGTGCATCGCCTCCAGGACGCTGACGACTCTCGCAGCGCCGACTTCGTCGAGCATCTGAAGCGGTCCGCGTGGGTAGCCGCAGCCGAGCATCATCGCGGTGTCGATGTCGGCCGGGCTAGCATAACCGTCCTGGAACATGCGGACCGCGTCGTTGAACTGCGCGTAGGCAAGTGTCTCGGTGAGGAAGCCCGGCCGGTCCCTGGTGATGACTGCGTCCAGCCCGATCCTGGCTGCGAGCGCGGCCGCCTTGGCGGCCGTGCCCGCCGCGGTTATGTCGGGCAGCACCAGCTCAGCGAGCCCTGGCTTGCGGTTGCCTGACTCGACAAAGTGGACACCGACCACATCGGCCGGGTGGCCCGCGGCCAGGGCGGCATCCAGAACCCGGTGTCTCGGGTCAGCTGCCACGATGACCAGGCCGGTCTCGTCGGATGGCTGCGGCGCGACCCTGATGCCGGTCGCGGTGATCTGGCTGGCCAGCTCGTCCAGCCTGCCGTCCTCCCTGATCAGCGCGACCTCGGCGGGAACAGGTGCTCGCCCGTGGTCCTCGGCGGGTGCCGTTAGGGTGCTTGGCCGCCGGTAATCGTAGAACCCGCGTCCGCTCTTGCGGCCGAACAGCCTGGCATCGCACAGCTTGCGCAGCAACGGCGCGGGTGCGTAACGGCTGCCGCCGAACTCAGCCTGGAGCGTCTCGAGGATGGCCAGATCCGTGTCCAGGCCGACCAGGTCGAGGAGGGTCAGCGGTCCCATCGGCAGGCCGAGCCCTGCGGTTGCCGCCTTGTCGATGTCCTCGCGAGTGGCCTGTGCCGTTTCCAGCAGCCGGATCGCGTGATTGAGGTAAGGGAACAGCAGCGCGTTCACCACGAAACCGGCTCGGTCGCTGACCTGCACCGGAGTCTTGCCCAGGTCGCTGGAGAGCAGGGCCAGCGTCTCAGCGATCTCCGGCGGGGTGAGCACGGTGGAGATCACCTCGACCAGCTTCATGACCGGAGCCGGATTGAAGAAGTGCATTCCTGCTACCCGGGCCCCATACCGCGTGCCACCCGCGATCTCAGTGATCGACAGCGAGGAGGTATTGGTGGCCAGGATCGTGTCGGCCCGGCATGCCTCATCCAGCTGGTCGAACAGGGCCTTCTTGAGCTCCATGCGTTCTGGTATGGCCTCGATCACCAGGTCGGCATCAGCCACTCCGGCCGCTACGTCGTCCGTGGGCCGGATCCGGGCGAGTATCTCATCCCGTGCAGCATCGGTGAGCTTGCCTCGGCTGACTGCCTTGTCCAGGGAGGCGCGCAGCCTGGCCATGCCCTGGTCCAGGAAACTCCGGTCGATCTCGATCGCGTCGACACGGCGGCCGCTACGGGCAACTAGCTCGGCGATGCCCGAGCCCATCAGGCCGAGCCCGATCACCGCCACCTCGCGGATGTCGGTCGGCTGGATCACGCCGCTGGTCATGTTCTCAAGCCTCTCGTCTGGCGGTTGCGCAGGACAGGTGCCGTGCTGGTATTCCCGGACCCGGGCAGCGCGACGGGACGGCTAGTCCGACCGCTGGGCGATCATCGTTCCCGGTTCCGTCGATGAACGTCTCGTTCCGCTGGTTGACACGCGCATAGCCGAATGAGATCCGCTCATGTTCTTGAACCGTCACCGCGCCCGCTACCGCTACGGCGGCCTGCGCGCTGAAACCGTGTGGCTCTCTAGTGCATCCGGCGCGACGCGGCCGGTCGAGAGTCTTAAGTCTGACACGGGCCGGACGAAAGACCCTACTCCCGGCTTGCCTGCGGGTCCGTAAGCGCCGGCCGCTACCCGCACCCCTGGCAGGTAGGTAACCCACCGTTATCGCATCCAGGCGCTCCTGGGGGAACTGCGCCGACACGACCGGCGCATAGTCGTTCGGCTTGCCGATCGGCGGCCGGCACGGCTCGTCCACAGGTGGCACATGACCGGCGACCAGCGGGGCGTCGGTCACCCCCGGGCGGGACCATCGACCCTACCAGGCACGACGGCCGCGCGGTGGCAAGAAAGCGGCGGGAAGGGATGCGCAGCAACGAGGCCGAGGGTCGGGCGCCGAGCTGTATAAAGCCACGTACGAGCTGTATAAAGCCACGTACTAGCGGGAGCGCTCGCCCTGTTCCCGCTGGCCAAGCGCTGACAGGGCCGGTAATACTGCAAAGGAGTGTCGTCATCGGCCGCTACGCGGAAGCGCAGCAGAGCCTGGCCGATCCCGAGGGTTACTGGGGGGAAGCGGCGAATGACATCGACCGCTACCAGGCTCCCTCGGTAGTGCCGGACGCTGTCCGGCAAAGGCTGACGGTTGACCGGCCGCGCCCGCCCGGGCGGTCGTCGCACATGGGACAGATCGTGGGCAGCGCCGAGGAAGCGGAGGTGGTTCGTGGAGGCAACAGCGGTTCTGGCCAGTGCCGAGGATCAGGTGGTCGACGATGCGGTGGCCGCCCTCGCGCAACGCGATCAGGCGCACGGCCATGCAGCCGACCATCAGGAGCGCCGCCGCAACATCCGGCAGCTGTTCGGACTTGTCCTGCGCTGCCTGGGTGAGGGCCGAACCGAGCCGATCATCAGGCCGTCTGAGCAGATCGCGGCCCACTGTTTCGCTGCGGGCATCCAGCTGGATCAAGTCCAGCGTGAATTCAGCGCGCTGGCGGAGGTGCTCGGCCGCCATGTGATCGGCGCTCTCCCCGTGGACCAAGGGGTTCAGACGCTCGGATCGGTGCACGCCATCGTCGGCGCGGCGAAGGACGCGCTGGCCAGGACCTACGTGGCCCTGGCCAGCCGTACCGACCTTCAGGCGGTTGAGCAGCCGCCACCGCCCGGAAAGTCGGCCAGCGCAGGCATCGGGCCTGACAGCCCCTCGAGCGCCGTCGTCCGTACCGCCATGGTCGGGCAGGTCGGCATCATCACCCTTGACGACCCACACAAACGCAACGCCATCGGTGCCCGGATGGCCACCGGAATCATCGCCGCACTGGCGAGCCTGCGAGCCCGGCACGCGCGCGCCATCGTGCTCCGCGCCGCGGCGGGAATTCACGTCTGGTCGACCGGCCACGACATCGACGAGCTACCCCGGGGCCAGCGAGACCCACTGGGCTACAACGACCCGCTGGAAGAGCTGCTCCGCGCCGTCCGCACCTTCCCCGCGCCGGTCATCGCCATGGTGCACGGCGCCGTGTGGGGCGGAGCGCTGGACCTGGTGCTCAGCTGCGACCTGGTCACCGCCGACGAGACGGCCGCGTTCGCCATTACTCCCGCGAACCTGGGCGTGCCCTACAACGTCACCGGGCTGCTGCATTTCGTAGGGCGGCTGCCCATCAACGTCATCAAGGAGATGTTCTTCACCGCGGCGCCCATCGATGCCCGCAAGGCCAAGGAATGGCTGCTCGTCAACCACTTGGTCCCGTGGGACAGGCTCGAGTCGTTCACCCTGGAGCTGGCCGCGACGATGGCGACCAAATCGCCGCTGGCGATCGCGGTCGTCAAGGAACAGCTCCGTGTCCTCTCGGATTACCAGCCCATCGCTGCGCAGGTGTACGAACGAATCCAGGGGCTGCGCCGGGAGGCTTACGACAGCAGCGACTATCTCGAGGGCCTGAATGCCTTCGCCCAAAGACGCCAGCCGATCTTCCGGGGCACGTGACGCACCTCCCACGCCAGTTCACGGCCACGATTATCGGCGCAGCCCGCAGGAGCCCCTGGATGTCATGGTTAATCGATTAGTTCGAAGTCGACGTCCAGAGCGCGGTAGGTCTCGGCGGCCCTGCGATCGCGGGTGGCCAGGGTGATTCCGTATTCGGCTGCCGTGGCTGCGACGAGCGCGTCATAGACAGCACCGCCGGCCACGCCGAGCGGTGCCAGCCTGGCCTGGAGCCGTTGCGCGCCCTCGGCGCTGAGGAAGCGCGAGCGCGGGAAGTTGTGCGCGAGCAGCCTGGCCACAGCACGCGGGGTACGGCGGTTCGGCAGCGGCAGCCGAGTCAGCACGGAGAAGGTTTCAAAGGCCGCGTGTCCGCTGAGCCCGCAACTGCGGCCGCCGATGGCCTTCCTGGTGGCCTGGTGGTGTTCGTGACCAGCCACTGCCAGGGCCACGGCGACACTGCTGTCGATCAGGAGTTGCGGCTGCTTACCGCTGGTTGGCATCGCGCAGTGTCCGGACGAGGTCATCACTGACCGTGACGCCGGTGGCCGGGATCACCAGCAGGCCGTCTTCCTCGTCCAGCTCGTCACCGGCGAGAGGCTCGATATGCAACCCTGCACCGTCCGGGGTCACCTCGACCTCGCCGGGAACCAGGCCGAGACTGTCCCGCAGCGCCTTCGGGATAACCAACCGGCCTGCCTTATCAATGGTTGAACGCATACCATTAACCTACCATACAGTTGGCAGGCCTCCTGCCGATCAAGCTCTGGGCGATCGCCCGTGACAGGGAGTCAGGCGGCCGGTCACGGCTCTTTCAGCGCGGCCAAGCCCGGCAGGGTCTTTCCCTCGATGAACTCCAGGCTCGCACCACCGCCCGTGGAGACGTAGCCGAACGCGCTTTCCGGGAATCCCAGCGCGCGGATGGCCGCGCCGGTGTCGCCGCCGCCGATGAGCGTGAACGCCTCGCCGCCTGCGAGTGCCCGGGCAACGGTGCGGGTTCCGCTCGCGAAGGGGGCCTGCTCGAACACGCCCATCGGGCCGTTCCAGAAGACCGTGTTGGCCTGCAAGATGCTGATGGCGAATGATGTGGCCGTCTCCGGGCCGATGTCCAGCCCCATCTGATCAGCCGGGATCTGGTCCACGGCCACTATCTCCCGCGGCGTGTCGGCGGCGGGCCGGGCCGCCACGATCACATCGGACGGCAGCACGATCGGCGTACCGGCCTGTGCCGCCTGCTCCAGGTAGCCGCGGGCGAGCTCGACCTGGTCAGCCTCGAGCAGGGACGCGCCCACCTTGTGACCCTGCGCGACGAGGAACGGGAAGGCCATGGCCCCGCCGACCAGGATCCGGTCGGCCGCGGTGATCAGGCTGCCGATCGCGTCGAACTTGTCCGCCACCTTCGCGCCGCCGAGCAGCACCACGTACGGCCGCCGGATGCTCGCGGTCAGCCGGGTGAGCGCGGCGACCTCGGCCTGGACCAGGTAGCCGGCCGCATGCGGCAGGCGCAGGGCGACGTCGTAGACGCTGGCGTGCTTCCTGTGCATGGCGCCGAAGCCGTCTGCGACGTACAGGTCGGCTAGTTCCGCGAGCTGATCGGCGAACGCGCCACGCTGTACGTCATCCTTGCTGGTCTCTGCGGCGTTGAACCGCAGGTTCTCCAGCATGATCAGCCCGCCGCGGTGCAGTGCCTCGACTGCGGCGCGCACCGGAGGTCCCGTGGTTTCGGAGGTGAGCTCAACCCGTTGGCCGACCAGCTCGCCGAGCCGGGCCGCGACCGGCGCCAGCGAGTACTTGGGGTCCGGCTTACCTCCCGGCCGGCCAAGGTGAGCGCAGACGATCACCTTGGCGCCCCGATTCGTCAGCGCGGTCAGGGTTGGGAGGCTGGCCCTGATACGACCGTCATCAGCGACGCGGCCGCCGTCGAGCGGAACATTCAGGTCGGCGCGTACCAGCACGCGCCTGCTTGCGACCTGCAGGTCGTCTATGGACCTCACAATGAACTCCTTGAGTTGAAGCGGGCACGACGGCGACCTGCCCATGGGAATGGACGAGGACCGCGTGCTGGATCGAGCGGATTGCGGGAGGAGGGCCTTCCCGCCGCGAGGGCGTCGCGAGGGCGGAGCAGTGGCGAGCATCCGGACCGGATGCCGCCGTGCTATCCCGCCACCGCACGGAGCCTGCCGGTTTACAGCTGGGAGCCGACGAGGGCGGCCAGGTCGGCGAGCCGGCAGGCATAGGCCCACTCGTTGTCG
>Ga0187780_10002501_pt1 | contig 13817 bp, 14 predicted proteins | sample 1015_Q2_SP10_20__FD_132429 | JGI IMG/M metagenome (GOLD analysis project Ga0187780, IMG submission 132429) | Tropical peat soil microbial communities from peatlands in Department of Meta, Colombia - 1015_Q2_SP10_20_MG | ecosystem: Environmental > Terrestrial > Soil > Wetlands > Peat | place...
CGTCGCGTTACTCGTCGCGTTACTCGTCGCGTTACTCGTCGCGTTACTCGTCGCGTTACTCGTCCCTTGGCTCGTCTGATTTGTCGTCGCTCCGCTCGTCTGATTTGTCGTCGCTCCGCTCGTCTGATTTGTCGTCACGTTGTGGCTCGAAATGGTCAAGTTCGCCTCGGTCACAAGGAAAAAGAGCTTGCTCTGAGCTCCTTCCTGTAGATACGGGGATACAGCCACGTTCCAGCCTACTTTGCCGTGTCCGAGCATGAACTGAGCCGGAACTGCGAGGTCACTTGCCTTGCCACTCAATCCGCTCAGATCGGCCTTTACGTGCTCCCGCATCTTTTGTGCGTCGAAGTGAGGATCGGAAGCCGTCCACGTTGAGGGGTCTCCGTAATGGCAAAGGGCGCAGTTGTTGCTAACATCGGCCTGAACGGTAACGAATCCAGCCGGCTTGACGTGGTTTGTCCTGCTTCCATCAACCAGGAACGAAACCTGCGGCGCTGCGGGCTGAGCGATATTTACGGCAGCGGTCTTTGGAGTGGAGTTATCCGAATCGGATACCCGGACGAGATAATGTCCTGGCGGGAGGTCCGCTGGCGGCACCCATCGATAGGCGACCGCTCCGCTGACGCCGTGAAAGAGGTTATTCGAGCCACCGTCTTGTACTTGAGCAATGGGCATCCAGGAGCCCCCATCGTCATCAATGCCATTTCCGTTCGTGTCGTAGTAGTACTCGATCTTTGCCTTATCGCCTGGCCTTCCAAGATTAGCTTGTATAATAACAGCGCTTCCCGCCCCCGCCTTCTTCTTGTTAACGGAAACCATCGTTGTCGCGGCGATCGGCGCAGACACAAAAGCGACGATTAGCGAAGCAGCGGCCAGAATAATGACGTACTTGTGTAAGCGAGCTCTCTTCATGGGGTATCACATAGCAAACAAGTAGCTCGATTTAGCACGTAGTGTAAAACGTAAACCTATAAAAACACTTCGAACTTTGCGTGGCGCGCAAGTCAGACCGCGCTATGGCGTGGTTGCCTGCCGCTTATCCAGTCCCAATAAGATCTCGTCGATGCGTCCCTCTGGAGCTTCGGAGCTATCCCAGAGCAGCTCGAAGCTTGCTTCGAGGTACTGTGCGTACTCCGGGCTGTTTGTCCAAAAGGCGGTGTCGGATGCATCTTTCCCGTGATGGAGCGCATCAAATGTGATGGTGGTGAGGCTCTCGTGCCCGTCTGCGACAAGAAAACGCATACCAGCATAGTCGTTATGGTGACGGACCTCGATACCTCCTGCAAGCGCCTCTCGCACCGAATTGACGTTTCGCGGAAAGATCTCCGTTATGTAGCGCACGTGGACGCCCCGTTTTGCCGCATCAACGAAGTGCTCCAAGATTCCGCTAACGGAGAGTATGGAGATGCCGCCGAGTGACGAAATATAGGAGAGAGTGGATTGGGCCGTCTTCACAAGCTGCTCAATACTGGCTAACGTATTAGAGCGGCCCTTAACCACCTTAAACGTGTAAAGGTCGCCTGTCAGCGTATCGCTTGCCGTGTACTGCGTCGCGAGCTCTAATACCTCTTCCTTATTGTCTTCCATCCAACGCAGCTCATAGGCGTGACGCATCATCGCGGCTTGCAGCGCCTCATCCACAGCGACGGCGGCGTACTTTGTCGGCTTCTCTACTGATTCCTCGACCATCCCTTTTTCGGCGAGCGCCTCCAGAATGCGGTAAACATCCACTCTGTAACTGTGAAGCAGTTTAGCCAGCTCTCCCGTGGTTTTCGGGCCGTACTTAAGCAATAAAACGTAGAGATGCGCTTCTTTCGCGCTTAGACCAAAAGATTGCAGCTTTTCAATTAACGCCTGCTGCATAGGGGAACATACGTAGTCGTGTGATTTATGTCTTTGGGTTCTCCGTTACGTCGCGAAGATAGTTTTGAGCTGCCCTGACTCGAAGAGGCCCGTGAGGACGTCGACTTCGAGCACCACGAACGTTTCAATTCTAAACATCGTTGCGCCTCTTTAAGAAACGCAAACGTTATACCGTCGTCTATCGTTGCTAGTCTTAGAGGAGGTGCGATTGACACTCTCCTAAGCATCCGACTACGCGGTACGAGCATGTCTCCACTAACTCTCGCTCGGAGCGATCAATGACCGATATCGATTGGCAACTCTTTGACATTGGATATATGTCGCTGCGTCGTTGCTCGTTATGCCAAAATCAGGCTAGATTCGACGCTCTCGCGGCGCAAGAGTACTACTGTGCCCGGTTGAAACAGTGGATCTCTCCGATGTTCGACTGCCCTTTTTGGGACGCGGAAGACGAGTGGAAAAACTGGTACGCCTGCTGCACGGTGTCGAGAACACAAAAAAAGTCCTGATAGGTGCGGACCACCGAGCGCCTTGTGAGAAAAGGTAGCCTCAGTGTGACTTCGTAAGATGAAAGAAGCCGTTCTAGGCATGCCGCACGTCGGACGAAGCAGCTCATAGCACTCCTTTCGTGCTTCGTACTCCGATCCTCGGTCGCAGCGCATCATTCAAGGCGACTCCAAGCGCTTTGAATATTGCCTCGATGGTATGATGGTCATCGGTGCCGTACGCGTTCACGTGCACTGTTATCATAGCGTGAGACGCAAGAGATTGGATGAAATGCTTCACAAGGCTCGCGTCGATACCGCCAAAGCCCGACGTGACAGTTGTATTGAATACGACATAGCTCCGTCCTGCGGCATCAATGGCGATCGTGGCGAGCGAATCATCCATAGGAATAGATGCGTTTCCAAACCGCGATATACCCTCCATGTTTGAAATGACGCTCTTGAGAGCCATTCCAAGTGAGATGCCTACGTCTTCTACAACGTGGTGTGGATTACCGTCGCTCAGTACGTTTAGGCGTAATCCCATATTGCCGTGCAATGACAACGCCTCAAGCATGTGCGTAAAAAACGGCACACCGGTGTCGATAGCGACTTCCGAGGGGGCATCGAGGTCAAGGTGTAGGGTAATCTTCGTCTCCTTTGTCTCCCTTGTGATGTTTGCCACGCGTGTGTCTGCCATCTTATATCATTAGAGCTCGCTCACTATCTTAAACGCATCGATTAGCGTGAACTTGTTCGTGTACAGTGCGGAGCCAATCACAACACCTGCGGCCCGCGTTAAAGCGACAGCTTTTATGTCGTCTAACCTGCCAATGCCACCAGAGGCAATAACTGGTATATCGACGTATTCGACGAGATCTTTCACCACGTCTGGCCGTATCCCGCTCATCTGGCCTTCGACCTCCACGTCGGTGAAAAGCAGTGAGCCTGCACCCATTTCTTGGAAGATAAGGCCCATTTCTTGGGGCCGTAGGCCTGAGCTTCGCGTCCACCCCTCGATAAGGACTTCGCCACCACGGGCGTCGACCGATGCCATAATGGACTTGCCTCCAAACTCTTGGCTCAGGTTATAGACGATCGTAGGATCGCGAACGGCCGCAGTGCCCAAGATCACCCTATCCACCCCGATATGAAGCAGGTCGGCGACATCTTCAAGCGAGCGAATGCCTCCACCGACCTGGATAAACGCGTCAAGCTTTGCAATTCGGTAGATAGCCTTGAGGTTTCGTGGCTTTCCGAATGCACCGTCAAGATCGATAACGTGAAGCATGGTGGCCCCACTTTCGACCCAATGCCGTGCGACGGCTATGGGATCGTCGAGCGAAACCAGAACTCTATCGGGTACCCCGCCGACAAGCTGAACACATCTCCCATCTTTGATATCGATGGCGGGAATGACATCAAACGCCATGTTATTGGTTCTATCGGTAACTTATAGCTCCCCTTTGTAAGCTTATTGATTTTGAGGTGTTGCAGCACGCGTATCGTCGGAGAGATTGATTCTTGCCTCAAGGTCCCTGAGTAATAGGACTGTCGCTTCCTTATCGAGCGGCTTGTTTTCGTTTCCGCACTTTGGGGAATAAATGCAGGCAGGACACCCGATATCGCAAGAACACTCTTCGACAAGCTCGCGAGTCGTCGTGACTACGTCCGCAATCAGCTGGAACGCCTTTTCGGCGAGCCCGATGCCCCCTTCAAAGCCGTCGTAAATAAAGATAGTCGGCGCTCCTGTATCGGGGTGATAGTCAGTCGAGACGCCCCCGATATCCCGCCGGTCACACATCACGTGCAGCGGCATCATGGCGATCAGCGCGTGTTCGACGCCGTGTAAACCGCCGCCCGCGTTGAGTCCCTTATCCGTCACGCGCGCGATGGAGTCATCGGGAATGGTAAGCCACATAGCCATCGTGGTGAAGGAAACAGGAGGCAGGTCGAGAGGCTCAATTCCCACTACCTGATCCTGCCGCAGCGTTTTATACCCCACGTACTGCTCGATCACTTCAACGACACCAAACTTAACCGCGAGGGAACCGTTGTGTGCCGTGTGAAGCTCGTTTAGGACGCGGAGATCAACGGTTCTCATAGGCTCCGTATAGTAGTCAACCTCCACTTTGCTCACGAAGACGGTACCACTACGTAACCCGAAGTGCTGCACTACGTAAGTTTCGCCTTGGTGCAGCAACACCGCACCCTCATGCGCCTCTCGGTATGCGCGGCTTCTTTCGAGCGTTTCAAGCAGATGACCCTCACACATTACCTTGAACACTTGAGCGGAGAGCGTGTTTAGAGGAACGGCCTCAGTCGCTCTCCCTCGCCCTGAATAGATCCATCCGTTCGTCGTATCTTGCACTAAGCCGTGGCGCTGCAGCTCCTCGAGTAGTTCTGCAAGGGGAACGGGAAAGTGCGGGGCGTCGTCAGGCAGGCGCAGCGGCAACTCGGCTGCCGCGCACATTACGTGCCCTAAAGCGATATGCTCGTTTGATAGGTCGATAACGGCGTGTTCGTGAGATCCCTCGAAAAACGAACGTGGATGCTTCATGAAGTACTGATCAAGCGGATCGTGAAATCCGACCAACGTGGCGATGGACTCGCTCATTCCCCGTCCCGCTCTCCCTGCCTGTTGCCACGTGGAGATAATTGTTCCCGGATAACCAGCCATCACCACCGCATCGAGGGTACCTATATCGATGCCAAGCTCGAGCGCGTTGGTGGACGTCACCCCAGCCAACGTACCCTCCTTTAATCCTTCCTCAATACGGCGCCGTGCACTAGGCAAATAGCCCGCACGATATGCGGCTATCCTATCGACAAGAAAGGGGGTCGATTCGTCGGCTTCATTCCTTGCCAATAGCGCGATAAGCTCCGCCATCCTCCTCGACCTTGTAAAACACAGGGTCTGTAAGTTGTTGCGAACGAAAAGAAGAAACAGATCCTTCGCCTCTTGATAGGTGGAACGCGTGGCGACGCCGTCCGCGTAAGGGTTGTAAAATATAAAATACTTGCGCGCCGCAGGGGATCCGTCGCGCCTGATGAGATCAAGAGTCGTCCCTGTGAGCTTCTCGCCGAACTCGATTGGATTTGCCAAGGTCGCGGTAGAGACGATAAGCTGAGGGTTAGATCCATAATACGCGCATAGTCTGCGCAGTCGTCTTATGAGAAAGGCAACGTTCGATCCAAACACGCCTCGATAGACGTGCGCCTCATCAAGCACGATAAATCGTAAGTTGCTTAAGAACCGCCGCCACTTGTTATGCCATAGCAAGACGTGATGAATTTCGTACGGGTTGCTAATCACTATTCGGGAGCTCGCTCGAATAGCAGGCCGCTTGTGTGCGGGCGTATCCCCGTCGTACACGTGAGGATTGACTGTTATTCCACTTCTCAGTTCGAACTCCTTGAGCGACTTCAACTGATCATTGGAAAGCGCTTTTGCGGGATAAAGATAAAGCGCCGTCGCTTGCCGATCGTGGTCAAGCTCTTCAAAAACGGGGATATTGAACGTGAGCGTCTTCCCCGATGCTGTAGGAGTCGCGATCACCACGTTCTTACCCGCACGCAATGCATTGATGGCATCTGTTTGATGCCGATATAGCTCGATCTCATAGTGCCGAAGGTATGCCTCCACACTCGGCGATACCCTGCGTATGAGCTGACCATATACAGGCTCGCGTGCAGGCAATACCTCAATATGCTCGACCTTAGTGCGAAACGCGGGATCGACGCGCAGGGTTCTAACGACGGTCTCTACGGACACGAACAATCCTCACATAATCTGGAGAAAACGTGTACGAGCGCGAGGAGATCCTGTCTGTTATGGTCGATTATCGCAATCAAAGGGCCGATGTTCTGTGTCCTTACGTAGGATTCATAAAACTCAGGAATCAGCGCGCTAGGAACGTCCGCTTTGCGTGTCCCTACTAGGTGCCTCTCTAACGTCGTCAGTTTTGAGTCAGTCGTCACTCCGTTCCATGCTCGTCTTGAATGGTGGAGCATATCAAAGTGCGCTCTTCTAAGATCGCCGCGCATCCGATAATACGCGAGACGTTGTTCGAGGAAGGGCATGTCAAAGGCCCTTCCGTTGAACGTGATGAAGGCACTCTCGCCGTCAACGTGGGAAAGCAGTGCCGCTAACGCTGCCGGTTCTTCGTGTACGCCGCGTAAAATATACTGGTGTATGGTGACAGTTTCACCAGCCGATCGGGCGACTCCGATAAGGATTACTGGGCTCGCATAAAGCCCCAACGTTTCGATATCGACGAAGAGCAACTGCTCTTTCGCGTGCAAGCCCGTAGCATATAGGGTGAGCGGGTGGGACTTTGAATAGCGTTTGCCCAGCCACTCGATCAGCCGGTACGTGTCGCGCACCTCTACGAGCTCCAGAAAGCGCCGCGCTCTGCCACCGAAGCGACCGTGCCCCACGAGATCAGCGACGGAATGGTAGCCCTGTTCCTTCAGGGCACGCTCAGTCTTATCCCTGATCCCGTCGAGGACTTTGAAATCGGATAAGAGGCGTTCCCGAGACCTCTTTAAAGGTATGGTGTTGAAATTTGTCCTCTCCGTCGTCTCCAAGTGGTAGCATATTCCGAGCTCGGTGGTGTGCTCTCCTCCTCCAATCACCTCTTCAAGCGCGGCCTCCCTGTACTGTGCTATGAGAGCTCGTTTGAGCTCTCGCGCAGATGCGTACTCGTCGCTGTCTGCGGTGAAAAATGGCCTCCGAACGAAACGATACGACTCCCCTCCTTCGGCGTAAGCTGTACTGATAGTTCGGCTGATACGAGCGCTGAACGTCTGACCAAGCCTACTGAGCGTCTTGACATCTTCTTGGTCGCGTGACATGGACATCTTATAGCTAGAGGGCGTGCCGCGCGTCCCGCGGGTTTGCAGCTAAATACTCCTACAAAGTGTGATCTCACTTAACTGTTTTGTTCCCCGTGACGCGCTGCTGCGTTGAGCTGCAGGCCTGTTACTTTCGGACAGTGGCCGTGCCAGCCAAAGGTCTTGCAACGATAAAGGAGAACGTCGAGAGCGTGAATGAATCGTGAGAGCAGGTGATTCAAGTGCAAGGGTTGATATACGCACAGTATAAGAACCCCGTGGAGAGGCACACCGTGAAAGACTGCCAAATCGTCATTAAAAAGGATAAGGCGGGCTCCTACATCGCAACGTGTCCCACCCTAAAGGGCTGCCATACCTATGGCGCAACGCTTGAGGAGGCACTGGATAACATAGAGGAGTGTATAGAGCTGTGTCAGGAAGAGCTCGAGGAAAAGGAACAGAATCCGAGCTGAGCGCGCGCTGTGAAGGTACGGACGGCTTACGCACGCACATTGAAAAGCTCCCTCCGCTGACAGGAGATGAGCTCGTGAAGTTCTTGGAGTTTCTTGACTTTCGAGTGATTAGGGTACACGGCTCTCACGTTCGCGTGGTTGCTAACGATGGGAGGGCAACCACAGTGCCGATACACGCACATCGAGAACTCCCAAAGGGATTGTTGCACGCCATCATGCGCGAGCTTGAAATGAGCAGAACGGACTTCTTCCAATTGTGGACGTGCTACTCAAGAAGTTAGCTCTTGTTCAATTGTCGGTCTCATCTGCTTTGTGCTTCAAAACACAGCTTTCTGATGCACTGCGGTAAGAAGAGGCGCTACAAACCCGTACGAATGAGTGAAATGTCAGCACGCTGAAGTGCTCATAGACGTGAGTCTGCGTCGGCAGTCAACCCACTATAGAGTTTAAGCACCCCGTTTGTGAGCAGGCACGGGACCTCCATAATTTGTCCCCGACAAGCTTTGCGATTGAGGACTAAGACACGACAGCTGTGAGACTGGCGTGCAAAGTGGAGTCTGTTGAGCAGACCAAAGAGAGGTGGGTATCGGTTACCTTGGCATCAAACGGATTGCCACTTCTTGTTGTGATAATGCCGTTGCACTCCCTCAGGATAAATTGTGCCGCAGCTATATCGTAACTGCTCAGGCGGTCTCGCGTATCGATGACCGCGTCCAACGTTCCTGTAGCGACATTGCAAAGATCGTATGCAATGCTCCCGAAAATCCGTACGATACATCGCTTTTCGAACTCTATGAGGCCGGGAGGAACACGGGAGACACCGTACGCATATGCAGCTACGACTGGTTTGCGGCGCTGTGCTTTTCTGCCTACAAGCGGCGCTCCGTTAAAACGCGCATCGCCACGTCGCGCGGCGTATACGTCCAATGAGTTGGTCACTATGGCTCCCATAGTAATGTCGCTCAAGCGAACATCGTCAATGCGAGGTGCATACGCGAGCGACGAGCAAAAGTATGGGAAGCCGATAGCAACGTTCGTGGATCCGTCGATCGGGTCAAATACGAACGTGCAGCTCGGATCGTCTCCTACGACACGGTCGCCGTATTCTTCCGAAACGACGCGCGCACTGATCCCTCTTTCACGTAGTTCATTTTGAAGCGCACGCTCTGCCACTAGATCAAATCGCCTCGTGACATCGCGCTCCTTCTCTCTTACAATCGCGGAATAGTCTGCTTCAGTTCGAATAAAGGCAAGGACGGACTCCATTGCTCGTGTGGTCATGCTCACAATATCGTTAAGTTCCATCAAATCGTCGCCTTATATCCTGAATAATTACCTTAGCTGCTTCTACGGGGCTGACGTGTTCGCTATTGATGATAACCTCGGGGTTTTCCGCTGCTTCGTAGGCTACGTTGACGCCGGGCACAGCAGCGTCGGGGGCATTCGCCCTCTCATAAATCCCCTTGGGAGTAAACTTGGCAACTCTACCCTCTTCTCGTCGCATGCACGTGCTGAGCGAGCAGGTGAGGTATACCTCTGCAAAGTCGGGTATTAGACTACGGGCAAGCTCGCGATAGCGTTTGCGATTTGCGGTCGCATCGATGACAACGTTTATGCCGCATTCGGTGAGCACCATAGCCGTGTATGCAAGAAACGCGTAAACGATGTCGCGCTCCTCCTCGGTGTACTTCGGGTGCGGCGTGACGATAGTCCGGATTTCATCAAGCTGCAAGATTCTTAATTTTTGGTCTTTAAGCTGGTCGGCGACCTCTCGCGCGACCGTAGTCTTGCCGCTTCCCGGTAATCCAGTAATCCAAATAGCCCACGCCATGCTTATCCACTCATTGGTCATCTAGTCTTTGAGGAGCGCATTGACCGTGTGGTGATCGAATGTCTCAATCTCGAGCACATTGCGTATGAAGTTGAACAAGCGCTCCCTTACCTCTGTTGTGATATGGGGATACCAAATGGGGCTCGCCACCACAAGCCCTCTGAACGCGTAGAACGGTTGTATCACTTCTAAGAGCTCATGATCCTCCGTCTTATCAAGGTAGTTGCTGAAGAACAAATCATAGAGTGATTTGAACTCTTTTGTGAGTTTCCCGTACTTTTGAACTGAGTAGAATACGTAATTCACGCTCAGGGAGGTAATGTCATCTGCGGCTTCTCCGAATTCTCCTCTACTACGGTCGAGTAAGGTGAAGTCAATGCCATCTTGGAACATGATGTTCCACGGATGATAATCACCGTGCACAGTGCAGAGCCTGTGCGAGCGATCTTTTAGTGCATATCGCCAGTCGACACAGCGCCTCTCGAGGAGGCGAAAATCCTCCTTGGTAAACGCTTCGAAATCTCTGGGATAGCTATCGATGAGACCCATTATGAGCTCACCATGGCCCACAAGATCCCGTATGCGGCGAGTATACACGGTCGGATTGCTATGCTTGATCGCGTGAATATTGACGAGATAGTCCGAGAGCGCGCGAGCTCGAGCGACGTCAAGTTCGCTGAGCCCTCCTCTGTCCTTTATCCTATCGAGATCGTAGAAGTATTCGGTCCCGGTGACTAGATCCATCAGAATAAAGAACTCTTCTGCGTCCCCCGCAGACCGCATCCCGCCATCAGGAGTGAAGTAGCCCACATCAAACGAACGTACGTGCCGTGGCAGCGATCCGAACGTCGCATTTTGCCAGAGGAGTATCTGGGCCCTGTCGGAAAAGTGGTCGTGGCCAAAGCCGCCTTCGCGTCGCATTGATGAAAGAACGACTGATTTGAGAGAGTCGTCGATAGAAAAAGTGATCTGATAGGGCCTTCCATAGCCAAAGCCTTTGAGCTCCTCGGAAGGGTGTCCTAGCTCGCTCACCCGTATAACGTGAGCGTCCTCTCCGAACACCTCCCTTATGTAATCGTCGATAGCAGTCATAGTCCTACGCCCGTCAATCCTCGACACGTATCCGGCGTACCTCGCCCCTCGACCTACGTACCAAGCGCCCATGAACGGAGGTACGCGTCTTGCTCCCTTGTCAGTCGCTCGACGTGGATGCCCAAGGCATCAAGCTTGAGCTGGGCGACCCGCTTATCGATCTCCCGCGGCACACTGTACACGGCGTTATCTAGACGTTTGTGATTATCAACGATGTACTTAACGCACAGGGCTTGATTGGCAAAGCTCATATCCATGACCTCCGGCGGATGGCCGAACGCTGCGGAGAGATTGATGAGCCTTCCTTCGGCGAGCACATATATGACTCTGCCATCAGGCATACGGTACTCATCCACGTTCTCCTTGATTGTTGACGTGCTTGTTGCCATCGCCTCGAGCTCTTCCAAATTGAGCTCTACGTTGAAGTGTCCCGAATTACACACAATCGCCTGATCCTTCATAACGGCAAAGTGCTCACCACGAATGACGGAAATATCGCCAGTTACCGTAATAAAGAGATCTCCGAGCTTCGCTGCGTCGATCATTGGCATCACTCTGAAGCCATCCATAACGGCCTCAAGAGCCTTTCGGGGCTCGACCTCCACAACAACGACGTTCGATCCCAAGCCTCGCGCGCGCCCCGCGACCCCGCGTCCACACCATCCATAGCCAGCCACAACCACCGTCTTTCCTGCAAAGAGGAAATTGGTCGCGTTCATGATGCCGTGAAGCGTGCTTTGTCCTGTTCCGTAGCGGTTATCAAACATCATTTTGGTTTCGGCGTCGTTGACTGCGATGACAGGATATCTGAGAGCTCCTTCGGCTGCCATCGCCCTGAGACGGATCACTCCTGTTGTTGTCTCCTCACAGCCACCCATTATCGTATCCAGGTATTCAGTATGCTTGCCGTGCACGCTCGCGATCACGTCAGCTCCGTCATCAAGCGTGACGTTTGGATGGATTTTGAGGGCCTCTGCTATACACGCGTAATACTCACGATCGCTCTCTCCGTGAAACGCGCATACAGTCACTCCTTCCGCACTAAGTGCTGCGGCCACATCATCTTGAGTGCTCAACGGATTTGAGCCCGTAAGTGCAATATTAGCGCCTCCTGCACGCAGCGTGTGAATAAGATTTGCCGTCTCCACGGTCACATGGAGACACGCGGTGACGTTGATACCCTCTAGAGGCTTGTCACGCGCAAACTCGGCCTTTATCTTTTCAAGGACCGGCATGTGCCTACGAGCCCATTCTATTCGTCTTTGCCCAGCATCAGCCAGACCTATATCCTTAATGATACTTTTCATCGCGCAATCCTCGTCTTTTGTGCAAATGGCTCACCGTACAATTTATATAGATACCGATGATAAAGCGAAACGGTAAAAAGGTTGTCAATTACGGTAGCAAACCGAGGTTACGATGTCTAAAAGCAATATGCTTTTTACGTCCGAATCAGTGACAGAAGGGCATCCCGATAAGATCTGTGACCAGATCTCAGACGCAGTGCTCGATGCGATCATTGAGCGCGATCCAAAAAACGCCCGCGTAGCGTGCGAAACAGCGGTCACCACGGGCCTCGTCGTGATCATTGGAGAGATCACCACGACCTGTAGCGTTGACATACCGCGGGTTGCGCGAGAGACGATACGCGAGATTGGCTACACGAACGGGCGCTTCGGTTTTGATTATGACAACTGCGGCATCATCGTCTCGATCAAGGAACAATCTCCGGATATCGCGCAGGGCATTAACAAGTCACTCGAATGCCGCGTCACGTCGGTTGATGCCGATGTGATAGACGTCGAATGCAAGCCTTTGCCTGCGAACACCGCCGCAGATACGGAGCTAGGAGCCGGAGATCAGGGCATGGTCTTTGGGTATGCGACCAACGAAACACCAGAGCTTATGCCGATGCCCATATCGTTCGCCAACAAATTGGCACTGAGGCTTGCCGAGGTCAGGAAGTCAGGTGAGATCGGCTATCTCGGACCAGACGGGAAGACACAGGTCACTATAGAATACAGCGAGGGAGCCCCGAGGCGGGTGGACACCGTACTCGTTTCCACGCAACACGACCCAGACGTCGACTTGGAAACGATTCGGAAGGACATAAAAGCGCGGGTCATCGACGCCGTCATTCCATCAGGCATGACGGATGCCGATACAAAGATTTACGTTAATCCGACCGGCCGTTTTGTTATAGGGGGGCCCAAGGGCGACGCCGGGATGACCGGACGCAAAATTATTGTTGACACGTACGGCGGGATGGCCCGACACGGCGGCGGCTGTTTCTCGGGAAAGGACCCGACCAAAGTCGATAGATCGGCGGCATATGCAGCGAGATATATCGCCAAGAACGTCGTCGCAGCAGGGCTTGCCGATAAGTGTGAAATCCAAGTATCCTACGCAATCGGCGTTGCGCGACCTATTTCCATCCACATCAACACGTTTGGCACATCCCACATACCCGACGAGACGCTATCTGACATCGTCATGGGACGTTTCCCGCTTACTCCAGAATGGATTATCAATACTCTCGACCTTCGACGGCCTATTTACCGACAGGTCGCTGCTTATGGGCATTTTGGCCGAGAGGATCTTGATCTGCCGTGGGAAAGAACTGATTGCGCGGAGAGCCTACGAAGCGACGCGAACGCCACCAAAGCAGCACTAGGAGTATCTGGTATCTAAGCGGTATGGCTTTCGTTGTAACGCCGTTTGATGGACAGCTTGCGGTCTTGCTAAAGAGGAGGTTGACGAGTGAAGATCGGGATGCTAGGAACAATCTCTTGGAGGACTCCCCCTCGTCATTACGGGCCGTGGGAGACGGTCGTGCACCACCTCACCGAAGGCCTCATTGAGCGAGGGTACGACGTCACGCTCTTTGCAACGGGCGACTCAGTGACGAAAGCAAAACTCGAGTGGGTGTGTCCGCGCGGTTTCTATGAGGATCCGTCGCTCGATGCGGGTGTTTACCAATGGCTTCATATTTCCAATGCTTTTGAGAAAGCGCACCAATTCGACCTCCTCCATAGTCATTATGACTTCTATCCCCTCACTTTCTCACGGTTCACGGACACGCCGCTGTTGACCACTGTGCACGGCTTCTCTTCAGAGCGTATTCTCCCCGTGTACAAGAAATACTGGGATAACTACTACGTATCCATCAGTAACGCCGACAGGACTGAAGGCCTAAACTACCTCGCAACGGTATATAACGGAGTTGACGTGGCCTCA
>Ga0187780_10002502_pt1 | contig 13816 bp, 13 predicted proteins | sample 1015_Q2_SP10_20__FD_132429 | JGI IMG/M metagenome (GOLD analysis project Ga0187780, IMG submission 132429) | Tropical peat soil microbial communities from peatlands in Department of Meta, Colombia - 1015_Q2_SP10_20_MG | ecosystem: Environmental > Terrestrial > Soil > Wetlands > Peat | place...
CTTCTGCGAAGCCTGTAATCCACCGCGGGCAGCCAGATACGAGGGGAGAAGACTCATTCTTGAAGTAACCAAATGCGAATGCTCATGCCCTGATACAGTCTTCGAAATTGACGGCCCCAGATGCCCTAAATGCACTCACTTGGTTAAGATTGAACTGATCGACGACTGGCATGATCCATTCCTCTGGATCGATCCGAAAACAAAGAGTCCGGTTCGGGTTGACGAAATCATCACTGTCTAAAATATAGGACTGCCAGCCCGGTCTCAAGGCAAAGGTTCATTGAACAGCACATAGTCTTGCACTGCGAGACTAGACTCAATTGCGAAAGCCCAGAATACTCTTCGTCTGCTCAGCCAACCTCCAAAGGAGTCCGACCGCCGAACAGGTTTTCAGAAACCTCAGCGACGAATGGCAAACAAAATCTGCCGGAATTATGCCATCCTCAGGCAGGAATCCGTTGACACAGAAACTCATAGACTGGGCAGATCTCATACTTGTTATGGAAACTCAACACGCAGAATACATCAAGACCACATTCGAATCTGATCCTGACAAGATAAAAGTCTTGGACATTCCCGACATATATGTGCGAAACGACCCCGAACTGATCCAGGAGCTCAAGAAGAAAGCTCTCCCGATCCTAGAAAACTGGAACCCGCGACTGAATCCCTGACTGCCGAAACGCGTTCAACTTTGACCGATCGTTATCCTTAAGGGGAAAATCATCGCCATAGCCGGCTCTGAGTGTTATTCATGAGCCAGGTTGACCGCACGCTGCGTGTTGCCGAAGCGCGGGCAAGAGATGCGAATCGTGGACTAGTACGCATTGATTCACGTCTTATGCGAGAACTAAATTTAGCGTCAGGCGACGTTATCGAAATCACAGGCAGCAAGAAAACTGTGGCCCTTGTTTGGCCAGGATATGATGAAGATTCCGGAAAGGGACTAATTCGAATGGACGGCTATACGCGCAATAACGCCGGCGTAAGCATTGATGATCAAGTTGCCGTCAAGAAGATAACAGTAAAGCCCGCAGAACGGGTAGTGCTTGGATTCACCGAACCCATCCAAGTAATGGGAATCGAATCATATCTCTACGAATTCCTCCAGGGTCGCGTGCTGACTCGGGGAGATTCGATTCCACTTACAATTATGGGCACTCGGGTAGAACTCATTGTTACCGAAGTGCAGCCACTCGCCCAAGCTCTGATTGTCGGTGAGGGTACTGAGATCAAAATCAGCGAAAAGGTTGCTAAGGAGGTACCGAAGGGCGTCCAACGCGTTACTTACGAGGACATCGGAGGCCTTCGTGACGAGATCCAAAAGGTTCGCGAAATCATTGAACTCCCATTAAGGCACCCCGAACTGTTTGTTAGGTTAGGTGTGGAGGCGCCAAAAGGAGTCCTGCTTCACGGTCCGCCTGGAACCGGGAAGACGCTACTCGCGAAGGCAGTCGCTAACGAAAGCAACGCTAACTTCTATACTATCGGAGGTCCCGAGATAATTAGCAAGTTCTACGGAGAAAGCGAGGAGCGCCTGCGTGAAGTCTTCAAAGAGGCACAGGCAAATGCTCCAAGCATCATCATGATCGATGAAATCGATTCGATTGCTCCCAAACGGGAGGAAGTTACTGGCGAAGTCGAAAAACGAGTTGTATCGCAATTGCTCTCGCTCATGGACGGCATGCAAGCGAGAGGAAAAGTAGTCGTACTAGGAATCACCAATCGAGTAAACTCGATCGATCCAGCACTTCGAAGACCCGGAAGATTTGACAGAGAAATTGAGATCGGCGTCCCTGACAAGAAGGGGAGATTGGAGATTCTTCAAATCCATACCAGAGGCATGCCACTTGAAAAGACCGTAAATCTAGAGGCTCTGGCAGACCGAACCCACGGCTTCGTAGGTGCCGATCTGGAGGCGTTATGCAAAGAAGCAGCCATGCGATCTCTCCGACGAATTCTCCCTGACATCGACCTCGAGGCAGATAGCATCCCTGCAAAAGTGCTCAGCAAGCTGGTTGTCGAGATGAAGGACTTCGAAGATGCGCTGAAAGAGATTCAACCTTCAGCTTTACGGGAAGTTCTCGTAGAGGTCCCAAATATAAGATGGACCGACATAGGCGGATTAGAAGATGTAAAGAAACAGCTCATGCAAGCCGTAGAATGGCCGCTCAAATATGCTGACCTCTTCGCGAAGAGTGGAGCCAAACCTCCGAAAGGCATCCTTCTCTACGGTCCACCAGGCACCGGAAAGACGATGCTCGCAAAAGCAGTAGCAAACGAGAGCGAAGCAAATTTCATCAGCGTCAAGGGCCCTGAGCTATTGTCGAAATGGGTTGGAGAATCGGAGAGCGGTGTTCGCGAAGTTTTCAGGAAAGCCCGCCAAGCAGCACCCACCGTCGTCTTCTTTGACGAAATCGACGCTATCGCTCCAGTTCGAGGAAGCGGACTGGGAGATACAAACGTAACTGAACGAGTCGTCAGTCAACTCTTAACCGAACTCGACGGCCTCGAAGAACTCCAGAGAGTCGTAGTACTGGCAGCCACTAACAGACCAGACATCATTGACTCCGCAATTCTGAGAGCAGGAAGATTTGACAGGATGCTACAGGTCCCAGCCCCCGACAAGAAAGCACGACTAGACATCTTGAAGATACAATCAGCGAAGAACCCGCTCGCTGATGATGTGAACCTGGACAAGATTGCGGAGAAGACTGAAGGGTATACCGGCGCAGACTTATCTGCACTAGTGTCCACAGCCGTGATGATGGCACTGGAAGAACATGTTGAGAAATACAAGACCACCGAGGACATTGGAAAGCATGCAGGTGAAGTGAAAGTCACAATGAGGCATTTCGAGAGCTCGTTAGAGAAAACAAAGCCGTCAAGCCAAGAAGAAAAGAAACTGTCTGGAAAAATAGCTTACGCTTAACGACCGATTCCCTACCGGCTAAGTAATTATTCTAGCAACTACTTGGATCACAAGCCCGTCTCTAGTTTGAAAGAAATCTACGATTTGATAGGTCAAATCGTCAATTCGCGCCAAGGATAGAATGCTGAGCAACTCGTTATGGATGGTTACGGAGAACCGACTCGTCAAGCCCAACCACGAACATGTGGAGAGCCCAAGCAAAATAATACCTAGGACAGGTAGCCTTCCGAGAAAAAGCTGTTTGTTCGCATATCTCGTGAAGAGGTGCAGACGCTGACCAACACGTATCAGCTCGACGATTTGGACTGGAACACGCCTACGTATTTTCAGGAAATCAAACAACCTTGCCATCCTCAACCTCAATCATCACGACTGAGCTGTTAACCTGATTACACCCCGTGAATATTGAAGTGGATAGTGGATTCCTCTCAAACTGTCGCGAACAAGATGAAACAATAAACGCATGATCAAATGATCTCTCTCGAAATCCAATGTGCAAAAACCTCATTCGAATAACTCCAATAATATACGGCGACGTCCCCTTGTCACCACCGTTAATACCAATGTGAATAAGTAGACGATCCCACGTAGATTTTCTATGCATCTCGATAATACTTTTGGAGTGATAAGAAATGCGATGTTCAGTGCGAAGCTTTTCGAAACTAGATTGCGATGACCTCTACCAGAATACTTTGTATCCGCCTCTGGGATGGTGACGAGATGATCTGCTTATGATACAGCCGACGATTGCTCCTTATGGTTCGTGGAAGTCACCTATCACAACGGACCTGATCGTTGGCGAGACTATCTGGCTTGGCGGACCAATCATAATCGAGCGTGGCGAAACGTACTGGATAGAGGGGCGCCCAGCTGAAGCTGGAAGATCAGTCATAGTCATGCGAAGATTGAATGGGCAGATAGTCGACATTACCCCAAAACCGTTCAATGTTCGTACTAGAGTTCATGAGTACGGGGGCGGTGCCTACACCGTTGCAGACTCGGTTGTCTTCTTCTCGAATTTTAACGATCAGAGATTATACAAGCTCAAACCTGATTCTACCCCCGTGCCGATTACACCCGACACTAGTTTTCGATACGCTGATTGCGTCTTCGACAAGCATCACAGGCGGCTCATAGGCATACGCGAGGATCACTCGGCCTCTGGTCAAGAAGCAGTTGCATCAATAGTTAGCATCGACCCCACGTTGTGCGATGAGGGACGAGTGATAGTTTCAGGCAACGATTTCTATTCCTCACCACGCGTTAGTCCGGATGGAAACCGCCTAGCTTGGCTCACCTGGAATCATCCATTTATGCCATGGGACGGAACCGAACTTTGGGTCGGAAGACTCAAACAGGACGGCACAATGGACCAGCGAACGCGCGTGACCGGCGGCGCCAACGAATCGATCTTCCAACCCGAATGGTCCCCAGACAATGTCCTGCACTTCATCTCGGATCGGTCCGGATGGTGGAACCTCTATCGATGGCGAGAAGATGCCTCATCGCCCTGGGTTGAACCGCTCTGCGAGATGGCTTGCGAATTTGGTATACCACAATGGGTATTTGGACAATCTACCTACGCGTTCGAATCACCCAATCGAATAATCTGCACCTACATCCAAGAATCATCAACTCACATGGCAATTTTGCTCACTGACAACGGCAAACTCGATCAGATAAAGTTACCATACTCGGGAATTCGATTCCTTCGAGCAACTGCCGGGAAGGCAGCCTTCATCGCAGACTCGCCCATTCAACCTCCAGCCATAATTCAATTCGATGTGATCAAGGGCAAAGTTGAGGTTATACGTCGAGAAACTGACGTCTTCATAGATTCCGGATATCTATCTCGTCCGGAAGAAATTCAGTTCCCGACGGAGAACGGATTAACAGCATTTGGCGTTTACTATCGCCCTCAGAATCAAGATTACGTGGCACCATTACACACCAAGCCGCCGCTCGTGATAGTAAGTCACGGCGGCCCGACAGGTGCTGCGCACTACGGCCTCAGCCTGGAGAGCGTACAATATTGGACAAGCCGAGGAATTGCAGTGTGTGATGTGAATTACGGGGGCAGTACAGGTTTTGGTCGAAAATATCGCGAACGATTACTGGGCAAGTGGGGAATCGTGGACGTAGATGACTGCGCGAATGCGGCACGCTACCTGGAGAATCGGGGCCTAGTGGACGGCAATCGGCTGATCATTCGTGGGGAGAGTGCTGGAGGCTACACTACTCTCGCCGCACTCACCTTCAGGAAGATCTTCAAGGCTGGCGCCAGCTACTATGGAGTCAGCGATCTGGAAGCAATAGCAAAGGACACTCACAAGTTTGAGTCACACTACCTTGAGAGTCTAATCGGGCCATACCCTGAGAAACGAGACTCGTATGTTCAACGGTCGCCAATCCACTTCACGGATCGCCTCTCCTGTCCAATCATCTTCTTCCAAGGATTAGAGGACAAGGTAGTTCCCCCTGATCAGGCGGTGAAGATGTTTGATGCAGTCAAATCAAAGGGAATACCAACCGCATATGTCCCGTTTGAGGGCGAACAGCATGGATTCCGTAGGGCCGAAAACATCAAACGAGCTCTCGAGGCCGAGTTGTACTTCTATTCAACGGTCTTTGGGTTCCAGCTGACGGAAAATATAGAACCCGTAGAGATCAAAAATATGAAGACCTAACCCTCGGCTTACCAGCCAAGGTAAGTCGGCAGTCGATTGGTATAAGCTCATGCTAGCAGGCGCGAGTCTCCAATAATGCGGAGAGCGTCGACTTGTTTCAGTCGGTAGTCGACTTGCCCGCTTGGCTCTATTGTGAAGGAGATTCGCTGATCATCCAGATAGGTGTGCATAAGTGGTTGCTGTTGCATAATTCTACACAACCGATTGAGTTGGGGATTGACGAAAACAAGGATCGCGGCTTCAACAAGCGTCGACATGCTCTGACCGCGCTTCCGTGCCTCTTGAAGAATTTTGCAGGTCTCATGATTCAAGCTGAGCTTGACACCCTTGTGTCCCCCCTCCTGACTAGGGCGCCCGCCTAGAGTCATTGAAATCGACTCCTCCAATGAAGAATTCGGTTTTTGAGCCATTTAAACTCAACTTTCGAATTACGTGATCATCAATTTCCAAAAGCCACGGGTCGGATATCTGACAGGATCAATTTGTCCGTCAATATCAGACTATTCGCTGGGGTCAGGCAGTCAAATCGACCTCGTTCGCAACTAGTAGCGAACCTTTTCCTGCAAACCCTAGGTCAAGTGTTCGGGTTGGGGAGCTTTCAGTCAAGGGATGTATCAGTACGGTTAGGTTTAGAGTTCTCGTACGTGAGCAAATTGCTTTCGCGTTTGTCTGGGAAGCCGTATTACGAGTTGTTAGCAACTCCTGTGTCGCGCGTTTCGGGCGGTTTTGAGAACGTGTATACGATTTCGGTTAAAGGTTGGGGCAAGATCTGTTATTTAGTCGGACAATCAGCGGTCGTTCAGGAATCCATTCCAGAGCAGGGCGCGCAAACGGAGGGGTCATTTCTACTAGGGGCCAGTCGTGCTCAGATAGAGAAGGATTTTCGCCTCCCATACCTCCTTTCAGGTAAGGGCGAGGCCGAGGAGTACGCTCTGTTTGGAATCCCTCCCGACGGAATAGGCATGAATACTCCCATCGAGCGATTTCGCCCCGCCAATGTCAGTGGCATTATGACAGGTCTGAATAGTGCATATCTGGTCGTTGAGGGATGTTGTAGACTTCTCAGAAGGTGCGGATTTAGGGAGCATGAGTTGGCATTTCATACGGCGGGTTTATGGACGCTTGGTTTAGCCCCTAGTGACATCTGCGCACCTTTGTATGGGAACGCAGCAAGATATCTTGGCGCCACCAAGGAAGAGATCTACATAGCCTTGCTAACGCGAAGATGCATCGAACTTAGTAGACGCGTTTCCCGATTACAGGATAAACTGTCTGAAACTAGATACGAACAGGATAAACTGTCTGACACTAGTTACGACTCCGCCATGAAACGGATTGAACTGCAATTGGAGTCGGCACGAGAATTATTCCGCGAATTCGAAGTGGAAAAAGGCTTGAGATCTGATCTGCTCGACCACGTGACCTTCCTTCACGAACTATTTCTCAAAATTCGCAACCTAGAATCAATCATACCTGATCATTACTGGAAATCCCGCCTCAAGAAAATCCTGTATGATGTCATGGAATTCCAACTATCCAATTTGAAACGGCATTCCGCAGCAAACTAAATCACAAATCACGAATTCTTCACCCTGGGTCTTCTCAAGCGTCAGCAACATAGTTGGTTGATAGGCCCGGAGGGATTCGAACCCCATGCGTTTTTCACGTTCATCAAAAATACTTCAGCAGTAATGTAGATACACTTTATCATATTAGTTGAGCAGACGAGTGAAAATATTCTGACTAGCTATCCAGCTGTATGTGCCGCTAGAGGCTAGTCTAGCAATGTGTGTTGGAGCAGTTGAACGGACCTAGGCAAATCATAAGAAAACTAGTTGTGCATTAGTTCTGATGTTTTTTGGCTACTTTTGAGAATAATTCTGGGCAGCCTGATCGGAGAAAGTTGGCTCGTAAGTTCTGGACTCTAGCTACGTTGGGAGTTACAGGGCTGTTACTCTCGCAGGAGAAGACTGGACTATTGCCGTCTGTTCACGCAACCGGTAACATGGTCATTGACACAGTAAACACAGGCATAGGAACGACCGAACTCGATTCCTCCGGTTCCCAAGCTTTTATTGTGAAATCAAGTGCAACCAATGGGACCGGGATCACAGGATATTCAACTGCAACCGGCAGTGGAGTTGGGACCGGCGTAACTGGTGTAACATCGGCAACTAGCGGAACAGGCGTACTTGGTCAATCAAATGCGACTTCAACCAGCGGGGTAGGTGTGCTAGGAACCGCAGTGGCGACGACAGGACAGACATCAGGTGTGAGTGGTCTTTCGGATTCAAGCAGCGGAGTAGGAGTTACCGGATTTGTGTCTGCTCCCACTGGAACCACGTACGGCGTGTATGGGTTCTGCAACTCGACCAGCGGAACAGGCGTATTTGGATCTGCAACTGCAACGAGCGGAAACACGGTAGGCGTTCAAGGCCAGTCTTCCTCCTCCAGCGGCATAGGTGTTAAAGGAGTCGCCGAAAATCCGGGTACGATTCCAGTTGTTGCTCAGGCCACAACTGGCCAGACGGCTAATCTGCAGCAGTGGCAGAACAGTGCGGGGACACCGCTGAGTGTGGTGGATAATAATGGTAATTTTGGCATTGGTACCAGCTCGCCTTCGAGTCCATTACATGTCGTGAATAATTCTACGGGCGGGTCAGGTGTGTATGCGATCTCACCAGCAGCCAGCGGAACCACAATTGGCGTCTACGGGGAATCAGATTCGACTAGCGGAGTAGGAGTTAGCGGGTTTGCAACTGCAAGTAGCGGGAACACTGCAGGGATCTTCGGGTTTTCAGCATCAACAACTGGAATAGCCGTTGCGGGAGAAGCAACGGGAACTGGCGGAGTGGGAGTTGAGGGTGCTGCGGGGGTTGCGGGTGCGATACCGCTTGTGGCTAAGGGTGCAGCTAGTCAGACTGCCAGTCTACAACAGTGGCAAAGCAACGCTGGGAAAGCGTTGAGCGTTGTGGATAAGAATGGAAACTTCGGGATTGGAACAACCACGCCACAAACCACATTGCAGGTGAACGGGGGATTCAGTGTTCACGTAGCAACGAAAATTGCTAACTATACTATGAGTTCGTCGGATTTTGCTATTCTCGCTAACGCCAGTTCAGCGTTAACGATCACTCTACCCACAGCGAAACGGGGTGGTATGATAGTTCACATTAAGAAGATTGATACTTCACCTAATGTGGTCACGGTCTCCCGAACCGGAACCGACACGATTGAAGGCACAACCACAAAAACTCTCACTACGCAGTATCAGAGTCTAATGTTGATTGCTGACGGAACAAGCACATGGTACATTCTATCAAACGCAACTTGAACAACGAGTTATCGTTTTCCTTGAGAACAGTTGAATGAACCTAGGCAAATCATAAGAATCGTAGAGGTCGGTTGCTTTTGACGATCTTTGGATACTGAAGAGCATAATTCTAGACAAGCTGCTGATCGTAGGCGAATGGCCCATAAGCTCCTAACCCTAGCGACCCTAGGAATTACGGGGCTACTACTCTCCCAAGAGAAGACTGAGGTACTTCCGGCAGTTCATGCGAATGGTGCCGAAACGGCTACGACTTTCAGTGACAGCAATAACGGTGTCATAGTACAGGTCGTGCAGGGTAGTACTGGCGACGCCGTTGATGCTTCCACCTTCGGGGGCGGAACTGTAGGACTCTTTCAGCAGTCGGGCGGCGTCCCTGGAGGGAAACCTCCACTGGTGGTGCAGGCATATGATGGCCAATATTTGCTCGCTAGATTTCAAAACTCTTCGACCCAACCCTCTAATGATAGAACTTCTCTCGTCCAATTCGAGACTGGCGACTCTACTCCCGTGCAGTGGAATCTTGCTGTAGGCGGTGCAAACAATGGGTTTGGTCTAAATGCTGGTCAATTCTATCTCGAACACCCTTCGGGGACTGTTAGGTTCCTGATCGATAGTTCAGGTCATGTCGGAATCGGCACTACTGCGCCCAGCTATCCAGTGGATGTAGTCGGGAGTGCCGGCAGCGGCGCCGGGCAAGGTGCCTTGCGGGTAACTAACAACGTGCCCGATACTGGCATTCGGATCAAGAACACGACGTCGACTGGACGTGAATGGGTGCTCTTCTCGTCAGGCACCGGATCAGGAAGCGGCCCAGGTAACTTCAGCATTTACGACGCTAACGTATCCTCGCCCAGATTATCGATTAACAGTGCCGGACAGGTAGGCATAGGAACCATTGGCCCTAAGACTACTTTGCAGGTGAATGGCGGCGTGAGTGTAGCTGTTAAGACTGTTACGTCAGCGTACACAATGACTACGTCTGACTTCAATTCTAGCAAATGCAACGTCAGCATTCAAAGTAACTCTTCCACCCGCCTCGACTGGTGGAATGCTAGTGCATGTGAAGAAGGTGGATACTTCAACTAATATAGTAACCGTTGCTGCCGCTGGGACAGACAAGATTGAAGGAGCAACTTCGAAATTGTTGTCGAAACAGTACAGTAGCCTAACTTTAGTTGCGGACGGAACAAGCAACTGGTACCTAATTTCAAACGCAACTTGAACTTCAATGCTAGATGTGATATTATGAACCGAAGACTGCTCGTGATTGGGGCATTCTTCACGATACTGACAACGATAAGCTTAGTGTACGTTTCTGCTCCCACGCTCCGTCCGCCTCCAGTTCAGCCGCTAAGCCAATATGGTGTTGTCAGGCTACAACAGAGCTTCCATTTCGCCGCAGGCGCTACCTCATTCTTCGTTTACGTGAATAGTTCTCTCGGGCCGATATACCTAGAGCAACTGCAACTGGCTTTTGATACTCCGCAAAGTAACCCGGTAACTCTCCAAGGTGTTGATGTGGATGGCACGCCTGGGAACGGTCCTCCGTGCACGGGTACAGTAGTTTCTGCAAGCGGAACGTATGGTGACGTGATGCCCAAATGCCAAACATCTGCTAAGGTAACCGACCCAGTTGGCAATTTAGCGCTGGCAGCAGCTGCCGGCGATAGCACCCGCCCTGGTTTTGCACTAACTAATAGCATCGACTTCACACTAGTATCTGCAGGCTTCTCTGGAACAATCTACGTAATAGCGACGGTAGCTGCTCCATCCAAAGCTGTCGTTACCCTAAACATATCAACCTAGACCCCACACGTTCGGCGCTAACTCATTCTTCGCACTACAGGAAGCCAGTATGATTCACCTTTGATTTCTTGCTCATTGAAGGTCGGCGTGCCGCTCATACGCACATGTCTGCGTGTCCAACCCGTTAGGGTTGCCGGAACGTAGCGTAGTGGAGGGAGGGCCGCATTTCAGAATTAGGTCGGGAGGAGCTGTGGTGGGCCCGGAGGGATTCGAACCCTCGACCAGCAGGTCTCTTCGTTTGGCTTATGAGCTTCGACAGTTGTTCTGTCGCTCTAGCCTAGCTGAGCATCCCGGGATTAGACTTGGATCTGAATCCATACGGGCCCGGGCCCAAGAGTACAGATTGTGCAAGGTTGAATATGCTTTTCGTTATGACTTGTTGGTGCTCCGGGCGGGAGTTTCAGCGGTCGTCCGCTTTTGAACCCGCGTCGCTGACTTTCTCCGAAGTTCGAGAGGCCAGCATACTTTCGGCGTTATACGTCTTGACCGGGCTATACTCGGTAGTTCGGTGCTTCTACCGGAGCCCTTCAGTGCCCGGAGCAGTCGACTAACGAGACTTCACAGTATTTTAACCGTGTGCAACGCGACTAGTAAGGCGTCGAGGGTGCTTAGTATTCGGGCATTCCGCCTTGAGGTGGCGGCGGGGTTGGGGGTGGTTTAGCTGCCGCGATTACGTCATCGATTCGCAGTATCATTGATGCGGCTTCTGCAGCTGACCTTATGGCTTGCTCTTTGACGCGTAAGGGTTCGATGATGCCTTGTTTCTTCATGTCCTTGACGCCTCCTTTGAGGACGTCGACTCCCACGTTTGCGCCGGACTTCTTTTCGTGGGCAGCTCTTAACGAGACCATTATGTCGATTGGGTCGAGGCCTCCGTTCTCAGCAAGGGTTCTCGGTATCATCTCCAAGGTCTCAGCAAAAGCCTCGATGGCTAGTTGCTCGCGTCCGCCAACTTTAGTTGCATAGTCGCGGAGGCGTTTGGATACTTCAGCTTCCACAGCGCCAGCGCCAGTGTTAACTTTTGGCGTGTGAACCACGTCAGCCACAACTGAAAGAGCATCTTTCAGCGACCGTTCTGCCTCGTCTACTAGCCTCTCCAGTCCGGCTCGTATGAGTACGCTGACTGATCTGGGGTCTTTGCATTCTTGTATGAAGACCATCTTGTCGTCACCTATCTTTCTCTCTTCAACGAGTCCTGCTTGACCAAGGTCACTTGCCTTTAGGTCGTCAAGGTTTGTTACTATCTTGCCGCCTGTTGCTCGCCCCAGTTTTTCCATATCGGATTTCTTGATTCTCCTCGCGGCGAGCATTCCCTCCTTCGCCAAGTAATGTTGTGTAGTGTCATCGATTCCCTTTTGGCATAGGACTACGTTTGCGCCAGACTTTTTGATCTTCTCCACCATGTCCTTCATCATACGATTCTCTTCGTCTAGGAATGCCTTCATCTGTGTTGGATCGTTGATTCGAATTTCAGCCGAGATTTCGGTCTTCTCGATTTCTAACGCCGAGTCTAAGAGAGCAAGTTTCGCGTTTTTCACCTGTTTCGGCATCCCCGGGTGAACTACTTCTTTGTCAATGATGACGCCGTCAACTAACTCAGTGTCCAGTAAGCTCTTGCCTTCCTTCTTTACTAGTTGAATATTATCGATGTCAGCGTACATTGAGTCTCCTCGCTTCTCCGCAACCTGCTTAACCGCTTCAATTGCTATGTCAGCGAAATGCTCGCGTGCGCCTCCGAGGCCCTTGCTGTGCATTGCCGTCATTGCAACCTTCTTGAGAGCAACTTTATCGTCCAGTTTGATCGGCTCACCGATTGCGTTCAAAATTTCAATGGCGCGATCGGCAGCCTTCTTGTAACCGGCAACGACGATTGTGGCATGTACCTTGTCATCTAGCAGATCTTGTGCCCGCTTCAGCAGGTCACCGGCTAAGATAACAGCCGTAGTTGTGCCGTCCCCAACTTCATCATCTTGGGCTTTGGCAACTTCAACCATCATTTTTGCCGCGGGATTCTGAACGTCCACCTCATCAAGGACTGTGGCTCCGTCATTAGTGACGGTCACATCGCCGAGAGTGTCAACGAGCATCTTGTCCATGCCGCGCGGACCAAGTGTGCTCTTTACAACTTCAGAGACAATGATTGCTGCAGTAATGTTGCTTCTCTGCGCGTCTCGTCCCCGATTTCGCGTGGAACCTTCTTTCAATATTAAGACAGGTTGACCTGAGAGATACGCCATTTTTGTTACCTCTAGTAATTGCGTGCTGTTGAAACTTCGGCCTATAAGTATTTTTCTGGACTCTGATTGGCAGACGTTATGATCTTTCTAGAGTGCAATTGGACGGCTTCTAGGGAACTTATTATAGCTGTCCCAATATCCGGTCGACAAGAAATCGCGAGACTAATATCCGCTCTCGATGCTTTGAGGAAGCGCATTTGCCAGTTAAACTAATGGTCAAGGCAAGCAACCTACGGAACTCTACGCTTATCACTGGATTTCATGGCGTCGGCGAGACAGGTTACATTTCGGTCTCATACCTCGTTCATGCGCTAAATGCCAAGCGAATCGGCTTCGTTGACGTTGCCCATCCTCCCCCGTTCATTGCAACCTCGGAATCTGGTCTAGTGACCCCATTCGAAGTCTACAAAGCGGGCAAGATCGTCCTAGTAAAACTCGAGTTCTCCCCGCATCGTGCGGAAGAAGCGGAATTCGCAAAATCAGTGGCTCACTGGATTATGGACGGCAAATTCAGAGATGCAGTTCTGATCGGAGGACTCGACGGGAGCCTCCAATCCGGCTCCGACGGAGTGAGAATAGTTCCAACGAATAATTACCCGATAGGTAAAATGAAAATGAAACACCCGATGCTCGAGGCAGGGCTCTTCGTTTACGGACCGTTAGCAGTTATGCTATGCGAATTTGAAAAACGGAACTTTCCGGCTATAGCAATTTTGCCCTATGCCTCCGCAAACCATGCGGATCCTAAGGCAGCGGCAACAGCCATCAAAGTTGTCTCGAAGGCATATGGGTTGAAGGTGGAAGTGAAGGATTTGATGTA
>Ga0187780_10002503_pt1 | contig 13810 bp, 11 predicted proteins | sample 1015_Q2_SP10_20__FD_132429 | JGI IMG/M metagenome (GOLD analysis project Ga0187780, IMG submission 132429) | Tropical peat soil microbial communities from peatlands in Department of Meta, Colombia - 1015_Q2_SP10_20_MG | ecosystem: Environmental > Terrestrial > Soil > Wetlands > Peat | place...
CGCAGGTATGCTGAGGGGCCATTGGGATCCGCGCCTAAGGCACTGACATGCAGCAGGCGCTCTACGCCGCTTTGGCTGCAAGCGTCAATCAGGCTGCGGGGCAGGTACACATGCGCTGCGGCAAAGCCCGAGCCATAGCGTGCGGCCGCTTTGGGGTCCGGCGCAACGCCTTTTGCGGGGACTGCGTCCGAATCGTTAAGGACGGCTACTAGATTGATAACCGCGTCACGGCCCGAGAGCAACGCCCGCAGAACGGAGGCGTCGTTAATATCGGCCTCGACCACCTCCACTGTGGGTAACACCAACAGATCTCGCGCGCGCGCGCGACGGCGCGTGGGTACACAGACCCTGCGCCCTTGCGCAACGAGAGCATCAACGAGGCTCCGCCCGATAAAGCCAGTTCCGCCAAGGATCAGGATGTTTTGGTATGCCATAGCAATCCAAGAGCCGCAAAAAATCCAAGGACGCGCCTCGAACCGCGCGGCAGGCATTCTAGCCGCACGACCCGACTAGGTCAGGGAAGATCGTCCGCGGGAATGCTTTTGGGTGCAACCGTTCCTAGCAGCGAGCGCAAAGAAGGGGCGGGTTGATCCAGCAAGCTGCGGTACACGACGGTATTAAAGAGCACGCGCTTGACATACTCGCGCGTTTCCGCAACCGGAATCGTCTCCACGAACAAAGCTCCGTCCAATGGTCGGGCCAGGGCAGCGCGCCATTTGCGCACACGCTTCGGCCCGGCGTTGTAGGCCGCCGAAGCCAGCAGCGCTTGGCCGTCCTGGTCATCGAAGACCAGTTTCAGATATTCCATGCCCAGGCGCAGATTCACCTTGACGTCGGCAATGCGGTCGGCACGATAGTCTTCAAATCCGATTCTGCGTGCGACAAAGCGCGCGGTCGACGGCATCAATTGCATCAGGCCAATTGCGCCGACGTTGGAGCGCACGTCCTCGATAAATCGCGACTCCTGACGAATCAGGCCATAGATCCAGGCCGGATCTAGGGCCAGCGGCGCACTCGTGGCCGCCATCAGATCGCGGTAAGGCATGGGATAGCGCTGGCCGATGTCGACCAGCGTCCGGGCGCGCTCGGACGAAGCAATCATCCGATCCAGGGCGCCGTAGCGCCGCGCGAGCTCGGCCGCCGCGTGCAAGGTCCCGTCATCCATTCCCCGCAGCTCCCAGCTCCACTCGCGATTACCTTCGTCGCGCATGCCCAGCTCGTAGAGTTTGCGCGCTCGCAAAAATCCAGGGCGCAACGCCAGCTCGTCGACCTGCGCCGCGTCCGGCTCCTCGGCCTTGGGTGCAAGTACCAGTGGCATCGCAAGGCGCTCGGCAGCAAGGCGCCCGTAGAAGCTGAATCGATCGGCAATCGACCGCCAGGCGCTGCGCGCTTCCTCCATCTTGCCTTGCGCAGCCAAGGCCTCGGCGCCCCAGTACACCCAGATTGATTCCGATTGCTGCTCGGGCGACATGCGGGCGATGGCTTTGCGAAGCGCTGCCCAGTCCGGACCCGATTTGGATTCGGCATCCGTTGGGGGGTCCGACGTGCCAGATGCACTCCCCGCGCCCCGACGCAAAGCCGCGCGCGCACGTGCCTCCAGCACTTCGCTTGCGCGCACGTAGTCCACGCCGACTCCAACCAAGTCGCCACCGCGCTCAAACCATTCGTGCGCTTGCGGCAGTAAATTCAGTTGGGCTGCGCGACCAATACGACCCCACACGATTGCGCGCTGCTCGGGGGTGAGCGCCGGCTGCAGATGACCGGCATAGCGTGCCGCGACCTCCGGGGCGTCACGCGCCAGCGTAATGATCGCCAGCAAGCAAAAGGCGCGAGGCATGCGATCCATGTGCGCCTCGATTCCCGCTAGCCATGCGCCTGGTTGTTCGAGCAGTCGCGTTACCGCCGCGGCGTCGGCCGCCGGCAGGCGCCGCGCGGCCTGTTCGGCCGCGGGAATCTGGTTGCGTTCGACCAATGCCTGCAGACGCTGCCAAATCGACAAGTGCCCGTCATTGAGCAGGCGCTCGGCCAGCGCCGTGCAACCATCGCCGCCAGGATCCGGGGAAGAGGCCAGCAGGCGGCGCCCCTCGCGCGCGAACTGCTCGTGGCGGTGCCCATCATCAAGGACATAGCGCGCCAGCAGGGTATAGCAACTCAGCTGCGGATCGTCGGAAGCGAAAATCAAACGCCCGCGTTCGACCATAAAATTTGCAAAGTCTCCCTTCGCACCCAAAACGGCCAGCCAATCGCCCCGCAGTCGATCGGCAAGGACGCTGCCGGCGTAGCGCGCCAAAAACGGCTGCACCAGCGAGTCGTCAGGTTCGGCGGCGTGCAGTCGCAGCGAGGCCTGCCAGTACTCTACGTACGGCTGCAAAAGCGGATCGTGGACTTGGCCGGCAAGCGCGGAGAGCCGATCCAGATCGCTATCGGCCGCAGCCGTGCGCGCCGCCAAGAAGGCCTCGTCCGACGCACTCGTTACAACCGGCGCGGCAACAGACGTCTGTGGCGACTTGGCCCCCGCCAACACAGGCAACGGCAAAACAAGCAGCGCCGCAATGCTGCCTTGCACGGCTGGCAGCGCAAGCCTGGGCCAACGCACACCAGTGCCGCTCATGGCTGCGGCTCCGGCAAGCCAACGCGGCGCCAGATTTCCAGCGTTGGTGCCGCCATGTTCATGGTGTAAAAGTGCAGACCTGGTGCACCGTGCGCCAGCAGCCGCTCGCACAAAGCCGTCACAACATCGGCGCCAAAGGCGCGGATTGACGCGCGGTCATCACCAAAGCTTTCCAGCCGCCGGCGTACCCAGCGCGGGATTTCGGCACCACAGCTATCGGAAAATCGGGCGAGCTGCGTGAAATTCGTGATCGGCATGATCCCTGGGACGATGGGCACCGAGCACCCTAGGCGCGTGACGTCATCGACAAATCGAAAATATGCATCGGCATTGTAAAAATACTGCGTAATGGCCGAATCCGCGCCGGCGCGCACTTTTCGCACAAAGTTCATCAGATCATCGGCCGGGGAGCGCGCTTGCGGGTGAAATTCCGGGTAGGCCGCAACCTCGATTCGGAACCAATCGCCGTATTCGGCGCGAACCAGCTCCACCAGATCGGCCGCATAGCGAAATTCGCCCGAGCTGCCGACGACGCCCGACGGTGCGTCGCCGCGCAGTGCCACCAGATGACGGATGCCCGCGCGTCGGTACGTGTCCAGCAACTCACGCACCGAGGCCCGCGTGCTGGCGATGCAAGAGATATGCGGTACGGCGTGCAGCCCGGCCGCGTGGATCTCCAAGGTAGTGCTCAGGGTGCCTTCGCGGGTGGAGCCGCCAGCACCGAAGGTCACGGAGAAATACGCCGGCGCCACGTGCGCAAGCTCGGTGCGCGTGGCACGCAGCTTCTCCACCGCCTCCGGGCTGCGCGGCGGGGAAAACTCGACGCTAAAGACGCATTCCGCTGTCATTGGGTGCCTGCCCAAGTGCAATGCTAGGGCGCGTTGGGAGTGCGGCCACCAAGCAAAGCGACGATCTGCGCTCAGTAACGGTAATGATCCGGCTTGTACGGCCCGGCCTTGTCCACCCCGATGTAGCGCGCCTGGGCGTCGCTAAGCGATGTCAGGTGGGCGGAAAGCCTGTGCAACTGTAGCCGCGCGACCTTTTCGTCCAAATGCTTGGGCAGCACGTACACCCCGATGGGATAGCGGCTCGTGTTCGTGAATAGTTCGATCTGCGCCAGCACCTGGTTGGCAAAAGATGAACTCATCACGTAACTCGGATGCCCGGTTGCGCAGCCAAGGTTCACCAGGCGTCCTTGTGCCAGCAAGATGATTCGTTTGCCGTCGGGAAAGACCACATGATCGACCTGCGGCTTAATGTTCTCCCAGGGATATTTGCGCAGGCTGGCAATGTCGATTTCGTTGTCAAAATGGCCGATATTGCACACAATCGCCTGATGCTTCATGCGCAGCATGTGCTCGTGGGTAATGACGTGAAAATTCCCGGTCGCAGTCACGAAGATGTCGGCCTTATCGGCAGCCTCGTCCATGGTCACGACACGAAATCCCTCCATGGCCGCCTGCAAGGCGCAGATCGGGTCAATTTCCGTGACCCAGACCTGGGCGGCTAGCGCGCGCAACGCCTGCGCCGACCCCTTTCCTACATCGCCATAGCCGCAGACCACGGCGATCTTGCCAGCGATCATTACGTCGGTCGCTCGCTTGATGCCATCGACCAGGGACTCGCGACAGCCGTACAGGTTATCGAACTTGCTCTTGGTGACGGAGTCGTTGACGTTGATGGCGGGAAATTTGAGCGATCCATCCTTGGCCATCTGGTAGAGGCGCTTAACACCCGTGGTCGTCTCCTCCGTGACGCCCTTGATGTGCGCCAAGCGCATCGAATACCAGTCCGGTTGGCGCCGCAACCGCGCGGCGATGGCCGCAAACAATGCCGTCTCCTCCTCGCTGGCCGGGTGCGCGATGACGCCCGCATCGGCTTCGGCGCGAGCGCCTAGATGCAACAGCAAGGTCGCATCCCCGCCATCGTCCAGGATCATGTTGCTAAAGCCACCATCGCGCCAATCGAAGATCCGATGGGTGTAATCCCAGTACTCCTCCAGCGTCTCGCCTTTTTTGGCAAAGACCGCAGTGCCCGCCGCCGCAACTGCGGCCGCTGCGTGGTCCTGCGTCGAATAGATGTTGCACGAAGCCCAGCGAACCTGTGCACCAAGCGCCTGCAGGGTTTCGATCAGCACGGCCGTCTGTATGGTCATGTGCAGCGAGCCGCTAATGCGCGCGCCACGCAACGGCAGCTGACTTGCGTATTCGTCGCGGATCGCCAGCAGGCCGGGCATTTCGGTATTTGCGATGCGAATTTCTTTTTGACCCCAATCGGCAAGGCCAAGGTCAGTGACCTCGTAATCGGCGGTCAGATGGGGTTTTCGTACGGCGCTCATCTCGCGCCCTCCTTTCGATAAGGCAGGTTCGCGAGCGCCGTTTGTGCCGTGCCGCCGTTGGGCGGCCGGTGCCTCGAGCCTGGCGCGCGACGGGTTAGACCGGCCGCGGTTGCAACGCTCCTCGAAGCGATAGGCGAAGTATACGGCGCCACTAGCCCGCCAAGCGCCTCGACGGGACCCCCGCCGGCCACAAAGCGGCATGCCGTCGCCGCCGCAATCAGCCGCTTTTCGCCGCGCGCATCCGCGCAATTGCTAGGCCGCTTTTAGGCCGGCCGCGTCACGCAAAATTGCGGCGCGATCCGTGCACTCCCAAGTAAATTCCGGCTCCTCGCGGCCAAAGTGCCCGTAGGCAGCACTCTTGCTGTAGATCGGCCGCAACAAATCAAGCATTTGCACGATGCCTTTGGGCCGCAGGTCGAAATGTTCCCCTACCAGCCGCGCCAGGATCTCATCACTGATCGCACCGGTGCCTGCGGTATCCACCGTGACATTGATCGGCTTGGAGTATCCGATCGCGTAGCTCACCTGCACTTGGCAACGGCGAGCCAGCCCGGCGGCAACAATGTTTTTGGCGACATAGCGCGCCGCGTATGCAGCCGACCGGTCCACCTTTGAGGGATCTTTGCCGGAAAACGCGCCGCCCCCATGTGGACAGGCGCCGCCGTAGGTATCAACGATGATCTTGCGTCCGGTAAGCCCGCAATCGCCATGCGGACCACCGATCACGAATCGGCCCGTAGGGTTAATCAGGTAGCGCGTGTTCTGCATCCAATGCCGCGGTAGCACCGGCTTGATGATTTCCTCGATCACGGCCTCGCGCAGGGCCTCGTAGCTAACGTCCGGATCGTGCTGCGTTGAAAGAACGACCGTGTCGATCGAATGGGGCCGACCGTTGAGGTAGCGCAGGGTCACTTGCGATTTGGCGTCGGGGCGCAACCAGGACAGCCGTCCGTCCCGACGCAAATCCGATTGACGCTCCATGAGCCGGTGCGCGTAGTAGATCGCCGCGGGAAGCAGCTCCGGTGTTTCATCGCAGGCAAAGCCGAACATCAGACCTTGGTCGCCGGCACCCTGATCCAGATCCAATCCTTTGCCTTCGTCTACGCCTTGGGCGATGTCGGGGCTTTGTCGGTCATAACAGACGATGACCGCACAGCCTTTGTAATCGATGCCGTAGTCGCTGTTGTCGTAGCCGATGCGCTTGATCACCTCACGGGCCACGCTCGGATAGTCCACCGAGGCGCGCGCCGTGATTTCGCCGGCCAGTACAACCAGCCCAGTTGTAACCAGGGTTTCGGCCGCGACGCGTGCGTGCGGATCTTGTGTCAGAAGTGCGTCGAGAATGCCGTCTGAAATCTGGTCGGCCACTTTGTCGGGGTGGCCTTCAGATACCGACTCGGAGGTAAAGAGATAATCACCCGCCATGTTCGCTCCTGGGTCATACAGCGTGCCCGGGCCGCTTGCGCGGGTGACGCTTTAGCAGATAGGACTGCCGACCGCTATGGTGACCGGCGCGAACCACCCTGCAAGTTGACCATTAAAACGGCGGCTCGTGCAGCGATTATAAGCGATCCGCGCCAGCCGACCTAGGCCGCAATCGTAAGTACTATCTGGCCTTCCTATGGCAAATCGGCGCCAGAAAATACCCTGCTTGAGCGTAGATACCGCATCGAGGGCTGGTTTTCGCCGGAGCATTCGGTGATCGCGCTGATTTTCCGAGCCCTGTCCTTGCTGCCGCTACGCGCCTTGCACGCGCTCGGCGGCGCCCTGGGTTGGGTGGTGTACTGGGCCTCGCCGACATACCGGCGCCACCTTCGTACGAACTTGCCCCCGACGCTTGCGAACCGCCAGCGCGTACTGCACCGAGCCATCGCCGAAAGCGGCAAACAGGCCGTCGAACTGGCGTGGGTCTGGACGCGATCCGGCGAACAGATCCGGGCACGCACGCGCATTGAAAATGCCCAGGCGCTGCAAGCCATCCTTGCGCAAGACCGCGCGATACTGATGCTGACCCCCCACCTGGGCTGCTTTGAGGTCATTGCGCAAAATCACGCGTCGAGCCCAATTGGCCGCACGCGACCGATGCTGGCGCTGTATCGCGTGCCTCGCAAAGCGGCGTTGCGACCGCTTTTTGAGCAAGCGCGCACGCACAAGGGATTGCTGCTGGCACCGGCCGACTTGCACGGCGTGCGGCTGATGTTGCGCGCGTTGCGCGATCGCCAGATCGTGGGCCTGTTGCCCGACCAGGTGCCTTCGCGAGGCGAAGGCGTTTGGGCGCCGTTCTTCGGTCGACCCGCATTCACCATGACGCTACCGGCGCGGCTTGCTCGCGCTCATGATGCGCTGGTGCTGCTGCTATATGCGCAGCGACTGCCGCGCGGCGCGGGCTATCGGATCCAATGGGAGCCGCTTAGCGAACCGCTAAGTGGCGATGCGGTGCTCGATGCCACGCGCATCAATCGAGCCATGGAACGGCTCATACTGCAGTGCCCGGAACAGTACTTGTGGAGCTATAACCGCTACAAAGTTCCGGCCGGCGTCCCCGCGCCAGCAGCCGAGGCCCGATCGTGAACGCCGCTATTGCCCGTTTTTGGGTCGCCCTCATCCATCGGGCGGCACGCTGGTCGGGACGCACGCGCCAGCGCATCGCTGCTATGGTCGGTACACTGGCCTGGCTCGTCGTCGTGCGGCGCCGTCGCATCGCCGAGGCCAATTTGCGCGCCTGCTTTCCTCAGATGCCTGCGCGCGAGCGCCACGCACTGATCCGCCGCTTGTTTCGCCGTATGGCGCGAGGCGCACTTGACTACGGTTTGCTCTGGAGCGGCAGCCGCGAGGACGTGCAAAGCTTTGTCCGTGTTGAAGGGCTGGAGCACCTCTTGCGCGAGGACAATCGCCCGCTCATCATGCTCGCCCCGCATTTTGTCGGTCTGGACGCTGGCGGCAGCCGAATCGCGACCGAAATGAAAGCGGTCACCATCTACGCTCGCCAGTCCAACCCCGTGTGGGATCGTTGGCTGCAATTTGGCCGCGCACGCTTTAATGAGCCGGTGTTGATCGCCCGCCGCGGCGCGGATCTGCGCGCGGTACTGCGGGCGATGCGCGCCGGCTTGCCGTTTTATTACCTGCCCGACATGGACAACGGCGATGGCAACTCGATATTCGTGCCCTTTTTTGGCGTTGCCGCAGCGACCCTGCCCATGGTTTCGCGCCTGGCGCGAAGTATTGACGCCAAGGTTGTGATGACCGTCACGGAACAAACTCCCGAGGGATACGTTTTGCACGTGGAGCCGCCGTGGACCGATTTTCCCGGAGTGTCGGTAGAGCAGGACACGGTGCGAATGAACCGCGAGATCGAGCGGTGGGTATTGCGCATGCCCGACCAGTACCTGTGGACGCACCGACGTTTCAAGTCGCGCCCCGTCGGCGCGCCCAGTTTGTACGAGTAAGCTCGCCGATCGGCGATAATCGGCGCATGAGACTGCGCTTTACCAAGATGCAAGGCGCGGGCAACGACTTCGTAATGCTCGATGGAATCGGTCAACGGCTCGAGCTAGACGCCCAGTGGCTGCGCCGCCTTGCCGACCGACGCTATGGCGTTGGTGCGGACCAGATCCTCGTGGTCGAACCCGCGCCCGACTCCAGTGCGGACTTTCGCTATCGCATCTTCAACGCCGATGGTGGCGAAGTCGAGCAATGCGGCAATGGAGCGCGATGCTTCGTGAAATTCGTTCGCGAGCTCGGACTGACCCGCCAGCGTTCGATACGGGTCGTGACTGCGGGCGGGCGAATCGAGCCACGCCTGGAAGACGACGGCACCGTAAGTGTCGACATGGGTGCGCCGAACTTTGACCCAGCCGCCTGCAGTTTCGACACCAGCGGGCTGACCGCGCGACAGCAAGGGGATGCCTCTTTTTGGCAGTTCGGCGTTGGCGCAAGCAAGGTCGCCGTGTGCGTCGTCTCGATGGGCAACCCGCACGCGGTCCAGCTCGTCGACGATGTCGCGGCAGCGCCCGTCGCCTCTTTGGGTCCGCAGCTCGAGCAAGAGCGTCGATTCGCGCACGGCGTGAATGCGGGTTTTATGCAGCTTGTCGACCGCTCGAACGTACGTCTGCGGGTGTGGGAGCGCGGCGCCGGCGAGACGCTGTCTTGCGGGACCGGAGCCTGCGCAGCCGCCGTTGTCGGGATCCGCATGGGAGTGCTCGATTCTCCGGTGAACGTTCACACGCGCGGAGGCCTGCTGCGCATCCAATGGGAGAAAGCTCGCGATGACCGCCAGGGCGACGCAGGCAGCTTGCTTGCGCATCAAGGGATGACTGGCGCGCAAACTGCAAGCGTACGGATGAGCGGGCCAGCGGAAAAAGTTTTCGACGGTGAGATTGATTTGCCATGACGGATGAAGAGGTCGCTTGCTTTTTGCAGGCCAACCCGGCGTTTTTTCAGCAATACCCGGGGCTGTTTACGCAGCTGCTGCTGCCCGACCCGCATCAGGGCAATGCGGTTTCATTAACGGAGCGCCAGGCAATGTTGCTGCGCGAGCGCGTCAAGGCACTGGAGGCGCGCCTCGCGGAACTGCTTCGCATTGGACGCGACAATGACGCCTTGGCGAGCAGCCTGGTGCAATGGACCAAGGCCTTGTTGGCCGAACCCGATCGCAGCCGCATCGCGCAGGTTGCCGTTGAGGAAATCAAGCGCATATTCGCCGTACCGCTGGCCGAAATCCGCATGTGGAGCACGCCGCCGACTGCCGCCGAGGAACAAGCTGCGCGGTTCTCGTGCGGGCTGCGTGCGCCAGTGTGCGGCGCCGACATCGACCTGGCGCCGATCGCAGCGCTGGTCGGGGCTTGGGCTGAAGCGCGTAGCGTCGCACTTATTCCGCTGCGCTGCACCGCGCAGGCCGGCGCGTTTGGCCTGATTGCCTTGGGCTCGTCGGATCCGGCGCGCTTTGATGCCACGATGGGCACCACGTTGCTTGCGCGTATTGGTGAACTGGCTAGCGCGGCGCTGCTACCGATTGCAAACGCCGAGCGAGAAGTGCCGGCGGCCGCTCGCTAGTACTACGTAGTAATGCGCGCGACAGCGACCCTGCTCTTAAAGCCGGGCAAAGAGCGATCCCTTGCGCGCCGCCATCCCTGGGTCTACGCCGGCGCCATTGCCAACGTGTCCGGTACCCCCGGCAGCGGTGCACTGGTGGCCGTGTGCGCCAGCGACGGACGATTTCTGGCCTGGGCGGCCTATTCACCCGATTCGATGATCCGGGCCCGATGCTGGAGCTTTGAGGAGAAGGACCGAATCGACGCCGACTGGCTCGTTGCTCGCGTTCAAGCCGCGGTGGCGCGCCGCCGGCAATTGCAAGAGGTCACAAGTGCCGTGCGTTTGGTATTTGGCGAAGCCGACGGTCTGCCCGGACTCGTCGTCGACCGCTATGGTGATTTTCTCGTGGTGCAGATCCAGGCGGCCGGTATCGAGACGCACCGCGACTTACTGCTGGACGCCATATGCCGATTGACTGCCTGCGCAAACGTCTTTGATCGTTCGGATCCTGCGCTGCGCGCGCGCGAAGGCTTGCAGCATCGTGGTGGCGTGTTGCGTGGGGTTGCGCCGCCGCAGCGCCTTTGTATCCGGGAACACGACCTTCAATACTGGGTGGATCTGCGCCATGGACACAAAACCGGCTTTTATATCGACCAACGAGACAACCGCCGTCTTGCGGGCCAACTCGTACAGCAGTTGCAGCAGCGCAAAGGCAGTGCAGCGCACGTTTTAAACTGCTTTTGTTACACGGGCGGCTTTAGCATCGCGGCCGCGCGCGCCGGCGCGCAGTCGGTCACCTCGGTGGATTCATCAGCCGACGCGCTCGCGCTCGCGCGCAGTAACGCGGAACTAAATGCACTGGGACCGCAACCTGGAGACGAGAGCGCTGTTATCTGCGGGCCGCAGACCTCGCCGCTTGCGCACCTGCAATGGGTGTGCGCGGACGCCTTTGAGCAGCTTCGGAGCCTGCGTGCCGAGGGCCGGCGCTTTGATCTGATCGTGCTCGATCCGCCAAAGTTCGCAACCAATCAGTCCCAGGTCGAGCGTGCTGCGCGCGCCTACAAAGACATCAATCTTGGCGCACTGCGATTACTGGAGCGCGGCGGTGCACTGATGAGCTTTTCTTGCTCTGCAGCGATCAACGCGGATTTGTTCCAGAAAATCGTCGCCGGCGCGGTCATCGACGCTGGCGTTGATTGTTATCTGCGGGCTCGGCTTGGGGCGAGTGCGGACCACCCGACATTGATGACGCACCCGGAGGGCGAGTATCTGAAGGGTCTTCTTCTGGAGCGGACCTGAGGCGCGTCCGCCGCCTAGGTGCCGCTTGCGTCGTGGGCCCCGGCGAGGATCGCGTGTGCGTCGTACGCCATGAGTGCGAGAAACGCAGCCAGACCCAGATACCAGAAGGCGTAGCGCCAGCGTGTGGCGCTTCCCACCTCGTAATACGCCTTCGCTTCGGGTGCGCTGGGATTGTGGCGCCAGGCGGCAAGCAGCTGCGGGCCCGCCAGTAAGGCGACGATCAAAAGTAGTGGGTTGGGCCGATACAGAAACAGGGCAACGAGTATGGGCACGCCGAGAAACCAGATTCGGGGGCCCAGAACTGCGGTGATGCGCCCACCGTCAAACGGCGGTAGCGGGATCAGGTTAAATAGGTTCAGGATGAAGCCTGCATAGGCAATCGCCACCAACAGGGTCGAATCGCGATCCAGCCCGAGGTAGTAAACGGCGAGCGCAGCTATCGTCCCCAATAGCGGCCCGCCCAAACCAACGTAAGCTTCCGTTTCAGCGTCGTGGGGCCGGTCTTTTAGCTGCACCCAGGCACCCACAAAAGGAATGAAGGTCGGCAGGCCAACGTCGAGTCCACGGCGGCGCGCCGCAATGTAGTGTCCCAGTTCGTGCAACAGCAGCAGGAGCACGAACCCCACCGCATACCACCAGCCAAAGAAGACGGCGTACACAAAGACCGACAACAGCATCGTGCCGCCGGTGAGGGCGAGTTTGGCGAACTTGGCGCTGGAGAGCAGCAGCGTCAGTAACTTGAGCATTGTGCCTTCCGTGCCGCCCCAGGCATGTAACGACGGTACCGGGCAGCGGCAAAAGCTATTAATTGTATCGGCACCTTGGAGCTTGCCGAGGCGCTCGGACCCGGTCTGGGGGAGCTGCCAGCGCCCTTCGCGGGCTGCGATTTTGGTCTACACTTCGCGCCCCGTAATTTTGCGCAATCGGGCGACCGGCCCTGCCGGCCCTGCAGCGCGGCATGGGCCGGGGCGAATTGCCCGGCGTACGAAGGTGAGCGGACGGTGAACAAAGCAAGCAAACACGAGCAAATACCCGTCACGATATTGACCGGCTTCCTAGGGGCCGGCAAGACGACACTGCTCAATCGCATCCTGGTTGAGCAGCATGGGCACCGCATCGCGGTCATCGAAAATGAGTTTGGCCCAGCAGGTGTGGACAACGATTTACTGGTGCACGACTCGGAAGAACAGATCGTCGAGATGAACAATGGCTGCGTCTGCTGCACCGTTCGTGGCGATCTGGTGCGCATACTCGGCGAGCTGCGGCAAAAGCGCGAGGCGGGCGACGTCGACTTTGAGCGTGTCATTATCGAGACCACGGGTATGGCCAACCCGGGTCCCGTGACGCAAACCTTCTTTGTCGATGAAGACGTGGGTCGCAATTACCGCATCGACGCGGTGATCACGGTCGTCGATGCCAAGCATGGACACGCGACACTGGACCAGCAGCCGGAGGCGCAAAATCAAGTTGGCTTTGCCGACCGGATCTTGCTTTCCAAGACTGACCTGGTCGACCCCGAGGAAGTGGCCTCGCTGCGCGATCGGATCGTGCGCATGAACCCGCGCGCTCCAATTCGTCAGGTACATATGGGGCAGATCGCGGTGAACGAGATTCTCGATATCGGCGGATTTAACCTCGACGCCGCGCTCGAGATCGACCCGGATTTTCTTGCGGCAGAGCATCCCGATGCCGCGCGTGCGCGCGCTGCGCAGCAGCACACACAGACGGCCTGCGACCACGATCATGAGAATGCAAGCGGCTGTTCGGCATGCGATCACGATGACGATCATGAGCATGGCAATGCACACCATAATGGCCACCGGCACCACCATGTCCACGACGACGCGATACAGGCGTTTGTTTTTGAATCCAAGCGGCCATTTGACGCGGGGCGCCTGGAAGACACGATGAGCGCGCTGATCCAGGTTTACGGACCCGATCTGCTTCGGTATAAAGGCGTGCTTTTCGTACGCGGCTCCGGGCGGCGCTTGGTCTTGCAGGGTGTGCACATGATGATGGGCGTGGAGCCGGGCCGCAGTTGGGAGCGCCGCGACACACCCTCGAGCAAAATGGTCTTCATTGGGCGCAATTTGCCGCGGGAGATTTTCCTAAAAGGCCTGGAGTCGTGCCTGATACGTTAGTCGAGGCTGATAAACGCACTACGCGCGATGCGCGTTGGATCCCGCACTGCAATGCAGCGTCCGGGTCCGAAAGGTTGATCGATGGCAACAAAATCTAAGGCTTCGGTAAAGACATCCGGAGCAAAGAAGGCCACTGGCAAGAAGACCGCCAAGCCGACGAAAGCGGCCGCACACAAAAAACCCGCCAAGGCGGCTAGCAAAACGGCGGCTAAAAAGGTCGCCGCGGGGCGCACCGTCTCCTTAAAGGGCGCCAAGGCAGCCAAACCGGCCGCTAAGCCGCCGGCTCGCAAAGTCGCAGCCACCAAGGCGGCGCCCGTGAGCAAAGCGGGCGCGCGTCCTGCCGCCGCCCCCGCCCAAAACGCCAGTGCGGCCCTGGTTGGCTCAGCATCC
>Ga0187780_10002504_pt1 | contig 13808 bp, 10 predicted proteins | sample 1015_Q2_SP10_20__FD_132429 | JGI IMG/M metagenome (GOLD analysis project Ga0187780, IMG submission 132429) | Tropical peat soil microbial communities from peatlands in Department of Meta, Colombia - 1015_Q2_SP10_20_MG | ecosystem: Environmental > Terrestrial > Soil > Wetlands > Peat | place...
ATCGAGCGGAAGCTGCGGGAAGCCGCCGTGGACCCGAAGATCCATCGCAAGCGCCTGCGCATCCGGGCCATCGGCCGGCTGGAGCTGCTGCCGGCCTCGACCCAGGAGGCGATCCGGATGGCCGAGGCGGCCACCCGCGAATACGACAGTGTCTTCCTGAACGTGGCCGTGGGCTACGGCGGCCGCCAGGAGATCGCCGACGCGGTGGCATCCGTGATGCGCGAACGCGCCGCCCAGGGCCAGGACCTGGCCGCGCTGGCCGAGGAGATCTCGCCGGACCTGATCGGCAAGTACCTCTATACCTACGAGCTGCCGGACCCGGACCTCATCATCCGCACCAGCGGGGAGCTCCGGCTCAGCGGCTTCCTCCTCTGGCAGAGCGCCTACAGCGAGTACTATTTCTGCGACGCCTACTGGCCCTCCTTCCGGAAGATCGATTTCCTGCGGGCGATCCGCAGCTATCAGGAGCGGGAGCGGCGCTACGGCGGGTGACGGCGGGTCCGGCCGGGCCGCGCGCCGCCCGGGCGAGCGGGTGCGGGGGAGGGCCGCGGGGCACGGGACGCGGGGCGGATGCCGGCTGCCCTCCGGGAGGTGAAGCATGGGGAACACGCTGGCGAGGATGATCTGGGGGGCCGCGGGTGTCCTGGCCCTGAGCCTGGCCGTGGCCGGTGCCGCCCGGGCCGACACAGTCTATTTCAAGAACGGCACCTCCATGTGGGGCGAGGAGGCAGAGGAGGAGGGCGACCAGGTGTTCATCGTCCGCGGCGGCCAGACCGTCAAATTCCCGAAGGCCGACGTGCTGCGGATCGAGAAGAAGCGCACCAACATGCCGGAGTACGATGTGATCATCCCGCCGCCCCCGGCCGCCCCCGGCCGCGGCGGGCCGGCCGCAGCGCCGGGCGGGCCCGCGGCGGGCCCGCCGCCGGCAGTCACCCTCTCGGGCCCCGGCGGCCCCCAGGGGACGGGGGCAATACCGATGCCCGGGGAAAGCGCCCCTCAGGGCGCGATCCCCATCCCCGGCGCGGAGCGCGTGGGCCCGCCCCAACCCCCGTACGCGCCGCCGGGGGTCACACCGCCGACCGGCACGACGCGCTGAACTTATCGCGGGCGAGGGGCGCGGGATGGGGGGAAGAAGGCTCCCCCCGTTCCGCGCCCCTCGCGTTTTCCCGGGCGCAGGAGAGGCGGTGGGGAATATCCGGGAAGCTTGGGGGGCGTCGGGGGAGGAGCCGCGATGGGAGGCTACACGAAGTCGTCGGAGGGGGAGGCGGGGGCGGATTCCAGGAGGCCGGCGATCCGCAGGCCCAGCAGGAGATTGCCGGCCACCTTGACCTTCCCCTGCTTGTAGGCCGTGGAGCCGGCAAGCGCCCCGTTGGCGATGGCGAGGAACGTGGCGCGGTCCAGGGTGAGCGTCAGGTCGAGGCGGCGGGCTTCCCCGGGCTCGGCGTGCACGGCGGGGTCGTCGATCCGCAGGGTCCACGTTTCCCCGCCCTCGCCCGTGATCCGGAACAGCACCGCGCCGCGGACGCCGCGGATGGCGTTCGGGTTCTCCCGCACGCGATCGGGGATCACCCGCTCGAACCATTCCCGGATCTCGTGGATCACACCCTCCCCCCCGCTGGATGCTAGGCGCGGGGAGCAAGACGCTCGAAGGTGATCGGCGCCAAGCCTCACGCCGCAAGCGTCCAGCATCCGAGCGAATCAGACGTTGAAGCGGACCAGGATCACGTCGCCGTCCCGCACCGCGTAGTCCCGGCCCTCCAACCGATAGGTCCCGCGCTTCCGCGCGGCGGCCACACCCCCCGCGGCGCGCAGGTCCTCGAAGGCCACCACCTCGGCCTTGATGAACCCCTTCTCGAGGTCGCTGTGAATGGTGCCGGCGGCCTTCAGCGCCGTGGCGCCCCGGGGGACGGTCCACGCCCGGGTCTCGCTGCCGCCTTCCCCGGTGAAGAACGTGATGACGTCCAGGAGATCGTAGCAGGCCCGGATCACGGCGTCCTGGGCGGGGGTCTCCAGGCCCAGCTCCTTGCGGAAGACGGCGGCGTCCTCGGGCGGCAACTCGGCCAGCTCGGCCTCGGCCTTGACGGCCACCTTCAGCAGCGCCCGGTTCGGGGAGGCCGGGGCCTCCAGGAGGGGGGCCAGGGTGCGCCAGAGGGCGGGCGGGGTCTGGTCCCCCACGTTGGCGACGACGATGAGGGGCTTGGCCGTCAGGAACTGGAACCCGCGCAGCAGGCGCTCCTCCTCGGGCGTGAACTCCAGCCCCCGCAGGGGCCGCTCGGCCGCCAGGGCCTCCTGGCAGCGCACCAGGAGCATCCGTTCGCGCGGATCGTCGCCCTTCCGGTGGCGCCTGAGGTTCTCGTCGATGCGGGCGATCCGCTTCTCCACCATGTCCAGATCGGCCAGGAACAGCTCGGCGTCGAGCAGGGCGGCGTCGCGGGCGGGATCGATGGTCTCCTCGGGGTGGGGCACGGCGGGATCGGCGAAGGCGCGCACCACCTCCAGGAGCCCATCCACCGTGCGCATCTGGGCCAGCGCCTGCGCCCCCAGGCCCTCCCCCTTGCCGGAGCCCTTGGCCAGGGGCGGGAAGTCCACGAACTCGACGGTGGCCGGCGTGACCTTTCGGGCGTTGAAGAGCGTGGCCAAGAAGTCCAGCCGTGGGTCCGGCACCTTCACGATGCCGACGCCGGCCTCGTGCCCGGCCCCGCCGGCGTGGGTGAGGAGCCGGAAGAGCGTCGTTTTGCCCGACTGGGGAAGGCCGATGATCCCGATGCGCATGGGGTGTCCCGTCCGGCGGTCGAGGCTCCGCGTGCAACGTCAGGAGGCTTTCCGGGGTGCCTGCAGGCCCGCTCAGGGAGGCTGCGTGCGGCCGGGCGTGACCCGTGCGGGTCCGTTCCAGAGACGTTGTAACAGGGCGGGACTGGCGAATCAAGTCCAACGTGCCCCCCCGAGGGGTCCGGCACGCGTCGAACGTGCGACGTAGGGCGGGGGGGCTGGGATGGCCCGTCAGGCGGCGCCCGGCTCGGCCTTGCAGATCCAGGGGGGATCTCCAAGAGGCCTCGGCGGGGGCGGTGCAGAGTTACTCGCTGCGGACGTACTTCCGGGCCTCGCGGAGGCGGGCGGCCACATCCCGCGGCGGCTCGGGGGAAGGGCCCACAACCTGGATCAGGCCGGCAGGGGGAGCACCCGGCAGAGGGAGCACTTGAAGGCGGCCGTGCCGGCGATGGGATCCAGGTTGGTATGGTCAATGAGGAGGTTCGGGTTGGCGCCCGGCGTGGAACCGGCAAGGCGCCCGGAGTCCACGTGCCCCCAGCCGACCGGGATCGCGACCACCGGCGGGGGCACGCTATCCCGGACCCGCGCCGGCAGCTCGATCCGGCCCCGCGGGGTCTCCACCGCCACGCGCGCGCCGTCCCGTATCCCCAGGCGCCGGGCGGTCTCGGGATGGATCTCGACCCAGTTCTCCTGGATGAGCCCTCGGAGGACGGGCAGGTTGTGGGTCCACGAGCCCGACGTGGCCTCCAGCCGGGCGCCGGTGGTCAGGATCAGCGGGTAGTCCTTAGCCAGGTCCGGCCGGCTCACGGGGCTTTCGGCGGGCTCCCGGAACGCGGGGGTCGGGTCGAAGCCGGCCGCGGCGAGGGCCGGGGAGTGAAGCTCCAGTACCCCCGAGGGGGTCGGGAATCCCTTCGCGCGGAAGCGCCCCGGGGCGGCGTCTGAAAAGACCAGCCCGCTGGGGTGCTGTTCGCGCAACGCTTGGGCCGTCAGGCCCGTGGGTTCGAGGACGTGGTCGATGAGCGATTCCGCGTCCTCGAAGGGGAATCGGTCGCGGAGGCCCAGGCGCGCGGCCAACCCGTTGATGATCTTCCACTCGGGCCACGCCTGGTGGCGCGGCGAGAGGGCCTGCTGGCGGAGGTGGATGTAGGAGACGGGGGCCAGGGGCACCCGCAGGCCGTCGTTGAGGTCTGTGCGCTCCATGAACGTGGTGGCGGGGAGCACGAAATCGGCCAGCCGGGCGGTCTCCGTGAGGTAGAGGTCGATGGCCACGACGAGGTCGAGGGCGTGGAGGGCCCGCGCCACCTGCGCGCCGTTGGGCCAGGTCAGCACGGGATTCCCGGCGAAGGTGATGAGGGCCTTGATGGGGTAGGGCTGTCCGGACAGGATCGCCTCCGGGAGCGTGACCGCCCCGTCGCTCCAGGCGAACCGGCTGAAGCCGCGTGTGGTCTTCGGCAGCGCCTCCCGCAGGGCGATGTCCCGGATGGGGACGGGGGGAGCGAACACGATCCCGCCTGGGGTGTCCACATTGCCCGTCACCACGTTGAGCGCGTCGATGGCGCGGCAGGCCTGCGTGGCGTTGGAGTTGTGCAGCACGCCCTGCCGCCGGTCCGCACAGGCGGGCTTCGTGGTGGCGAAGCGGACGGCCAATTCCTCGATTTGGCGGGCGGGGATCCAGGTGATGCCCGCCGCGCGGTCGGGCGGGTACGCGGAGGCGAGCTCCGCCAACCGATCGAAACCCGTGGCGTACCGGCGAACGAACCCCTCGTCCCACAGCTTCTCGCGCAGGATGACGTGGAGGAGGCCCAGCGCCAGGGCCCCATCGGTGCCGGGCCGGATCTGGAGGTGGAGCGACGCCTCGCGGGCGGTCTCGGTCCGGCGCGGGTCCACCACCACGAAATAGGCCCCGCGGGCCATGGCCGCCCGGAGATCGTCCATGATGCGGGCGTACCGGTGCATGAAGCTCACCGCCGGGTTGCTCCCGAACAGCAGGATGCAGTCGGCGTTCCGGTAATCTCCCAGCGGCCACAGGTTGCGCCCGTAGGTGTGCATGGCGGAGATCGCCTTGGGCCCCACGCACACACAGAAGGTGGAGGTCAGGTTGGGGGTGCCGAAGGCGTTCAGCAGGCGCATGAAGTACGGCGTCTGGGGGATGTTCGAGTTGGCGATCCCGCGATAGGCCGCCACGGACTCGGCGCCGTAGCGTTCCCTGAGGGAGAGCAGCCGGGAGGCGATCTCGTCCAGCGCCTGGTCCCACGTGATGGCGGTCCAGCGCCCGCCCCCGCGCTCGCCGACGCGCCTCAGCGGCGTCCGCAGGCGGTCCGGATCTTCCACCAGTTCCGGGATCGCCTGGGCTTTCACGCACAGGCCGCCGCGGCTGGTAGGGTGGTCGGGATCGCCCTCGATGCGCTGGATCTTGTCGTCCCGGACGTGCACCAGGAGCCCGCATTCCGCGCGGCAGATCCGGCAGGCGCTGTGGACCACCCGTGTGGCGCTCGTGGCCATCTCCTTCACCTCCACCGGTGACCCGTGAGAACCCTCGCCTCAGTGGGCGGCGGGCGCCGAACGGGCGGCCGACACCAGCGCGCGCACGTTTTCGAGGGGCGTCGCGGGCGGGAGGGCGCAGCCCGCCATCAGGCTGAACCGCCGGGGGCCCGCCGCGGCGATGGCCGCGCGGCCTGCCGCCATCACCTCCTCGGGTGTGCCCTTCTCCATGAGGCGCACAGGATCCACGTTGCCCCCGAGTGCCACCTGCCAACCCACCGCCCGCCGCGCCTCCCGCAGGTCCACGGCCTGGTCGAGGCTCAGGAGCCGGGCCCCGCTGGAGGCCATCGCCCCGAGGATGGGCAGGGTCTTGCCGCAGATGTGGAGGATCACGGGCACGGGCAGGGCCTCGATCACCCGGCGGATCTCGGGGAAGGCGAACTCGGCGCTCTGGTCCGGGCTCACGAGGTCGGTGGAGGTCACGGGGTCCGGCATGATGATGGCATCCGCTCCCGCCGCCGCCAGTGCCCGCCCGAAGGCGATGAGGGCGTCGGCGGCCTTGGCGATGGCCCGCTTCGTCAGCTCTGGATCGTCCATCATGGCCAGGAGGAATGTGGTGGCGCCCAGGAGGCGGGATGCGGTGGTGAACGGCCCCTCGAAGAGCGCCATCACCGGCAGGGATCCGCGGCTCCGCTCCGCCAGGATGGACGCGGCCTTGAGGATCTCGGGCAGCCGCCCGTCGCGCCGCGGGTCAGGGATCGGGCGGGCCAGCACGCCGCCGGTTCCTTCGAGGGGCAGTTCCTTGGCGATGGACGGGCCGCCGAAGTCGTTGAGCGCGACGCGGCAACCGAAGGCCTCGGGGACCACGAGGGCGTCGAAGTACGTATAGACGGCGTCGTATCCCGCCCGCCCCTGGACGTCGAGATGGGCGGCGGCCAGGGCCTCACCCCTGGCGAAGACTTCTGGGAGGGGCAGGCCCGAGGTCTGGGCGACCCACCAACCGCCCGTCGGGGTGACCGGCGGGCGATCGGCCATCTCGCCCTGGAGGACGGCCAGGACCCGCTCCCGGGAGGTCTGCGTTTCCATCATTCGCCCAGGCTCCCCCCGGATGGCGATGGAGGAGGTGAGGTGCCTCCGAGGTACGCGCCGGCGCAGAATCGGCCTCACGCTGAAGGATGCAAGAGGGTTCGGACGGGGAACCGGCGCCGGAGCGAAGGGGGGCCCCGCAGGGCATCAGCGATTCGTGGCTGGGGAGGGCGGGGCGTCCGGCGTGGGATGCGCCCGCGGGGTCAGGCGCCGAAGGCCATGCGATGGGGGACTCTACCCCCGAAGGGCCGGGGTGTCAATCGGGCGCGGCGGCAACGTCGCCGCGGTCTGGTCTTTGTGGTCCGGCGGGTAAGGGGGCGCTGATTCCTCGGCGGAGGTGGCGGGTGCCGGCAGCCATGGCGCGGCGCTCGGCGACGCCGGGCCGAACTCCCCGCCGGGGTGCGGCCGTGGTCGGTATCAGCCCTTGCCGACTTCCAGCATCTCGCGGACGGCGCGGCGGGCGGATTCCAGGGCGCCCTGCATCCAGGTGTGGGTCAAGGAGGTGTGTTCCCCTGCGAGATAGATGCGGCCTTCGGGGGACACGACGTGCCGGTGCAGGGCCGTATGCTGGCCCGGCATGAACCAGGCGAAGGCGCCGCCGCTCCAGGGGTGACGGTCCCAACTCCAACTGGCGGTTTTCCGAACCATGTCCTCCTTCGCCAGCTGCGGATGGACCTGGCTCAGATGCCGGATCACGAGGGCGGCCCGGTCCTGGTGGGGGAGCATGCCCAGCCGCCGCGCCGCCTGCCCCCACGTGTAGGATGCCAGCAGCACCCCCGGGCCCGCCGAGGCGCGGGGATCCCGCGTCTCGGCGTTATCGGAGGGATAATACGTCATGCCGGTGGGCAGATCGGTGTACGTGCCGCCGCCGAAGATGCCCTCTTCGCGCTCCCAGAAACGCTCCCCGAGGACGGCCAGCACCTTCGTGGAGGAGTCGTAATGCAGTTCGCGGATGGCCCGCTGCTTCCCCGGCGAGAAGGGCGGCACCACCTCCAGGCGATTCAGCACCGGGAAGGGGAGGGTGCAGAGGACGAAATCGCCCTCGGCGCGCCGCAGCCCGTTCGACCTCCGGTCGCGGTAGACGGCGGCGGCGCGCCGGCGCAGGGGATCCTGCTCCAGGCGGGTCACCTCGCAGCCCAGGCGGGGTTTCGAGCGCAGCCGAGCCGCGAAGGCGGCGGGCAGCCGGTCCGTGCCACCCACGATCTCGTGGAACTCCCGCGTCCACACCTGGTCACGCTCCTCGCGCAGGTGCTCCGTCGCCGCGCTGGACATCAGCGTCTCGATCCCGTTGGTCACCGCCAGGAAATCGATCGCCTCCTCCGATAAGCCGGCCTCCTCGCAGAGATGCTGCAGCGACTTCTGGTCCACCGCGCGCACCGCCTCCGTTTGGAACGTCACGCCGGACAGATCGGCGCGCTCACGGTCGCTCAGCGCCTTCAGGCGTTGCACCACCGCCCGAGCCCACAAGTCATCCGGTGTCTTCTCTTTCTCACCCTCCGCGAAGGCGTAGAGGGGGTTGAGCTGCTTGACATTCTTGATGCGCTCGCGCCTTCCGCGCGCAAAATAGTAGGCCTCGGGGTTGGACTGCACAAACGTGCGGAGGGGCAGGCCGAACTCGCTGACGTAATGGCGCGTCAGGTCGTGCCGCAGGGGGATGCGCATGGCCCCCGCCTCGCCGTAGAGGCCGTCGCCGAAGCGCAGCGTGCGCACCCGGCCCCCGATGTGGGAGCGGTCCGCCTCCAGCAGCACCACCCGGTGCCCGAGGCGCTCCAGCTCGTAGGCCGCGCAGAGGCCGGCCAGCCCCGCCCCCACCACCACCACCTCCAGGGGCGCGCGTGGGGCAGGGGCGGCGTGCAGGTCGGGGAGGGCGGGCGCCGTCAGCGCGGACCCCATCGCCACGCCCAGGCGGCGCAGGAATTGCCGTCGGCCCAGTGGCGGCACGCCGGGCCGATCGCGGAGCGGAGGCCGTCTCGCGCCGGCCACTGTCCTCGCTCACCCCGCCCAGAGGCGCTCGGGATCGGGGGGGTTCCACCAGATCGGGAGCCCGGTGTATTCGTGGATCGCGCGGGCGGCGTTGTACCCTGGGGCGCCCGTCAGCAGGCCGCCGGGATGGGTGGAGCTGCCGGTGAGGTAGAGGGCCGCGATGGGTGTCTTGTAGCGGGACATGCCGGGCACCGGCCGGTTCTCCAGCACCTGGCTGCGGCAGAGGGCGCCCGCGTTGAAATCTGCCTCGCGCATGGTGTGCATGTTCCGCACGATGTCGTGGGGCGTGTACGTGGCCCGGGCGAGGATGTTCCCGCCGTCGAGGTTCGGCGCGTAGTGCCGCCACCGGGCGATGCACGCCTCCAGGTATTCGTCCTTGATGCGATCCCATCCCTCGGGCCCGCCGTCGGCCAGGCGGTAGGGGGCGACCTGCCAGATCAGCGCGGTGTGCCTCCCCTGCGGGGCCTGGGTCGGGTCGAAGAGCGTGAACACACCGCACTGCATGCCGGGCACGGCCGGCGGCCGGCCCGAGGTGATCGCCTGCAGGTGGGCCTCGAAATCCTCCAGGGTCTCGTAGCCGATGCACAGGTTCACCGCGCGCTGGCAGTCCGGGTCGTAGGCCGCGGCCCGGTAGCGGGGCGGCTCGGCCAGGGCGAGGTGCCCGCTGAACAGCTTCCACCGGCTGTACCGGTAGCTCCGCACGGCCTGCATCATCGGTGCGGGCAGGTGCCGGTCGCCGTCCATCAGTTCGAGGAAGGTCTGGTGCGGCGTGAGGGCGCTCACGACCCCCTTGGAGGCGCGGAAATCCTCCCCGCGCTGGGTGCGGACGCCGACGGCGCGGCCGGACTCCACCTGGATCTCCGTCACCTCGCGGTCCGTGAAGACGAGGCCGCCGTTGGCCACCACGGTGGAGAAGAGCGCGTTGGCGAGCTGGCCCGAGCCGCCGATGCAGACCCCCGCGCGCTCGGCGCCCACGGTGCTCATCACGGTCTGGAACCCGCAGCCGGGGTCGTCCCAGTCCCACCCCTTGACGGCGACGTAGTAGAGGACCAAGGCCCGAAGGTGCGGGTCCTCGAAGGTCTGGGTGACGACGTCCTTGGCGGTCCTCCTGGTGAGGGAAACCAGTTCGCGGCCCAGCTCCGTCCGCTCCCACAGGGCGAACTTCTCCGCCTCGGGCATGGGGGGCGAGTACATCTCGGGGAGAAGGTACTTCTGCGACATCTCCCGCCAGCGCGGGAAGACCTCGGCGTAGGTCTTGGCATCCCGCGGGGCGAACCGCTCCAGCTTCTTCACCGACGTCTGATAGTCCCGGTGGATGCAGAGGCAGCGCCCGTCGCTGGTGGGGAGCAGGTTCTGCACGTCCGCCTGGAAGTAGCGCAGCCCGAAGCGCTCCAGGTCCAGGTCCTTGTACCAGGGGAGGTCCGGGACGAACCGGTGAAAGGCGGAGTGGACGTTGTGGAGGAATCCCGGGAGGGTGATCTCCTCGGAGACCGAGCCGCCGCCGGGCTTCTGGCGCCGCTCCAGCACCAGCACCCTCTGCCGGGACTTGGCCAGGTAGCCGGCGCAGATCAGGGCGTTGTGGCCGCCGCCGCAGATGATGAAGTCGAAGTCCGCCATGCCGTCCCTCCTGCGTTCCGCGTCTCACGCCCCCCGGTCCGGGGGGGCCAGCACGGCCCCGCCTCCGGGGGCTCCATCAGGCGGCGCCGAGTTCCTTGCGGACGATGCGGGCGCCGGCGACCATGGCGCGCAGCTTGGCGACGGCGATCCAGCGGGGGGTCTCGAAGAACCCGCAGTCGGGGTTGATCCAGAGCCTCTCGGCGCGGACGAACTTGAGGACCTCGCGGATGCGGGCGGCGACGTCCTCGGGCGCTTCGGCCTTGAAGGACTTCACATCGATCACGCCGGCGCCCAGCTCCTTGTCGGAGGGGAACTCCTTCCAAAGCCCCACGTCGGCCAGCTCGCGGTTGGCGAACTCCAGCACGAGCTGGTCCGCCCGGACCCCGTGGAGGGCCGGGAAGAGGTGCCGGTAGGAGCGCACGGCGGGGAAGGGCCGGCCGTTCAGGTTGCCGAAGCAGACGTGGAGGGCCAGCTTGGCCTTCACCCCCTCCACCGCCTCGTTGAACACCTGCACCAGATCGGGCAGGTCGCCCCGGTACATCACAAAGTTCGGCTCGTCGATCTGGATGAAGTCGGCCCCGGCGTCCCCCAGCGCCTTCACTTCGGCGTTGACGATGCCCACCAGGTCGGCCATCAACGTTCCCCGGTCCTTGTACGGCCCGCCCGTCTTCAGCGGGATGCAGAGGGTGAAGGGGCCGGGCACGGTGGCCTTCATGGGCCGGTCTGTGTAGCGGCGGGCCATGCGGAACTCTTCCACCACGCCCAGGCCGTTGGGGGCAGAGATCCGGTCCACCACCTCCAGGGGCACGTTGGTGTCCCAGTGGGGCACGCCCAGGCGGCGGGGCTGTTCCAGGTTCCGGATGCCGCGGAGCCGCTCGTAGAATCCCACGATGAAGGACGCGCGGCCCATCTCGCCGGTGGCGATGACGTCCAGGCCGGCCTCCGTCATGTCGGCGAGGGCCAGGCGCGTGGCGTCCTCCCAGGCCTCCTGGCGGTCGATGGGCCCCAGGCGGCCCTGGGCGATGGCCTCGCGGGTCAGCCACATCCACCCGGGCTGGCCGTGGCTTCCGATCACCGCGGTGGGCAGGAGGGGAAGTGTGGGCAGCGTCATCGCCTTCCTCTTCTCTCCTTCGGGTGGTGGCGGGCCTCGCCCCGCTCGGCGCTTGACGCTCGACGCCTGGGGCGAACGCCCTCCGCCGGGGCACGGCATCTCGGCGTCACGCGTCCAGCCTCGAGCGGTCTCACTTGATCTCCACCTGCGTCCAGTCGCCCACGCCCAGGATGCGCCTGGGCATCGGCTCCCAGTGGTACACCTTGTAATAGCTGGTTTTCCGGTAGTGGTTCGTTGGGGTCCACTCGATGGGGCCGCCGCGGATCCCCTTGGTATCCACCGTGAGGTCACCCATGGTGCGCGTCAGCCTCTCCTTGTCGCACGGCCAGCCGCAGGCGCGCAACGCCGCCTCCAGCACCTGCGCCGACACCCACCCCTCGGACATGTGGTTGACCGGGTAGGTGGCGCCCGCGCGCTGGACCACGGCCCGGACCTCGGCGTGGATCGGGAGGTTGTCGATGAAAAAGGCGTTGCCGCCGAAGGCGAAGAGGTTCTCGGCCTTGAGGCGGAGGAGTTCGTCCTGGGCCTGGTTGTGGGCGTAGAGCAGGTACCGGCCCGTCCACCCCAGGCGGGAGAGGGCCTCGAAGACCCCCACCTCCACGTGCCAGAGGGCCCACGAGAGGACCCAATCCGCGCCGGCGTCCTTGAGCCGGGAGGCGAAGGGGGTGAAGTCCGTACTGGCCCCGGGGACCACGACCACCGGGATCGTATCCATGCCCTGCTCCCTGGCGAACTGCTCGGCGTACTCCATCTCGCCCCGGGAGATGGGGATGTCCTGGGCGGCGAAGCCCACCTTCACCTTCTTCCCGGCGGATTGCTGCTTGAGGAAGCTGATGGCGAACTGGCTGTCGAACTTGGCCCCGAAGGACGTGGAGCAGAAGATGAGGGGCGCCGCGGGGGGGAAGGCCTCGCGCGGGCACACGCCGCCGCCGAACAGGATGGGCGTCTTGCTGGCCTCGGCTTCCACCATCATCGGCTTGTAGGTGGCCGAGATGGAGGCGTTCACCATGAGGATCACCCGGTCCGTCCCCACGAACTTCCTGGCGTGGGCGGCGGCGCGGGAGGGCTCGCCCCGATCGTCCTCGTAGGCGATCTCCACGGGATGCCCGTTGATCCCGCCGGCCTCGTTGACCTGTTTGAAGTAGGCCTTATAGGCCTCGGAGGTGGGCGCATAGGTGTCGGCCGCGCGGCCCGTGACGGCGGCCGTCATGCCGATCCTGTAACCCTCGGCCGCCCGCGCGGCCCCCGGAGGCGCCGGAAACGCCGCCACACCCAGGCCCATCACGGCCACGATGGCGCGCGTCGCGCTCCACCCTGCGGCCATCATCGGTGTTCCTCCTTCCGGCCGTCCCGGTACATGAAGGGCCCCCGCGCATCCGCCACCAGGAGGCGCCGGAGGCGCGGGCGGTCCGCCCGGACGGCCGGGGCCTTATCGAGATGCCCTTGTCCCTCGCCACGGAGAGGGCGGCCTCGCCATGCTGCAGGAGGTAGTGCAGTTCCCCGGGCGAGAGGGTGGGGTAGGGACCGTCGCCGACGCCGCCGGCCGCCATGACGGCCATATCGGCGTAGGCCCATGCGGGACGGGGGTTGTCGAGGGCTCCCGGCCCCGCCACGCGGCGAGACGCCCGCGCCGTCACCCGCCCAGTTCGCGCCGCACGATGCGGGCGCCCTCCACCATGGCCTTCATCTTGGCGAAGGCCAGCCAGCGGGGCACGAAGCAGAACCCGCAGTCCGGCACGACCCAGAGGCGCTGGGGCGAGGACACCTTCAGGGCGGCCCGGATGCGGTCCGCCACCTCCTCCGCCGACTCCGCGTGAAAGGTCTTGACGTCGATGAGGCCGGCGGCCAGCTCCTTGTCACCCCCGTACCGCTGCCACAAGTCCAGCTCGGCCAGCTCCCGGTTGGCGAACTCCAGGACGAGCTGGCTCGCCTGGAGGTCGCGGAGATGCGGCAGGATGGGGGCGTAGGTGCGCCGGGTCCGGGGACGCCCGTAGAGATTCCCGAAGCAGATGTGCATGGCGACCTTCGCCCGGACGCCGGCCACCGTCCTGTTGAAGAGGGCCACCACCTCCTTGGGGTCCTTGGTGAACAGGGGATGGAAGGCCGGCTCATCCACCTGGATGAAGTCCGCGCCGACATCCACCAGGTGCAGCAACTCCGCACGGACGATATGGCTGAGATCCTCCACGGCCTCCAGCGGATCGCGGTAGGGGGCGCCGAGCCTCAGGGAAGTGGTGAGGGTGAGCGGCCCCGGGCAGGTGGCCTTCAGCGGGCGGTTGGTGCGGGTGTGGGCGAAGCGGAACTCGTCCACGATGCCGAGACCCGTGGGCGCGGTGATGCGGTCCACGGTCTCGTAGACCGTCATCCGGTCGTACAGAGGCACGCCGATCTTGCGGGCCGGTTCCACGGCCCGGAGGCCCGCCAGGCGGTCGTAGAAGCTCATGATGAAGTCCTGCCGGCGCATCTCCCCGTCGGCGATGACGTCCACGCCGGCGCGCACCTGGTCGTCCATGGCGACGGTCACCGCGTCGTCCAGTGTCTCGCGGACGTCGAACCGGCCGAAGGCGCCCTGCCGGATCTGGTCCAGGGCCACGGTGAGCCAACTGGGGATGGTGTAGCTCCCGACCACGGAGGTCGGGATGAGCGGAAGCGGCGGCAGCGGCATGGGGACCTCCGGCGGAGCGGGTTGGCGGCGGCCGGCCCGGCCCGGCCCGGTGGGGCGGTTTGTTAGCACAGGGCCGTGCGGCCGGTCAAGGGCGGG
>Ga0187780_10002505_pt1 | contig 13807 bp, 10 predicted proteins | sample 1015_Q2_SP10_20__FD_132429 | JGI IMG/M metagenome (GOLD analysis project Ga0187780, IMG submission 132429) | Tropical peat soil microbial communities from peatlands in Department of Meta, Colombia - 1015_Q2_SP10_20_MG | ecosystem: Environmental > Terrestrial > Soil > Wetlands > Peat | place...
CACCTGCGCGCGGATGGTGTAGTTCTGGTACGCCGGAATCGCGATGGCGGCCAGAATGCCGATGATGGCGATCACGATCATCAGTTCGATGAGCGTGAAGCCGTTCTGAATCTGCTTGCGCATTTCTCACTCCTAAATCCGAACCTACGTATCGAGGCACCAATTGCTTCGACTGCCCTATTCCTAAGCAAGCGCCATGCCATCGGTCCACGGATCTTCACGTATCTTTATCTAAGTGACTGACGGGACTCCTGTTTGTAACAGCCTGCAACATCTGCAAGTCGCTGATTTTTCGATCGTGCACTCTCGTTATGTCGTGATCGGTCGACTTCGTGTAGTCAGAAACTGACGCAAAGGGTCGCTCCGCGTCGCCAAACGCGGACGAGTCATGCAACGAAGGTTTCACTCGATGCCGAGCTTCTTGATGCGATAGCGCAGGGCCCGGAACGTGATACCGAGGAGCTTGGCGGCGGCCGTCTTGTTATAGCGGGTCTGCTCGAGCGCTTTGAGGATCGCGTCGCGCTCGACGTCCTCCACCCGCGCGTCCAGGGCACCACCGGCCTCGCTGGCGGCGGCGGCCACCGGCGCTTGCGTCTGACGAATGTGGATGTCGTCGGCGGTAATGCGCCCGTTCTTACATAGCGTGAGCGCACGCTCGAGGATGTTCTCGAGCTCGCGCACGTTGCCAGGATAGTGATAGGTCGCGAGCACGCGCATGGCGTCGGGCGCGATATCGGGCAGCGTGGCACGCGCACGCTTGGCGAGCCGCACCAGGATCGCCTGCGCCAGATCCGGGACATCCTCGAGGCGCGAGCGCAGCGGCGCCACCTTGATGTCAATCACATTCACCCGGTAGTACAAGTCCTCGCGGAAGCGCCCCTCGGCGACCAGCGCTGCCAGATCGCGGTGGGTCGCCGAGAGTATCCGGACGTCGACCGGGACTTCGCGCTGCTCGCCGACCGGGCGCACGGCGCGCTCCTGGATCACGCGCAGCAGCTTGACCTGCATGTGCAGCGGCAGATCGGCCACTTCGTCCAGGAACAGCGTGCCGCCTTCCGCCGCCTGCACCAGACCCTGCTTGTCCGCCACGGCGCCGGTGAAGCTTCCGCGCTTGTGCCCGAACAGCTCACTCTCCATGAGTTCGGTGGGAATCGCCCCGCAGTTGACCGGCACGAACGGTCCGTCGCGCCGCGCGCTCGACTCGTGGATGAGCTGTGCCACCAGCTCCTTGCCGGTGCCGCTTTCACCAGTGATGTGCACCGGCGCTTGGCTGCGCGCGACTCGGCCGATGAGCTCCCTGAGTTCCTGCACCACCGCGGAGTGGCCCAGCAGGCGCGGGGCCGTGATGACGGTGGTGTCGACCTCGAGGCTGTGGTCAGCGAGCTTGAGCGCTTGCTGGACCAGCTTCCTCAGGTCCGCGAGATCCAAGGGCTTGGAGACGAAGTCGAAGGCGCCGAGCTTGAGCGCCTTGACCGCGCTCTCGACGTTGCCGTGCGCGGTGATAACCGCGACCGGCACGTTGGGCGCCTGATTCTGCATCCACTCGACCAGCTCCAGGCCATTGCCGTCGCCGAGCTGCATGTCGGTCAGGCACAGGTCGTAGTGGCGATCACGCAGCGCCTGGCGCGCCGCCTCCAGGCTCACCGCCGACTGCGACTCGATGTGCATGCGACCCAGCGTGATGGAAAGCAGCTCGCACAGATCGGGTTCATCGTCGACGATCAGTACGGTCGGACGCGCCATGGACCTGACGCTCAGCTTTCCCAGCGGTGCGGGTCGGAGAAAACGACGCGGAAGATGCTACCACCGCCGGCGCGCGGTTCGTACAGGAGCGCCGCAGCGTTGCACTGAGCGAGTTCACGCGCGATAAAAAGGCCCAAGCCCGTGCCGCCTTGGCGCGCCGTGAAAAACGGCTCGAAGATCCGGTCGACCACCCGCTCGTCAATGCCGGTGCCGCGGTCGGCGACTTCAAGATACGGGCGGCCGCTGACGCCGGCCCGGCCCACACGCACTTCCACCGGAGACTCTGCCGCGCCTTTTGCCGCGCCCGAGCGCACCGCGTTGTCGCACAGGTTCCATACGATCTGATGCAGATGCGTGGGATCGACGCGCACCTCGAGGTCGGGCTCGGTGGCGAGCCGGACGATGCGGCCATCCGCCAGCTGCAGAGTGGCGCGGAACTCGACCATGAAATCCTCGAGCCAGGCGCCAACCTGGATGCGCTCGGGCCGCGTCGCCTCGCGCCGCGACAGCTGCAGCACGTTGCTGATGATGGTGCTGACCCGGTCGGCGTTGGCCGTGATGATCTCGGTCAGGCGACGTGCATCGTCCTCCTGAGAGGCGGATTCGGCGAGCAGCTGCGCGGCATGGCTCATGGCCCCGACCGGATTTCTGATTTCGTGGGCAATGGATGCCGACAGCCGGCCGAGCGCGGCGAGCTTGGTCTGCTGGACGCGCTCGGCAAGCCGGCTGGTTTCCTCGAGAAAGATCAGCACCGACGCCGGGCGATTGCGGCCGAGCGGCGCGAAATGCGCCTCGATCTCGTGGCTGCCGTCGCCGGAGCCGAACACGCGCTGCAGACTTTCGCTCGCGGGATCGCGGCGCCAGCTCTCGATCAGATACAGCAGGCGCGGCGAGATCTCGCCCAACAACGCCCCCGGCCGCGCGTCGGGACCGAGGAGTTCACAGGCCGACTCGTTGATCAGCCGGACCCGGTCCTCCGAGTCGACCACCACCAGACTCTCGCGCAGGTGCTGCACGATGTACTCCGACAGCTGCGCCAGGTTCTCGACGTCGATGTCGCGCTGGCGCACGACCTCCTCGGTCTCGGCGATGCGGCGCGCGAGAAACGCCGCAGCCGGCGCGAGTATCAGCAGCACCGCGCCGTAATAGCCGGCGTGGACGAACCCCGGCAGGCGCGTGGCGTTCTCGGCCCAGGCGAGCAGCTGCTGGCCGAGCAGCGCGAGCGCCGCGGCCGCCGCCACCACCATCGCGCGACGCGGCGTGCCGAGCAGAGACACCGCACCCACCGGCAAGAGCAGCATGACACCGAGGCCGCTGTCGGCGCCGCCGCTCGAGTAGCAGAACAGGGCGGCGGCCGCGATATCGATCACGAGCGGCACGTAGGTCAGGGCCACGACACCCGGCCAGCGGCGCTTGAGCAGGATCACGGAAGCCAGTGCCGCGGTCAGGTAGGCGCCGGCGGTGCCGACGAACAGCGGTGGATCGGCATCCCCGACCAGGTGCGGGCGGCTGGTCGCAATGTGCAGCAGCCATAGCACCACCGGCACCAGCAGCCGGTACAGGTTCAGAAGCCGGAGCACGCGCCAGGACAGTTCGGGCGATTCGTCGCGCAGAGGTTGTGTGGTCGCCATGCGGCCGGAGGGGGAGTGTGAGTGCGCTATCGCTGCCTCGGGCGCACGGACTCTAGCATTCTTTGCCAGCGTTACTTTGCCAACCCCGTCACCGCTCGTCACAATACGGCTCTACCAATTCCAACTTCCGCCGATCGGGCGTCCGCATGAATCTGCACGAGTATCAGGCGAAAGAGCTGTTCGCACAGTACGGAATTCCCGTGCCGCGCGGCCGGGTCGCCGCCACGGTCGAGGAAGCGCTGGCTGCCGCGCGCGAGCTGGGCGGATCGCTGTGGGTGGTGAAGGCGCAGGTGCACGCTGGCGGGCGCGGCAAGGCCGGCGGTGTCCGGCTGTGCCACTCGCATGCCGAGGTGGCCGCGGCCGCCAAGGCGCTCCTGGGCACGCGGCTCATCACCCACCAGTCCGGCCCCGAGGGCCTGCCGGTCGACAAGGTTTATGTCGAGGTCGGATCCGCCATCGAGCGCGAGATCTACCTGTCGCTGCTCTTGAATCGCGACCGCTCACGCCTGTCGTTCGTGGCCTCCGCGGCCGGCGGCATGGACATTGAACAGGTGGCCTGGACCAGCCCCGAGAAGATACTCAAGGCCGAAATTCATCCCGCCGCCGGTCTGCAGGGCTACCAGTGCCGACAGCTGGCGTTCGGGCTCGGACTCAGTGGCCAGCAGGTGTCGGAGTTCGAGCGCATTGCGCGCGGCATCCACGCACTCTACCTGGACAAGGATGCGAGCCTGGTCGAGGTCAATCCGCTGATCGTGACCAAGGACGGCGCCGTGCTCGCGCTCGATGCCAAGATCAACATTGACGCCAACGCCGTGTTCCGGCAGAAGGCGGTCGCCGCCTACCGCGACCCGGCGCAGGAAGACCCGATGGAACGCCAGGCCTCGGAACACGATCTAAATTACGTGTCTCTCGACGGCGATATCGCCTGCATGGTGAACGGTGCCGGACTCGCCATGGCAACCATGGATCTGATCAAGCTGCACGGTGGCCGGCCGGCCAACTTTCTCGATGTCGGCGGCGGCGCGACCGCGGAACGCGTCACGGTCGCATTCCGGCTGATCCTGTCCAACCCGCACGTGCGCGCAATCCTGGTCAACATCTTCGGCGGCATCGTCCGCTGTGACCTAATCGCCGACGGCATCATCAACGCCGTCAAGAACGTCGGAGTCCGCGTGCCGGTGGTTGTCCGGCTCGAGGGCACCAATGCCGAAGCGGCGCGCGCCACGCTGGCACGCTCCGACCTTCCGATTACCGCCGCCAGCGACTTGAGCGACGCCGCCGTCAAGGTGGTCCGGCTCGCAGCGGCCTGAGCGTCACCATGAGCATCCTCCTCGACAAGACCAGCCGCGTCATTTGCCAGGGCTTCACCGGCAAGCAGGGCACCTTTCACTCCGAGCAGTGCATCGCCTACGGCACGCGCCTGGTCGGCGGCGTTACCCCGGGACGCGGCGGCCAGATGCACCTGGGGCTCCCGGTGTTCGATACCGCGGCACAGGCCGTACGCGCCTCCGGCGCCAATGTCAGCATGATCTACGTGCCGGCCGCGGGCGCCGCGGACGCGATCCTGGAAGCCGCCGATGCCGGCATCGGCCTGATCGTGTGCATCACCGAGGGAATACCGGTCAACGACATGGTGCGCGTCAAGGCGGCGCTCGCCGAGTATCCGTGCCGCCTGGTCGGGCCCAACTGCCCGGGCGTGATCACCCCCGGGCAGGCCAAGGTCGGCATCATGCCCGGGTTCATCCACCAGCCGGGCCGCATCGGCATCGTCTCGCGCTCGGGCACGCTCACCTACGAGGCCGTGTTCCAGACCACGCGCCTCAAGCTCGGCCAGAGCACGTGCGTCGGCATCGGCGGTGATCCGGTGCGCGGCATGAATTTCATCGACGTGCTCGCTCTGTTTCAGGCGGACCCGAATACCGACGGCATCATCATGGTCGGTGAAATCGGCGGCAGCGACGAGGAAGCGGCAGCGGAGTTCATCCGCGAGCACGTCACCAAGCCCGTCGTGGCCTACATCGCAGGGGTCACCGCGCCGCCCGGCAAGCGCATGGGCCACGCGGGTGCAGTGATCGACGGCGGGCGCGGCACCGCGGCCGCCAAGTACACCGCGCTCGAGCGCGCCGGCGCGCACACCGTGCGCTCGCCGGCCGAACTCGGCGTGGCCATGGCGCGTGCGCTCAAGTCGCGGCCGGCTCGGCGCGCGAGCAAAGCCGCTGCCAAGGCGCCGAGCCGCGCTGCGAGCAAGCGCGCGAGCGGCAAACCGGTGCGGGCCAGCGCGCGCACGGTGCGGAGCAAGCCGGCACGCCCGCGGGCGCGCGGGCGCTGATGCGCGCCGCCGGAGCGGGCGGCACGATGAGTACCGTACTGACCATCGCTCTCGGCCAGCACGACTATGTCGTCGGTGACGTAGACGGCAACGCCGGACGGATACTGGCCGCGGCCCGCGAAGCGCATGCGCGCGGCGCGCATCTGCTCATGGTCCCGGAGCTGGCGCTGTCCGGCTATCCGCCCGAGGACCTGCTGTTTCACCGTGGTTTTCGCCGGCAGATCGACCGCGCGCTGGCGCGGCTGTGCACGGAAGGACCGGGCATCGACCTCCTGGTCGGTCACCCGGAGTACGTCGGGCGCGACATCTACAACAGCGCTTCGCTCATTCAGGGCGGCCGCGTTTCCGCGCGCTATCACAAGCAGGTGCTGCCCAACTATCGCGTGTTCGACGAGAAGCGTTATTTCCGGGCCGGAACGAGCAGCACCGTCGTGACTCTGCGTGGCGTGCGCGTCGGACTGCTGATCTGTGAAGACGTGTGGGAGCCGGAGCCGGCGCTGGCCGCCCGGGCTGCGGGCGCAGAACTCTTGCTCGTGGTCAACGCCTCGCCGTTCAACCTGCACAAGCAGCGCGAGCGGGAGGCCGTGGCCGCCGACCGGATCCGCGAAGTCGCCCTGCCAATCGTGTACCTGAATCTCATCGGCGGTCAGGACGAGCTGGTGTTCGACGGCAACAGCTTCATCATGGATGCGAACGGCGAAGTCAGCCAGCGCCTCGCCCCATGGCGCGACGGGCTGGAACTCGCGGCATTCGAACGCGCCGCGGGCGCCGTTGTCCCGGTCCGTGCCCCGGTCGCGCCGGAGCTCACTGTCGAGGCGAGCGCGTACGAGGCGCTGGTGCGCGGCGTGCGCGACTACGTCAGCAAGCACCGCTTCCCGGGCGTGGTGATGGGTCTGTCCGGCGGTGTCGATTCCGCGCTCACCCTGGCCATTGCGGTGGATGCACTTGGGCCTGACCGGGTGCGCGGCGTCATGATGCCCTCGCGCTACACCTCCGCCATGAGCCTCGAGGATGCGGCCGAGCAGGCCCGCCTGCAGGGCGTGCGCTACACGACCATCTCCATCGAAGGCATGTTCGAGGCGACGCTGGCCGCTCTCAGGGAAGAATTCCAGGGCCGGGCGCCGGACACGACCGAGGAGAACATCCAGTCACGCTGCCGCGGCGTGCTGCTGATGGCGATCTCGAACAAGACCGGCGCGATGCTGCTCACCACGGGCAATAAGAGCGAGATGGCGGTCGGCTACGCGACTCTGTACGGCGACATGGCGGGTGGCTTCGCGCCGATCAAGGACGTCAGCAAGCTGCTGGTGTACCGCCTCGCGCGCTACCGCAATGCCCGCGGTCAGGTGATTCCGGAGCGCGTGCTGACGCGCCCGCCGAGCGCGGAGCTCGCCCCGGGGCAGAAGGACACCGATACGCTGCCGCCGTACGAGGTGCTTGACCCCATCCTTGAGGCATTTATTGAAGAGGATCTTTCGGTCGATGAGATCGCGGCGCGCGGCTTCGATCGGGCCACCGTGGGGCGGGTGCTCGACATGGTCAAGCGCAATGAATACAAGCGGCGTCAGGCGCCGCCCGGGGTGCGCATCAGCCCGCGGGCGTTCGGGCGTGACTGGCGCTACCCGATCACCTCGGGCTACCGCCCCGGCTAGCGCCTCACCAGAACTGATACCACTTGCGCTTGTTGAGCTGCGCCAGGTGTGCCGGGAAGTTGGCCGCCAGCACGCGCTGCGTCTGCTCCGCGAGATCCGGCAGACCCAGCTTGTTGTAGGCGTCGATCATGATCTCGAGGGCATCGCGCATGGCCGGTGCGCCGTCGTAGCTCTCGAGCACGCCTTTGCAGCGGTTGATGGCCGCGACGTAGGCACCGCGGCGCATGTAATAGCCGGCGACGTGGATCTCGTACTCCGCCAGCCGGTTACGCAGGTACAGCATGCGCTGGTGCGCTTCCTGCGCGTACTCGCTCTGGGGATACAGCTGCACCAGGCGCGAGAACGCCTCGAACGACTTGCGCGCGTCCTGCGGCGGTCGCTCCGACATGTCGACGCCGAACATGCTCTCAAACGCATTCGGGGTGCGCTCGAAATACACCAGCCCCTTGATGTAATAGGCGTAGTCGACGCGCGGATGCGTCGGGTTCTCGCGGATGAAGGTATCGACCGCATCGACCGCCTGGTCCTTCTCCTTGGCCTTGTAGTAGACGTACATGATGTCGACGCGACCCTGGCGCGCCTCGGGGCTGAACGGGAACTTCGATTCCAGGGTCTCGTAGCGCTTGACGGCCGTGGTGTACGCGCCATCCACCATCGACTGGTGCGCGGCCCAGTAGGCCTTCTCGGGAGTGGCCGGCCCTTCCTCCTTGTGACGCGTCGACTTGCAGGCAGACACACCCGCGAGCGCGAGCGCGCCGAGGATGAGCGCGGTGCGAGCGGCCGACGAATCAGCGTAACGCGCGCGACGGTAACAACGCGCACGGAGCGCGGTGGAGAATGGACGCACGTGGAAAAGTTCAGGCCAATGCAAGACCAATAAGTATAGCGTAAGTTACCGCCATGTCCGGCACGCTCGAGACGGTGATCCCCGAGACCAGCCGTGGTGCGCGCTTGGACCAGGCACTGGCCGCGCTGTTCCCCGAATATTCGCGGTCGCGGATCCAGCAGTGGATACACGCGGGCCGGGTGGCCGTGGATGGCCGCAGGCTGCGGCCGCGCGACCTGGTGGCGGGCGGCGAGCGCGTATCGCTGGCGCTGCCGGCGCCGGCGAGCGCCGTTCACGCCGCGCAACCCTTGGCGCTCGAGATCGTGTACGAAGATCCTGCGGTGATCGTGATCAACAAGCCCGCAGGCTTGGTCGTGCACCCGGGCGCCGGCAACCCGGACCGCACACTCCTGAACGCACTGCTGCACCACGCGCCGGAACTCGCCGGCGTGCCGCGCGCCGGTCTGATTCACCGACTCGACAAGGACACCAGCGGCCTGTTGCTGGTCGCGCGCAGCGAAGCGGCCCACACCGTACTCACGCGCGCACTGGCGGCGCGCGCGGTGACCCGCGAATACCAGGCGATCTGCATCGGCCGCGTGATCGGAGGCGGTACCGTCGATGCGCCACTCGGGCGCCATCCGGTCGACCGGGTGCGCCGCGCGGTGCGCTCCGATGGTCGCCCGGCGCGCACCACCTACCGGGTGCTGGAACGGTTTCGCGGTCACAGCCACCTGCGCGTGCATCTCGACACCGGACGCACGCATCAGATCCGGGTGCACCTGGCCCACATCGGACATCCGCTGGTGGGCGACCCGGTGTATGGCCGGCGCCGCGCGCCGCTGCGCGCGGCGGCGCCCGAGCTCAACGCGGCACTCACCGCGTTCCGCCGCCAGGCGCTGCACGCGGCGCGTCTTGAGTTTCCGCATCCGACGCGCGGCGAGCGCGTGGAATTCACGGTAACGCCGCCGGCGGATTTCGAGGCGCTGCTCGCGGCGTTGCGCGCCGATGTGGCGGCGAGGCGGGCGTGACCGGCGGCGCGGCGCAGGGCACGGTCGCGTTCCTTGAGGCTGACTGGCCTGCGCCGGCGGGTGTGCGCGCCGTGACCACCTTGCGCGGCGGCGGCGTCAGCCGCGGGTCGTATGCGAGTCTCAATCTCGGCGCGCACGTCGGTGATGACCCAGCGGCCGTGGCGACCAACCGCGAGCGCGCGGCACGCGCGCTCGCGCTGCCGTCGGCACCGCGCTGGCTTGCGCAGCGCCACGGCACCGTCGTCCACGAGCATTCGGGTGATGCCACCGGCGCGCCGCCGGAGGCGGATGCGGCGATCGCGCGGGCGCCGCTGCGCGTGCTCGCCGTGCTCACGGCCGATTGTCTGCCGGTGGCGATCGCACGCCGCGACGGAAGCGCCATTGCCCTGGCCCACGCCGGATGGCGCGGGCTCGCGGCCGGGGTACTGGAGGCGACCTGCGGCGCGCTCGGTGCGCCGCCCGCGGATCTGCTCGCGTGGCTCGGGCCCGGAATCGCGGCCTCGGCGTTCGAGGTTGGACCCGAGGTGCGCGCTGCGTTTCTCGAGTGGGATGCGCGCGCCGAGAGCGCGTTCACGCGAAACCCGCGCGGCCGGTGGCAGGCGGATCTCTATCAGCTCGCGCGCCTCAGGCTCGAAGGCTTGGGAGTCACCGCGGTGTCCGGTGGTGGCATCTGCACCTATTCCGACACCGAGCGCTGGTTCTCGGCTCGGCGCGGTGAACCAACCGGTCGCATGGCGACCTTCGCCTGGATCGAGGCCGGTCGCTGATGGGCGGCACGCTGCTGCGCGTGGTGGCCTTGAGCGCCTTCGGCGGCGTGCTCTCGGCTCTGGCCGCATCACTGTTCGTCGCGCTGCCCGAGCGGTCGCGCCAAGCGTTGGTGCCGCCGCTGGTGAGTTTCGCTACCGGCGCGCTACTGGCCGCCGCCTGCGTGGGCCTGATGCCGGAAGCGGTGCGAAGCGCCGGTGGCGCGGGTGCGGCCGGCGTCGGCCTGGCCGCGGCTCTGGGCATGGTCGCCTGCTTTGCGATCGAGCGCTCGCTGCTGGCGCGCGCCTCGCGCGCGTCCGGGTCCGAGTCGCGTCCGCGTGCCACCGGACCGATGATCCTGTGGGGGGACGGGCTGCATAACGCGGTCGATGGGGCAGCGATCGCCGGGGCCTATCTGACGCACCCGGCGCTCGGCATCGCGACCGCGATCGCCGTTTTCGCCCATGAACTGCCGCGCGAAATCGGGGATCTCGCGGTGTTGCTGGACAGCGGCATGAGCCGGCTGGTCGCGTTATCGCTCAACCTGCTGGTCAGCCTGGCGGCGGTCGCTGGCGCGGTCATCGCCTGCATGGCACTCGCGCACGTACTCTGGGTGCTGCCGTACGCTCTGGCCCTGGCCGCAGGAACGCTCCTGTACGTGGCGCTCGCCGACCTGGTGCCGGGGCTGCACCGGAAGGGCGGGCTGGGCGCGGGCGCACTGCAGTTGCTGTGGATGCTGGCCGGCATCGCCATCATCTGGATCACGCAGGCCGGCCCCGAGCCCGGGGCCGGACGGTAACCAGCGGATTGAATTCCCGGGCCCCCGGCCCCATGTTGCGCCGCAGACGCTCGACCATACGATTACCGCCAAGGTAACGGCCCATGCGCCAGGACAAACTGACCACCAAATTCCAGATGGCTCTCGCCGACGCCCAGTCGCTGGCGGTCGGCCGCGACCATCAGCTGGTGGAGCCCGCACACCTCATGCTGGCATTGCTCGACCAGGAGGGCGGAACGGTCCGCCCGCTCGTCGACCGCGCCGGTATCAACGTCAACGTCCTGCGCGACAAGCTGATGCAGGCGCTGGACCGCACGCCGCGAGTCGAAGGCACGCCCGGCGACGTTCACATCTCGAACGATCTGGCGCGGTTGCTGAACGTGACCGACAAGCTGGCCCAGCAGCGCGGCGACCAGTACGTGTCCTCGGAGCTCTTTGCGCTGGCGGCGGTCGAGGACAAGGGCGAGCTGGGCCGGGCGCTGCGCGAGGCCGGCGCCGTGCGCGGTGCGCTCGACAAGGCGATTGAGGAGCTGCGTGGCGGGGAGAAGGTCAACGACCCGAATGCCGAGGAAGCGCGTGGCGCGCTCGACAAGTACACGATCGACCTCACGGCGCGTGCCGCCCAGGGCAAGCTCGATCCGGTGATTGGTCGCGATGACGAGATCCGGCGCACCGTCCAGGTGCTGCAGCGGCGCACCAAGAACAATCCGGTGCTGATCGGCGAGCCCGGTGTCGGCAAGACCGCCATCGTCGAAGGCCTCGCCAGTCGCATCATCAACGGTGAAGTCCCGGAGGGCCTGCGCAACAAGCGCATTCTCGCGCTTGATATGGGCTCGCTGATTGCCGGCGCCAAGTTCCGCGGCGAGTTCGAGGAGCGCCTCAAGGGCGTGCTCAATGAGCTCGCCAAGCAGGAAGGCCAGATCATTCTCTTCATCGACGAGCTGCATACCATGGTCGGCGCCGGTAAGGCGGAAGGCGCCATGGATGCCGGGAACATGCTCAAGCCGGCGCTGGCGCGCGGCGAGCTGCACTGCGTGGGTGCGACTACGCTCGACGAGTACCGCAAGTACGTCGAGAAGGACGCGGCGCTCGAGCGGCGCTTCCAGAAGGTGCTGGTCGACGAGCCGTCTGTGGAGGACACGATCGCGATCCTGCGTGGCCTCAAGGAGCGCTACGAGGTTCACCACAAGGTCGAGATCACCGATCCCGCGATCGTCGCGGCCGCCACGCTGTCGCACCGCTACATCAGCGACCGGCAGCTGCCCGACAAGGCCATTGACCTGATCGACGAGGCCGGCTCGCGCATCCGCATGGAGATCGATTCCAAGCCCGAGGCGCTCGACCGGCTCGACCGGCGTCTGATCCAGCTCAAGATGGAGCGCGAGGCACTTAAGAAAGAGAGCGACGAGGCGTCCAAGAAGCGCCGCGCCCAGCTCGACGAGACCATCCGCGCGCAGGAGCGGGAGTACGCCGACCTCGAGGAGGTGTGGAAGAGCGAGAAGGCCTCCCTGACCGGCGCCGCACATATTAAGGAGGAGCTGGAGCGGGCCCGGCTCGAGTTCGAGACCGCGCGCCGCGCGGGCGACCTCGCGCGCATGTCGGAACTGCAGTACGGGCGCATCCCGGAGCTGGAGAAGCGGCTCAAGGCGGCGCAGGAAGCGGAAAGCAAGACGCCGACCCTGGTACGCAACAAAGTCACCGACGAGGAAATCGCCGAGGTGGTCTCCAAGTGGACCGGCATTCCGGTCGCCAAGATGCTCGAGGGCGAGAAGGAGAAGCTCCTGACCATGGAGGCGGCGCTCGGCCGCCGCGTGGTCGGCCAGGCCGAGGCGGTCAAGGTGGTCTCCGACGCCATTCGGCGCTCGCGCGCGGGTCTCGCCGATCCCAACCGCCCGAACGGCTCGTTCCTGTTCCTCGGGCCGACCGGCGTCGGCAAGACCGAGCTGTCCAAGGCGCTCGCGGAATTCCTCTTCGACACCGAAGAGGCGATGGTGCGCATCGACATGTCGGAATTCATGGAGAAGCATTCGGTCGCGCGCATGATCGGCGCGCCGCCCGGATATGTGGGCTACGAGGAGGGCGGCTATCTCACCGAGGCGATCCGCCGCCGGCCGTATTCGGTCATCCTCCTCGACGAAATCGAGAAGGCGCATCCGGACGTATTCAACGTGCTGCTGCAGGTGCTGGACGACGGGCGTCTCACCGACGGCCAGGGTCGCACGGTCGACTTTCGCAACACCGTGATCATCATGACCTCGAATCTCGGCTCGCAGGTCATCCAGGAAATGGCGGGCGAGTCGGGCACCGAGCTCGGCTACGAGCGCATGAAGGCCGCCGTGCTCGAGATCGTCGGCCAGCATTTCCGTCCCGAGTTCATCAACCGCGTGGACGACCTGGTCGTGTTTCATCCGCTCGACCGCGAGCACATCCGCAAGATCGTCGACCTGCAGGTGGGCTACCTTCGCAAGCGGCTGCTCGAGCGCGAGATTGAGCTCGTGCTCGACGACGCGGCGCGCGATGCGCTCGGCGCAGCAGGTTTCGACCCGGTGTACGGGGCGCGGCCGCTCAAGCGCGCGATCCAGACCCAGCTCGAGAATCCGCTCGCGCAGCGCATCCTGAAGGGCGAGTTCGGGCCCGGGCGGCGCATCGCGGTCACCGCCAAGGACGGCGCACTGCAGTTCTCGGCGCGAGCGCGCTGACGCCGCGGATCGAGCTGATATCATCAAAATGTTTTGCACCCTGCCGCCGCGCGCACCTGGCCGGGCCGCAGGCGCTTGCTCTGGAGTGGTTCATGCCTTTTTATGAGTACCAGTGCGGCCGCTGCGGCCATCACCATGAGGCCATGCAGAAGATCGCCGATCCGCACCTGCGCCGCTGTCCGGCATGCGGGCGCAACGCGCTCAAGCGGCTGGTGTCGGCCGCCTCGTTCCGGTTGAAAGGCGGCGGCTGGTACGAGACCGATTTCAAGAGCGACTCCGAGAGCAAGCGCAACCTGGCGGCCGCCGAGAAGGCCGAGGCCACGGACAAGGGCGACAAGGCCGAGAAGGGTGACAAGACCGAGAAGACCGAGAAG
>Ga0187780_10002506_pt1 | contig 13806 bp, 14 predicted proteins | sample 1015_Q2_SP10_20__FD_132429 | JGI IMG/M metagenome (GOLD analysis project Ga0187780, IMG submission 132429) | Tropical peat soil microbial communities from peatlands in Department of Meta, Colombia - 1015_Q2_SP10_20_MG | ecosystem: Environmental > Terrestrial > Soil > Wetlands > Peat | place...
GGGAAGAGATCGAGACGACGCCCTTCAGGTACTTGCCTATGCCGTCGAGGAGCGGCCCCTTCTTCACCTTGACCCCTGCCGCAGGGACGTCTGCTATTTTCACGGTGTTATTGGGCGCTTGGTAGATGGCCGCGGACAGGTCCTTCCCGACCTTCTTCGAGTTCACGTCGAATGCCGCGACGATTTCGATGTCTCTCGGGGTGTACCCTCCCACGTCCCAGTAAGTGAGTCCCTCATCAGGTCCTCTCTTCGAATAGTAGTGGAGCCCCTGAACGAGTGCCGAAGCGCAGTTCCCCACCCCGGCTAGGGCTAGCCTGATTTTTGCCAAGCTTGTATTCCTCGGCGGAAGGGAGTATCGGCCCCTATTTTACTGTTGTAAAATACCATCACCTTTCAACTCCTGCGCGTTCCTACTGCCCTCGACTCGGCCAGCAGGCTCCTGAGGTAGCTCCTCGCCTCCTCAAGCTCGGCCCTGCCCAGCTGGGTTATGGCATAATACTTCCTCCTCTCCTTCAGTTCCGCCCTCACGAGCCTTGACTTCTCGAGGTCGTAGAGCACGCGATACGCAGTGACGTTGCCGCTCCAGAACCCAAACTCCTCGTTTATCAGGCGCCTGAGCTCGAAGCCATACCTCTCCTGCGATGAAAGCAGAACCAGTATGAAGAACCACAGGTTCTCCTTCTGGACCTTTGTCCTTAGCCTGTCAACGAAGCGCACTAGGTCGGCACCAGTTTCTTCCAGGTCAAATCGAAGGCACGTTGGGAGGGAGGGCCGGCAGTTTTAACGGTTTGGAGGAACGAGAGAATCCTAATAATCAACGCAGGTGGGATTGGAGGCATGGAAGAGCGGTCCGCCGGGGCCGTCGTCTACAGGAGAACTCCTGAGGGGCGTATCTTCCTGCTCCTGCAGAACGCCGGGAGGTGGGACTTCCCGAAGGGGGGAGTCGAGAAGGGGGAGACAGAGGTGCAGACCGTCCTGAGGGAGGTCGAGGAGGAGACCGGCCTGACCGACCTGAAAATCGTCCCTGGTTTCAGGAAGATAATCGAGTACTTCTACAGGAGGGATAGCAAGAACATCCACAAACAAGTTACCTATCTCCTTGGGGAGACAAAGGAGGAAAGGGTGCGGATCTCCTTCGAGCACCAGGGGTTCGGATGGTTCCCCTACCTAGAGGCTCTGGACCGGGCTTCGTACGACAACTCAAAGGTCACCCTGAAGGAGGCTGAGCAGTTCCTCGTCGGGCCCGGCTAGAAGTCCACCAGCGGGTGGGGCTCGGTCAGCTTTACTACCTTGATGTAATGGAAGCCCGGTTCGTCAGTCCTCCTGACCCACGTCGTTTCTGTGATCTTGTCGTAGGAATACCGGAGGAACCCTGACGGCTCTTCGCCGACCCGGGTGTAGAAGAATATCGACGCCTCTTCGTAGTCGTCGATCCTCGCGAAGGTGCCCACCACCCAGCCCTTGCCGTCCCTGAAGGCGAAGAGGGGGAGCGGCGGCTCCTCGAAGAGCGTCTTGTAGGCGCCGACCTTGACCAGGCTGGGGATGTTCTCCACTTCAATTGCCATGAACTTGTCGGGGAATCCGACCTTCTCCTCCAGCACCGAGGGCATCTTCTGCACCCTGATTACAGGGGCGTAGAGGTAGGAGGGATTGCTGGCCGAGCTTACCAGCTGAACTTCCTCGGCTTCTCCCGTTGTCCTGTAGGCGAGGAATTCGTCGACTTGGTCGTTGTCAAAATAGTAGAAGATGGGCGTTCCCATGAAGAGGTCCGCCTGGGCAGCGATCCTTGTCGCCTTGCCGTGTTTGAAAGCAAACAGGGGAAACGGGGCCCGCTCGAGCGCACAAGAGAGTCTCCCAAGGTCAAGAATCGAGTCCAGACCGACGTAGCAGGCGCCCCCGATCTTTTTCTCGTCTCTCTTCGGCAACTGTCGGCGGCCGTGGCTATGGTGGTTATAAGTTTGCGAATCAGAACACGACTTCTTTGTCGACGAGGGTGGCCCGTGGCGGGCCCGGAGTGAGCGGCTGGAGAGAGGAAACCGCACTCGATTTAGCAGACGCAGCCAGGAGGATCCAGTCTCTCCTCGACTCGCTTTCGGGAGAGCCGTCTGACGAACAAGTTAGATCGGTCTGGTCGGCTTATTCAGGGGTCGAAAAGAGCATCGCATTCATCAAGTTCGACCTCGACGAGGAGGACCCCGGGAGGCTCACCAGGCTTAGCAACTACTCTGTGCCAGACGAAAGGCAGGCCCTGCAGTTCGCCCTCAAGAACCTCAGGAAGGGCGCAGACGATTTCACCCTCGGCGATTTTCATCAGTCCCTGAAGGAGTTGCGCGAAGCGAGGAACTATCTCAGGGCGCTTATCCGTGAGAAGCGACTCAGGCGGGCCAAGAGGGCCCGTTCGGGCTAGTCTTCTTCAGTCGCTTTCTTTTTCTTCGCCCGGGGCTTCTTGGGTGCTGCCTTCTTCGGCTTCTCGGGCTTCTGTTCCTCAGGCGCTTCTCCCTTGGCCGGCTCCTCCGCTGGGGTTTCAGGCTCCTCCGGCTTCGCCTCCTCCGCAGTTGTCTCCTCGGGCTTCTCGGGAGTCTTCTTCTTCTCTTCCTCCTCCTTCTCGCCCAGCTCTATCTCCTGAATCGTGAGCTCCTTTCCCGCCACGAAAACCCTGTAGTTCTTCCTGACGCCCTTCATGTAGAGAAACCGCTTGATGTAGGTCTTGACATGCCGCGGCCTGACCCCTTCCTTGACCTTCTCGTCCTCTATCTCGATCTCCCCGCCTGAGAGCGACGGCTTGGTCCCCACTCTGGGCTCGAGGAACGCAACAAGGTCGTCCCCCTTGTCCTTCAGGGTGCCTAGGGCAACCTTCAACTTGGGCTCCCCGTCTTCGCGTTCAGTTATATCTGTTCTCCTATCTGCCGTGTCTCCGCCGGCGCTTCTGATAGGTCCGCACCGCCCTCAGCATGTCTATCAGCCTGAAGGCGGGCCAGAAGACGTCCACGAAGACCAGCTCGGAATATGCTCCCTGCCAGAGGAGGAAGCCGCTCATCCTCTCTTCCCCGGAGGTCCTGATGATCAGGTCCGGTTCCTGATTCGGGAGGTATGATGTGTAGAGCCTATTCGACACTGTCTCCTCTGTGATGATGTCCGGATCGAGCTTGCCGCGCTTGGCGTCCTGGGCGATCGACCTCACCACGTCTGTTATCTCAGCCCTCCCTCCGTAGGCTACTGCGATGTTCAGATAGTGGTCACTGTAGCCGGCTGTCTTCTGTTCGATGGCCTCCAGCAGGTCAATGATCGAGCTTGGGAGCAGGTCCATGTGGCCAATGGCCCTAACCTTGACTTTGTATCTCACGATCCTCTCGTCGCTCAGCAGCCTCCTGAGCCGTGCCTCGATGAGCACGAACAGCTCCCTCAGTTCGTCCGGGGACCTGTCCAGGTTCTCCGTGGAGAGCACGTAGAGGGTGACAGTCTTTATGCTCAGTTCGTGGCACCAGTCCAGAAGCTCCTCCGCCCTGTTGGCCCCTTCCTCATGGCCGAGACCCCTGAACACCCCCTGCGTCTGTGCCCACCGCCTGTTCCCGTCCAGGATTATTCCAATGTGGCCTGGGATATCGTCATTCTTGACCTGAGCCTTAAGCCTCCCCTCGTAGAACCTGTATACGCCCAGATACTTCAGAGCGGTCTCTAGCATAGTTACTCGGTTTCTGCTGCGGGCCTTGCCCTGACCCTTGGATATATGGTGATGGTCAGGACGAAGACCGCCACGAGCCCGAGGAGGATGTAAGAGATGAGGAAGAAGGTGGCCTCAGCCGTGCCACTGATCAGGAAGTCCGAGAAGGTGCGCACCGGGAAGTAGAGCATTGCGAGCATCACCAGAACGTAGCCGTCCCTTCTCCATCTCACGCTGTCCCTGGCGATGTGTGACAGCAGGGCCCCTATGGAGTAGATCGCGAGGCCCGCCCACACAAGGTTGAGGCTCCCGCCGAGCAGGCGGCCTATCAGGGTCCCTCCGTAGACGAAGAACTGGGTGGGGTCGGCAACCACGAGGCTCCAGTGAAAGTCGGCCGTCATCGCCACGTAGCCCGCGTCAATCCCGGATATCACGACTATGACAGCGCTGATCATCGAGAAAAGCCGGATGTACCCCGTAGGTCCCCGGTGGAGGAGCCCCGCCACCGTCCTGTCGACGTCGAACCCCCTGACTAGCGCTGCGCCCCCTATGATTAGCACGGTGGCCAGGGCGGCCTCGAATCCATGCCCCGAGACAGCCAGTATTCCCGCCAGTATCAGAATCAGCCCAGGCACGCCCAGAGCATACCTCGAATAGTGGGGGTCGAAGATGAGCATCCTCAGGTATCGACCCAGCACCTGGTAAGTCTCCTCGACGGTTTGGCTGTGCTTCACCGCAACCCTTTCCACGGACACTATCGGCTTGAGGCTCTGGATGATCGGTACCACCAGCTCGTCTTCTCCCCCGTCCGACACAAGGATCACCCCGGTATAGGCAGAGCCTGAAAGAACGCTGGCCACCTGCTTCCCCAGGCGCCTGTCCGCCTCGAACCCTCTGTTCACCTCCCCGCACACCACGGCGACCTCGCAGGGGGTCTCCCCCCGGGTCAGTTCGTCGTACTTCTTTATGGCGGCGAATATCGCATTCGCGTCGGCTTCCTCGGGATCTGAGAGCGCAAGCTTCGTCGCTGCGGCGAGGGCCGACTCTCTCCCGACTACGGGCGTGTCCACCTTGGCCTTCGTCCCCAGGTCGTCATCCCTGTCAACGCAGAGGATGAGATACTTTTCCGGTGCCTGGGACATCTCGCCTCGATTCTAAACAGTTCCCGTTTATACTTACGCCCCAATCTCGAACGTGCCGAAGATGAGGGGATACGCTTAAGGGAACTGGGTGCCCTGCCGATGGCGCTTGCAGCAGCTGGCGGAACGCCCCTGGCTGAAGGTCAAGCTGGATGGCAGGTACACCATCCCCCCTCCCGACAAGAAGCCGCTATACTCGCTCCTGACTGATTCGGCTAAGTTGCATCCGGAAAAGACGTGTATCCACTACCAGGGGAGGAACCTCTCGTACTTCGAGGTGGACGATATCTCCTCCCGTTTCGCGTCCGCCCTCGTTTCCCTGGGCCTGAAGAAGGGAGACAGGGTAGCTGTCTTCATGCCGAACATCCCCCAACTCGTCATGTCCTTCTTCGGTATACTCAAGGCTGGAGGGGTGGTGGTCATGTGCAACCCCATCTACAAAGAGAGAGAGCTCGAGCATCAGCTCAGTGACTCCGGTGCAGAGATTGTGGTGGCGAGCCGGACGGTCGCCAAGGGAATGGATCTCTTCCACAGCCTGGAAGCATGCAGGGGGAGACTATCCCTGAGGCACGTCGTGGCGACGAGCCTTACGGACTACCTGCCCGCGGTCAAGAAGCGTCTCGCGGGGTTGGCGGGGATAAAGGACGTCCCACGCGAAAAAACCCTTGATTTCGTAAAGCTGGTCGAAACTAACATCCCTCTCGCAGACCCGGTGGAAGTGGATCCTGCCAATGACGTCGCGGTGCTGCAGTACACAGGCGGAACCACGGGAGTGGCAAAGGGTGCCATGCTGACTCACTACAACCTATTGTCAAACGCAGTCTACGGTGCACGGCTGTTTCCGCTCTCCGAGAAGGATGTTTCCATGTGTGTCCTCCCCCTGTTCCACATCTACGGCCTGACGGTCACCATGAACATGCCCATATCCGTCGGTGGGACGCTGGTCCTACTCCCCAGCTTTCACGTCGAGGAGGTAGCCAAAGCCATAGAGAAGGAAAAGGTGACGACTTTCTCCGGCGCCCCGGCTATGTACATCGCAATCAACAGTAAACCCAACGCCAAGGACTTCCATCTCCATTCTGTGAGGGCCTGCATGTCCGGGGGTTCCGCTCTTCCCCCTCCAGTGCGCCGGAAGTTCATGGAGCTGACCGGTGGAAATCTCGTTGAAGGGTACGGTCTCTCGGAGACCAGTCCGACCACGCACGTCAACCCCCTCGTGGGAGGGGTTGTCAAGGACGGCTCCATCGGCCCCCCGTTCTGCGAGACTGACGCGAAGATCGTCGACACGGAGAACAGGTACAAGACAATGGGTGTGGGTGAAGTCGGGGAGCTGGCAGTCAAGGGTCCTCAGGTAATGAAGGGATACTGGAACCAGAAGGAGGAGACGGAGCAGGTCCTCGAGGACGGCTGGTTCCTGACGGGAGACATAGCGAAAATGGACGAAGACGGCTACTTCTACATCGTTGACAGGAAGAAGGACATGATCAACGTCGGTGGGTTCAAGGTCTACCCCAGGGAGGTCGAGGATGTGCTATTCGAGCACCCTGACATCAAGGAGGCCGGCGTCGTGGGAACACCCGACCCGTTCAGCGGGGAGGTCGTCAAAGCGTTCGTCGTACGGAAGGATCCATCGAAGAGCCTGACGGAGCAGGACGTCATCGACTTCTGCCAGAATCGCCTGGCCAAGTTCAAGGTGCCGAAGAAGGTGGATTTTGTCGACGAACTCCCCAAGACGCTGATAGGGAAGGTCCTGCGACGGAAACTCCGCGAGCTTACACCTCAACGATCATAGTCACAGCGTTCCCCCCGCCGAGGCAGAGAGTCGCCAACCCCCTCTTTTTGCCGGTCCTCTTCAGGGCATAGATCAGGGTCGTCAGGACACGCGCGCCGCTGCAACCTATCGGGTGCCCAAGTGCGACCGCGCCCCCGCTCACGTTGAACCTCGACTCGTCCACCCCAAGCGATCTCTTGACGGCGATGGAAGCGGTTGAGTATGCTTCGTTGTGCTCGAAGATATCAATGTCGTCAACGGCCATCTTCGCCTTCTTCAGAAGCGCTCTCGTGGTGGGGATGGGGGCCTCCATGACGCGGGCAGGCTCTAGACCTCCGGTCCCGTAGGCGACAATCCTGGCGATGGGCTTGACCCCGAGATTGTCAGCAACTCTTTCTGAGGCGACGAGCACCGCCGATGCGCCGTCGCTCAGCTGCGACGAGTTGCCTGCGGTGAGGACGCCGTCAGGCTTGAACGCCGGTTTCAGTTTTCCGAGCTTCTCGACGGTGGTGTCGGCGCGTATGCACTCGTCCTCTGAGAACTCAGTCACATCTCCTCCTTCGTGCTCTATCTTCACGTTCACCTTCTCGGCGTCGAACACCCCTGCCTTCGCCGCCTTCGATGCTTTCATGTGGCTCTCGTAGGAGAACTCGTCCGCCTCCCTTCGGGTTATGTTGAACTTCCGGGCGACGTACTCCCCCGTCAGCCCCATGTGATAGTTTTGGTAGGCGTCCCAAAGCCCGTCGAATATCATCGAGTCCTGCAGCCGAGCATCGCCGAACTTCGTCCCCCATCTGACCCCCCGCGCGAGGTAGGGCGTGTTGCTCATGCTCTCCATCCCCCCTGCAACCACAACGCTGTTGTCCCCTGCCTTGATTGTAGAAGCCGCCAGCATAACCGCCTTGAGCCCCGAGCCGCAGACCTTGTTCACCGTAATCGAACCAGCACCGAAAGGTATGCCAGCGTGGAGGGCCGCCTGCCTGGTCGGGTTCTGGCCAAGGCCTGCCGACACCACGTTCCCCATTATGACCTCGTCCACCTCGTCGGCCTGTATCTTTGCTCTCTTCAGCGCCTCCTCTATCACAAGGGCTCCGAGAGAGGGCGCGGAGACCCCTACGAGGCTCTTGCCGAACTTCCCGATGGGTGTCCTGCAGGCGGATATTATCACTGGAGCGTCCATGCTGGCCTGGTTCGTCAATCCGCGATATTAAACGAGACTGACCCGCGTTAAACGCTGTCCCTAAATACCGAGCATCGTCGGCCCCCGCCAAGATGAAGGCTCAAGAGAAAATCTGGATGGACGGGAAGCTGGTACCCTGGAACGATGCGAAGATCCACATCCTGACCCACGGCTTTCACTACGGGATGGCTGTGTTCGAAGGTATCAGGGCTTTCTCCACCCCTGACGGCACGGCCATATTCAGGCTCGACGAACACATCGAGCGCTTTCTCAACAGCGCCAAGATATACAGGATGAACATGGGATTCTCGGCGAAGGAGCTGGCAAAGGCTTGCGTCGACCTGGTCAGGGCCAACCCCGCCAAAGAGTGCTATATCCGCCCCATAGCCTACACGGGGTACGGCGAGATGGGGATCAACCCCCTTACCAGCAAGGTTTCTGTGGGGATTGCGTCTTGGGAGTGGGGCGCCTATCTGGGGGCGGACTCGGCCAGCAAGGGCGTCAGGGCCATGATATCGAGCTGGGCGAGGATCGACGCTCGTTCGATGCCTGTGCAGGCGAAGTGCACTGCCAACTATGCTAACTCAGCTCTGGCCAAGATGGAGGCGCTGGCGGGAGGGTACGACGAGGCGATCCTTCTGAACACGCAGGGGATGGTCGCAGAAGGGCCGGGGGAGAACATATTCCGGGTGAAGGACGAAGTGCTGAGCACGCCTCCTGCGAGCTCAGGAATCCTCAGGGGAATAACCCGTGACGCAGTCATACAGTTCGCCTCTGACCTGAAGCTCAGGTTCTACAGGAACGATGCAACCAAAGAGGAGCTCTACACTTCGGATGAGGTCTTCTTCAGCGGAACAGCAGCGGGGATAGCGAAGGTGAGGGAGATCGACGGCAGGAGGATTGGCTATGACGGCGCGCCCATAACCGACAAGATGGTCAAGCTGTACGACGGGGCCGTGCACGGCAAGCTCAAGCGCTACTCAAGGTGGCTGACGCCGGTCAAGCCGTAGAGGGCCTCACAATGCTGCGGGGCTGGGGCTCAGCCCCCTAGTCACCTTTTGTCACTTTGCTGGCTTCTTGTATGGGAAAGGGACGAAGTGGACGTCGGATATCAGGTACCTCGGTTTCTTGCGGAACTCGGCCCTGACCCTCATGCCGATGTAGATGTCGCTCTGCTTGACGCCGTTCAGCCTAGAGAGGAGGAGGCTGTCGACCCCATCAAACTCCACTAGCGCAAGATTGAACGGTGTCTCTTTCAGGAACTCCTCGCTCCCGAAGTAACAGGTGGTCCAGGAGTGCACCCTTCCTTCCAGTGGGAGGTCGAACCACTTCGTCTCGCTCCCGCACTCCATGCAATGGCCCCTCGGCGTGGCATACCTGTGGTGGCACTTCGTGCATTCGCTTCCGAGGAGCTTCCCTTTCGCAAGCCCCAGAAAAAACGGGGAGTCCTCGGCATAGCTGTGAACGTACTTGATGTTGTACGGGGAGAGGACTACCAGGTCGTTGGTCCCAGCCGGGTTCTTGTAGATTGCGGCGCCGCTCCTCTGAATCTCCTTCATCACGTCCCTGAACTTGCCGAACTTCTTCAGCTGCGCCATCCTACGTCCTCTCCATTATCGTCGCTGTGACCGAGCTCCCCGTCCCCGCATGCGAATGGATGAGTCCTCGCTTGGCGTCTTTGATTTGAAGCTCGTCCGTCTTGAAGTGCTTTCCAATGGTTCCCTGCAGCTGCCATAAGGCAAACACTCCCTGCATTATGCCTGTCGCACCGACGGGATGGCCGCAGGCTATGAGCCCTCCAGACGGGTTGACTGGCATGTCACCCTTTTGGGGTAGGTCGAGTCCGTAGTCAACGTCCTTCAGGAAGGGACGCCCTTGGTCGACGAAGTCATACCCCTCGCCGTATCTGCAGAGCCCCAGGTCCTCGTAGGTCTGTATCTCCGAGCTCGCGTAAGCGTCGTGCAACTCGACGAAGTCCAACTCCTCCTTGGGGTTTGTTATCCCCGCGTTCTTGTAGGCCTCGAGGGCGGCGGTCCTCCCCGCCCTGAAGGAGTGAACTCCGGGGTACTCCAGCTTCGAGTAGTACTCTGCCGTCTCCCAGGGGAATAGTGGAACCTTCCCGTGGGGCCTGTCGGCGAGCCTCATGGTGTCTGTTCCGCAACCAACTCCCTTGATCAGGACAGGGTGGTCGGTGTATCTGAACGCGACGTCCTCGGACGCGAGAATAATTACGGCTGCGCCGTCGCTCATTGTGCAGACCGAGGGCCTGTTCAGCGGCCAGGAGATCATTTCGCCAGCGAGGGCGCCCTTCAACGTCAATTTCTCCGGATACTGTGCGTACGGGTTGTGGAGTGCGTTGACGTGGTTCTTGACTGAGACCATGGCCATAATCCGCTTCGCCTCGTCCGTCGCCATCTGCTGTGCCTTCTTCTCGTCCTTGACTGAAGCGAATTTGGACTTCCTCAGGTACTGGTAGATGTGACGCTGAACCATCAGCGCGTAGTAACCAGTGTAGAAGCCTCCCACCGGGTAGTCGAAGTTCGTGTCCGACGCGAGTGCTATGAACTCGTTTCCCTTCCAGGTTTCAACGTGAGACATCGTCTCGAAGCCAGCTACGAGGCAGACCTCGTTCCTACCGCTGGCGATGGTCTCCCATCCCGCCTGGATGGCCTGCCCCCCTGTGGCCCCTCCCCACTCGATCCTCCGTGAGTCCTTGGGGTTGAGACCGAGGTAGTCCTGGACCATGGACGCGGCCTTCAGCTGCCTGGCGAAGTGATCGGAGAAGTACGATATCCTGCTGCTGTCGATGTCCGACCGCTTCAACTCCGGCACATCTTTCATAGCGTAATCGTAGGCGCGTTTCACCATCAGCCGAAAGTCCATGTCGGGGTGTGCCTTCGCGAATTTCGTGACCCCGCCGGAAATGGCGTAGACCTTCCTTTGCCCCGGCACAGGCGGACCCGCGATTTTGCGGGTATTAATTTCCTTCTTCGCATTCTTCAATGACGGAGCGCAATCTAACTCGAACCTCCCTTTCGTCGCTTGGGACTCCACCTCTTTGCGAGTTCGACATAGAAGTCCATGTCATCCGGGTTTGCAAGGGATTCCAGGTTCACGACCTTCGAGGGGTCGCTCCCCATCAGTATTCTTTTGATTGGCACCTCCAGTTTCTTCCCGCTGAGTGTTCTCGGTATCCCTGGAGCCTCTATCACGCCATCTGGGACGTGTCTGGGCGAGATGTCGGTCTTGATGCGCTCTCGTATCTTTGCTTCCAGCTCTGGGTCCAGTCTTCTGCCCTGTGTCAGGGTCACGAATAGCACCAGCTCCCCCTCCTCCCCTTCTCCCTCAAGCTCCACGGCCATCGAATCTGTCACCTCGGGGATTGCCTCCACAGCTCGGTAGACCTCACTGGTGCCTATCCTGACCCCGAGGCGCTTGATGGTCGCGTCGGACCGGCCATAGATGATGCACGTCCCTCTCTTCGTTATCTCGATCCAGTCGCCATGCCTCCACACGCCAGGGAAGTAGCTGAAGTAGCTGTCTCTGTACCTGCTCCCATCTTTGTCCCCCCAGAGATACAGTGGCATGCTCGGGAGCGGCTCGGTGAGCACCAACTCGCCCACCTTCCCAACCACCGGCTGCCCCCGCTCGTCGAATGCCTCGACCTTCGCTCCGAGCACTCTACACTGAATCTCCCCGGCGTAGACGGGGAGGATGGGGCACCCGCCGACGAAAGGAGCGCATACGTCGGTGCCTCCGCTCACAGACGCCAGCCAGATGTCGCCCTTCACCGCCGAGTAGATCCATTCGAATGCTTCGGGAGACAGAGGAGATCCCGTGGAACCCATTGCCCGGAGTCTCTTCAGCCCGTGGGACTGGCCGGGAGCGAGGCCGGCTTTCATGCAGGACGAGAAGTAGGGGGCGCTCCCTCCCATGAAGGTGGTTCCCGTCTTGTCCACCATGTCCCAGAGCGTGTTCACGTCCGGGAAGGATGGACTCCCGTTGTACAGCACGAGGGTCGCCCCGTGGAGGAGGCCACCGATGAGATGGTTCCACATCATCCAGCCGGTGGTGGTGAACCAGAAGAAGCGGTCTTCGGGGCGTATGTCGTTGTGTAGGGAAATCCCCTTGAGCATCTCGACGAGGATCCCGCCGTGGCCGTGCACAATGGGCTTCGGCAGACCCGTCGTTCCGGAGGAATAGAGGATCCAGAGCGGGTGGTCGAAGGGTAGGGATTCGACGTCGACCGAATCTTTGCCTGCCACCATGTCGTCCCAGGAAGTGGAACCCCCTAGAGGCGCCTCGTCTGAGGCTCCCTGAACCCCGATTACTGTCTTTACTGAGGGGAGGGCCGAGGTGATTGTCGAAACCGCTTCTCTCCGGTCGAACCACTTTCCTCCGTAGCTGTAGCCGTCTGCGGCGAAGAGCACTTTTGGCTCGATCTGGCTGAATCTGTCAAGCACCGCTGGTGCGCCGAAGTCGGGGGAGCAGCAGGACCATATTGCGCCGAGGCTGGCGCAGGCGAGAAAGGCGACCACCGCCTCCGGCGTGTTCGGGAGATAAGCCGCGACCCTGTCCCCTTGGATGACTCCCAGGTCCTTCAGGTGGGCTGCAAGAGCCCTCGTCCTCTTCCTGAGTTCCTGCCAAGACATTGTCTTAAGGTTCCTCCGCTCAGACTTCGATATGATAGCGGTCCCATCGAATGTGGCGTCAAGTATCCGCTTTGCGAAGTTCACCTCCGAACCTTCGAACCACCTTGCGCCCGGCATCCTCCTGTCCGGAATGACCGGGTAGTCGGCATCCGAGACGTCATAGTACTTCCAGACCGACCCCCAGAAACCCTCGAGGTCGTCGACGGACCATCGCCACAGCTCGTCATAGCTCCTAGACGGCAGGCCCTTCCGTTCCAGCCACTTCATGAACGCCGTGAGATTTGTCTTCCTGGCAAAAGCCGGTTCGGGCTCCCAGAGCAGCTTCCCTGCCGGCATGTTCGGCAGACCAAGGCTGGCCTTCTATAAGTGAAGTTCTGCTCGGGCTACGGGTCATACCGCGGTCCGACTAACGATGCCGAGATCTGATCCTCAGCTGATGGGTCTGAGTACGAAGATGGCGACGTCCCAGACGAAGTGGCTCGCGAAACTTGACTGGGCCCCCTTCCCATAGTGGTAGGTCAACCCCCAAGTGAGATCGGTAACGAAGGTTGCACCCACCCACAGAGGGTTGAGCGTCGCAACATGGATCGCGGCGTCCAGCAGGGCCACGGCGGGTGCCGCCAGCAAGCCGAGTCGAGCGCTCAGTCTCTTCTGCAGCACCCCCCGGAAGAAGGCCTCGAATCCGGCCGAGTCGAAGAGGAGGACGAGCACCTGAAGATAGGTGGGTTTGCTTGGCGAAGAGATAAGCGAATAAATTGAAGCCTCGGACGCCGAAGTGATGCCGAACGGATGGTACGCAGAGACTCCCCAGGCCCCTGCGTAGAAGATCCCATAGAGCAGCGCGGCGCTCGCCACTCCGAGCAGCACGCCCATCGGCGGCGGGCGCCTCCCCCTGAGTGCCCCGAGGGCGTAGGCAACGACAATCATGCAGGAGGTCGAGAAGAAGGTTGCCGCCACGAAGTAAGATGGGGGGACGGTGAAGAGAAGAAGCATCGACGCGAATACTATCACAAGGCCGACAGGCAGCCCGCGGCGTCCCGCCAATGTTGAGGGGGGGCTGGAGTCGGGTTAAAGCCGTATGCCGTGCCTCGCTGCTACTGTTATTATCATAGCAGAGCATGCCCCGGAACGATGGACGCCAAGACCGCGTTCCTGTCTACGAGGCCCTGGTCCTTCACGATGACCTTCTCGTCGGTGACCATGGGGACGCTGCTCGCCGCCATTGCGGGGCGCTTCAACCCGGTATTCTACGTCCTCGCACTCGGGGGGATGATCGCGTTTCACGCGGCTACCAACGTCCTCAACGACTTCTTCGATGTCAAGCACGGAGTCGACAGGGAGGGTGCCCCCACGACCAAGTACAGGCTGCATCCTGCCGCCTTCGGGCAGGTCCCCCTGAGCAC
>Ga0187780_10002507_pt1 | contig 13802 bp, 10 predicted proteins | sample 1015_Q2_SP10_20__FD_132429 | JGI IMG/M metagenome (GOLD analysis project Ga0187780, IMG submission 132429) | Tropical peat soil microbial communities from peatlands in Department of Meta, Colombia - 1015_Q2_SP10_20_MG | ecosystem: Environmental > Terrestrial > Soil > Wetlands > Peat | place...
AAGCAGAAGGTGGAAATTTCACGCGCCACGGCTCCCTTCACAGTCACGCTTCCCGCTCCGCGCAATCCGGGTGGGCGCGGCGGAGGCCGAGGTCAGGGGGGCAACGGGGGAGGCAATGCAGCAGGTGGCGCTGGCGCCAACGGCGGCGTCGCTCAGCAAACTCCCCAGCAACCCGCCACAATCACGCGCGATTTTCCCGCCGGCAGCTACATCATTCGCATGGACCAGCCCTATTCGCGCATCGCCGATTCCCTGCTCGATTACCAGTACTGGGCGCCGGATGATCCGCAGCGAACACCCTATGATGATACCGGCTGGACATTCGGCGAACTCTTCAACGTGCAAGTGGTGCGCGTGACGGATGCGAAAGTCCTCGATGTGCCGGTAGAACTCGTTAAGGAAGTGCGCGCGCCGGGCGGGGTGAAGGGTGACGGAACAATTTTCGCCATCAACAACAGCGCGGAGCCTGCGCTTGCGACGCTGCGCTACAAATTGCGCGACGCTACCATCGATGCGGCCGAAGAGCCGTTTGAAAGCGCAGGGAAGAAGTTCAGCCGCGGCTCATTCATCCTTCGCAACGTCAATCGCAGCGACCTGGACCGCACCGCTTCTGAGCTTGGCATCCAAGTCAGCGCGGTTTCCGCCGCGCCTACCGTGAAGACGCATCCTGTGCGGGCGCCCCGCATCGCGTTTGTGCATACCTGGCTCAGCACGCAAACAGAAGGCTGGTGGCGGCTCGCGCTTGACAGAATCGGCGTCCCCTACGACTACATGAGCACGCAGGCCATTGCAAAAATCTCCGATCTCAACGCGAAGTACGACGTAATTCTGTTTCCGCCCGTCGGGTACAACGCCGGTGTCAGTTCGATTGTCAACGGCGTCCCTACAGCCTGGGGCAATCCGCTGCCCTGGAAAAACACTCCGGAAACACCAAACCTTGTGGGCAAGAACGATTCGACCGATGATCTGCGCCCCGGGCTCGGCTGGGAAGGCGTGACGCGCCTCCAGGAGTTTGTGCAGAAGGGGGGCGTCTTGCTGACGGCAACGGACACTTCCGCGTTTGCTCTTTCCATCGGACTCGCGGACGGCATCAGCTCTCACAATTCCGACCGCATGAAAATTATCGGCTCGGTCCTGGGAACGCGGCTCGTGGATGATGCCAGTCCCATCGCGTACGGTTACGACGAAAAAGGCGCGGCTTATTGCGACAATGGGCCGATCTTTTCACTCAGCAGCATTGCCGGACAGCGCGGCCGGCGGCGCCTGGGTCCCGAAATGCACGCGCGCCCGACGGGCCGGGGCACGCAGGAGGATCCCGACTTCACGGTGGGCCGCGTCGGCGCCGAGGCGCCCGAGGAACCCAAGTCCGAAATCTGGGAATCGCCCCCGGTGCTGGACGAGCAGAAGCGAAACGGATTTCGCGTGATCCCCCCGCAGAACCGCCCACGGGTGATCTTTCGCTACGCCGATGGCAAGGATCTGCTCATTTCCGGGCTGGTGGAAGGCGGCGACGAGATCGCGCAGCACCCGGCAGTGGTCGATGCTCCGGCGGGTAAGGGCCACGTCGTGCTGTTCTCGATCAACCCCGTCTATCGCGGCGAAACGCGCGGAACCTACGCCATGGTGCTGAACACCATCCTGAACTTCGACAGCCTGAACGCCGGGCGCAAAGACAAGGAAGCCGGCTCAGACAAGGCCAAAGAGGCCGACAGGTAACGGCAAAGGCTTTCCACAGGCTGGCCTTGCGCCGCAGCGGATTTGCGCTACAATCGCCGCCCAGTGGCCAAGCCAAAAAAGAAGAAAACGGGGCGCAGTCCCGCGAGGTCAAAGAGCGCCGGCCGCAAGATGAAAAGCGGAAAGCTGCCGAAAGATGCCGTCACACTGATCGTGATTCTGCGTGCGCGGGAAGGCCAGGAAACGCTGCTCGAAGCCGAGCTCCGCGCGCTGGTCGGCCCTTCCCGAAAAGAAGACGGTTGCTTTACGTTCGATGTGTACCGCTCGGTAGACACGCCTGGCGCCTTTTTCCTGCACGAAGTGTGGGCCAACCGCGAAGCCCACACCGAGCACACGCACACTTCTCATTTCCTCCGCTGGAACGCCCGCAAAGACGCGCTCATCGTCTCCCGTGACGGCACTTTCTGGAAGCAAATCGCTTAAGACAACAGAATTTGCAGGTCAGCTTTCTGGCGGAGCGAGATAGTAGCCGGGACGCGCACGCACTTTCAAATTTTTCGCGTCGCTGCGAGTCACTGAAACTTTGATTTCGTGGTAGCCGGAAGCGCTGGCGTCCGTGGGCGTATAGCTGAGGCTGTATTGTGCGTGCAACTCGCCGCCGATTTCATCGATGGCTTTTTCGATAGAGCGGTCTTTGAACGTCGAGAGGTGTGCGCCGCCCGTGGCAGCCGCCGCGACCTCGAGTGAATTCGCCTTCACCGCGTCATGGATATGCTGCACGGCCCAGACCGCAGCGGCCATGATGTCGATGTTGCCGTAGCGGTAGTTGTCTTCGTAGGTCGGCGTATCCGGAACGCCCGGCGGCGGGGGCACTGAGCCCACGGGAAGATTGGGCCGCTTGGGAGCCTTGGGCTTGGCCTGCAACTCGGCCCGCGTTGTGGAAAGCCCGACGCTATAAATGGTCACGTTGGCAAGCTGTGCCTGCCGCAAGACTTCTCCTAGTTTCTTGGTGCTCCCATCATCGACCGCCTCGGACAGGATTAGCATCACGCGGCGGCGCCCGGGTTTGTCCGCAGTTGCTTCCGGCCGTGCCGAGAGCATTTCCACGCCAACAGCCATCGCATCGTAAAGTCTATTGCCGGACGTTCCCAGTTGCAGGCCCGCGATCGTGTTTTCGATTACATCGGTGTTGGTGGTGAAGTCCTGCAATTTGTCCACGCCATCATTGAAACCGACAACCGCCGCTTCGCCCGTGGGTCCCATCACGGTTTGCGTGAGGAGAATGCCCGTTTTGCGGATTTCCGGAGCAATCGGCTCGATGCGGGAACTTGTCTCGGCCAGAATTAGGAGGGAAATCGGATCGCCGCCGAGATCGAAGTGGGAAATCTTCTGCGTGACGCCGTTGTCGGTGACCTGAAAATCGTGTGCCTCGAGATTGTGCACCATGGCGCCGCTCGCGTCGCGCACCGTCACCGGCGTATTCACTAGCGCCACCCGCACTTTGATGATGTTCTTGGGCGGCTGCTGTATTTCGACTCCGGGCCTTGGCGGAAGCGGCCCGGTTGGCGCTTGCGCGCGCGCGGAGATCGCGGCCACGGACAGACCGAGCACCGCGATCGTCAATCGAAAATAGACGAGTTTCATACCGAACACACGCTGGCACAGGCTCAATCCTGCGCCAGGAGAGTGTACTCAATTCGACGCAACTTGCGCAGAAGACGTTGCCGCAAGCGCTGCCGATTCCTACAATCAAAGTTCGTCCTTTTGGAGAATAGAACCATGCCCGACGGCAAACGCTTGAAGCCCCAACACGCCCCGAAGCCCCCGCATGAAGATCCACAGTTCCTGAAAAGCACTCCCGCGCGCCCCATTCGCATCCTCGGCGAATATTTTCATCCACTGGTCGAACTGAAGAAAGAAGGCATCGGCGACACCATCGTGATGTTCGGTTCGGCGCGAATCGAATCGCACGAGACGGCACAAGCGCGCTACACGCGGTTGAAGCGCCAGAAAACCGGGAAAATGTCAGCGGAGAAACTGGCGAAGCATCGAGCGGATCTACGCAGCGCCAAAAGCGCACTGGAAATGTCGCGTTATTACGAAGAAGCGCGCCAGCTCTCCCACAAATTGACAGCGTGGTCGCTGACGCTCGGGCCGCGGCCGCGGCGCTTTGTAATTTGTTCCGGCGGCGGTCCGGGAATCATGGAAGCGGCGAATCGCGGGGCTTTCGAGGCGGGCGGGAAATCCATCGGGCTTTCCATTGAGCTCCCGCACGAGCAGTTCGCCAATCCCTACATCAGTCCGGAACTGAGCTTCAATTTCAAATACTTTTTCATGCGCAAATTGTGGTTCGCGCAAATTGCCAAAGCGCTGATTGTGTTTCCCGGCGGCTTCGGCACCATGGACGAACTCTGGGAAATGATGACGCTTTTGCAAACGGGCAAGCTGGCCAAGCACAACCTCATTCTGATTTACGGCCGCAAATATTGGGACGAAGTGCTGAATTGGAAGGCCATGGTGCGCTGGGGCACCATCAACGAAGAAGAGTACGAGATGCTCCAGTTCGCTGACAACGTGGACGAAGCGTTCGACCGTGTGCGCGCCGGCCTCGAGAAATATCACATGCGCGTGGACTCTTTCCTGCAGGCCTACTAATTAGATCTGAACGACCCACACTGCGACATTCCTCCCGCCGCCGTGTTTAACCAAGCAGGACCAACCCCATCCCAGCAGGGGCTACTGGAGGATGGAGATGACTATCCATTTGGGAGGGAAGAAGTTTCTGACGCGGTCGTTTCTGGTGGCAGCTGCATTCGCCGGTTTCTTGTCGTTGGCCGCAACGCCGTCCGTGTTCGCTTACGACTATGACGGCTGTCAGCGGCGCATCGCCAAGGCCGACCACAAACTACACGAAGCGATTGAGCACCACGGCTTTTACAGCAAGCAAGCGGAGCACGCCCGGCATGAACTGCGAGAAGCCCGCGAACGTTGCTGGAATGAAAATCATCGCTGGTGGGATGAAGATGGGCACCGCTGGCGCACAGATCGCGACTGGGACGACCACGATCACGACCGCTGGTAATCGAGGTGCACGAAGCACAAGCCTCACAAATGCAAAAAGCGGAGCGCCTTGAAACGACGCTCCGCCTCTGCTTTTCTTGTCTTTAATGCTCAGTTCGGGCTTACCAGATGTTCTTCCGAAAAGACCGCTTCAAAGCGCCGCGTCTCGTCCTGATCGTGAAGCATCACAATCGGTACAACGCGCAGCCAGCGCTTGCAAGCATGGCACTGGGTCATTTCGCCTTGCAAATCCTGCAAGAAGCCGTCCGTGAAGTGATACAAAGCGCGCTCGCGCCGGGCATTCTTTTCGTCCCGCCTGCCGCAATGCGGACAGATGAATTCAACCTTGTCCTGCTGCGGATCGCGGTCCAAAGCAGCCCAGCCGGTGCGGCGCACGCCCACCGTTTCCAAATTGCGCCGTTCCATGTTAGCTGCCCTCCTGGGATCCACGTCCTCGAACAATAAGATGCACTTTTGCGCAAAGTAGGTACGGCTTTTATAACTAATTGACTGTAAACCACTTACAGGACAGTGCCGCTCCCGCATGTACCCACATCATAAATCTCTTCCAGATTACACCCTTGGCGCAAGGGAACTTGTCACGTTTCTTGGTGTCCAAATCACAGAGGACGCGCGCAACCTCACATCCCTGCGAGCGCGGCGCTGGTCTCCTGGAGAACTAGAGCAACCCTGGGAGGCCGGCGTCGCAAATTTTCCGGAGACCGCTTGCATCGCGGGCGGCTCCAGGAAACTCGCGCAGAAAATGAGTGGAGGTGTGTGATGCCGTCCGAGCCTCGAAACGGTTTGGAAACAGTTCCGGAAGAAAGCCTGGGTTCGCTGCGCGCCTGTCTGGTTGAAGGTGACACCGAACAACGAAATCGCGAAAAACGAGTGCGCCGCCGCGCGCTGGTCATTTCGATTTCGCTTCAGAGCTTGTGTCTCGCTGCAATATTGATTGTGCCGCTGTTTGGCAAAACAGAGCGCCTCGCGATGGGCAAGGAGTACGTACCCATTCCCCCTTACTCTCCGTACCGCGGCGCGTCCCATCAACAAAGTTCCCAGGATTCGTCCCGCGGTCAGAAAAATATCTGCCATTTTTGCGAGCCGCAATCGATTCCCAAAGGCATCGTGACGCGCGACTTGCATCCCTCAACAGATGGCTCTGATGACACTGTTGATGAGGGCCTATTGCCGGGCATTCCCGGAGTTCCCGACGGCATAATCCCAATTCCGGATGCCCGAGCAACTGTGCGGCCTCCTCAGCCCCCAGCTGAGGGCCACGCGAAACCCAAGATTCTCCACGTGACGCAACTCGATCCAGCTCGCCTTATCCGGCGTGTCGAGCCTGTCTATCCTACGCTTGCGATACAGACTCACAGGGAAGGCCGAGTGGAGTTGCGAGCGATCATCGCAACCGACGGCACCATTCAGTCTCTTGAAATTGTCGGCGGTGACCCGATCTTTTATTTGTCGGCGAAGGAAGCTGTGCGCCAGTGGCGTTACCAGCCCACGATTCTCAACGGACAGCCCGTTGAGATCGACACGCACATCACCGTCATCTACACGATGCAGCACTGATAGGCACGCTGTTGTAGGGGCGCAGCTTTATCCTGAGTGCGGCGAAGGAATGCTGCGCCCCAGCTCGGCAACCAATTCTTACGCCTTCTTACGCCGAAGCCACGTTGTAAGTACTCGCTCTCTAGTTCATCCTGAGGAACGAAGGGCGCGTCCCCTCTGAAACTCTCGTTAAAAGGTGCAAGGGGCCGCTCTCCTTCTCTGGGCGGCCCCTCTGCCTGCACCCGGCAACCGATCTTTCGTGTTGATGTAGCGGCGGCTTTAGGCCGCCATCTTGTAGCTTTTAGAACCGGACAACGAAACCGGTAGACAGGCGCACGTTGTTTTGCGTTTGTGTGCCCGTGGTCCCTACACCGAATCGTGTCAGGAAGTAATCCGCCTGCACAGGGCGAAGCGCGAGGTGGCTAAACAGCTTGTAGTCCACACCGCCACCGATCGCCATGCTCAAAGCATTTTGCGCGGCGGTCGTATTAAAGGCTTTTGTGTTTGCATGGACGTTTCCGAGAAGTACTTGGCCAAACGGAGTGATCTTCCGGAAATGGCGGAAGGAGTAGCGCGGCCCGAAAAGATAGGACGAAAGCGTGCCGCTATTGTGAGTGCCAAGGATATTCCCGTTGTTGTAACCGCCGAAATCGGCGACGCCGCTCCAGGAAGTCGTGAAGTTATAGGCGAACGAAGCGCTTCCGCCATGCAGATGGAAGCTGTCCACTCCGGTCACGCCCGGATTGGCTTGCAGATAGGAATAGCCCGCAAAAATGTAGATTTTCGGGGCACTCTCCTGCGCGGAAGCAGAAAGCGCAGCAAAGGTAAGAACAGTGAGTAAGCACACCAGTAGCTTCAACTTCATAAACCCTCCAAGTGAATTTAGTTTTCTGCGCAGGCCCGCAGGATCCAGGTGCGGCTGCGCGTTTCGCGGTGTGCCTCAGGCAGGGAGGCAGCACATCGCATCCTCGATTTTTGTCTTGCTATAGAGATGCCGGCAGGAGGCGCGCAGTTGCTAGCAAACCGAGATAATTATGGGAAGTTTCGTAACACGTTAAACTTGGAGCGCCGTTAGATCTTGAGTGGGCTTTCGTGTAGCGGCGAGTTCACCTCGCCATTTCCTCACAGCGGCGGTTCGCCGCAATCGCGCAGGATGGCTTCGCGGGTAGCATCCCGCAAACGAATCAATTCATGCCACTCGGAAGATTCGCTGCTCACGGGAGCGTTGTGAGTCTTTGGAAAGATCGGGGGATGCAGTGTGATGGTCACATCATTGGGCCGCGGCAGGTACGTGCCATCGCGCAGAACTTTGCGCGTGCCGACGAGAGAGACCGGGATAATTGGCACGCCGGTGGCCACCGCCGCTTTGAATGCGCCAAGTTGAAATGGGCGCAGGCCATCTTCCGGAGCGAAGGTCCCTTCCGGAAACACAAAAACGGATTCGCCTTGACGCAAAAATTCCTCCATCTCCTGCGCCTGCCGCAAGCGCGACTCCGCATCCGTGCGGTCAAACTTCAGGTGCCCCATGCGATCCAAAAAAGTTCCGATAAACGGCATCCCGGTCACTTCGATTTTTGCGATGAAACGGTACGGCACGCCCAGGCCCAGCATTAATGGCAGGACGTCGAAATAGCTGGCGTGATTCGACACATAAATCTTCGCTCCCGGCGGGTCCATGAACTCCTTGCCCACCACGCGCACTTTGCAGCCGATGAGCGCAAACAAAACCTTGAGCGCGGAGGAAGTGAACCGGCCGGCGGCGCGATGGTCCTTGTAGAACGACACGATTGCCCAAGTGGGAACGATCCAGAGAAAGAAAACGATGTAGAAGTAGATGCCGTACAGCTTTTCGAGCACGCTTCTGGCCGCAGCCAGCAGTTCCTGGCCGAAGTGCGTAACATTGCTTTTCGTGCCAAGGCGAGCAATTTGAAGCCAGCCCGGCGCGCGAGAGGAAGAAAGCGTTCCCGCGAGGTAGAGCTGCTTTGTTTCTTCTCGCCGTAACTTTCCGCTAGAGGTTTTCGGGATGTTGCCCGGAGGAATTAGCTCGACGCGATCCGGCGGCATTCCCAAACCTTGCGCAACAAGTTCTGTGATTTTAGCGGAGATGGCTGCGCGGCGGCCCGCATCGCGTTCGCGTGTTTCTGCGACGACCACCAGTTTCTCCGTCCCGCTGGCTTCGTCGGTCAGCCCAAACGCCACGATGCAGCCTTTGCGGATTCCTTCGGCGCGCGCCGCAAGCTCCTCAGCTTCGTGCGGATACAAATTTCTCCCGCCCTTGATGATGATGTCTTTGACGCGTCCGGTGACGAAGATTTCTCCATCGGCACGATACGCGCGGTCGCCGGAATTCACCCAGGGGAATTCTCCGTCGCTCGATTCCGGGCCAAGAGGCAGCAGCGCTTCAGTGGCTCGCGGGTTGCGGTAATAGCCGCTCGTTGCGGAAGGACCGCGGAACCATAGGAATCCTTCCGTGCGCTCGGGAACTTCCTTCCCGGCTTCATCGACGATACGCACTTCGTGGCCCGGTATCGCCATTCCCGAAGAGACGAAGGCAATCGCGGTGTCGTCCTCGGGTGGCGCAGGCTCGGCGCGTCCTTGCGAAGTGAACGTTGTGCGCGCCACGCGATCTACGAGGGCGCCGCGATGCAAGGGCGGCACAGTAACCGCCAGCGAAGCTTCCGCCAGTCCATAGACGGGAAGCTGCGCCGTTCTTCGAAAACCATATCTCTCAAACCGCGCCGCAAAGCGTTCCAACGTATCTGGATTCACCGGCTCTGCGCCGTTCAAGGCCGCGCGCCAGGAGCTCAAGTCGATGCCTTGTATGTCTTTGTCGGCGACCTTGCGTGCGCAAAGCTCATAGGCAAAGTTGGGAGCCGCTGCAACCGTTCCACGATATTTGTGAAAAGCGTGCAGCCAGCGTTCGGGCCGTGTCAGGAAAGCCAGCGGCGACATCACGATGACGTGGATTCCGAAATGCAGGATGGTAAGCCAAGCTCCGATCAACCCCATGTCGTGATAGAGAGGAAGCCAACTCACGACGATGTCTGAAGGAGTAAGTTGTACCGCTTCGCCAACGGCGCGCATATTCGCGAGCAGGTTTGCGTGCGTCAGCATCACGCCTTTGGGATCGCCGGTGGAACCAGACGTGTATTGCAGTAGCGCGAGGTCGCTGCCCTTTCGAACGCGGCTGCCCGTGACGTGGGGCGAAAGCGCGCCCGGCGCCAGAGGCGGAGCGTTGTCTGCCGCGGCGATGAGTTTTTCCGCGTCCACAACGCTTTCGAGCGACCGCACGCGCGGCCGGAGCAACTTGGCAATCGCTTCCGCGCGCCGGAACGTGAGCAAAAGACAGGCTTCCGCGTTGTTGAGAATCGCGGATTGCCGCGCCGCGTATTCTTCGATGCGGTCGGCGCGAAACGGAGGATAAATCGGCACTGGGACGGCGCCGGCGAGCAGGATCCCCGTATACGAAACGAAGAAGGCGCGCGAAGTCGGCAGCATCAACGCGACACGGCCGCCCGGAGGCACGCCGCGGCGCGCCAACTCCGCAGCGCAGCGCTGAGCCGCGGCATAGAGTTCTGCAAAGGTCAGCGTGAAAGTGCGCTCTCCCGTTTCGCCGTCTTCGGTTACAGTTAGGTGAATTTGATCGGCGTTGTGAACCGCGCGATAGCGCAGAACGTCGATCAGCGTCTCAGCGGAAAATATGCCCGCGTCCTGCGCTTCGCGATGCAGCTTCCGTGCCGTGACGGAAGCGCGTACGGCAGACTCGGGTTCCACTTCTTCCGCGTTTTCAGGCGCTTCCAGGATGGCCCGCGCTAAGTCCTCGGGCGTGTTTGCTTCGGAGGAGACACGGTCGGGCAGGCGCACACCAAAGGCCGTTTCCAGCCGTGCCAGTAATTCCACTCGCTCGAGGCTGCCCAGGCCGAGGTCGCGATCCAATTGCGAGGAAAGAGCCAGCATGGGCAGCGCGCCCTGACTGCCCAGTTCTTCGAGCAAGTCGCGAATGACCTCGAGAACGCGTTCACGCACGGTCGAGCGGTCGAGTTGGGTAACGGGAGTCGCCACAGGTTTGAGAATCCTACTCGCGCAACGGCGAGAGGCTAACACGCTGGGGAGTGGATTGCCATCCCCGGCGCCGGCTCATGCACTTTTCTTAGTACGTAACACAGGTGCTTCCATTCGTTCTCCTCGCGGTCGGCGCAAGCAATCTTTTCGCAGAGGCTCAGGCGCCTTTCTTGGCTGCCATCGGCAGCGAAAAACCGAGTGGGAGCAGCGCCGTGGAAAGATCCACTCCGGAAAGATCCGCCCCGGTCAAATCGGTCTCGCGCAAAATGGCTACGCCCATGTCCGCGCCGGTGAATCTTGCTCCGTGCACGCTGGCCGACCTCAAATTGACGTTGCGTAGACGGGCCCCCTGAAAATTCGTGTTCGAAAGGTCGCAGCGGAAAAATTCGACGCCGCTGGCTTCCGCCCCCGAGAGGTCCGCGCCTGCAAGCCCCGCCTCGGTCATGTCCGCATTCCGCAAATCGGCGCTTCGCAAAATGGCTCCGGTAAGGTCGGAGCAAGGGAGCTTCGCGGTGCGAAGGTCGGAGCCTTCGAGATTGGCGTTGCGCAAAACGGCGCCGGTGAAGTTGACGCCGCGAAGGTCGGCGTGAGAAAGATCGGCACCCGTCAGGTCCGCGCGCCCGCCGCCCTCTTTGCCGCGAAAAAACCGCTCGTGCGCTTCGAGAATGTCCGTCAGTTTTTTGCCATTGTGCTTGATGCTTTTTGGCTTTTTGAGTCCCATCGCTGGCACCACCAATGATTTGTCGCCCTAATTTTACCGGAAACGGGCGAGGGAAAGTAACCCGATCGATCATTAGAAGAAAGAGCGAGACTCAACATTCATGATTGGGCCTTGCAGGCCCGAGCGGACCATGCGGCGTGAAATTCGGGGAAAAGGCTCGTAAGATTCTAGTAGAGATGCTCGAATCACAACCAAGACGCGAAAGGCACAGGCGCGCGCTGCTCGCGGCTGTTGTTTCGCCACCGATGCTGGTTCTTACTGTCGTGCTGGCGGCTGTGCCGGTTTTCGGCCAGGGGCGTGAAGACGAGATTGTGGCGAATCTGGCCGGCGGACGAGTGATTGTCCATGTGGCGCGCGACACGATTATCTTTGCCGCCATCGACAAGCCGGTGGAGCAAAACTCCATTCCGCCGCGCGTGGTGGACCTGGATTCGTCCCATATTGGCGTACTGCTCGGAGCTTCGGAATGGCGCGTTCCTGCCGATCCCAAACCGATTCGGTTAGACCGCAGCTTTCAGCGCGTAGGGGCAAGGGATTCGCGCTACGAACAGGCGCCCGGGGAAGGCGATCCCGACCTTGAGGCTATTGGCGTTTCCTTCCTCGAGAGGCTTCGTCCGTTGGTAGGGCAGCTTCACCACAAGCTGGATTTCTCGCCCGGCGAGGCCTTATTTGAAGTAGTGGTCATCGGGTATGCCCCGAACGGCTACGGGCCGGAAGTCTGGGAGGTCGACTACCACATCGAACAAGAAGAAATTGCCTCGCGTGGGGAGGGGTATTGGCAGACGAAGGTGCTGCGTCCGCGTTTTACACAGCTTTACCCGCCCGAGAAACATGCACCGAAGACGCTGGTCGAGAGCCGTTACCCGGTGAATGCGAAAGGGCCGACGCTCCTCGAGCTGATCAAAGGAAATGACCCGCGCATTACGCCGCTCGGCGAGCATGAGCCTCGCTTTGAGAAGGTGCAGGAGAGCTTGCGCGCGGGGCAAGCGCAAAAAGCAGCCTCGGTTGATTCCGTGGATTTTATGCGAGCGGTTTTGCCGCTAATTGCAGACAATCAGCGGTTCATCCTGGGCACAATAGATGAGCGGGGCGGATTCAACTGGGTGATCCGGCCGAACGAGCCGGTCGAGAAAGCGGAAGAAGACAAGAACCGGCCGCCCGAGGCTCCGACGCTACGCAAGATTAAACCTTAATAGGGCGCGGAAAAGTCCAGTCATTCCAAGGAGCGGAGTGAAGCGTGAAGCGAACCGCGGCGGAGTGCACGCTCTTTCATCAAGGCAAAGAAGACCGGCACGAGAATGAGGACGTGAATTGTTGACGTGATCATACCTCCGACGATGGGAGTGGCGATGGGCTTCATGACGTCAGAGCCGATTCCCGTTTCCCAGAGGATGGGGATGAGGCTGGCGAGAACCGCGGTCACGGTCATAAGTTTCGGGCGTAAGCGCTGCACGGCGCCCTCAATCGTGGCGGCCTCAATGTCCTCGTGTTTCAGGGGAATAGGGGAAGCAAGCCGTTTATCGAGAGATTCGTGCAGGTAAACGACCATGACCACGCCTGTTTCCACTGCGATCCCAAACAGCGCAATATACCCCACCCAAACGGCCACGCTGAAGTTGTAGCCCAGCCACCACTGCAAAAGCAGCCCTCCGGTCATCGCATAAAACGTCGGGAAGATCAGGACGGCTGCCTCGGTCACGGAATGAAAGACCATATACAGGAGCACGAAGATCACGAAAAAGACCACGGGAAGAATGAGCTTCAATCTTTGTTTGGCACGAAGCTCAAACTCATATTCGCCGGACCACCTGTAGGTATAGCCCGGGGACAGCTTTAGTTTGTCATGCAGGAGGCGGTCGGCCTTCGCGACAAATCCGCCGTAATCCTTCGTCGCGAGGTCGAGGTAGACGTAGCCGGTGAGCAGGCCCTCCTCGTCGCGAATCATAGCTGGGCCACGGCTGAAATAGATTTTCGCCACTTCCGAGATGGGAACCTGCGCTCCCGTGGGCGTCGCAATTAAGACGCGCCGCAGTTGTTTGACATCGTCGCGAAAGTCCCGGCTATAACGGACGTTGATGGGATAACGCTGGCGCCCTTCGACATTCTCCGCGATATTCTGTCCGCCGATTCCAGAAGTAACGGCGCGCTGCACGTCGGCTACCGTGAGTCCATAACGCGCGGCTTCCGGGCGGTTCACTTCAATGTTTACGTAGAAGCCTTCGGCAACGCGCTCGGCAAAGATCGAACGGAGCTCAGGAATCCCGCCCAGGATCTGTTGCACCTGTGCTCCGGCTCTTTGAATACCTTCGACGTTGGGACCTTGGATTTTGAGTCCAACCGGGGTCTTGATGCCGGTCAACTCCATGTCCAACCTGTTTTGAACGGGCATTGTCCAGGTATTCGTCAAGCCCGGAAACTGAAGTTTCTCGTCCATCTCGCGAATCAACTTTTCGTAGGTCATGCCGGTACGCCACTGTTCGCGTAGCCTGAGCATGATTGTCGTGTCGTACATGTCGAGCGGAGCATTGTCCGTAGGACTATCAGACCGACCCACAGCCCCGAACACACTCTCGACTTCCGGGAAGGACTTGATAATGCGGTCTTGTTTCTGGAGCAAGGCAGACGCCTGGGTAATGGAGATGCCGGGGAGGGCGGTGGGCATGTAGAGCGAGGAACCCTCGTAGAGCGGGGGCATGAACTGGCTGCCGATTCGCCAAGCGAGTGGCGT
>Ga0187780_10002508_pt1 | contig 13801 bp, 11 predicted proteins | sample 1015_Q2_SP10_20__FD_132429 | JGI IMG/M metagenome (GOLD analysis project Ga0187780, IMG submission 132429) | Tropical peat soil microbial communities from peatlands in Department of Meta, Colombia - 1015_Q2_SP10_20_MG | ecosystem: Environmental > Terrestrial > Soil > Wetlands > Peat | place...
ACAACGCCGGCGACACCGATCCGACGATCATCAGCGCCCGGTTGTAATACAGGTTAGTGAGCCCGAGCCCCCCGTACTCCGGCGCGACCTTCATGCCGAACGCACCCACCGCGGCCAGGCCCTTCACGACCTCATCGGGAATGCGGGCATCACGCTCGATCAGCGCGCCGTCCACCGAGGCCTCGCAGAATCCCCGCAACCGGGCGCAGAACTCCTCGCCACGGCGGCTGGAGTCCTCACTGGGGCGCGGATGCGGATGGATCAGCTCCAGCTGGAAATCGCCCAGGAACAGCTGCCTGCCGAAGCTGGGCAGCTCCCACCCGGCCTCCCGGGCATCCTCCGCCACCTGGCGCGCCTCGCGCTCGCCGACCTGCCCGCCACGTCCTGCCTGCTGCGCACTCATCGCCCATCCCATTCATCAGGTGCTCACCTGACATACTGCCCAAAAATCTGCCGCCGATGACAGGACGCCGCCACCCGCAGCCATCACCGGCGCGACGCGCACCCACCCCCGCATCATGCCGGTGACCTTCGATCCCAGGTAACCCCAGGTCTGGATCGAGTCCAGCACCCGCAGCGGGCCGGCCACCCGCCGGACGTCATGTTCCCCCGAGGTCCGGGAACGACCGGGCCAGGATGTCGAGGAACCGCTGGGACCGGTCGCGCCGGGACTGCGAGGCGCGCCGGGGGTCGGCGGACAGGACCGCCTTGGCCGTGGCCTCGCGCACCAGGCGGATGACCTCCAGTTCGGCGACCAATGCGGGACGAACGCCCCTGGCCAGCTGCCTCCGCTGGCCAGCAGCCTGATGACATGGGGGAAGCAGAGGTCACAAGCGATGAACTAGGCCTGTTGCGGGGAGCGTTAGCGCCACGCTTACCGGCATAGGCTAGGCCACGGGCGTAGCGGCCGGGCCTTCACACGTCTGCCTCAGCCGGAACACCAGGGTCTGCCCGGGGCTCAGCTGCTGTACCTGTCCGCCGCAGCCAACGCGTACCGGCGGCAGGTCTCCCGCGCCGCCGTGCACGAGCACGGTGTGGCCGGTGACGGTCAAGGTGATCACATGGCCCCGGTAGAGAATGGGAAATTCCAGTACGCCGAGGCTCTGCGGCCAGAATGGGTTGAGCCAGAGCACGTCATCGCGTGTCTCCACGCCAACGAAACACCGCTGCAGCACGTCGATGGTCCCTGCCATCGCCGCGAGGTGGATGCCCTCCGCGGTCGTGCCCCCTTGTATGTCGGCCACGTCGGTGCGCAGCGCCTCGATGAACTGCTCAAGGGTACGTTCGCGATGCGCGCGGGCGAGCACCCAGGCGTGTACTAGCGTGCTGAGAGTGGAGCCGTCAGAGGTGCGAGCGAGGTAGTAGTCGATGGTGTCAGGGATCTGGCGCGGCGTCCAGTCGTAGCCGAGGCGGTGCAGCAGTGCCGTGATCTCGTCGGCGGACAGCAGGTAGAACAGCATCAGCACGTCGGCCTGCTTGGAGACCTTGTACCGGTTGGGGCTGTCTCCCTCGGCTTCGAGGATCCGGTCGAGCCGCCTGATGTTGCCGTATCGGGCGTGGTAGCCCTCCCAGTCGAGTTCTTTGAGGTTCTCATAGCCCTCGAACTGGCTGATGATCCCCTGGCCGTGGAAGGGGACATAGACGCGGCGGGAGATGTGTTCCCAGCGCTGCTGCTCGGTCGCCGTGATGCCGAGCCTGTCGGTGAGTTCCCGGCGTCGGCGGGCCGGAAGGACGTCGAGCACCTCGATGGCGTGCAGCAGGAGCCAGCTGGTCATCACGTTGGTGTAGGCGTTGTTGTCGATCCCGGCGTGCGGGGAATCTGGGTAGCTGGTGTGGAACTCGTCCGGGCCCACCACGCCGCGGATGACGTACCTGTCCAGCTCGCGATCGAAGGCGGCCATGCTGGCGAAGAACCTGGCGATCTCCAAGATGATCTCGGCGCCCTGGTCGGCAAGGAAAGACAGGTCGCCGGTGGCCTGGTAGTACTGCCAGACGTTGTAGGCAATCGCGATGCCGACGTGGCGCTGCAGGTAGGTGGTGTCAGGCAGCCAGCGGCCCGATTGCGGGTTGAGGTGCACCAGGGCACTTTGCTCGCTGCCATCACTGCCAGACTGCCACGGGAACATCGCGCCAGCGTGGCCGGCCCGGATCGCCGCCCGTCGTGCCGCGGGCAGCCGGTAGTAGCGATACGCCATCAGTGACCTGCTCAGCTGCGGCAGCCTAAGGTTGAGCACGGGGAACACGAACAGCTCGTCCCAGAACACGTGCCCGCGGTAGGCCTCACCGTGCAGCCCGCGCGCCGGGACGCCGACGTCAAGGTTCATGGTGTTCGGCCCCACTGTCTGCAGCAGGTGGAAGGCGTGCAGCCGCAAGACCGGCAGCACCAGGTCGTCCTCGCCGCCGTGAAGCCTGATCTGGAAGCGCTCCCACAGCTGCGCCCACGCCATCGTGTGCTGCGCCAGCAGGTCGTCGAATGAGCCAGCCATCTCCAGCCAGCCAGCCGCTGCGATGCCCGCGTCCGAGATGGCACGGTCACACGAGGTGGTGATCGCCACGGTCTTTTCAATGACGACCGTATCCCGCCGTGCCATCTCGATCTGGAACTGCTGGCCGATCCGCCCGGGCTGCCGGCTCACGGTCGCATCCGCGGACACCGGCACGCCGTTATGGAACACCCGCGTCCGGACCGCCTCGGCGATACGGATCTGCGACTGGCTCGTCTGCACCACCAGCAGCATGCCGTCCGGCGGCAGGGCGCACGCGCGGCCAGGGACCAGGTGCTGGCTGGCTAGCCCGCGATAGCGCGGCACCCCGCTGTTGGTCACGGTGCCGTCAATCTCAGACCGCACGCGCAGCCGGTCCGACCAGTTCTCCGGTACGATCGTCATCTCCAGCGCGCCAAGATGCGCCGCGCCCATATGCACAAACCGGCGCTGCGTGACCAGCGTCCGGTGGCCGAGGTCGTCACGAACCCGCAGCCGCCGGGTCAGCACCCCCCGCCGCAGATCCAGGTCCCGGCGATCCGATAGCACCTCGGTGTGCCCCAGGCCGAGCCACTCCCCGTCGCCGACGGCGAACGTCACTGGCAGCCAGTTAGGAGCATTCACCAGGCTCTCGTTCTCCACGGCGCGACCCGCGACCTCCGTCCGCAGCAGGTTGAAGCAACCGGCGATGTAGGTGGCCGGGTAGTGGGTGCTGTCAGCTCGCGATTCCGGCGCTGCGCCGCGGGTGGCAAAGTAGCCGTTGCCGAGAGTACAAAGCGCCTCGTGCAGGCCCTCCCGCTGTGGCGCCACATCCTTGTAGCGCAGCGTCCAGGCCGTGATAGGTACCGGTTTTCCATCTTGGCCGATCATGTCGTACCTGCATGTTGGGTATGAGGACCGCCCGGCGAGCACTCGTACACCGCGGCGCCTCGCCGGTTCCGCTGCTTTTACGCTCACACGCTGCAAGCCGAGCACGCAGCTGACCTCTGGCCCGACTCTCCAGGCTAAAGTCCCCGGACACTGTCGCCGGGCTGGAAGGCAACTGTCGCGCAAGCCCGCTTCGCGGCGGTCCGATCTCACCAGCCCGCGCGCCGATTTTCACTCGGCGGATCGACCCCCAGTCTGCGGGGCAGACGTGCTGGTATTAAGGGAGACAGTCGCCCCGCCAGACACGCTGATCGCACTTCACCACGTCTGCGATCAGATGGCACTGACACACCGATATAACCCGCTTCACCATGAATTACATGGTCATGAGCACTTCACCGCGCCGACAACGCGTGAGGGCACAGGTGATGTCATCCACAACAAGGATGCGTTACATCCCCCGCTACCCCTGCCATCGACAGCGAGGCTCAGCACAAAGCTCCTGCATAACGAGGTGACGCGGCGATCCTCCGTTGGACGCCGCTGAGTCAGCCAGGGGCCGACTACCGGGCGCGAAAATCGGCAGGGCAATTTAGCCAGGGTCACGAGGGGTCAATCACGGCTACTGCCGGTCTCCCAAGCCGGCTGCTCATCGGCTTGGTGGGCCGGGTCTGTCCGCCTGTCAGTCCCGGTAGACCTCTTCCATCAGCAGGACCGCCCCTTCTCCGTCACTGTTGCCCTTCAGCGGGGAGCAGGTAACGGTGCATGTGATCGCGCGGCCAATGCGGTTGATCGCGGCCACTTGGATGGGGCCTGTTCGTCGGCTGGATGCGAGGCATTCATTCACGATGCCGCGGACTGCCCCGGTCGGCAGCCCGAAGTCGAGCTGGAAGAAGGCCTGATTGCTCACCTCCTCGGCGCGCAGTCCCCAGAGCTCCTCTGCCCCCTTGTTCCAGCTTCTGACCCTCAGCTCTGCGTCGAGTACTACCACTCCCGCAGCTACGCTCGATAGCACTCCCTCAAGGTAGGTTCGCGCCTCGTCCAGTTCGGCGGTGCGAACCCGCATCTCCTCGTTCATCGTCTCGAGTTCTTCGTTGCCGGACTGGAGTTCTTCGTTGGTGGTCTCCAGCTCTTCGTTGGTGGACTGGAGTTCTTCGTTGGTGGTCTCCAGCTCCTCGATGCTGGACTGAAGTTCTTCGTTGGTGGTCTCGAGCTCTTCGTTGGTGGACTGGAGTTCCTCGTGAGCGGTGTCCAGTTCCTCTCGGTTGTGCTTGACTTCCTTTTGTAGCCGGGTGGTGACTGAGGTGTCGATGAATACCAAGGCCACCCCGGCGCTGATCCCGTCGCTGGCCCACAGCGGCTGGATGTGGATGTCCAGGTATTGTGTCTCGCCCGGGCTGATCAGACGTTCGACGGCATTGACGCGCACTACCCGGTGCTCCGCATAGGCACGCTCGATCAGTGATCGCAGTTCGACCGGCCGATAAGAGATCTCCAGGTCGTGGAACGGGCGGCCGATGTCGCGGGAGGTAATCCCGAACATGTTCCGCATCTGGGCGTTGACCAGCACCACGTTGCCGTCGGAGTCGATGCCGATGGCAGCGAACGGGGCCGCCTCGAGGGCGAGGTCCCGCAGCTGGCGTTTCCGGCCCGCTTCGCGCATCTCCGGGGTGCTGATGGTGTCGAGCCGTATCGGCAGCGACTGATACCGCGGAAGGGCCGGGCCAGGCCGGCGCCGGAAGATCCGCTGCCGCATGCTGACGACCTCAAACCGGTCACCGTCTGACAGGAGCATCTCGGCCTTGCCGAGGAAGAGGTAACCGCTCTCGCGGAGCGCGAAGTGGAACCGGTCGATGACGTGGTCCTGGGTCTCGACGTTGAAATACATCAGCGTGTTGCGGCAGACCAGTAGGTCAAGACGCGAGATAGGGGCGTCGCGGGTAATGTCATGACGGCCGAAGATCACCCGGCGGCGCAGGTCCGGGCGGAAGGCGGACTGGGTTCCGTTCTGCTCGAAGTACTTGTCTCTCAGCTCGGCGGGGAGCGCTTCGAGAGCCTTCGCAGAGTAAAGCCCGATCCTGGCGTCATGAAGGGCCTCGTCATCGACGTCTGTGCCATAGATCTTGACTCTTTTCGCGGATTCCTCGATCCCTAGCGCCTCGGAGAAGGCGATCGCCAGCGAGTACGCCTCCTCGCCACTAGCGCAGCCGGCGCTCCAGACCCGGATCTCGCGCGTTGGATCGATGCCCGCGAGCAGGTCAGGCATGACTTCACGCTGCAGGAAGGTCCATGCCTCAGCATCGCGGAAGAATCCGGTCACGTTGATCAGGATCGTGTTGAACAGGTGGCCGAATTCCTCCGTGTTGCTTTCCAGCTGGTCCCGGTAATCGACGTAGTCCGCTGCGCCGGCTTCGTGCATACGCTTGCGGATCCGCCGCGCCAGAGACGACCGCTTGTACCCGGTGAAATCGAAGCCACGGGCGTCACGAATGAAAGCCAGCAGATCCTCGAGGGTGCTGTCGGCGTCATCGGGGATACGCTGCTCAGTCATGACCGGTCAGCCTCGACGAGCCCGCGGATCACGGTGGCGATTTCATCAAGAGGCAGGATGAAGTCAACGGCACCGGCCGCTATCACCGCTTCCGGCATTCCCTTGAACTCGGCGAGGGCAGGGTCCTCCGCGATCACGGTACCTCCCCTGGACTTGACAGCGGACGCGCCCATCGCACCGTCACTACCCGTACCCGTGAGTACGCACGCGATGGCTCTCGGCCCGTAGGCTCCGGCGACCGACTCGAACAGTAGGTCGGCAGACGGGCGCAGGAAATGCACCAACTCGCTGCTGGACAACACCAGCACTCCCTTCGCCTCGACAAGGAGATGATGGTTAGGAGGGGCGACATATATCGTGCCCGCCTCGGCCCGGTCTCCTTCTCGCGCGAGCACCACCGGCAGCTTCGCCCGGCGCCCTAGCACCTCGGCGATGATGGTCTTATGGCGCGGGTCAAGGTGCTGGACGACTACCACCGGAACCGGGAATCCGGCCGGCAGGCCGCCAAGCACGCGCCCGAGAGCGGTGATGCCGCCTGCTGATGCGGCGATAGCCACGATGCCATACGGCTCGTTGGGCTCAGCCCTGGATGATTCCGGATCGCTCGTCACGGCGCAGCCTTAGTCGACGTGCATATACACGGCAAGCGTAGCGGTCCGGCCAACGTCACTGCAGCCAAGCGGCCTGGGAGCTTCGATGACGGCACCGATATGTCCTGGCAGGGGCCTTGACCGGGCGGAACAGCTGTCCCCCCGCGCCTGAACCTGGCGTCCGTGCCATGAATGCGAGGCCGCAGCGTCATAGCGGCTTTTCGGGCGCTGCGCGCACGCCGCACGGAGTCGGGGATCGGGCTGCGGTGAAGGACTGGAGGCATTGCCAGATACCCGACCTGCGGCGTCTGGGGCAGGGTGCCTGCTGTCCGCGGCGCTGACTATGCGTCCAGTAGGCCGACGTATGCTGTGAGGTGTGCCAGGGGCTGATGACATCGTGGCGCAGATCGCCAGGCTCCGGCGGCGGTCGGCCCAAGCCCGGCGGCGCGCGGCCAGCGCAGAAGCCTCAGCGGCCCGCTTTGAGGAACAGGCGGCGCTGCCGCCCGTGTCAGCGTCCCTAAGCCAGGCCTGCATGCGGGCGGCTGCCTTGCAGCGACGAGTCCAGGGGCGTCACCTTGCTTCGGCCAGGTTGCAGGATCAGTACGCCGACCGGCTGCGTGCCTGGCTGGGACGAGCTAACGAGCCGGAGCGGCGGCCGGTGTTCATCGAGGCCGTGGCGGCGGCGATGGGCATGGACAGTGCCACGGTCGTCCTACTCGGCACGCAGCGGGGCGAAGGGGTGACAGCCGCCTCGGATGCGACGGCGCGGACCGCGTACGACCTTGAGTTCGTCCTGGGTGAGGGACCGGCGCACTTCGCTGTCGCCCACGGCCAGACCGTCCAGATGGCGGGCACGGCTTTGTGCGACCGCTGGCCGCAGTACGGCCCGGCGGTCGCCAGGCTCGGTGTGCAGGCTGTGATCGCGGTACCGCTGCAGCCTCCCGCTCGCCTGGGCGCGTTGTGCGCCTACAGCGGCCAGCCAGCCATCAGCGACGAGGCTGCGATGGCCGTCGGCGTGATCGCTGACGCGCTGCCACTGACATTGTCGCAGGCCGTGGACGACTCCCAGCCCGGCGATGGGGTTCCCGCGCTGCCGTTGTTCCGCGAGGCCGATGTCCCGGCTGCAGTCCATCAGGCGGCCGGCATGATATCGCAGCAATGCGGTTGCAGTATCACTGACGCCCTCGTGCTGCTCCGAGCGAGGGCGTTTTCCACTGGCCGCCCGGCTGAGGAGATCGCAGCCGACGTGCTGCGACGGGAACTGCAACTGTGCTGACCCAGACCACGCCGCCCCAGTTCGGCCACACGCCCGGTGGCATACGGGCGTCTATAGCCAGGCGAAACCGCCTGGTGCGCGCAGCCGGAGGCGTACGCCAACGTCCTGCCTTACGCCGCCCGTCGGCGGCCACCGGCCGACCGTCACGGCAATCCGGGTCAGGGCCAGCGGCGGTGCTGGGCTGACGTTGGGCCCAGTGCCTGGTGGCATTGGTCCCTGCCGGAGGGGACGGCCAACGTGGAAGGGTGGTCGGCAGAATCCGGTAGCGAAGAGGCGTCCACGATGGCTGGCCAGGAATTGCTTACCCATGCCGTGTCAGAGTTCGCGCGGACGCTGGCCCGGGGCTCCTCGATCAGCGAGGTGCTGAACGACCTTGCTGAGCGGATCACGGCGGTAGTTGGCCTCGCAGGGGCGGGGGTGTCGGTAGCGGAGTCCGGGCAGTTCCGGTTCGTCACCGCGAGCGATGAGCGTTCCGCCGGCCTGGAGCGGGTGCAGGAGGCGGAGCAGGCTGGGCCAGGCGTGGACGCGTGGCTGACCACGAAGATCGTCACGGTCGCCAGCCTGCCCGAGACCTCAGGCCAATGGGGCGCGTATCAGCAGGCCGCCCGGGCCGCGAGCATCGTCGCAGTTGCCTCGGTTCCGATGCGCCGTGACGGCGAGAGCATCGGCACCGTGGACCTCTACAGCGCCTCACGGCGGGACTGGTCCACCGGTGACCTGCGCTCGGCCGGGATCCTGGCCGACATGGCCACCGGCTACCTGGTGCAGGCATGGGAGCTGGACCGGCAGTGCCGGGTCAACGAGCAGCTGCGTGAGGCGCTGGACAGCCGGATCGTGATCGAGCAGGCCAAGGGCGTCCTGGCCGCCGAGCGGCACATCTCGGTGGACGAGGCGTTCGAGGTGCTGCGCCGGCATGCCCGCAACCACGCCGTCAGCCTGCGCTCGGTAGCCCAGGCTGTGGTCAGTCTCGGGCTGCGGCCCTGACCGGTCCGCATCACCACACGGCTCAACCCCGCAGATGTCTGGGGTAATGGAGCTTGACTGCTGCCGTGCGCACGTCGCAGATGATGGCATCCAGCTCGTCCACTGCCCGCCAGAGCTGGCGTGCCACTGCCCGCCCGAGCTGGGATGCGACTAGGCCGTCGGCCAGGCCAGCCGCGGTCTGCAAGGTCAGGCCGACGCCGAACAGCCGGTGCACCACCATTCCGGCAAGATCCGTCTCAGCATCCGTGCCCGCGGCCGGACCGGAAGGAAGGAACGCTGGCGTCTGGCCGCTACTGTCCTGGCCATCCGCCGGTGCGACTGCCCCGGGCGACACCGCCTGGACCGGTGCCAGAGGCCTAGCCGACTGATCCAGCCTTGCGGAGCGCACTATCAGGCACGCGCGTGCGATCAGTGCCTCGGCGGTCTCGCTGGGTGACGATGCCAGGGCAAATCCTGTGAGCGCGGCGAGGGAGAGGCGTACTCCCTCGAGCTCTAGCGGCTGGACTACAGCCTCGTGGACCCGGCTGGCGGCGATCCCGGCGTCGTCGGGACTCCGCACGTCGCCGCAGAGGATCGCGAACTCGCAGCGACCGACCTGGGCCGCTACACCCGCCGGGCCGACCGCACCGAGGATACGCTCGGCCACGGCCCGAGTCACCGCATCATCGTGAGGCTGCCCAACGCCGTTGGGCGCCGTGGCTGTGCCATCGAAGCTGACGGCCACGACCGCCACGTGATAGCCATCGCAGCAGCCGCGGCGCAGCGCCCGCCCGGCCAGGGTCACGAACTCGCTGCGCCGCACCAGCCGAGCCAGCGGGCCGTGCTGCTGGCGCCGCGGGTCATCATGGCGCTGCTGGGGCTCATCGAGGTCAGCCACGCACACCAGCAACCGCCCGGCCGGGCCCGGCCGCCACCACCAGCGGCTCCACCGTCCCGGCGCCAGGCCCGCAAGCCGGAAGTCGGCGCCACCGGCTTGGCCGGCCGCCGCCGCCTCGCACAGCCGCGCCCGCAACGGCCCGCGATCCAGCGTGTCGACAACGCCCAGCCATCCTTCGCCGCGCGCGGCCTCCGCCGGTGCTCCGGACAACACCGCCCACGCTTCGTTCGCTCCCAGCGCCGTGCCGTCAGAAGCCAGCACCAGCGATGGCAGCGGCAGCAAGTCCAGTGTGGCCGTCACCTCCAGCCATGCCGCGCACTCCTGGAGGCGGCTGCCTTCCGTCCCGCTGTGACGGTGCTGCGCGCGGTCCATCACTGCCTCACCGGACCACTGCGGACAGGTGCCTGGTAAGGATGCTCCCCCTGCCAGGGCCTGGCTGCCCGGCTGCCTGACCTAGCCTGTCCCGCCACTTGGCAGCCCTCGGCACGGCTTGCCCTGACGGCATAGTGAGGGGCCGATAGGCGTGCTCGTGCCATTCATCCGTAGACGGCGCGGGCACTGGCCCGCGCACAGGGGCCAGGCGGGGAAGGCGGACAGCGGCCCGCCGAACCTGTACGGTCAGCAGCCTGCCCAGCGCCCCCGCAGCCGACGGCGCCGATTGCGCTATAGCAGATTCGCCCATACCTGGCTCCTGGTGCGGGACAAAGCCTCACCGGAGTCCAGGACGAGGAAAAAGCCGCCAGGGGCCAGGACGGCGAGTCCCCCATCCTACGCTTGCTCTTGGCGGTCCTGCCAGTCGGGCCTGTGGTCACTCGGCCGCTCTGACAGGGACTTGTGGCCCTGGCGCGGTCATCGTAAGGCGGACAGGCTTCGGGCACTGTCGAACAGGGAAGGACTGCCATGGCGGCTTCTCAGGCTGTCAGAAGCGCAGGTCCCCGGCCGTGTGCGGCAATCGCTCCAGATGCCAGGTCGCGCGTGAGCTGTGGCGGAGGTCTCGCGGCTGTCACCTTGTTCTGCCCAGGAGGGAAGCAGTGCGCGGATGCGGAACCGAACATGGCCTGTCTGGTTGGGAATCTGTGCAATTCGGGCTTCCATGTCGGGCCTAACCGTGCAGGCCGTAGGCTGCCTCGGGCCCCTCGATAGGGTCCCGTCATGAACACCTCCGGGGCTGATCGGTGGTACGGGGATTTCGCATGGCGTGATGCGCCGGGCATAGACCGGAGAGTCCAGATAGTGCTGGAAAATACCGAGGCCGCGCTCCGCACGTCCGCTGTTCGGCTGCGCGCGTGCGGCCAGGAGCACCGTGCGCGTCGAGTCGAGCGGTTCGCCGCGTGGGCCCGCTTCGATCTAGACGAGCCGCTGGCGGCCCAGCAACTGTACGTGGCGGCGGCAAGACTACGGTATGTCCGGCATCTTGAGCCGCTGGCCCACCAGGCGCTAGATAGGGTGCTGTCGCTCGCTCGAGCCGACCGCGGCAACGTGCAGTTGGCGGACCCGGCGTCTGGCGCCCTGAGGATCATCGCCCAGCATGGGTTCGACGCGGAGTTCCTTGACCACTTCTCGGTAGTTGACGATGACCGGTCGGCGTGCGGGCGGGCGGCCAGGTGCGGTACGCAGCTGGTCATTACCGATGTGATCACCGACCCCGGTTTCGAGCCGCACCGGCAGATCGCCGCTGCGTCAGGTTTCCGCGCAGTGCAGTCGACGCCCCTAGTCGATGAGGCGGGCCACCTAGTCGGCGTGATCTCAACTCACTACCCGCGTCCCTACGCTCCGCCGACTCGTGACCTGCGCATCATCAAGCGCTATGCTGACCTGCTCGCTCACGCCCTAGCTTCCCGGCTCAGCGCGGTACCGTCGGCGGGATCCGGTACAGCCGAATCTGGGGGTGCAGCACCCCGCGCGCGACTGTCCTGGGAGCACAGATCGTTGGGGACGTAGGTCCTCTGTTCGGGGACCGCCGAAGCGCGTTTACTGATGAAGTGTTCGTCGGTCACCAGGTACTTGTGAATGTCGGGTTCGGCGTCGCCCGGGCCCGGCTGGCGAACCAGGTCCACGACGGTCTGCTGATCATCGCATCGCACGACGCCTATGGTGAGGCGGTCACTGGCCTTAGCCGGGTCGGCCCGCTTGGGTCGGTGCCTGGGCTATCCAAGCTGGTCCAGGTCCAGGCCCGGGACCTGGTAATCGGTGAGGGATCGGCGCTACTGACGCTGCGGTGGCAGGCCACCGGCCCGGGTGGCGCCCTGTTCCCAGTGCTGGACGCCGATATCAGGCTCGCCCCCGCGGGGGATCGGGCGGTGATGCTAAGACTGGACGGTGCCTACCGGCCGCCGCTGAGCATCGCGGGCGCCGAGCTGGACCGAGCGGTCTTGCGCCGGGTGGCGGCGGCAACGGTCCAGCACTTCCTCAGCCGGATCGCTGAGGCCATCGCCGATCCGGCTCCTGCCGCGCCGGGTAAGGGAGCCGCGGGTGCAGAACCGGAGCTGCCCCGACCGCCTGCTACCGATGCGTCCTAGGCCGGTGCGTGCAGGCCGCCACGGCGCGTTGTCAATCACCGGCTGGTGAGGTTGCGTCCTCTGGGCCGCTGCCTGGCTCGTGGCTTGGCGACCGATCCGCAGGGCTGAAGAGCGTGCCCCTGATGACTCGGATCAGCTCATCCAGGTAGTCTGCGGCTGCCTCGATTCGCCAGCGTACTTCGGGTTCCGTCGTCAGGCCAGCGGCGTCTTGCAGCGTCAGCCCGGCCGTGAATACCCCCCGCACGACTGTGTCCTGAAACTCGCCGGTGTCTCGGTCCCCATCGTGGATGATGGCCATGTCACGCAGATGGCCCTCCACTTCCGTGATGGCAGCAGCCTCGGGCGCTTTCCGCGCCCAGGGGAGCAGTTGGCCGCCAGGGCGGCCTGCAGCACAACTGCGCTTTCGTTCGGCGATAGCCGCCCGCTGGTCCGCTGCGGTGACGATGATAGCCCGCATCTGCTCTGCGCACTCCGGGTTGCGTTCTGCTACGCGCTCGATCATACGGTCGACCAGTTCACCGATCGCGGTCGCCGACTCTGCGGCCCTGACAGCCTGTGCCGCGTAAGCTGCAGACCGAACGCGGGCATCTTGTGCCCAACCCATCAGCCCGGTCTGGCTGTCGCGCTTCTCGTCGCCCACCATGGGTCCTCCAGTGCCAGCTGGCAGCTACCGCCTCACTGAGGCTGGTGCCGGTCGATGGCCGTTGCCCACAACTTCAGGGGCATGTCATACAACGGTGGAGACTTCCCGCCATTCGCCCCACTGCTCACCCTTCCTCATGTAAACGCGTCGACCCACGTGCTGTCCAGGTGCAGCCGTCCTGGGGTGACCGCGCACGGTTATCAACCAGAGGCCGATGTCCAAGACGACGGGTGGCTGCTCCGCTGGTGCCACGGCAGCACAACGCCGTCATCATGATCATCCTGTGCCTTGGTCATCGCAGCCAAGCTCATCGGCGACGCCTGCCCGGCCGGCGGGTAGAACTCGGGCAATGGCAGCACCGCAAGCCGACCGTCGCGGACTGCCCCGGCGGCGTCGATGCCGCGGGTTTCCAGCGTCGCGGCCAGCGTCCGCTCCGGCGCCAGGCCGACCGCGGTACAGATCACCTTCTCGCCGTGCTCCAGGCCCGGCACCCCCACGCCGCCAGCCCCGCAGCCGTTCCTCTCCGCGTGGGACTTGATGATCGGCTCTAGGTCGATGGCGTCGATGATGGCGCGGATGTCCAGCGGGCTGTCCCATCGCAGTCCTGCTCGTCGTCGGCACCGGGCTTTGGAAGCGCGGCGAGTGGGACCTGGTAAAGACTAATCGTGTGCTGGCGACGGTGATGTTCACTGATATTGTCGATTCCACCGCAAAGCTTGCCGAGGTTGGTGATGCGACGTGGCGCGAACTTGTCAAAGCCCATCACGCTCTCATTCGCCGGCAGCTCCTCCGGTACTCAGGACGCGAGATCGACAGCGCCGGGGACCCGCCGCGCAAGTCACCCTGCCCTGGCCGCACCTCAGTGAGCATCCGCAGACGATGGAGTTGCTCATCGGCGCCGGCTGGCTCCGTCAGGAGACCGGTCAGCTTCGAAGAGGTTCAGCAGAAGACCCAGCCGCCGCTGAAGGCGGCCTCTGACCGGCGTCACAGGCCGAGCGAGTGTGCCGTTTG
>Ga0187780_10002509_pt1 | contig 13801 bp, 14 predicted proteins | sample 1015_Q2_SP10_20__FD_132429 | JGI IMG/M metagenome (GOLD analysis project Ga0187780, IMG submission 132429) | Tropical peat soil microbial communities from peatlands in Department of Meta, Colombia - 1015_Q2_SP10_20_MG | ecosystem: Environmental > Terrestrial > Soil > Wetlands > Peat | place...
ACTTCGGACCGCATCGTCATGCGTGTGGACGCGCCTCGCGGCGCAGCGCCCCAGCGCCTGCGTGCTGCGACCTACACGGTGTACGGTGCGGCGATCTGGGCCGCACCGACGCAGCTTTTCACGCCGATCGCGCCCCTCAACCAGAGCTGGCCCCTGGCGCCGGGTGGCACGGGACAAAGCGTGCGCCTTTCCACCTGGTTCGACCACGAGCACGCTTTGCTGGCGCTGCCGCTCGGAACCTTCCGGCTCGATTCACTCAACGCCTCCGGCGTGCAGCGCAACGGGCTCGGTGCGGTACGCGTCGACGACGGGCCGGACCTGCTCCGCTTCCAGGCCCGCTTCGACCCGGGGCTCAACCTCGACGCCGCGCCCGACCCCACCGATCTTAGCTTGCCGTCCACCCTGCGCCCGGCGCTGCAGAAAGTGGCGCGCGAGATCGGCTTGCCGCACCAGGAGCCGCGCGCTGTGGCGCAGGCTCTCGCCCGGTTTTTCGAGGAACGCTTCGCCTACTCGCTGGCGCTCTCGCAGCCAAATGGCGCCTCCCGCAGCCTCAACCAGTTCCTTCTCGAAGACCGACGCGGCCACTGTGAATACTTCGCGAGCGCCACCGTGCTGCTGCTGCGCTATGCGGGCATTCCGGCGCGGTATGCGACCGGGTACGCAGTGCAGGAGTGGAGTCCGCTCGAGCGCCAATACGTGGTGCGCAGGCGGCACGCTCATGCATGGGCGTTGGTTTGGCTCGATGGCCGCTGGCAGGAGCTGGACACCACACCGCCGGTGTGGGTGGTAGAGGAACAAAACTCGGCCGCGGCGCTGCAACCGGTCTATGACTTGATCTCGCTGCTCAACTACCGCCTTGCGCTGTGGCAGCGTGTGGGCAGCGATGGCTCAAGCCGCCTTGTGCTCATGCTTTGCATTGCCGCGGCGCTGGGGTTGTATCTCACCTGGCGCATCTGGCGGCGCCGCCGTGTGCGTGTGTCCACCCGCATGCGGGCTGCCGCTGGCGAAGCGCAGAGGCGCCTCGACCCGCATCTGAGCGCCCTGTTGCAAAGGCTCGCCCGACTGGGCTACCCGCTCCCACCGGGCGCACCCCTGCTGCGCTGGTCGCGCGAGCTGCCCTTGCCAGACGCAGAAACGCGCCTGCTGCTGGAGGATACGGTGCGAAGCTATTATCGGACGCGGTTCGATCCGCTCGGGTCGACGCGCGAGCTGGAGGAATTGTTCAGGCGGCGCGTTGAGATCCTGCTGCGGCGCCTCGCCGCCTTGGGGCCGCGCGAGAGCGGGCTGCGAATCTGAGCTGCCCCTCGCGCTGGCTGCGCTGGGTCGGCGGGGCGCGCGCCGTGCCGGTCAGCCTATGCCGGGATCAGCTGTTTCCACTGCTCAGCCCAAAACTCCATTGGGTCGCGTTTGAAGCCGCTTTTGGCGTATTGGTGCCAGCGCCCCACGGCGTAGGACAGCAGAAGATTCGCGTGCGCCGCGGCATCGACGTCTTCGGGGATCTCTTTCTGCATCACCGCGAAGCGCAGCGACTGCTTGAGCGTGGCTTCCAGCCGATCGTGCAGTTGGTTAATGCGCAGCTGCAGTCGCTCGTTTTCATTGACCAGCGCATCGCCGATCAGCACGCGCGTCATGCCCTGATTTTTCTTGGCGAACCCCAACAGCATGGAAACAATCGCCTCCGTCTGGGCTAGGCCGCTTGCGTGCTCACCGCTGATCTTGGTAACCAGCCCAAAGATGGTTTCCTCGATGAAGGCGATCAGGCCCTCGAACATCTGCGCCTTGCTCGCGAAGTGGCGATACAGCGCGGCTTCGGAGACATCGAGCTTGGCGGCGAGAGCGGCAGTGGTGATCTTTTCTGCCGAGGGCTTCTCCAGCATCTGGGCCAGGGTCTGCAGGATCTGGAGCTTGCGCTCCCCGGTTTTCGTGGCCATCGACAGGGATCTGTCAGCTCACATGCAAACTGCCTAGTCTGCGGGGCAGTTCCGCAACATGCCGTATAGATACATCGACATGGGCGGGCGCCTTGGCGGTGCCACCGACCCAGACCGTCCGCATGCCCAGCCGTTTGGCGGTCTTGAGGTTCGCCAAGCTGTCTTCGACCATCACGCAGCGACGCGGATGCAGCCGATGTTTGCGCAGAAGCCGCAAAAACCCGCGCCGGTCCGGTTTGGGCTGGAAGCCCGTATGCTCGATGGAGAACACGTCGTCGAACAGATCCGCTACGCGCAGTAAACCGAGCACAGCAAGGGAATAATGCACCGGAGAGTTGGAAAACACCAGCTTGCGCCCAGGAAGTCGCATCAAAACCGAGCGCAGCAGCGGGTGGCGTAGCACCATGCGCTGCAGGTTCTCGAAGCGGTGCGTCTCTCGCAGAAAATGGCCCGGTTCGACATCATGGTGCCGGATGAGCCCCAGCAGCGTTGCTCCGTAGCGCCGCCAGTAGCGCATGCGCACCGAATTGGCGTCCTCGCTCGCGAGGCCGAGGTGGGTCTCCAAATAGGCGGTCATGGAGCGATTCAAATGTGGAAAGATGTGCGGATCGGCGTCATGCAAAGTGTTGTCCAGATCGAATATCCACGTGAAACCGGCCGCCGCGCGCACTGAGCGCGACCCCCCATCACTTGCTGCGGATGAGGGTGCCAACGCCCTCGTCCGTCAGCACCTCGAGCAGCAGTGCATGCTCGACGCGTCCGTCGATGATGTGAACGCTCTTGACCCCGCTTTTCGCCGCATCGAGCGCCGAGGAGATCTTGGGCAGCATGCCGCCGGAGATGCTGCCCTCGGCAAACAGCGCATCGACGAGCTTAGGCGTGAGGCCGGTGAGCAGCTTGCCGTGTTTGTCGAGCACGCCCGGGGTGTTGGTGAGCAAGATCAGCTTCTCCGCTCGCAGCACCTCTGCGAGCTTACCGGCCACTAAGTCGGCGTTGATGTTGTAGCTCTTGCCGTCGGCACCTACGCCGATGGGCGCCACCACAGGAATGAATTCGCGCGTCTCGAGCAAGGTGACGATTTCTGGATCGATGCTCGCTACCTCGCCCACTTGCCCGATGTCGAGCTTCTCTGCGTCCTCGCCCTGGCCCTGCAGCAGCAGCTTCCTCGCGCGGATGAACGCCCCATCCTTACCAGTCAGGCCGATCGCGCGGCCCCCATGCTGGTTGAGCAAGTTGACGATGTCCTTGTTCACGAGGCCGCCCAGCACCATCTCGACCACATCCATGGTCTCGTCGTCGGTCACGCGCATCCCCTGAACGAACTCGCCTCGTTTCCCGAGGCGTTTGAGCAACTCGTCGATTTGTGGCCCTCCCCCGTGCACCACGACCGGATTCATGCCGACCAGCTTGAGCAACACCACGTCGCGGGCGAATGAGTGCTTCAGCCGCTCGTCGGTCATGGCATTACCGCCGTATTTGACGACGATGGTCTTGCCGTAGAAGCGGCGGATGTAGGGAAGGGCCTCGGCCAGGATCTTTGCGCGCTGGCCGGCGGTGGATTCGGTCAAGGCCACGGGGGAACGGGGTGTGCCGTGGAAAGCCTCGATTCTACCGGCGCGCCCCTAAACAGGTACAGGCCGCACGAAGCTGACCTGCCGGGCGTGGCGTCCAGTAAAGACGTCGCGCCGAACGGAAAGGGCGGCGTGAGGGCCGCCCGATCCAAACGGTATAGATGCTTACTTACTGAACAGTCAGCGTACGGGTGGACGCGGCTGCTTTCTTAGGTAGCTTCAGCTCCAGCACACCGTTTTCGTACTTGGCCTGGGCCTGCTCCTGGTCCACGTCTTGGGCAAGCGCGAAGGAGCGATAGACTTTGCCGTAATAGCGCTCGCTGCGCACGGTCTTCTCGCCTTGCTTCTCTTCCTTCTGGCGCTTGATCTCGGCGCTGATCGCCACCTGGTTGCCGTCCACGGAAACCTGAATGTCTTCCTTCTTGGCGCCGGGGATTTCGGCCAACACGATGTAGCTGTTGGTGTCCTCCTTCACGTCGACCTTGGCGCGCACCGGATCCTGCCGCTCAAAGCGCATGGGGCGCAGGAAAAAACCTCTCACCAGATCATCAAACGAATCCTCGAAAGGATCCCAACGGGTCACATTTGCCATGATCATCTCCTAATTAGTTCCTGGATTCTGCTGCGGGCTGTCGCCCGACAGCACATAGATAGGAACCGACGGGCCGATTTCAAGGGTGAGCGCCGCAGCGCGGAATGCTCCTTCCCGGGTGCCTGTCGCTTGAAGGCCGCGCCTAGCCTACCGGCTCCGGGGCCACAGTCGTTCAGGCGCGAGTGCTGGCAGCCGCCAATGGCCGGGGTCAGGCCCGAGCCCGCCGCGCCGGCACCCTGAATTCAAAGAACACCTCATAGAGATCCTCTTGCTGCAGAAGGCGATCGAAGTCGCGGGCGAAGTCGCTGCCGCCGAGATCCACTGACTCATCCGGCTCGGGCTTGGCCTTGCGAGTAAATTGACGGACTAAATCGAGATCTTGCGGTTTGTGCGCCTCGACCGGCCGCTTCCGATACGACCTAGATTGAATTTCTCGCCCGACAACACGCATGCGGTCTCCTCGCTCAAGTCCCGAGCCCGGCGACAACGGTTGACAGTGCACCAAGGTCGCTGAGTCTTATGTTTGCGATCGCCAACGCACCTCATCAGCGCGGGCACCAAGCGACGCTTGCGCGGAACTTGTTCGCTCAGCGTCGGTCCACTGCAATGTACATTTGTGCAAATGTAACTCTAGCCGGGCACATCCTGCAAGGCGTTTAATCGTCAATCGGATCGAAGGAGATATGTCATGAAGCTTACGAACAAGCTGTCCCTCGCTGTACTGTTGGCCGCCTTGGGCTCAGGGGCTGCCCTCGCGGCTCACGACTACTCGTTGGAGCGAGCGAACAAAGTGCTAGATAGTGCCAAGACGACGTTGTCTCAAGCGATTTCTACGGCCGAAAGCAACGTCGGGGGAAAGGCGCTGAGCGCCCGCCTGGCACGGCGGCACAATGAAGACTTCTATGATGTGCGTGTCCTCAGGGGAAACGAACTCACTGACGTCCATGTCGGCATCGACGATGGCAAAATTCTCAGCTCCCGCCCCGTGGAACACGGCCACATGACCAAGCGCGCTGCACCAGAGAAGGCGGAGCCCGCTGGTAGGAGCTAGTTGCTTCTGCGCTCAAGGGGGCGGACAGCGCGCGAGGTTGGCACGCTGGTGAGCGCAGAACACGGCGTCGGCGCAAAATGTGGCCGCGCGCTACCCAGCGTGCGCCTGAGCGAGTGAGTGTCAAGATCGCAGCGTTTCGATGAATCTGGAAGCAAACCTCACTGCTGTCTGCCCGCCGTGACGGTAACTTCCACGCGTCGATCTGGCTGTAGGCACTCGATCAGGTTCTGCCTACCGTGTCCGTCGCAGGCGCGGTAAGCCGCGAAGTCTTCGGTTTGGCCGCGCGCTTCGATTCTGACCCTATCGGCCGGTATACCGCTGTTGACGAGGTACTGCTCGACCGATTCCGCACGGCGCTGCGATAGGCTCTGGTTGTAGAGCTTGGTGCCGATCGGGTCTGCGAATCCCACCGCGATCACCTCACCGTAAGAGACGCCTTTGAGCTGTTGAACCAAGGCGTCAAGCTTTTCGCGCGCTTCGGGCCTGATGGCATAGCGGTCGAAGTCGAACAGCGGATCTGCCTCGACGGTAATGGTCATAGGAAGGACCGTGGCAGGCGCGGGCTTGCTGTCTTCGGTCTGCGCAAGCTTCTCCTCGTCGGCAAAGTTCTCGGGCGGGCGTACGAGCTGCTCTGAAGCCGTGTCGGACTCCTCGTCATTGAACAGTTCGGGTGTGCTGAGTTCCTGCTTCGCCTGTCCTGCCACTTCGTCCACGAACTGTCCCGATGTGCCGGTTTCTTCGTTCGCCCCCGCCGCTTCGTCCACGAACCGCTCCGGTGTGGCCGCCTCTTCCTTCACTGCTCCCGCTGCTTCGTCGGCGAACCGCTCCGGTGCGACCGCTTCTTCCTTCATCGCTCCCGCTCCTTCGCCCGAAAACCGCTCCGGCGTGGCTGCTTCTTCCTTCGCCGCTCCCGGCCCTTCATCCGCGAATTGCTGCGACCCGCCGACCTGTTCTTCGCGGATCGCGTCTGCGTCGGTAGACTTTTGCCGAGCAAAGGCATCGTCCTTCGCAGGCGTAGTCTCATCGCTAAAGCGCGGGTTGGCGACTGCCACATCGTCCTCGGTGGAGGCCGGCATATCCGCAAAGGGCTTAGCCATTAACTTCTCCTCGCTCTCCTCGGCCATCACTGACGCGTCGTCCCTGAATTTCTCAGCGCCTGCCGTTTGATCGTTCTGCGTGCTGCCAGCCGATTCGTTCTCAAATCGCTCCTGATTGCCGGCCCGCCCCTCTTTTGCCTCGCGCGAATCCTCATCTTTGAACGCTGTCGAAGCGACCGCGGATTGCTCGTTCCCCCCAAGGCTGGCGGAACTCCTGTAGGGCATGGCTTGGTCAGTTGCGCGCGCGGCGATAACGGAAGAAGTTGACTTCAATGTCTGTCCTTCCGAGCCTGCGGCCCCGGCTCGATGCTGCGCGCTCGAGGCACAACCAACCAGCGAGGCGGTCAACAGCAGCGGTGTCACCCTGACACCTGCGCGCAGTGCCGCACCTGATAGGCGCGCCAAAGGCCGCCCCAGAACTGAAACAATGAGGTGTGTCATAAGAATGGCGCTCCTTGCGCTTTCTCCGCGACTAAATACCCAGGGCGGGCGATAGAGCCTCACCCCATCGATGAGAGACAGACCAGCCCGCGACGAGTGCGCGGTTGCAATTTAATTGCGCAGTGATCAAGGCGAACGACACCAGTGCTTGGGCATGAGGCGAAAATGCACTCCCTTGACGGATTACGTCACCTAGCTGCCGCTCCTTGCCTTGAGCCGACATCCACGAGCCCACCGGGTCAACAATGACCAATATGCTGCGCATCGGCCGCATTTCAAACTTTGCCTTCCGCTAATCAAAGGCTTACTCAACATTCATTTGTCCAAATCATATTCCAGACAATACATTTGTCAAGTTCAATTGAGTAACGCGTGGCCACGCAGGCTAAGCGTGCAAGCAGCGCACCAGCGGAAGCTGACTGCCTAACAGCGAAACGTTATTTGGTTAGGACGGGCTTCCGAAGGCACCACGGATCGTAGTCGAGTTCAAACTCAAAGCCAGCAGAAGAGCCGATATGACCCACGGAGCAGGTTGCTGCGTGGCCAAGTGCCTGTGCTTGGCGCGTCGGACCAATTCGAAGCGCCTGCTCAGATGTCTTCGAGATGGGTCTTGGATGCCCCCGGCGCTCTGACCTTCATGGCGTGCAGCAGTCCCGCAAGGCGCTCGTCGAGTTCTTTCAGATCTCCCGCCTTGAGGCTTTCGAGCGCGTCGGGCAGCACGCCACGTGCCGGTTGTGGGGCGGTCCTCACCACCCGCTCTCCCGAACGGGTGAGGTAAAGGCGCACCGCACGCAGATCCGAGTCGCTACGCTCGCGCTTAAGGTGCTTGGCCTTGGCCAGTTGCTCGATCAGGTTGCTGACAGTCGACTGGCGCAAGGACAGGCGTGCAGCCAGCTCTGAAACGCGCATGCCCGGCTGCTCCCGCAGCTCCCACAAGGCCCAGAGCTGTGCACCGCTTACTCCGACCGACTTTTGCACCGACCCGAAATGCAACTTGGCGGCGCGAAACACCTCACGGAATTTACCGAGCACCTGGAGTGCCAGCTCTCCGTTTCCGGCTGCGGGCGCCTTGCCTCGCGCCGGCTTGCGCTGGCGCGAGCTCGCGCTGGAACCCTTGCTCGTCGATTTAGTCACCTTGTGCATTGCGGATAGCTCCTCTATTGAAGACGATTAAAGAGATCGCTCGAGCAAAACGGAGGTTGACATTTATATTTGTATCAATATACTTTGTGCAGAATTTGTGGATCACATTCCGAAGCAACCCAGTCATTCTCACTGAGAATATACATCCATGAACGCCAAGATTGCGCCGCTGCTGATCTGGTTCGCCCTGGCTCTCAACGCGCAAGGCTGTGCTGTTGCCCCACAGACCGTGCGCCTGGCGCCCCAGCTTCAGGTTGCCCCATCTGACGTAGGCAGGGGCGCGCTCATCGGATTGGATGTGAACGATGCGCGCCCGAATAAGAAGACCGGCATTATCGGTGATGAGAAGATTAAGTTTGTCACCGTTGCAGCCGAAGACCCATCGCCCTCGGCCGTGTATCGGGAGGCGGCCGACGCCCTCTCCAAGCTGGGATTCAGGGTAGAGCCGGCCTCAGACACATCGGCGCGCGTGCTGCGCATCGAGCTGACCGCGCTCGAGTATCAGTCGCTCAAACGCCCTTTCACCTTCGATACCGAAGCCAAGGTGACGCTCGCTGCAGTGGCGCGCAACGACCGTGATCGCTTCGAGCGGAGGTACGAAGCCGAGGAAATGAGCACAAGCGGCTCGCCTCCCAGCCAAAGCGAGGTCGCGCACACCATCAACAGCCAGGTATCCAAGGCGCTCGACGACGTACTGTCGGACCGACAGCTCATCGCCCTGCTCGCGAAATAAGCGCGGCCAAAGTCGACGCCAAAACCGGCTCATGCGCCTGCTATGGCCCAGCACGGTGCTGCGGCAGTGTACGCCATTCACCTGGGCGCGACTCGCTTCGAGCGGCGAGTCCAACGTCGCTCGCTGTGGTTCGAGTGGTGTAACGAGCCTGCGGTGCCCTAGCGGCCCGCGGCGCACGTTCGCGATGGGGCCAAAAGCTGTAAGGCGCTCCAGTCCGGCACTTGAATTTCCACCTCTTCTCCCGACTCTCGACCAGATCTATGCCCCGAATGCGGGGCGTCTTGTTTCATGCACACACCGATGGCTGCCGCCAACGATCTGAGGGTGCCAGCGCGCAGGAGGTATGTTTCGGTTGTGTCCGGTTCAACCGCGGTACATCGCCGTGGTCTTTCGGCATCCGGGATAACGAGGCCGCGCGTCGCGGTGAGCGAAACCTGGGCCCGGTTCATCGCGGCGCTTGCGCTTCTTCTGATCGCGGCCTTTGACTACGTCACCGACGTCGAGCTTCGGGTAGGGCTTTTCTACTTGGTTCCCGTGGTGCTCGTCGCCTGGACCGCAGGATTGAGATCCGGTGTAGCTTGCGCTTGTGCCGCATCCGCGTTGTCGGTCGGCAGGGGACTGATCGGCGGCCATCCCTATTCGCACCCCATGTATTTTTACTATGAGGTAACGGTCACGCTGGTCGTTCTTCTCGGCGCGAGCTACCTTGTCGCCAGGCTTTGCTACGCACAACGAACCCTCATCAGGCTGGCGCGGCACGATTGCCTGACCGGACTTGCGAATCGATCGAGCTTCCTGGAGCGCTTGAACCTCGAGCTCGCTCGGCATAGAAGGCTGCGTCGACCATTTAGTCTCGCTATTCTGGACTGCGACGACTTCAAGGCGGTCAACGATGCGCGCGGTCACCTCGAAGGCGATCGCCTGCTACAGCTTACGGCAAACACCCTCCAGAGCACGTTGCGCAGTACCGATCTTGCCTGCCGGTTGGGCGGAGACGAGTTCGCGCTATTGTTGCCGGAAACAGACGCGGCAAGTGCACTCAAGGTCATTGACGCATTGATTGCGCGCTTGCACGAGGCGATCACGGAGGGCGGCTGGGCGGCGAGTTTCAGTGCGGGTGTGGGGGTTTACGAAAAGGCCCCTGCCACCGCGGAAGCCGCGCTCACTAGCGCAGATCGCCTCATGTATGAGGTCAAGCGCGGGGGCAAACGCGGCTACAAGATCGAGGCCTTTCCCTCGGCCGGCCGGCCCTCGGAGCGCGAAGCACTCGAAAGCGGCCTACCTTAGGCCTTGAATCCAAACCCGGACCCCGACCCGTATCTGCGCTGGCGGGCTGCCGGGGGGCCGCGGTCCGACTCCGGCCCAAACGCCCGCTGTCTCAGACTCCGACCGGACCGTGTGAACGGAGAGAGAATAGCTATGAGCCAGACATCCAGGTTGGCCGGCGCGGCGCTCGCCGTGGCGGCTGCCACTTTGTTCGTTGCCGGTTGTAAGTCAATGGATAGCGCTCCGGCGCAAAGCGCGGATAGCGGTACGGTAAAAGTGAAGTGCTATGGGGCCAACGCCTGCAAGGGGCAAGCCGAATGCAAGACTGCGATGAACTCCTGCAAGGGGCAGAACTCGTGCAAGGGTCATGGCTTCCTGTCGTTGACCGAACAGGCTTGCGTGGATCGTCTCGGCCGCGTCTGATGTTCGCCCCCGAACCCGCACTGTAATATGTCGCGCTGGATATCCGTTTGAACCGGGGGGCCTGCCCTTGCGGGCGCCCCCCACATTTTCCCCTCGGGATGCCATGCCCGCATCTGTCACCGCTCCTGCGCTAGGCTTCGGCCTCGGGTTGCGAACGGCCCATTACGAAGAGATCCTCGCTGGGGACTACGCGGTGGACTGGTTCGAGCTGCTATCGGAAAACTACATGGTCCCGGGCGGTAAGCCGCTCTATTACCTGGACCGCATCCGCGCGGACTATCCGGTGGTCATGCATGGTGTGTCGCTGTCCATCGGCAGCACCGATCCGCTCGATTGGACTTACCTGCGTGCGCTGAAAACGCTCTCCCAGCGCGTGAGCCCGCACTGGATCTCGGATCACCTGTGTTGGACCGGGGTGAGTGGCAACAATACCCATGACCTATTGCCGGTGCCGTATACCGAAGAGGCGCTGGCGCACGTCGTGGCCCGCGTCCAGGCGGTGCAAGAATACCTCGGTCGCCGGATCCTGTTGGAGAACGTTTCAAGCTACGTAAGTTACAAAGAATCCGAGCTAACCGAGTGGGAGTTTCTCTCCGAAATCGCGCACCGCGCCGACTGCTTGATCCTGCTCGACGTCAACAATGTCTACGTGTCGGCATACAACCACGGTTTTGACCCTGAGCACTATCTGAGCGGCGTACCCGCCGGACGCGTACAGCAGATTCACGTCGCCGGACACAGCAACTGTGGCGACTACATCATCGACACCCACGATGCCCCGGTCATCGATCCGGTTTGGACGTTGTATGCCAAAGCCATCGAGCGCCTCGGTCCAGTGTCGACCATGATCGAGCGCGATGATCACATCCCGCCATTGCCGGACCTAGTCGGCGAGTTAGGGCGAGCGCGCCGCGTTGCCGCGGATGCTTTGCGGCCCGCTTCCGCAGCGGAGGTTGCGTGAGCGCGCTGGTCAACCTGCAGCGGGCCTTCCAAAGCTACGTCCTAGGTGGCGGAGCGGGTGTGATCGACCGCGTCGGAGGAGAAAACGGAGTCGATCCACCGCGACGCCTGCGCATCTATTTCGATGCGTACCGCTCGCGGCTGGTCGAGGTGCTCGTCAGCGACTACGAGGCACTGCGCGCGCTGATGGGACCCGAGGATTTCAGCGCAGCCTGCCGCGCCTACGTGGAGGCAACGCCCTCGCAACATCGCAACGTGCGCTGGTACGGCGCAGCGTTCCCTGACTTTCTGCGGTTAACACTCCCCTGGGCGAAGGTGTCCATGCTGCACGAGCTCGCGCTGTTCGAATGGACCCTCACGCTCGCCTTCGACTCGGCGGACGCCGCGATCGTGCGCTTCGAGGAACTCGTGAGTCTGCCACCGACGGCCTGGCCAGCACTCGGTTTCGTGCTGCACCCCTCAGTGCACCTCCTCGAGTTGTTCGGCAACGCACCGGCGCTGCGCAAGGCGACCGATGCGCGCGAGCCTCTGCCCAATTCAACGCTGTTAGATGAGTCCAAGACTTGGCTCATCTGGCGCAAGGCGCTGGCAGCGTGCTTCCGTTCTCTGGGCGAGCCCGAATCCTGGGCGTTAGCGGCAGTAAAAGATGGCGCCACCTTCGCGACGCTGTGCGAAGGACTGTGCCGCTGGTTCTCACCCAACAACGCGGCGCCGCAGGCCGCCTCGCTGCTGCGCCAGTGGGTTGATGACGAACTGATCAGCGACCTGGCGGTGTAGGCGTTCTCGGAGCGCGCCTGGTAGCAGGGCAGGTGCTCGCGCGCCTAGAGATTTTGAAATGGCGCGGCATCTCAGGGCAGGCTACACGTGTCAACAACCTGCCGAAGATGTTGCGCAAAGTAGGAATATTTGTACCTGCCGCTTAAGCTCATTGAGTCACCGGCCGCACCTCGGCCTGTACCTGGATCCACTTCTTCTTACCCTTTTGCTCGATGATCAAAACCACGGGCACACGGGCCCCGGCCTGTAGCGGCTGCTTGATATCCATCAACATGATGTGATTGCCATTCGGCGCAAGCCGGACGGTTTGCCCCGCCGGCAGATCGAGGCGCTGGACCTGCCGCATCTTTGCCACTCCGCCGTCGTTGGAAGTTGAGTGCACCTCAGCGGTGGACGCCGCGGGGCTGCGAACGCCGATGAGCGTTGCACGCGCGTCGCTGTGGATGTCCAGATACACCGCGGCTACCTTCTGTCCTGGCACCGTCGCGCGCACCCACGCGTTCTCGACCAAGACCGCGGCCTGGACGCGAGCCGCGCATGCGATGAGTGAAGCGATACAAACGGCAGTATTAGCGCAGAACCAGAGGGCAGTTGAGCATTGGCGCATACGTGCATCTCGGGATGGCAATTGCGGACGATACCGAACGGCGGTAGCTTAGAGCCTCTGGGCTATAATGCTTATTATAGTTTCCCTCTATCGCATGCTGTACAGATTTCTCGCTCTATCTCTGCTGTGTTTCGTAGCGCCCCCGTTTACGGCCGGGCTGTTCGCATCGAAAGCCGCTGCACAGAGCTCAGCTCTTGCCCAGCTGCCGCCCATCGCGGCGCGATCTTGGCTGCTGTTGGACTACCGCACCGGCCACGTGATTGCCAGCAATGGCGCGGATGAGCGCATCGAGCCGGCCTCGCTAACGAAGTTGATGACCGCCTATCTCGTGTTCGACGCGTTGAAGCAGGATCTGTTGACCAAGTCCCAGGCTTTGACCGTCTCGGTCAAGGCGTGGAAGATGCCGGGCTCGCGCATGTTTATCGAACCAGACAAGACAGTGACCGTGGACGAGCTGCTGCATGGCATGATCGTGCAGTCCGGTAACGACGCCACAATCGCGCTGGCAGAGGCCGTCGCGGGAAGCGAAGAGTCCTTCGTACAAAAGATGAATGACCAGGGTGCGCGCTTGGGGATGACCCGAACGCACTTCGCTAACGCCACGGGGCTGGCAGATCCGCACCATTACTCCACTGCAGGCGATCTTTCGCGTCTGGCGCTCGTATTGATCCGAGACTTTCCAGAATACTTTCCGATCTACGCAGTCAAGGAGTACACCTACAACGGCATTACACAGCGCAATCGCAACGAGCTGCTGTACCGCGACCCCTTCGTGGATGGGATCAAGACCGGCTACACCGAAACAGCCGGATATTGCTTGGTGGCGACGGCACAGCGGGATGGGCGACGCTTGCTTGCGATAGTCGCCGGGGCTCCTTCAGAGGCAGCGCGCGCGATGGAAGCGCAGAAGCTACTGAACTATGGCTTCCAGTACACCGAAACGCTGAAACTGTATTCAGGCGGCGAGACGGTGGCCGAGCTCCCGGTATGGAAGGGCAGCGAGAAATCGCTCAGAGCCGGCTTCAGCCAAGACGTCTTCGTGTCCTTGCCAAAGGGCCAGCGTACGCTGCTCAAGGCACAGATCGAGAGCCTGCAGCCGCTGATCGCTCCGATCAGCCCACAGCAGCCGGTGGGTGTGGTGCGTCTTACTCTGGACGACAAGCCTTATGGCGAGTACACGGTGGTTGCGTTGGAACGCGTCGGAGTGGC
>Ga0187780_10002510_pt1 | contig 13801 bp, 12 predicted proteins | sample 1015_Q2_SP10_20__FD_132429 | JGI IMG/M metagenome (GOLD analysis project Ga0187780, IMG submission 132429) | Tropical peat soil microbial communities from peatlands in Department of Meta, Colombia - 1015_Q2_SP10_20_MG | ecosystem: Environmental > Terrestrial > Soil > Wetlands > Peat | place...
GCCGAGGTGGTGAAGGTCGAGCCTCCGGGGACGGGCGACCCCTACCGATATCTCCACCAGCTGCCGCCCCTTCCCAAGTGTGAAGAAGACTACTGCTGGCTGCTCACGGGCCGCGGCAAGCGGAGCCTGGCCCTTGACCTGAAGGACGCCGAGGCGCGGGAGATCCTGCTCCGCCTCGTGCGCGAGGCCGACGTGTTCGTCACCAACTACCCGTTGCGTGTGCTCCAATCACTGGCTCTAGACTGGTGCGATCTCGAACCGCTCAACGAACGGCTGATCTATGCCCATGCGACCGGCTTTGGCGACGCTGGCCCGGAGGCGGAGAAACCCGGGTACGACGCGACGGCCTGGTGGGCACGCTCCGGCCTGCAGGACGCAGTCCGCCCTCACCGGGGAGTGCCCGCGCTCTCGGTCCCGGGAATGGGTGACCATCCCAGCGCGATGGCGCTGTTTGGCGCAATCATGCTCGCGCTCTATCACCGCGAGCGCACGGGCCGCGGAGGAAAGGTGCAAAGCTCGCTCCTTGCGAATGGCGCGTGGTCGAACGCGATCTACCTCCAAGCGGCGCTCTGCGGCACAGCTCCCTACCGGAACGTCGATTGCCGCGAGCCGGACAATGCGCTTGCGAATCAATACGAGACGCGCGATGACCAATGGCTCCTCCTCGCGATGGTCCAAGAGGACAAGCTCTGGCCTGGGCTCTGCCGGGCGCTTGGGAGACCGGAGCTCGAAACGGATCCGCGCTTCGCGACCCGTGTCGGGCGCCACGAGCGTGCGAAGGAACTTCACGAGATCGTGGCACCGCTCTTCAGGGAGCACGATCTCGCGCACTGGCGCAAGGCGCTGGACGAGGAGCAGATCACCTTCGGCCATGCAGCGCGCACGTGGGAGCTGACGGAGGACCCGCAATTCGAAACTGCCGGCATTTTCTACGAGACGCGGGACTCGAGAGGGCGCAGCGTGCGAACCGTCGCAAGCCCGATCGTTGTCGAGGGGACCCCGCGCGTCGCGACGCGTCCTGCGCCCGCGATTGGTGAGCACACCGACGAGTTGCTGACTGCCCTCGGCTACGATGCTGCGGCGCGGGCCGCACTCCGTGCCCGGGGTGCCATCCGCTGACCGCAAGCATTCGCTTTGCGCTCCTTCTGCATGATGCGCGAACGCTCGGGCCTTGGGCCTTCGCGTTTTGAGCTGGGCCTTCCGGCCAACGGACGCGGGGCGGAGGAGAGAGCGTGCCTTAGAGGGACCGCGTCATCTGGAAGATGATAAGCTCCGGCGCCGGCCGGTCCCACCTCCAAAGATCCGGCTCGCCGCGCGGCACGGAGATTCGGTTCACAAAACCATCGGTGGTCCAACAAAGGCCTTCCGGGTAGGGGGCTACCTCCACATACTCCATCACGTAACGGTTTTCGTGTTCGGGATCTTGCTTCACCAGCAACCGGCCGAAGTTCAGGAGATTGCCGAACATCGTGGTGATGAGACGCAGATCTCGGCCGAACGCAAGCACGCGAGCGCGGGGGTCCTTCTGCTGCGCAGCCTGGGTTCGGCTTAGGTACTCCATCTGCTGATACTGGCCGGCCTTGCGCAAGAGCTCCGCGGAGCGAGCGCCGCGTTCTCGAAGATACTCGTTCCTTCCCTCTCCTTCGGTATCCCTCAGAAGCTCCAGCAACCTTCCATACGCCTGTACGTCGTACCAGCCACTCGAGCTCACCGGCTGATCAAGGAGGGCGATGTCCTTCGGACGCAGCCAACGCTTGAGATCGTTTCGAGCGAGGGTGCCAGCCGAGAGAAGCTTGAGCGTGTCTTCCACGGCGCGCATAAAAAGCGAGCCTTTGACCGAGGGCTCTCCGGACATCGTCTTTCTATCGGACCAAACGAGGAGGGGCTTGAAGGAGGGTGGGTCTGCATGGCTTCACCCAAGGAACGCGCCTGTTTGGCGGCGGTGGTCGACGATAGGCAGCCGCCTCACCTCCTGCTGTGCTCAGCTCATCTCACGAAGATGGGTCATTGCTTGGAAGCTCCGAGCAGGGAAGGGGAGGGTCCATCCTCATAGAAATCATTTTTAAACAGTACCTTAGATCATTTTCATGAAGGCAGCGCTTTAAGGCGCTACGCCTGCCCTTCCTTGCAGTGAGAGAGGACAGGGCCAGGCGCCCGCCCGACGCGGCAGGCGCCTGGCGGGCTTCGACCAGTGGCAAAGACGGAGGCTTTGCGCTTACGGGTTTGGCGGTCGCCCCGCGCGACGTCCTACGACGTCTTGGCCCTCAGGCCTCCCGGGTCGGCAGCGAGCCGATGTAGTCCATCTTGCCGAGCTGGACTCCGTTATGGCGCAGGATGGCGTAGGCCATGGTGGCATGGAAGAAGAAGTTCGGGACCGCCACGTGCACGAGGTAGTCGCGGCCACGGAGCCACCTTCCGCCGAGCCACGGCGGAGCAACCTTCCGTTCCTCTGCCCCGGCGAGATCCTTCTCCCCGACGGTCGCGAGGAAGCCTGTGCACTTGCGGATCCGCTCGCGCAGCTCCGCGAAGGTCTTCTCTGTGTCAGGGTGAGAGGGCGCAGTTTTACCGCCGAGGTATGCCGCCGCGTACTTCGCCTGGTCGCAGGCCGATTGAACCTGCTGGACAAACGCGAACTGATCCGGTGCCAGGCGCGCTTGGGCGAGCACGTCCACGTCGAAGGAGCGCGCCTTCGCGTACTCCCCAGCCTTGTCCATCCACTTCTCCAGGTTCTCGAGGGTCTTGGTGAACAGCTGAATGGCGTCGTGAGGGGTCATCGATCTCTCCTTCGTAGGCGCGCCGGGACGGGACCCAGACAGAGTTTGGACCAGCGTCCTTCCCGTCCGCCACCGTCTGGACGATCCACAGGGCGCGGCTTCCCCGATACGGGAGCCCTTGCGGTATACCAAGACCTCGCCCACACCGGAAAAACCTGTGGAGAAAGCCCTGCGCCCGCAGAATCGAGGGACGTGCGTGGCCCTAACGAAGAAGCCCAACCAAGACGACGGGAGTGCGTCTGCGAAGAGGGCTCCTCGCCCTGCGCCAGCTCACCACCAGGGACCCCAGATGCTGTAGTCCATTGCCGCGTCCTGCGCCGCTTCCGCCGCAGCAAGGTTCTCGTCAGCGATCTGCTTTTGCAGGGCGAGCCGCTTGTACTCCTGGAAGTTCGCCTCGGTGCCCGCGTAAAGGCAGTTGCAGTTCGTCGGATCGGGATAGACCCAGTATGTCTTTCCGGCCTTGGTCACCGTGGTAATCGTGCGGGGCTTCATCGTCTTGAGTGCGTTCACCCGCTCGGGGGTGTTGGCCGGGAACTGGTGGAAGCCCGCTGCGGCCAGCAAATCCTCCGTCTTGGCGGCCTCGGAACGCTCGACTGCTGCGCAGCCTTCGAGATGGCAGGCGCCGACGAGCGCGAAGCACACAACGACCCAACTCATTGTCCTCGTCATGGCTCTCCCCATGGGTATGAACCAACGCGGCCGGTCCACGAGCAAGCTACCGCCGCGTACTGGATTCGTCGACCGGTGCGTCTTCCCCAAAAGGAGAGATCGAGCCTTGGTTTCTGGCATGTCCGGCTGCGCGCTGTCTGCCTTCCCCGGGCGAGGAGAAGAGTGGTACAAGATCTGCGGCCTGAAAGGACTTACAACCGTTGTCACCGATGCAAAGAGGGGTCGTTGTCTTGAACTCGGCGGGCGGGGGAGACAAATCCCTTCGCCCGCCGGGCGTCGGCGGGTCACGACGGACTCTCGAGTAAACAGACCCAAACGGAAGGAGGTCCCATGGATTCTGCGGGCATTCCGCTCGACGGGCGAGTCGCGATCGTGACCGGCGGAGGGGCTGGGATTGGCCGCGGGATCGCGATCGGCCTCGCACGCGCTGGCGCGCACGTCGTGATCGCAGAGATTAATCCGATGCGCGGAGAGGAAGCCGCTTCGCGGGTGCGCGAGACTGGCCGTGAGACGCTTTTCGTGGCGACCGATGTGATGAATACCGCTCAGGTGCGCGCGATGGTCGCTGCCGCCGACGCGCGCTTTGGGCGAGTCGACGTGCTGGTCAACAACGCCGGAGGCGTCACCCCGCGCCGCTTCCTTCAGCAGAGCGAGCGCAGTTGGCGTCGCCATATCGACATCAACCTCATCAGCATGCTCGCCTCGACCCACGCCGCGGCTCCGATCATGATTCGCGGCGGCCGCGGCGGTGCGATCCTGAACGTGGGAAGCATCGAGGGTTCGCGTGCGGCCCCGACGTTTGCCGTCTACGCCGCGTGCAAAGCCGGCATGACCAACTTCACCCGGACGATGGCGGTCGAACTGGCGGAGTATGGCATCCGCGTGAACTGCATTGCGCCAGACCACACCCGGACGCCCGGCGCGCGAGGCCTCCGCGGTGGCGCCGTGGACGAAGTCGAACTGCCCGAGTGTCCGACGGAGGAGCGCGACACCTTCCGCCGCCTGATTCCTCTCGGACGCGAAGGGGTGGTGGAGGAATGCGCGAACGCGGCTGTGTTCCTGTGCTCGCTGCAGTCCGCCTACGTAACCGGCGTTACGCTGCCTGTGGACGGCGGCACTTGGGCGGCGGGCGGCTGGCTGCGCACGAAGGAGGGTGGCGGGTGGACCCTGTGCGATGGGCTGGGTCCGTCTGGAACTGTGCCCCAGCCACTCGAAGGCACCGAAACCTAGACGGCGCAATTCGAAACACCCTCCGGGTCCTCGCACACAGAACCCCCGCATGACCGGGCTCATCGCTGAAGCAGCATGGCGATTCGGGCTGCGAGCAGTTTGGCCAGAAACCGGAAGGAGAACTTCGCGTAGCTGGGCACGTCGCTTGGCAGCTCGCTCGTCCCTCGCTTGAACTTTGTGCAAATGCGCATCTCCAAAGGTGGGGCACCTTTCTGAAATCGTGCGCGATACATCGAGACCCAATGCTTTCGATCATCGAAGCTGAGGAGGATGCCTGAATTGCAGCACGTGGCGACGACTCGGTTCGTGGGCGATTTCTCTCTGATCTTGTGGCTCTTCAAGAGCGCCCTTCCCGTTGAGCATTCGACGCGATCTTTCCGATAGAGGATGTATGCCGTTCCGCCATCGGAATCGCGAAGCGGTGGCGCATTCGGCAGCGCTTCAATCCGACGGGAGCCTTCTTGGCAATCGTCGCAGTAGCAAACGACGCTTGCAATCGGTCTACCGATCGCTTCGAGTTGGACACGTCCGCAGCTGCACGAAGCGGTCAATCCCTTTTCGGCTGAAGACATCCGTTTCTCTCTCTCTCTGGGTTTGAGGCTGGTTAGTCTTTTCTCGGGAGTGATCGGGATCCGCCTAGTCCTTAACGGGGGTCTGTTCGCCGGCGAGCTGACGAAGGCGTGCCTGTAAGAACCGACGTTCCGCAGGTTGGCGCGTCAGCTCAAGCGCACGTCGGTAGGAGGCTCGCGCCGCCTCGCGGAGGCCGAGCCTGCGCTGCAGCTCGGCGCGCGCGGCGTGGGCCAGGTGGTAGTCGTCAAGGCCGCCTTGACCCAGCACCGCTTCGATCGTTGCGAGTCCCGCCTCTGGCCCGTCGCGCATGCCGATGGCCACGGCGCGGTTCAGGGCGACGACCGGCGAAGGGTCGACGCGATACAGAACGTCGTAGAGGGCGGCGATCTGGGCCCAGTCGGTTTCGCCAACGCTTGGCGCCTCGCTGTGCACTGCGGCGATCGCCGCTTGTAGGACGAAGGGCCCTACGCGCTTCGACGCCAGGGCCCGCTCGATCAGCCCTTGTGCCTCGGCGATCTGCTTGCGGTCCCAGAGCGCCCGATTCTGATCCTCCAGCAGCACGAGGTCTCCGGCTGGGTCCACGCGCGCGGCACGACGCGCTTCGTGCAGGAGCATGAGAGCCAGGAGCCCCAGGGCTTCGGGATCGTCCAAGAGCTCAATCACCAACCGGCCGAGCCGGATCGCCTCGGCGCAGAGGTCCGGTCGTGCCAAGTCGGGGCCCTGCGTGGCCACATAACCCTCGTTGAAAATCAGATAGATCACCTGCAGCACACTCTTGAGCCGCACGAACAGCTCGGCCCCGGGGCGGGAGTTCGTAGGGGATCGCCTCGTCACGGATCTTTGCCTTGGCTCGGACGATGCGCTGGGCAATGGTGGGTGCGCGCGCCAGATACGCCCGAGCGATCTCCTCGGTCGTCAGCCCGCCCACTTCGCGCAAGGTCAAAGCAATGCGCGCGTCCGGGGCGAGGGCGGGATGGCAGCAGAGGAAGATGAGCCGCAGTTCGTCGTCCTGGATGTGCTCGGGCAGGGCCGGTTCCCACGACGGGTCCGCGCGCGCCTTCAGCTCGGGCATGGCGCCCACCAGCCGCGGCTGTCGGCGCCAGCGATCGATGGTCTTGAACCGTCCCGTGGAGACCAGCCACGCATAGGGATTGGCCGGAATACCCTCGCGGGGCCATTGCTCGGCTGCGGCCGCGAAGGCCTCGTGCAGGGCGTCCTCCGCCGCGTCGAAGCTGCCCAGCAGGCGGATCAAGGTCGCCAGCACGCGCCGCGCCTCATGGCGGTACGCCGCCTCCACGGCAGAACGCGCGTCAGACTCGCTCATAGCCTCGGGCGGGGCTTGCTGAAGTCCACGATCGGCCGAACCTCGATGGAGCCCAGCTTTGCCAGTGGAATCCCCGCTGCGATCCGTACGGCCTCGTTGAGGTCGTGCGCCTCGACCAAGATGAACCCTCCCAGCATCTCTTTGGTCTCCATGAAGGGACCGTCGGTCGCCGACATCTTCCCATCCCGCACTTGGACGGTTACCGCCTCATGGGGCAGCGTCAGCGCTTGGGCCATCACCATATGGCCGCTGGCTTTGAGCTCGGCATCGTAGGCCCCGGCAGCACCGAGGACCGCCTTCGCCTCGGGACTCTCATTGAACACCTTTTGGGGGTCGAAGTAGATTAGGCAGACATATCGCATGCTGGGGCTCCTTCGTCTGGGTTCAATGGAACGCTCCACTTTGTCGTCCCGCGGCTTCGGAATTCGACAAGGCTACGGGTTCTTTTGGTGGATTGTGAAGGGGCCGCCGTGCGAGGAGACCCAGGCAGTCCTTCCTTGCGCCTAGGCCCCTCTCCGAGACCCGCGTTCAACTGGGTTTCAGAGACGGAAATACGAACGGGGGAGGAAGAAGGGTGCGCCGCCAGCCCATAGTTCCGCGCTTGGAGCGCAGCGGATGGCGGGAAGGGCTTGGGCGAAAAAAGCGGCTTTGGTGGTGCGGTCGGCGCGGAGGTGATGGGCGCTATTCACTCACGTCAGCGCGGGCTCAGCACGACCACGGGAATGTCGCGCGTGGTGCCCGCCTGGTACTTGTCGTAGTCGGGCCACTGAGCCGTCATGGTCGGCCACAGGCGTCGTTTCTCCGCAGCGCTGGCTGTGCGCGCAGACACCGGCAGGACTGCGTCGCGCACCTGAATCTCCACCTCGGAGTGCGCGAGCAGGTTCTTGTACCAGCCCGGATGCTCCGGAGAGCCCCCGCGCGAGGCGACAATCATGTAGTCCTTCCCGTCGCGCCCGTAGATGAGGGGGAACTTGCGCGTCTTTCCGGATTTGCGGCCTCTCGTATGCAGGATCAGGACCGAGGCGCCGTTCCAGTCGTGGCCGATTCTCCCCCCGGAGGCCTCGTACTGACGGACGTGCTCGTCCCCAAACAGGCTGAAATCCGGCATCGCTCCAGCATGACACGTCCTCCGCCGTTTGACGACTGCTCCTCTCGCGCCGGGATGGCGTCGTGGAATTCTGGAGCCCCGGCGCTCGGCGGAGCAGCCGACCTGGATGCAGAGAACGTGCGGCTCGAACTACTCTCGCTTGATCAGCGACGAGAAGTGAAGTTCGTGCCCGTAGAGGTCCTCGATCGCCAGGTGGCGCTCGCCCCAGACCTCGTCTTGAGGAGGCAGGATGATCTTTACCCCGCGGAGACGGTACTCTTGGTAGAGGAGATCGACGTCATCCACCCGGCAGCCGATCGTGAGGCGGTAGGTTTGGCGATCGTGCTGATTGAGGGTGAGTGCACAGTCGCCCCGATGGACCCCCGCGAACAAGGTCCTCTTCACGCCAAGGATGGCGTCGTCGAAGTCCTTCTGGAAACCGAGCACGTCGCAGTAGTAGTCAAGCGCCTCCGCACAATCCTTGACTGGAACAGAGGGGACGGCCTTCTGAAGGTGATTGTGTCGGAAGCGCGCGTCGTCGGACATCAGCCGGAGCCTCCTTCCTGAGCATCCGCCGCTCGGCGCGCATGCCTTATTCTCCATCCGCGAGGCCTGTCCTACAAGCTGAATGAGTCCCCCTGGAGACCTCTCGGGGCGAGAGCGGCACTCCGCAGAGAGCTCCCGAAAGAAGTGGCTCAACGGGCTCTAGGGACGGAGGACCAGCGTTGAGACGCTGTAGGCCGGCAGGGTCACTTGGAAGGTTCCATCGGGCCGAAGCGTCAGGTCTGTGTCGCGAACAGGCGTCGCGCTGGAGGCGGTCAGCCGGTAGACCTCGGCCCGCGAGAAGCGGCGCGTGTGGGTGATGGCGACACCGGACGTTAAACTCGTGGCTGTCTTGTTCAGCGCCACCAAAACGATGCGCTGGTCATTCGCAAAATCAACGCTGGCGTACACAGAGGTCCGCTCCACGTCGTTCGTCGTCGCGGAGATGGCGACGTTTCCGAAGGCCCCGCCCGCGCCATCGTAGTTGCGATACATGTCGAAGGCGCCGTAGATGAACTGCTCGTTGGATGAGAGTTCCCAAAGGGTGGCTGCGTAGACGCCATACTGTCCAAGGATTCCCAATACGTCGGCCTCCGCAATGCCGCCGGAGATGTCCTGGCCCCCTCCATAGTTGTATTCCGTCAGGGCGAGCAGCAGTCCTGGATCATGGCCATCGATCTTTGCCTGCAGGCGTGGAAGGAGCGCGATCGGTCCCTGCGTAGACCACTGAGTGATCCAACTGGTCTCCGTATACGTCGGATCCCAGAGCGAACGAGGTGCCTGGAGACGGGCGTCCACTTCGGCTGCCGAGGTGCCGGTATCCGTGATCCGCGTGCCGCCCCCTGTGGCCTCCGGATACCAATGCAGATCGAGCACATCCACGAGCCTTTGGCTGGAAGCCGCATCGGCCGCGTGCAATTGGTCCATGTACCAATCCAGAAAGTCGCCATGGGCAGCGGAATCCGGGGCATTCTGAAGCGTGATGTAGCCATTCCACCCGTAACTCACTGGACCGAACACGAAGGCCTTGGGGGCTACATTCTTGATCGCAGAGGCAGTGGCGAGGCTACGTTGCAAGAGCTCGTCGTAGCGGACCGGATTCGGATGGATGCGCGGGTGCGTGGACGACCAGAGATCCGGCTCGTTGTCGAGCTCGTAGAACAGGGTCCCGGGCGCACCGCTGTGCGCCCCAGGGAACTGAGACTCGAGCCACCATACGAACTCGTCTTGATAGACGTACGCGTCGTTTAGGTCTGGTGGGTAGGCGAACGGCGCCCCTTTTGCCGGCACCGAAACGCGAAAGCGTACGCTCAGATAGTTCGGCGTCGCCGCTACATCACCCCCTCCGAGTTTGTCGGCGGCGACATAACCCGCCATCGGGATGGTCACAATCGCGGAGGCACCCGCGGCAAAGGCCGCTGCCACCGGAGCACGGATTGCCTCGCCCGGGGTGTCGCCCCCGCCGAGATATCCGTCGTTCTGGTTGTACCAGTCGGTTCCCGCGTTCGAGGCGTTGTTTTCCCAGTTGTAGGCCGTGAGGCGATTGCCGCCGATCCGCATCAACGAGAGGTAGCGGGACTTGCCGCTCCAATCCGGCTGATTGGTCCCATAGATGGTGGGGAAGATGAAATGCTGATTTCGGCTCGAATCGATTTGAAAGACGACATCCGAGGAGGGTGGTGTTCCTGCGGGCAGTACGGGACCGGGGGGTCCACATTGAATCCCGGTGCAGAGGACTCCTGTCAGGCAGACGACGAGCAGGCTGCGCAGGTCTCTCACGAGTTTGTCTTCCTTAGCGAGGACTCTCGTCTTCTGGGACGGGTCTCCGTGCGAGCGGCATCACAAAGCGGTGGGCGGGTGCGAGTCCCCGAGGGACCCATGGAGACCGGGGACCCGCCGGAAAGGTCATCCGTCAGGCTGCGGCCCGTTCGCAGCGACGGGAGGAGTATTCGTCCCCTACGGAGCGCCGCGACCCGAACTATTTATGCGTCACACCCGGCGGCGCGTCTGCACAGCAATGTCCGGGACCTTGTTCGGTGGGGGAGCTCCTGCTGGACGCCCCCTGCAAAAGGGCGGCAACTTGGGGGGCGCATCAGACGCGCGCTCCGTTCTGTTTCAGGGATGCCGTGAGGAGCGTCTCTTGTGCGCTCCAGCAGCCAGCGAGGCGCGGCATGTCATTCCTGTGGGGTGCGCGATCCACGGCGGAAGGCGTTTGCGATCGCCCGGGCAAACTCGCCAAGCCCAGCGTGCACCCGCTCCCGAGCGAGCATCTCCCCTCGAACCTCACCGCGCAGGAGGCGCAGCACAGCATCGGTGGACACCCGCTGAACGGTCGAGTCGATCGAGCGATAGCGCACGCGGCGGTCGGGTCCGATCACGAAAACAGCCGGAATGGCGATCCCACCTTTCTCCCGCGGGTTGTAGAGATCCCACTCCCGCACCACAGCACGAGTCGGATCGCACAGGACCGGATACGGCAGCGCAAGCTGCGTATGCAAGGCCCGGGAGCGCGCCTGATCGTCGACCGAGATCGCTACAACGTCCGCCCCGGCAGCGCGGATCTTCTCGTAGTCGCGAGCGTACTCCGCCAACTGGCGGAGACAGAACGGTCACCAGTGGCCGCGGTAGAAAACGACCACGCGAGGTCCGTTGGCCACGAGCGAGGCCAGGCTGTGCGTGGCTCCGGTCGAATCGAAGAGCTTGAAATCGGGTGCTTCGTTGCCGACGTCGGGAGTCATCGGACCTCCTCGGCTGCGCCCGTGCGCCCTTCACGCGCGCAACGGCATCCGGCTGAACGAGTCTTGAGAATGCTTCCCGAGCTTAGCTCCGGGGCCTCCGCTGGGGGGCCCGCGCCGGTGGGGCCCCCCCGAAGGAGATCATAACCCCAGCCTCGTGGCGCGCGCCGCTCTCCGTCGGGAGGGGCGCAACGTGACGCGCTGGGGGGACGCGGCCTCGTGTCGAGGGTGTGACGCAGCTCGGCGCCTCCTCAGGATTGCGCAGCGCGATGGATGCGAGCACCGCGGCTGGGCAAGCACTCCTGCGCCCACCGGCGTGGAGGCTCGAATCCCGTCACGGCCGTTGTAGGCTAGCCGCAGGGGAACTACCCAATTCCAGTGCGCGGGAAATCATGGGGGAGTGTGATTGCCAGAGAGGGAGTCACTCATGAGATACGACGCAATCATCGTCGGGTCGGGCCAGGGCGGAGGTCCGCTTTCCCAGCGTCTGGCGGATCATGGATGGACCGTTGCTCTGATCGAAAAGAGTCATCTCGGCGGCACCTGCATCAATACGGGATGCACGCCCACGAAGACGATGATTCATCGCGCGCAGGTCGCACACTACGCCCGAAACGCCGCCCGCTGGGGCGTGGTAGCCCACGATGTGCGTGCCGACCTGCCGAAAATCGTCGCCCAGAAGGACGCGCTGATCCGTGGCCGGCGCGATCGGCAAGAGCAGCAGATCGCGGACCGTCCCAAGATGCGCCTCTACCGCGGGGAGGCTCGCTTCGTCGGTCCCCGGCAGCTCGACGTTGCAGGAGAGGTGCTTGAAAGCGATCGGATTTTCATCAATACGGGGGCGCGCGCCAAGATTCCAAGAATTGCCGGCCTCGAGGAAGTTGACCACCTGACGAACGAGACGATCCTGGACCTAAAGACGCTTCCCGAGCACCTGATCGTGCTCGGGGGTGGTTACATCGGACTCGAGTTCGGGCAGATGTTCGTGCGCTTCGGCAGCCAGGTGACGGTGGTCCACAACGCTGCACAAATCCTTTGCCGAGAGGACCCGGAGGTGGCCACGGAGCTCCAAAGAGCGCTTGAAGCGGAGAAGATCCAGTTTCTGCTGAGTGCCCGAACGACCGGCGTAGAGAAAAACGGCGGCTCGATCCGACTCACCGTGGAAGGGATCGAAGGCAAACGCACCCTGGTTGGATCGCACCTTCTTGTCGCTACCGGGCGACGTCCCAACACGGATGGACTGGACGTCGAGAAGGCCGGAGTGGAGATCGACAAGTTTGGCTTCGTGCGGGTGAATGGGCGTCTTGAAACCAATGTGGAGGGCATCTGGGCACTGGGCGATGTGAAGGGGGGACCGGCCTTCACCCACATCTCGTACAACGACTACCAGATCTTGTACGCCAACCTGATCGAGGGAAAGAACCTCTCGACCGATCACCGCCTCGTGCCTTACTGCGTCTTCACCGATCCGCAGCTTGCGGGGGTCGGCATGACGGAAAAGGAGGCAAGAGCCAAGGGGTACAAGCTGAAGGTGGGCAAGGTCCCGATGGCGTGGGTTTCTCGGGCGTTCGAGCGCGATGAGACCGCCGGGCTCATGAAGCTTGTCGTCGACGCGACGAACGATCGGGTGCTCGGCGCAGCGATTCTCGGAGTAGAAGGAGGCGAGGTCGTGCACACGCTCTACACGCTGATGCTCGGCAATCTGCCGTACACCCTCCTGAAGGGTGCCGTCTTTATCCATCCCACGCTGGTGGAGGGTCTTTGGTACCTGATGGAGGATGTGAAGATCGTCGACTAGCGTCTTGGCCTCGCCAGGAGAGGAAGGCTCTGACCTCCTGCGGAACTGGAGGGGATCGTCGCAATCTGCGGCGTTAGCACGCTGGACCCCCGGACGGGGATCTCCTCATGTTCCCCCAAACCCCGAGACTACGTCGTCATCGACCTGTGATTCGCCCATCCTAGACGTCGTCCGGTCGCATCATCGAGAAGACGCACGGAGGCCTGTCGCGTGCCACCCGCCCGCCTCGCTACTGCGAAGGGCCGCTCGACGGCTCCGCCTGCCTCCGGAGATCACGAGGATCTAGCTCAGCGTGCATGCGGCAAGGACGAGGGTTCACATAGTGAGGACAACTCGGAATTCCGCCTTGCCGCTCATCATGCGGTCGTAGCCCTCAGCCGCTTTGGCGAGGGGATACTTCTCGATCATGGGGCGCACGCCCGTCATCTCCGCGAAACGCAGGGTGTCCTCCGAGTCCGTAGGAATTCCTGCGGACCAGCCTTGTATGCGTCTTTTGCCCAGGATCAGTTGGAGGGGAGGAATTTCCATGGGATCCAACGGCGCCCCCACGACCATCAATGTGCCGTTCGGCCCAAGCCCACCGACCAGCGCCGACATCGCTTTTCCACTCGGCGCAGTCGCAAGAATCACTTTCGCGCCCCCGTGCTCCTGTAGCTCGGCTGCGGGGTCGCCTTTGGCGCTGTCGATATACAGATCCGCACCCAGCTTCTTGGCCAGCGCGGCGTTCCCCGACCCGCGCCCAACCGCCGCGACTCGATAGCCGAACTTCTTTGCGAACTGGATTCCCAAGTGACCAAGGCCGCCGACTCCTTGAACGGCCACGAGGTCGCTCGGCAGCGCGCCGCTATGGCGCAGGGCATTGAAGGTAGTGATCCCCGCGCACATGAGCGGAGCGGCTTCCGCCGGGTCGAGCGATTCTGGCATCTTCGCCACCGCTTCCACCGGTGCAACCATGTACTCCTGATAGCCGCCGTCATAGCTAATGCCGCAAACCTTCCCATTGGCGCAGTTCACGAAATCGCCCCTCCGGCATGCGAGGCACGTGCCGTCCTGGCCGCCGTGCCAGCCGAC
>Ga0187780_10002511_pt1 | contig 13800 bp, 11 predicted proteins | sample 1015_Q2_SP10_20__FD_132429 | JGI IMG/M metagenome (GOLD analysis project Ga0187780, IMG submission 132429) | Tropical peat soil microbial communities from peatlands in Department of Meta, Colombia - 1015_Q2_SP10_20_MG | ecosystem: Environmental > Terrestrial > Soil > Wetlands > Peat | place...
CCTGTTGCGTCAGATCGACGATGCCGTCTTGTGGCTGTTCGAGACCAACCCCCAGGCACGCAAGAATCTCCTTGCGGAAGCTCGAGCGCGGGGGGTGGAGTCAAGCCGGATTTTCTGGGCTCCCCGGCTGCAACTTACCGAACATATGGCGCGCATTTCCTGCGCCGATCTTTTCCTCGACACCTTACCTGTTAATGCACACACCACCGCAAGCGATGCGCTGTGGGCCGGCGTGCCAGTGCTGACGGTTCTGGGCGAGAGTTTTGTCTCTCGTGTCGCCGCAAGCTTGCTCACGGCCGCGGGACTGCCAGAACTGGTGGCAGCAAACGTGCAGGAATACGAACGAATCGCACTTGACCTAGCCAAAGACCGATGCACTTTGCGAAAACTACGCGATCGCCTTGTCGGCAACCGCCAAGCGTGCTCGCTGTTTGACAGCGCCCGCTACACGCGTGACTTCGAGGCGCTATTGATTCGGATGATCGAGCGCCTTGATTTCGGTCTTGCGCCGGAACATTTGCCGGCCGCCTCGCAAAACCCTTCCTTGTAGCGCTCACTCGACTTCACCGATTTGGGGGTGTAGTCAGTTAATTTGAGCCGGAATACACCGCCCGTAGCGACGTAGGGCGTTAATTTTCTTGCGCTCGGTTTTCTGAGGGGTTGAAAAGTGCTTGTAGTACAGACTTTCATTCTTGCATCGTGAGTGGGATCGCGGGATGGTCCCGGCATGTTCCCCCGATGCAAGACGCGTCGCAGGAACGGCAAGGACCACCGCTACCGAAGCGTGGTGGAGATCCGCCAGACGCGCACGGGCACGATCGTGTAGCGGCACGTTGTGTATCTGGATGAGATCAACGATGCCCGGCAGGCAGCGTGGTGCAAGACGATCAGAGTGGTCGACCACGGGCGCAAGCGTGCGTCGCAGATCGCCGTCTTTCCCGAGGGCCGGGCGGCACCAACACGGAGCGTTCCGATCGTTCAAGTTCCGCTCGATCAGTTGCGACTGGAGCGATCGCGGCACTGCGGCGCATGCTGGTTGGCGTTGGAGCTGTGGGATTTATTGGAGCTCGATGAGATATGGGCGCCGCGGCTGCCGACAAGTCGTAGGGACACGCGCTGGCTGAACGTGCTCAAGACGCGGGTGGTGTATTGCCTGATCGCTCCGGGCTCGAGTTGCGACTGCATCGCCAATAGTTCGCGCAAAGCGCGATCGGTGACCTGTTCGAGGAGGATCTGAGCGTAGTGCAGCCAAGCACGCTGTACCGCTGCCTCTGGATCAATTGCTCGAGCACCGGCAGGCGCTGTGCGGGTTTTGCGTCCACGCTGGGAGGCGTTCTTTGAGACGCGTTTGAAGGTGCTGCTCTACGGCCCGACGAGCACCTACTTTAAGTGCAGGCCCCTGGGAGTGGGCAGCGCCAGTACGGTTATCGCCCTGATAAGCCCTTTGTTGATTGGGTGCAGGTGGTCGTTGCCCAGATCATCGCGCCGGAGGGTTTCCCGCTGGCCTGCAACGTGCTGGCGGGAAACACCGACGAGCGCTCGACGAGGCTGATGGAGCGCCTCAGATTGAAAATGAAGGGACATCTCTTGGCGAACGCTGGATCGTGGCCGGGGCCCAGGCGACCTCGTCCTGCGTGGGTTGGGAACTCGTGCGTGACTAGCAGTTTTGCTGTGCGCAGGTGTGGACCGAGGTCGACAGCCCCATGGACCTGGTCAGGGACTTAGCTTCAACGCTGGCGTGCGCCGGCCGACCTTCGGCCGCTTCCGGCCGGTGGTCCGCGGCCCGTCGATGGTCCGCGGGCGCTCCGCAGCATGGCACTTCTTTGTCTGTCGATCCGTTTAGAAGAATTGGCGTGACACTAAAGGTCAATTTGGCCAAACATCGCTTGCTCGGCGCGCCGCCTCCGGCCAATGATTGGCCGCTTTCGCCAAGGCTCGGCTCAGGCTCATCGTCCTGATTTTATCGACAATTTCAAAGAGTGAACCACTTGGCATGGGGGCATCATGCAGCCAAGCCAGCGCAAGGTCAGTCCATGTAGACGAGGGCTGGCGGTCCCCTGTTGACGAGAATCCTCCCCGCGAGTCCCGATGAGCAAGATAGTCATTTCCTGTGTTCTCGACAGTCATCCCAAATTCCTCATGCAGTGCTGGAACTGGCTTGCCTCGCTCGATTCGGCCGGCACGCCTGCGCGTGCTGACATCGTCATACATCACACGCCGTCCGTGGCCGATGGCGATGTCGCCTTCTTCCGTTCGCTCGGAGCGAGGATGGAGCGGATCGAGCCATTTGGCGAGGGCGTCGAAGCCTATTGCAACAAGATCCGCCAGCTGCAGTCGGCCGCGTTCCAAGGCGCGGACTACGCCATACTCTGCGATCTGGATCTGCTCTTTGCGGGATGCCCCACGCAATTCGCCGTCGGCGACGCCATTCGCGCCAAGATTGTCGATTTTCCGAATCCGCCGCTCGCGCTGTGCCAGGCCCTAGTCGAGCGCGCGGGGCTCGACCCGGATGCACCGACCGCGCCGACGGACTTCGCTGCCGGATTCACGACGCTGGCGACAAACTTCAATGGCGGCCTCTATGTCTTGCCAGCGACGGTGATACCGGCGCTGCGAACGGCTTGGCCGAAATGGGCCAGATTCTGCCTCGATCAAAAGGATCTGCTCGGACCCTGGCAGCATCACGCGGATCAATTGGGCTTGGCCCTGTCCATCCTCGAGGCACGTCTGCCCGTCGCGCCGCTTGGTCGGGGCGCCAATTTCCCGACCCACCTAGAAACGGCAAATTATCTGCCGCTCAAGCCCGAATCCATCATCGCGTTCCATTATCACAATCGCATGGATATCCACGGATTCGCTGGGCCGTTGGGCATTCCCTGGGTCGACGCGGAATTGGCTGCTGCCAATGACGCGATCCGTCCGTATCGCAGGCGAACCTTCAACAACGCGATCTTCTGGAACTTCCGCTATGCCCAGTTCCCCGATCTGGGCAGCGGCATAGGATCGCGCGGATCGGTCTTGGCGTACAAGCGACGGCTGATCACGCCGTACATCAAGGCCTTTGTCAATTCGCAGATCCTGGACGTGGGCTGCGGCGACCTGGAAACCACGCGTCACGCTACGGCGCGCCACTACGCGGGGATCGACCGGTCCAAGGAGGCGATCGCCATAGCCCAGGGCAAGCGGCCGGACTGGCGCTTTGGCACAGTGGAGGTCGGCGAATTTCCGGACCGCGCGGCTGCGCTTGTGCTGTGCTTGGACCTTCTAATCCACGAAGCGCAGCCCGAACGGTTTCAGTCCATGATCGACGAGTTGCTGCGTGTAACCGGGAACGCGCTGCTGGTCAGCGGATACGAGGCCGCGCCCGACGCGCAAGGAATCATCTATTTCCACGAACCGCTCTCCCAGGCTTTCAAGCGCCGCAGGGACGTCGAGTCGATCACGGAGATTGGCCGCTATCGGGATGTCGTGCTGTTCTTGATCACCAAGCGGCCCGCGGCGACCCGCCATCATAACGACATCGATCTGCCTGCCCTGGCCTGGGGATTCTCGGAGACCCCGGACAGTGAAATCCTGACCGACCTCGTTGCCCTCAGCCGCGACAAGCTCGGCTTCTTTCCCAAGACCGTCATTCGCGCCCTGGAATACCCCTGGTTCGCAAAACGAATGGCCGATGCCGCGGGCAAGCGGATTCTCGACGTGGGGGCCGGCGTCAACGTCCTCCCCTTCTGGTTGGCGGCGCGCGGGGCCGAAGTGGTGACGGTCGATAACCACCCGCTACGCCGCGATCTGGCAGACCGCAGTAACTGGAACGAATGGGGATTCCTCGATTACGGCGCGATGGACGGGCGCATCGCGTCGTTCAACATGGACATGGCAAAGTTCGCGCTGGGGACGAGCTTCGACGTAATTTACAGTGTCAGCGTCATCGAGCACATGCCGGCAGCGACACGGCGGGCGGTCATCGGGCAGATGGCGGCCCTGCTCGCTCCGGGCGCGCGCCTACTCCTATCGCTGGACCTGGTTCCGGGCTCCGACGCGCTCTGGCCGCTGAGCGAAGGCGTGCGGGTGGATGTCGAAGGCGCGCACGGTTCGATTCAGGATGTGCTGGCGGAGCTGCGTGGCGCCGGCCTTGCGCCGCTGGAATGGGGCGTGCGGCGGGAGATCCCCGGCAGCCGCACCGACCTGCTGTTCCTCATCGCGGCGGCAGCCGAAGCAAAACTGCCTGCCTGATGACCCGGCCGTGCTGCACGGCGCCGACGGGCGATATCGGCTACGGCGTCTCGGCCGGCAGGCGCCCGGAGGGGGCCCGCTGGTTGGCGTGGCAGGAACTGCGCACGAGCGGCGCTGGCGACACGGGCGAACCCCATGATCTGGACCTCGTGCGCGAAGCGCTGGAAGACCTCAGTCGCGGCGTAGCGCTGCATGGGTAGGTTCCGGGCGCTAGGTACTGGCCCATGGTCAGCATCTGCACGCCGTTCGCGCGCAGGTCGCGCATCACCTGCAGGATCTCCTTGTCGGTCTCCGCGAGCCCGACGACGAGACCGCTCTTGGTGGGCACAGCGGACACGAGTTCGCCGTGACGGCGCGGTCCAGGAAGTCGCCCTCGCGCTAGATGATCCCCGAGCGCAGGAAATGCAGGAAGCGGATTTGCGCAGGCTCCTCGCCCTAAACGCGGTTGAAGATCGGATCGTTGGGGGTAGTTGTAGCGCAGGCGCGCCACGTGGTGCGGGATCGCGGCCTTGGCCATGGTCAGCGTAGCGCGATCTGCTCGAAGAACTAGTTGTCGATGCTCCGGCGGCGCACCGGATCGATCATGTCCATGTACGTGCGTACAGGCGCTCGAACATGTCGGCCGTAGGCATGAGCATGCCGGTGTTAAAGTATGGCGGGCTCATCATCGGCCGCGGATCGGCGTCACGCAGGCCCAGCCGGTGTGCGGGTGCGTGAACGGCGGCGCGCGCCTACAGGTTCTGCCACCACTGCCGGTTCGTGCGCTGCGCATGGCCGAGAAAGGGCGAGCCGCGCGCAATGTTTCGCCAGGCCTTGAACTCGGTGCGGTCGACCCGGTGCCACTCGATATGGAGCGGGCGGACCAAGGCGCGCGTCGCTGCACGTCCTCGGGCTCCTCCTGATCGGCGCCCACGCTCACGCGTACCGGCGCGTCGGTCTAGCGGTAGCCTAGGGGGCGCAGCAAATGCGCGATGTAGCGGACCTGGTTTTAGTAGTGATCGACCGGGCAGATCGGGATCCCCACTTCTAGCGAGCGACTGCGCGCCACGAAGACCTCCGGGGAAGGGAGGTCGGGACCGAATCCAGGGAATGGGCTCGCGCTTTCTTCATGTGGACGCGGTGGACAGGGGCTCGCGGGTCCCCGGCTCAAGGAGGGCGGCGCACTTGGCGACGCCGTCGAGCGCGGCGGCGTCGCGCCGCATGTCGGTCAGCTGCAGCTGCAGGTCACAGACCGTCTGCTGCAGGGCCCTGATGTGCTCGTCGCGCTCGGCCACCTGCCCCTGCGCCGCCGCGATCTGCTCGTCGCGGCCGGCCAGCGACCTCTGGAACAGTGCTGTCTGCTCTTGGATCAGCTTGGCCAGAGCCGCGAGCTTGCCTTCGCGCTCGCCGACCAAGGCGCGCGCCGCTGCCAGACGCAGAAGGCACTTGTCCACCAGGACCAGCGCCGTCTGCAGCCGATCAAGTTCGGCACTCCAGCGCGCCAAGAGCGCACCCAGGCGCGGATCGTCCGTCCCCATGCGGTCGGCGGCCAAGTCGAGCAGTGTCGCGTACACCTCGCGAACGAGCGCCGGGCAGGCCTCATCGCGTTCGAGCTCCTGCGGCCCGAACTGCGTGTTGCGCAGGCGCTCGTCGAGGAACTGCGCTTGAAATTCGCGCAGGAGCGTCGTGTCCAGCGGTAGGCCCAGCTGGCGGGCGACGCGACCGAGCTCGCGGGCGGGATCGGACATCAGCCGGTCATAGTCGACCACCACGCGCCGCGCGCCGCTCGTTCGCGCCAGGCTGTTGATGACGTGCTCGAGCCACATGAGGTAGCTGTGCTCGCGGTCGATGCCGTCGCGCTTGGCCAGGGACATCGCAACGCTCAGCGGATGGCGCGAGGTCAGCAGGTAGCGGGCATCGAAGCCGTACTCCCGGAAGACTTCCCGCTAGAAGCCCAGCAGCCTGGCCACCCGCGGATCCTTGAACCCGTAGCGCGCGGCGCTGCCCATCTTGGAGCGCAACAGCTGGGCGGCGCGCGCCGCGAAGCCGCTCTCGCGCAGCAGGCGCACTTCGGCCGCGCCTACGGGCCGCACGTGGTCCCAGTCGCTGCCGATGGCGCGCAGCAACTCCATATTCAGCGCCAGCACATCGACGTCTTCCCAAAACCCCTTGGCGTTGGCGTCGGCGTGCGCCGGCAGCAGGCGGTCGCCCAGTTGCACACCCAGCGCCTGCAGCCCGCGCGTGATCGCGCTCGTCCCGCTGCGGTGCATGCCCAGCACAACGACGAGCTCCGGCTGTCCGGTCAGCTTTGCCGGCGCCGATGGCTCCGTTGCCAAGCTCAGGACCGGGACGGGTGCCGGGGCCAGCGCGGCCGCGCGCTGGCGGCGCGCCAGGTCCTGGGCGCCAAGCAGCGAGTGCACCAGCTGCGGGAAGGTCTTGAGCGCGGGCGGTAGGCCAGAGGCGATGCGTTCGATCAGTGCGTCGCCGCCGGCGTCGAACAGGCAAAGCACCTTGCCGGCACGGTCCATTGCGCCGAAGCACACGGGTTCGCGCGCCCCGGGCACGATGCCCGGCGGAAACAACGACTGGTCCTCGATCGACGCCGGGCCGGCGCTCGCCTGCGCCGCCACCACGGGAACCGGCGCGCGCTGCGCGGTGATGGCGTCGATGATGGCGCAGGCGCCTGGCCGATTGGCGAGGTATGCGGCCAGCGAGAAGTTCAGGCCGGGCGCGGCCGGGACCTGCGCGAGTCGGGGCAGCGCCTGCAGCAGGAACGGACGCGAGAAGCAGGCCAGGTCGAGATCGATGCCGTCGCAGTAGCGCACGGCGAAGGCCGGGTTGCGGTAGGTCCAGATCGACGGCACCCGGCTCTCCCAGTCCAGCGCGGGCTGGGCCACCGAAAGCTGCAGGCCAGCGACCAGTTCGAAGAACTGCCCGACGCGCTCGCGCTCGATTCCGATGTCGGCATCGGGGCACCAGACGTGCGTCACGTGCTCCCAGGCGGAAAGATGCTGCTGCAGGAACGCGCACAGCGTGGGCCAGCGTCCGGCGCCGCGCGCCACGCAGACCACGCTGTCGGCGAAGCCGGCGAAGCGCCGCGGCTCGGGACCGTGGCATAGCACCACCAGGCTCCAGTTGCGCTCGCTCGCCTCCCGCGCCCACGAGGGAATCTCGCCGGGGTCAGCGGCACAAAGAACGACGGCAAAGGGGTGGTCCATGGTCTCCGGCGGGCACGTCCCGCACTCGCTGTTTGGATACGCGAGGGACTTTACAGGCGCACGTCAATTTCTTGAGCCAGATAAGTGGCCGCAATGGTCACTATTTCCCGACCGCGCACGCGCCGGCACGACCGTTGCGTTCACTCGACACGAGACGATGAATTCGCGCATAAATCCGCGCGTCAATTCGCACCGATTGGCGGCCGAATTCGCGGCGCCGCTCATGAAACCACCGGCGCGTGCGGCTGAAGTACACGTGAGCCGTTTTTCGCGTTCTCTAAAACGCTCTGGCTCACCGCGCGCAGCTAGGACCGCGTCCCCGTCTGGCGCATCTCGCCCAATCCGTGTCGGGCAAAGCCGAGCGTCAATTACGGCTGCCCCGGATCTGCAGCGGCGAGCGCGACCGGCAAGGTCTTGTGCTCCATGCGATAGACCCAGACGAGCACTTCGGCCACGGCAACGTACAGCGCCGGCGGTATACGCTGATCCAGATCAAAATCCATTAACGCCGCCACAAGCTCTCGGGACTCCTGCACCGGAACGCCGAATTCGTGCGCACGCGCGATGATCTGTTCGGCAATTGCACCCTGCCCGCTGGCCACCACGCGCGGCGACAAACCGGCGGTCGCATCGCGCTCTTCATAGGAAAGCGCGACCGCCCGAAGCGGACGACCCTCCAATTCGGGCCGCGCAGCCATTAGACGTCCCCGTCGGCCGGAAAAACCGCTGCCAGTTGCGCAAGATTCAGCCCGCGTGCCGACAAGGCACTGGCCAGTTGCGGTAACTCTGCGCCCAGTGCCGCGGGTTGATCGGACTCGATTTGCACGCCCACCGTGTTTTCCACTACGCGGATGCGCGCACATAGTTGGCCTAGGTTCGCAAGACGCATGCTGAGCGTGGCCACAAAAAGACCCGTAGCGTCTCCCACGTTGGCCGCCTCCCGATTGCGCTCTCGATCACGCTCGATCTGGATTCGAAACGGTTGCCCGGCCCACGCCTGGCCGATCAGGCTGATCGCCTGGCGCTGCATGGCGTCCAGCTGCATCACACTGCGGCGGTCGGCCGCCTGCGTACCGTCGGCTTGCGCGTCCACTGGCAGTCGTCGCACTTCGCTCTGGATTTGCTGCAGCGAGCGTTCACCTCGCAGCATTTGCGCAAAATGCGCTTCAAGAAACAATCCACTCGAATCAACCGCCCGCGCCAATGCGCTACTGGCGTCTTTGTCGCCCGCAGCGTCCAGCAATGGCGCGGTAATCACGATCGCTGGCTGTTCGCTGGCCGATTCAAGCAGCTCCGATGTGGCGCCTGGCGACAGCGCGCGCGACTCCTGGATCTGCGCATCGACCGATGCACTGCGCGCGGCAGCGGAGGCGTCGGGCAGCGTCCCCGCCAACGCGCCGGCCGCCGGGCCCGCGCGCCCGGAGGGCAAACTCGCGCCTTCTCCCAGGAGCGTCAATACTGCGTCGCGCGCCGCCCCGACAAGCGCCGTGCGCCATCCGGCGACCAATATCTGCAGCGAACCTCGGTCGCCCGCAAGCAGTATGTCGACGCTTGCTCCTGTTTGCGCCGCGTTGCGCAGCGCGCTGCGAACCGAGTCAGGAATCGACGTCGTGTCCAGGACTTCTAACAGCCGATCCGCAGAGAGCTGATAGCGGTCGATCGGGGCACCTGGACCCCAGTCGGGCCGTGGCAGGCGATCGGCCAGGAGCGTCGGGATCTCGATCGCCACGTTCTGAACCTTTTTTTTTAGGGCGTGCGCCCCCGCGGTTGGGGCGAGGACCCGAGGAACGCCTCCAGGTCGCGCAGCCAAGGTTCGGCGCGCGCCCGGATTTGCGCATCGTCATTGAGGATCGAACGCAGCAGGGCGATGCGGCGTCTTTTTTCGCCATCGCCCAGTGCGTTTTTGGTAGACGAGAGCTTGAGCTTCTCAATCATCACCCGACAGCGGGCCGCGATTTCCTCAACCTGGTCCCAATTGCCAAGATGGGCCGCCTCGAGCATGCTGCGGCTGGCCAGGGCGATTTTTTCGTACTGTTGAATAAGACCGCAGCTACGGCCGTCGAGCGCTTCGGCCGCGCCGTCACCACCTTTTAAAACCATGTGGGCAGTGCTCCGGTTATGCGACTTACGCCCGATAGGCATTCGCCACCCGCGCACCAATAGGCTGGGAAACAGTTCGCACGACTTGCTGTGCGTCCCGATTCGGGCTGGCTTGTGCAAGCCCGGCCGACGGACCAATCCGGGCCCAAGCGCCGCGCAAGCCCGATAACAGATTTGCGGCTTCGTCCATTGCCTTGAGATCATTGCGCATGTTGGCGTGCAGCAGACGCATGATGATGTATTTGTAAAGGCGGATCAGCCGCGTTGCAAACTCGGGGGCATGCGATGGATCGACACTCGAGCACAGGCCCGAATCGACGATTCGAATTGCCTGGCTGAGCGCTTGGCACTTTTCGGGAATACGGCGATCTGCCAGGTGCCCTTTGGCGCGTTGGACTGCGAGCAGCGCTCCGTCGAAAAGAATGAGCACCAGCCGATGCGGATCCGCGTCGACAACGTCGGTTTCCAAACCCAGTTTGCTATAGGCCCTTGCACCGAATCCGTCCAAGACTTCCTCCGAGTTGCTACGCCGAACTCAACCAGAATATCGGCAAGGCGACCAGGAGGTTGAGCCCGCGCAAGGGCGGAATTGCGGCGCGACCGCTGCCCTCAGCCGGGCAGCGATGATAGTTCGTTGGTAAGTGATGTCTGCTCGGCCGACGCGTTTGCCAACATCGAGTTGACCTGGGAGTATTCCTGCGTCAGGCTGGCCTGTATCTGCGCCAGTTGCGCTTGCATGAGAGATTGCTTCGTGTTCATGTACGTAATCTGCGACTGCAGCCCTGCTTCGGCAGCACCCAACGCGCCCGATGGTCCGATCATTTGTGAAGCCGCGTTGCTGATCTGTACAGCAAAGCCTTGTTGTGCGCCCGTTCCGGTATCGCCGGTAAACATTGCTGCGACGGCCGTCGGATTCGCACTGAGCGCGGATTGAAACTGTGTTTGGTTTAACGACAAGGTACCGTCGGAGTTCACGGAAACACCGACCTCCGCTAGCCAGGAGTAGCTCGGATTCGTACCCGCCGCGCTCGTCTGACTGCCAAGAATGGATTGCATGATGTCCAATATGTCGCGCGTCGTCGGATCTCCGGTCAAAACCGAGGCGGTATTTGTGCTGGCGTCGTAATTGGTCAGGTTGTTGGTCAGGGTAATTAGAGAGTTGTAGGCGGAAATGAAGCTATTGACCGAGCTCGTGATCGCTGCGGGATCCGTGCCGACGGTCACCTGCGCTTGTAATGACGTTGCCCCGGCGGCCGGCGCTTGCGTCAGATTCAGCGTCACCCCATTGATCGCGGTTGTCACGGAATTTGACGCGGACGTCAATGCAAGCCCATTGACGGTAAATTGGGCATCGGCTGCGGCCTGTGTCTCCTGCATGGGCGAACCAGCCGTCGCCGTCGGATCAAAGGCAAATTGGGACAAGCCCGAGCTTGCCGTGACACTAAAGCTGTTGGCCGTACCAGTATTGGCCGAACTAATCACCAGCTGGCTAGTGCCATTGGCATTGGTCACCACCGACGCATTGACCGATCCGTTAGCGGCACTGTTAATCGCGCCCGCGATGCCACTTAGCGTATCGTCGGTAGAGTTGATGACGACGGAAATTGGGTTCGATCCCGATGTAGGCGTAAATGTATTGGCGGTGGAGTCGTACGCGCCCATCTGAATGCTCAGCGTTCCCGTAGCCAAAGTCGCAGTCGCGCTCGCGACCGGCGTCGATGCGATCGACTGGGTTTGTGCCAGGCTCGATACGGTCACGGCGTAGTTTGCGCTGGCGGGCGTACCCGTTACCGTCGCGGACACGCCGTTGCCCGTTACCGTGGCACTGGCCGCTTGAAAGGCCGTCGGCAGTGCCAACGCTGCGGCAGCGCTTTGCAATGAGGAGACTGCGCTTTGCACTTGGCCGTACGCGCTTAGCGTCGACTGAACGCCTGCTTCCTGGCTCTGCAGTTGCGTCAGGGGCTGGGACTCCACAACCATCATCTCGGAGACAAGCTGGCTGACATTGAGCTGCCCCGCCGTAATCAGAGGCCCCGAGTTTGAGCTCGACGACGTGCTGGAGCCGTTGTATGTCGGGCTGGTGTACGAGGTACCAGTCGTGGAGGAGGTGGTCATTTCAATTGGTCCGCTTCGTGAAACTAGGCCCTCGTGTCGACCAGCGTGCCGCTGCCCCCCTGTCCCGACATAGTGCTTTGGGCGGCGGCAGTACCTAACGGTAATGAGGCCGGTTGCTCGACTTTTTGGGTAAATATGTCGAGGATTTTGACGGTCATCGAACGCGTTTGGTCATCGAATACAAGCACCATTTGCGTTCCAATTGCCTCCGAGGATGTGTCAGCACTAGGGGGCGGTGCGCTGCTAGGAACCTTTGGCGCTAACCGGGCCGTAGCATCGGTACCACTTTCGGGCGCACCATCAGCCACATCGGTTACGGGCGCGCCGCGATTGAGCGGCCCCGTGGGTGCTGCGCGGCCGCTCATATTCGGAGGCGCGGTTGGCGTGAGCGGGCTTGCCGCCGTCAGATTGCTATTGGCAACGCTCGAAGCAATTGCGGACAGTTGCGGGCTTTCCATGTTTGCCTCCCGGCGGACGACCCATCGCTGGCGAATCTCCGCTATACGCTGGGAATAACGGCAGAAGGACGGCTGACTTTAGCTGATTGAAGAGCCTGCGCCGGAACGGATGACCAAAAACAGAAGGGGTCCGGTGGCCTGCGCCACCGGACCCCTCCGGCTTAGCTGCTGAGTTACCGAGGCGATCGGAGCCTACGGCAGCTTGGCCAAGAGCGAGAGCACGTTTTGCGGTATCGAATTTGCCTGCGATAGCATCGCCACGCCGGCCTGTTGGACGATTTCCGCTTGGGTCAGATTCGACGTCGCCTGAGCGTAGTCCGTATCCATGAGCTGCGACTCTGCGGCGGCCGTGTTTTGCGAATTGACCTGCATCGATTGAACGACCTGCTGGAAGCGAATCTCGTTGGCACCATTGGTCGCGCGTGCCGAATTGACGACGGCAAGGGCCGCGTCCACGCTACCAATGGCCGTCGTCGCTAGCGTCCCACTATTCAGGTTACCCAGACTCGAAGCGGACAGCGCAGTCGCGCTGGCCAGCGTCATCCCGCTGACCGCGATCTGGTCGGATTGATTGGCACCGATCTGGTAGGTCATCGCACTGGCTTGAGAAAAGATCGCGATGCCGTTGAACTGGGTGTTTTTCAGCGTCATCGAAATCTGCGAAGCCAATTGCTGATACTCGGCGTTCAAGTCTTGATCGCCTTGACCGGCGTTGGTGCCGTTGGCCGCTTCCACGGCCAGCGTGCGCATCTGCTGGAGCATGTTGGTGACCGCGCCCATCGCACCGTCGGCGGTCTGCGCCAAGGAAATTGCAGCATTGGCGTTGATGATGCCCTGGTTCATGCCGTTTACTTGTGCCTGCATGCCCGTTGCAATCGCCAAGCCAGCAGGGTCGTCCATGGCGCTGTTGATACGAAGACCGGACGAGAGCTGCTCCACAGACGTGTTCAATTTGTTCTGCGTGTTCGCCAAATTCGTCTGCGTAATCAGCGACAGAACGTTGGTGTTTACGACCATTGACATTTTCTGTTCCCTTTCAAGATCTCTAAAAACTGGCAGCCAGAATTCGAGGCTGGTTCAACCTGTTACCCAGGCGGCTGCCACATATTTAGAGGCGCCTACCGGTCCTTTGCGCTTAGCAGTTTCGTCACCACACATACATGTGATGCTGTGTACTGCGTCGCGTCAGTTCGCTTATCGGTGTTTCGGTTAACGAACTTTAGGCCGGGGTCTTTTGCGCACTGACTTTGCACGCTCAGTGATCGCATCAATTCCGCAATCATTCATGTTTAATTTACGGCTTGCTTGTTGCGGCCGCGCGATCGAATCAATTGCGATGTCGATTCACGCCAAATGCGAACTCGGTGCATTTGCAAATAACGTATCGCAAGGATGTAGTCCTATGCACCGATGGTTCAGCCGCTGCCGTGTTCGATGCCAAGCGCCTCCGCTACCGCAACGCTCCAGCCGCGGACAGCCTTAATAAGTTAAGTATGAGCGGCCCTTCTAAGGGCGATGAGCGCGCCGCCGCGTCGCTAAAAAAATGCGCGCCGGTGACAGGGGTCAGCGCGGCGCGCGAGGCGGGGGAGGAAAGGTGTTGCTGCATGCAATTACGGCAGCGCCCGCAAGATCTTTAGCTTGCGTTCAAGACTGGCTTTTTCGCGCACGATCCGCTCGTGCGCGAGCCGCCCCACAAC
>Ga0187780_10002513_pt1 | contig 13798 bp, 15 predicted proteins | sample 1015_Q2_SP10_20__FD_132429 | JGI IMG/M metagenome (GOLD analysis project Ga0187780, IMG submission 132429) | Tropical peat soil microbial communities from peatlands in Department of Meta, Colombia - 1015_Q2_SP10_20_MG | ecosystem: Environmental > Terrestrial > Soil > Wetlands > Peat | place...
CGTGTTCTCCGACAGTGACAACAACCGCGCTCGTCATTTCGCCGGAAAGGTGGACCGCATTACTTTCGGCTCAGAACAATATGAGTGGCACCAGGAAGGAATAAGCGGGCACGCAGATCCCGACGGTCCACCGGTGAAATCGGTCGTGCCGGGTGGCGCGGGAGAGCTGTATGAGCTTCCGCAAGCGTCGATCACGGTCCTGCGTAGTGAAGTCGAGCGTTGACCAAGTTGCGCGATTGCGCTCGCCCATGCGGCAATGTCACGGCGGTTATTGCAGATTCGTGTACTTGGCTTTGGAGCACTGTTCTGTCTCAGTCAGTTCTCGACTCGGATGAAGGATTGGACTAGTGGTGCTTCTCGACTCTCCAATTTCTCACGAGCCATTCGAGTTCGGGACCTTTGGGCGGATTCCACGCGTGTTCGCGCTCCGTTGGGACTAAATCGCGGACCAACGTGGTTTTACCACATTGGCGGGGACCGATGACCATGACAACTGGCGTGTCCTTGAGCGCGGCAGCCGAAGAGAGTTGCAGGCCGCTTATTGCTTAAGGACAAGCGGAGGACCACTGATTCGCTTCCCCTTGAGGTCGACAGTCACGTCGACGCTGTCGCCGATCCTCACGAAGGGAATGCCTTTATTCATCCCATAGTCCTTACGGTCGAACACCATGGTCCCATGAATCTCCCCTGAGCCTGTCCCCGCGCCGGAAACGGTTAGCGTCAGCGTCTGGGGTTTAGTCGCTCCTCGTATCGTGAAATCGCCCAGCAAATCGAAGGTGGTGGGGCCGGTCTGTACGATCTTCTTTGACAGAAAGGTGATCAACGGATCGTGATCGGCGTTGAAGAAGTCTTTGCTCTTCAACTTGTCGTCCTTCATGCCGCTTCCGGTATTGACGCTGTCTGCTTGAATCTTGATGTCCAAAACGCCGGTTGATACATCAGTAGACGTAAAGGTTAGAGCGGCATCCCACTTGTTGAAGGTACCGTTTACGGCCACCGATGCCTTCACGGCGAATTTAATCGAGCTGTCTTCGGTCGTAATCTTGAAAACAGGAACCTGTGCTCGGCTTAATGACGGAAAGACGGCGGACGCTAAGAAGAAGAAAACGGTGAATCGTATGCTACCGTGTGCGCGTCTTTTAGACATGAACTTCCGCCGCCAGTTGCCATGAAAGCAACCAAGTGAATTCCAAACAGCCCTTGGACTATGACACTTGATGTTTGCTCGGATGTACTGTCAAATCTGACAGGCCGATTGCGGAAGGTAGGCTCTGCTCATTCGGCCGTGGTCGGAAGGAAACAAGCAATATGCTTGTCACCAGCGCCGCCCGACATCAGGGCAGAATTCGAGGCTGTGGTTGCGGGTCATGCAGAAGAAAGAGTTGAGCGGCGGAAAGCCGGCAGTGCTGCGCGAGATCCTCGACGAGTGTCTCGGCGATTTGGCGCGCCCGCGCGGCCGGTGCGAATCATCAATGAACTTCCAGCCCGCAGGTAAAGGGCTACTTGTTCTCGGTCGTTTGCTGGTTCGTCTGAGAGCAATGAAAACGTTAACTAAGCTCAAGGCCGCAGCCCGATGAATATCCAGTTTGGCCCTGTATCATGGATGTGCCCGATCACCGAAGTCGCGGCCTATTATGTGGTCGTTACCGCGAGGAGACGCGATCGCGTATAGTTTCCTTTCTCCAGGCGGCCGTCACCCTTCGGTTGTGGCCACAGCTCGGAATGACAACGGTTGGTTGATCAAGAATTCTTAGCTTGCCGAAGCCCAGATGACTCGCACACAGGTTTTTCAAGCTGAGCGGATGGTACTGGGCTGGAAGAGCCGTCATTCAGAACGGCGCGGAAACAGAAAGTGTTCCCACGCGATTGACGGAACCGGCTGCAACTGCTTGAATAGAAGGGTTTGGGCGCTTAACTCACACTAGGTGAGCTAACTCGCGTTGATTCGGCTGCCTTTACGCTCTCAGAATAGGCAAAATGACCCAATTTTGGCAGGATTCTTTGCCCAAGTTTTGCCCAAGTTTCTTGGAGCGTTTGTTCTCAGCTGAGCATTCTCAGGTGAGCAGTTGACCCTCTCCGATCTTCGCCGTAACATTCCCGCCAATGAGCAACACCTCATCCCAACTGATCGGGCAGACCATTTCGCATTACCGCATCCTTGAGAAACTGGGGGGAGGTGGGATGGGTGTCGTTTATAAGGCCGAAGACACCCGCCTTCATCGTTTCGTGGCTTTGAAGTTCCTACCTGATGAAGTGGCACGAGACCCCGAAGCTCTGGAGCGCTTTCGTCGCGAGGCGCAGGCGGCTTCGGCGCTCAACCATCCCAATATCTGCACCATCTACGACATCGGAGAAGATCAGGACCGTCACTTCATCGTGATGGAATACCTCGAGGGCAGCACGCTGAAGTACCGCATCGAGGGGAGGCCGATGTCGGCGGAGCAGGTAGTGGATTTGGGGGCCCAGATTGCGGATGCGCTGGATGTGGCGCACACGGCCGGAATTGTCCATCGGGACATGAAGCCGGCGAACCTGTTTCTCACCAAACGCGGACAGGCGAAGATCCTCGATTTTGGCCTGGCCAAGGTGGCGGGACGGCCGGTGTCGCTGCCAGAGCCGACGGGAGCGACACAAACAGCAGCCATCAATCCGGCCCATCTCACCAGTCCCGGTAGCACTGTCGGCACGGCGGCTTACATGTCGCCCGAGCAGGCACGTGGCGAAGAACTCGATGCGCGCACCGACCTGTTTTCCTTTGGCGCCGTTCTTTACGAGATTGCGACGGGGCGACAGCCGTTTACTGGGAACACTTCAGCCGTGATTTTTGACGCCATCCTGAACCGCGCGCCGACGGCGCCGGTGCGGCTCAACCCCACCATGCCGGCGGAACTGGAGCGCATCATCAACAAGGCGCTGGAAAAGGACCGAGACCTGCGCTACCAGGTTGCTTCAGAGATACGCGCTGATCTCAAGCGCCTGAAGCGTGAGATTGATTCGGGAAAAAGTTCAGCCACGAGCGCAGCAGTGCCGGTCGCTACATCAGCCACAGGGCAGGCGCCGGTGGCCGCAGCTGCATCCGCACAGATTCCGTCGGCGTCAGCGATATCGGACACGGGTTCGACAGGTGCTTTTCCGCGCACGGAATCGGGAGTATCCGCTGCAGCATCGCCAGCCACCAAACGCATTAGCGCTGTCCGCGGGTATTGGATTGGAGCCGCAGTTGTCTTGTTGATCGCAACGGTAGCCGGCGTTTGGTATGTGCGCGGCAGATCCAGCGGGTCGCAGATCGAATCGATTGCCGTGATCCCGTTCGCCAACTTGGGCGGCAACGCGGAGGCCGACTTTCTCAGCGACGGCCTTACGGAATCGTTGATCAGCAGTCTGGCGCACGTGCCGCAGCTCAGAGTGAAATCGCGCAACTCCGTCTTTCGCTACAAGGGCAAAGATGTGGATGTCCAGAAAGTTGGAAAAGAATTGACCGTTGACGCCTTGCTGATAGGCAGGGTGGTGCAACGCGGCGACGACGTTCAGGTGAGTGCCGACCTCACCAAGGTGGACGACAACACCGAAATCTGGGGTGAACAGTACGAGCGCAAAGCTTCCGAAATCGTCTCACTGCAGCAGCAGATTGCCGGCGACATTGCGGAAAAGCTGCGCTCGGGATTGACCGGGACGGAAAAGCAGCAGGTCACGAAGCAGGGCACGCAAAATCCGGAAGCCTACCAGCTTTACGTGAAAGGCCGCTACTACTGGAACAAGCGCAGGAATGCCGACATCAAGACGGCAATCTCCTACTTCAATCAAGCGATTGATAAAGATCCCGGCTATGCCCTGGCATATTCCGGGTTGGCAGACGCGTATGCCTCGCTAACGAGCTTCGGTGGCGATCCCGATGAAGTCGTTCCCAAGTCGAATGCCGCCGCCGAGAAGGCGCTGGAACTCGATCCGACTCTGGGCCATCCTTACGCGGTGCTGGGGTCCAACAAGATCGAATACAGCTGGGATTTTGCGGGTGGCGAGGCTGACTACCGAAAAGCGATTGCGCTCGATCCCAGCGATGCCACCGCCCATCAGTGGTTTTCCCTCGATCTGTCCTCGATTGGCGGGAGGCAGCAGGAAGCGCTCGACGAAGCCAACCGCGCCTATCAACTCGATCCTCTATCACCAATCATGGGCATCGCCCAGGCTGTGGCGTATGCCTCCGGCCGTCAATTTGATAAGGCGATTGAGATATGTAAGAGAATCATCGCTGACAATCCAACCTTTGGCAGAGCACACGGTGTAATGGGGGGTGCATATTGGGCAGAGCATAAATACCCAGAGGCTATTCAGGAATGGAAGACAGGAGCTCAGTTAGAAGGCGACAAGAACTCCAGTGAGGTCGCGGCTGCGTTTGATCTGGGCTACCGCTCCGGGGGAAAGGTGGGGGCTCTACGCAAGGCAATCGAAGTTGAGCTTGCACAGATTAAGACCAAGAGCGGTTACGTTTCTCCGTACGGAGTTGCTTCAAACTACGCCGATCTGGGCGATAACGAACACGCCTTTGAATGGCTGGACACGGCGTACCACCAACACGACAGCGGCCTGCTCGGGATCCGCACGGACCCCACGTTCGATTCCATGCGCTCGGATCCGCGTTACGCCGAACTGGTGGGCAAGATAGGGCTGCCGCAGTGACGACCCCGACATTCCCATACTGAAGCAAGCCAAAGGCGAGTACGCGAAGGGCGCACCTATTAAGGTCAGGCAGGATCGGCTTGGACATGCCGACTCTGCGACGACATTTGCATATACTCATGCGGCGAGCGAAGACCACCGGCGAGTCGCGGTGGAACTGGGGCGAAGCCCCGACCCCACCGGTTGTTGACAATAACGAGGTTAGATAGGGTTAGTAAGCGGAAATACTGGTATTTTCCCCGGTATTTGGTACGGTTTTGGTGCGGTCGATCAGGGGGGCGCAGGCATGACAATGGCGGGGTGCGGCCCTCTTCGATACTGTTAAGTCTTTACCGTTCCTTAGGTAGTTCGGACGTCCGGTATGTCCCGGAACGCTGCACTATCAACGGCATTCTCGATGCACCGCGTTTCTTGTGCTACTTGCCCCCGGGCCGCCTGTTTCAGGTTCCAAGTTCTTCCTGATGCTCTCTGGCAAATCCCTGTATATTCAATCGCTTCGTTCAGCAGCAGCGCCTTTTCTTCAGGGCTAATGCCATGCTCGCCTCTGCGTGACCAGAGCCGGTCCGGCAATCGGGCCAGACAAGTTCTCTCTACAGTCACCACGATTATAGTTATATTCATTTCCCTGTGGGCTTGGCTGGCCATCAGTCCGCAGCACCCGCTTCGAAAGGTTGGCCGTGACGATAAGCACCATAGTTGAACGTGAGGTAATGTAGTGCGCTACGCAGAATTTCGTGACCGACTCGAAAATTCTCTTCTGGACGCGGGCCTCATGATCCGTAGCTGCCTTCCATCGACCGAAACCATCGATCTCGGCGACAGCGTTCGGCATTGGAAGGCTTGGATCATTGGAATCACACCTCCCAGCGCGAAACCTTTCGACGTTTCGGCTGACATCAGCTTCGAGTGGTGCCCCCTCGACGCGGCTCGAGCCCACACCTGCGAAGAAGACCTCCTCACGGCGCTCATTGGCCGTAGAAGGCGATCGGCTACGACACAGCCCAGGTGGACGCGTGTTGACCTCTCCCTCCGTGCGAGCCTGCCGTACGGTTCTACGACTTCAATGCCGGAGCCCCACCTGTTTGGGCCATGGAGCACTTCAGTTGTAGATAATGTTGGTGCCACCCTAACCGATGTCAAGGAGAGGAAGGGGAAGATCGTGGCCATCCTGGGCGGGCACAGGGATCTCGAGGTGGAAGCCCACTGCGGATCCGACGGCGTTCTTTCCCTGACCGGTCTGGCGATTTCAGAATTCCGGATGTTTCGGGTGCCTCGCGTCTGGGACGATCCCGAGCGTCGGGAAGCCTAGCGGGGCGCAGCTGACGAGCTGGCAGGCCTGGCTAGGACGTTCAAGGTTACCCTCGACGAGTGGACGAAGAGTGTGTCGCAGCTTGCAACCTGGATCCGCTATGCACCGCCACCACCCAACGCCAAGCCGATCGAACCCTCGTTCGATGATCAATCCGAGGACGATGCCGGCGGGCCGGAGACGATACACTGACAAAACCCATTCCAAGCTTCATTTCTTTCGTGTGGTCGCTGCTTGGGCAACGGTGGATCGAACTTGGTAGTCGCCGTAAGCATGACCATCGGGTCGCAGAAGAATCCGCGCCACGGCGCCCGGGGCGCGCTCGCGACGGGCGGCAATCTCCCGCTCAATTAACATTCAGGATCTCCAGATTCAGAGTTCACCACAGAATAGCAGGAGAGCGACAGAGCGCAATTCACTTTTCACCCGGGGCGCGCAGAAGATGTACGCTAGTGAATGCGCTCCTGCGTAAAGCGATCCCGCCCTGCCCAGAAGGGGCACTGGGGACAAGAAGTCCCTTCCGGATAATCAATACCCTCTTCATGCGGACAGCCAATGATGCTGTCAGTCATCGCTACGGACTGAACACCATGCGACTGGATCACTGATAGAACCCTCTCGCCGACGCCCTCGTCAGAACGCACATCGGTTCCCTCGGAAAAGAAACGTTCCAGAACTTCGGGTTCTCCGCCCTCGGTGCGAAAAACAGAGACGGCGACCTTAGAAGCGAAATCGGCGGTTGGTCCATAGAACGCGATGGTAGCGATCGGGTATCCGCGAAATCCCTGCTTTGCTTTCTTTTCGAGATAGTAGCGCGATGACCTGCTCATACGATTCTCATCTGAGGTGCTGCTCGGGGGCTGTAAACAGCGCTTGGCGCTTTCTATCCTACGACACGGGCCAACCGTTCCAGGTAAGTAATCGACTCGGGCATCGCTTCATGGAAACTGTGGGCAGTTGTCAACCATCCCGGGCCTCTTGGCTGATTGTATAGCCGATTGCGCTGTAGCCCTTTAGCCGCCGCTCATACATTCTCGCCAACATCGGAACCAAGTCGTCCACATAATCGTAAACCTGGACCACCCGCTTATTGTCATGGAGTCTGTGCAGGCGCCCTACGTATTGTTGGAGCGTTCCCTTCCACGAGATCGGCATTGCAAGAAATAGCGTGTCCAAACGAGCATCGTCAAAACCCTCGCCGATGTAGCTGCCGGTCGCAAGAATTGCACGCGGCTCGTCCTCCGGCACGGATGCGAGAGCTTCGGCTGTTGCGCGCCGCTGCTTCTTCCCCATGCCACCCTTGAGGACAAAGACGTGCTTGACCGTACTGTCCAGCTTCGCCGCGAAATACTGGATATGCTCGGTTCGGCCGGTCAGGAGCAGAGGGGAACGACCGGCCTCGACGGCCGGGATAAGGTCTGCGGCGATCATCTCGTTGCGAGGTCCGTCAGCGACAAGCGCGGCGTAGACATCGTGAATCGTTATGTCACTAACTTCCGGCGCTGTTCGAAACTCGGTATGGCGAGGAATCACCATATGTTCAAACGGAGTCGTCTCGGTCATCGTGCGGACGCTCATCCTGAACCGAGCCGGGCCGCACTGCATGTAGATGATCGGATGGTGACCGTCTTTTCGCGTAGGCGTCGCTGTGAGGCCAACAACGTACTTGGCCTTCACTTGTTTCATCACTTGCTCGAAGGTGAATGCAGAGATATGGTGGCACTCGTCGACAATCACTTGACCGTAGTCGGCAACAAAGTCCTTGACCTCCTCTTTGCGGTGCAGGCTCTGGATGACTGCAACATCCACCCGTCCCGTCCGGTCCATCCTTCCGCCCCCGATCTGTCCGATCGATTTCGCGGGCAGATTCAAGAACATTGTCAGCCGCTCGTGCCACTGGTCGAGCAACTGCTGCCGGTGAACCATAACCAACGTGTTGACCTTACGCTTCGCGATCAGCCAGGCTGCGACGGCAGTCTTCCCGAAAGCCGTCGGCGCGCAAACGATTCCTTCCTCATGCTGGGTAATCTTAGTAACCGCCTCCAGTTGGAGCGGCCGTAGCTCGCCTCGGAACTCGACATCAATTGCCGTACCCGCAAATCGTTCGTCGTGTACTTCCGGCCGAACCCGATGGGCTTCAAACAGAGCGATAACCTCCAGCAGACAGCCCCGGGGCAGAGCCACATGCTGCGCGAAATCCTGGCCGCAGGCAATGACACGCGGTTTGGCGTACGTGGGAAGGCGCATCATCTGAGCCTTGTAGAACTCTGGATTCTGAAATGCCGCCAAACGGAGCAGCCGGTTCAGCATGGCGGAGGGAAGGCCCCTTTTCTCGACGTACACGAGGTTGGCGCGGACGATCTGAACGCGCTCCGGCAACGGTCCTTGGATTGGCCGTTCCAGCCGGTTCCGGGATGGCGGCAGGGTCCACGGGTCTTGTCTGCACTCGTCATCCGTGACGCTGATCCTGACACCGATCAGATCACCTTTGTGTTGCGCCTCGGTCACGATCTGCTCGGCGACCACCATCGGCACACGCTCAACCGCTGAAAGGAACTCCCACTGGTCTGGATATGGTTGAGAGTCGAGATCAACGAAGACGCTGTTGCCAGCCTTTCGCGGCACGCCCTGGAGCGGAAGCGCAATCAAGTTCCCAAAGCCTCCTTTTGGGATCGTGTCTTGGCTCGGGAAGAAGCGATCATAGGAGTCCAGGCCAAGCTGGTGGCGCCGCTCCATAGCGCAGGTCAGAATGACGCATCCAAGCTTGCGCGCTACGATAGCTGGAATCGCACGATCAAAGAAGATCCAGACGTGGCCACCGTTTCCGGACCGTGACCGCTCCAGAGCGGCCGTAACATTTAGCTCCCGGCACGTGTCCATGAACGCGCACGAATCTTCTTGCCAGGTTTTCTTGTCGAAATCTACGGCGAGAAACCAGCAGGTTTCGTCCGGCAGCAAGGGGTACACGCCAACGGTTTCGTTCCCCCGCAGATGATTCTCAATCACAGCGTCGGTCAACGGGAAATACTGGCGCGTCTTTTGATCGACCTTCTTTCGGTCCTCCGGCCTGCTCCGGTTAATCGCCTTCCAGTCTTTCTGGGCCGCCGGTATATATCCCGACCGGCCATCCGGACTCTCCCATCGTCGCGCGTAGACGTCTTCTCTCCCGCGAAAAAGGCTCCGAAACAGTGCGATTCTCTTCCTGGCTCGTTCTTTTCGGTCCTCGAGGGACAATACCGGTTTGATGGCAGGCGGGCTCGCGGGTTCGGTCGCTGGGATCGGGATATTGTGTTCCGCCAGAAGCTGACGCAGCCGGGCGTTTTCCTCTCGCAGCCGCTCGCATTCTGTATCGTCGGACTCGAGCGGAACGGGTTGCGAGCCTTCTTCCATCCTGTAAACTCACTTCTGTAGGCGGCGAATAAGAGCCGCTTCCACATATGCTCGCACGCGATCAAGAACCGCATCCATCGGATGCGGAGAGTCGTCTCTTTGAAGGCTTTCGTGCCAGCCCCGATTTCGCCGCGACATTTGTCGTTGTTTCTGGTGCAATTCATGCCCACAAACAGGATATTGGAGCCGCAAATAGGCGGTCGCCGAAGGGCAGTACCATCTTGCCGTCATAAAGCACGAGGCCTTGCATGAAATCATCGCCGCAGGCGCCCGCCAACTTCCTCAACCCTTTGAAATCGTCAGCATTCACCGTCGCGCCTGCCTTGACTTCTAGGCCCATCGACGCCCCGCTATCTGTTTCAATCACGAGATCAACTTCGTCCTGATCCTTATCCCGGTAGTGATACGGCACGTAATTTTCGCCCGACCAGGAGACGTGTTTCAGTACTTCAGCGAATACAAACGTCTCTAATAGTGCGCCGAAAACCGACCGATCCTTCGCAATGCGCTCGGCCGTGACTCCCATTAGCGCGCCAAGCAAGCCGGAATCCAGGAAGTGCAACTTGGGCGTCTTCACCAAGCGCTTGAGGCGATTTCGAAACCAGGGTTCCACGCGGCGAACAAGAAACAACTGTTCCAAGATGCCGATATATTTGCGGGTGGTCTTGTCATCAAGACCGATTTGTCCACCGATCTGCGTGAAGTTCGTAAGCTGACCCGAGTGATTCGCCAGGATTCGCAAGAGGCGCGGCATTTCGTCGAGCCTCTCCACATCAGCAATGTCGCGCACGTCGCGCTGCACGATGGCCTTCACGTAGTCGAGTGCCCACCTTTGGCGCCGACCCGGATCCTTGCGCAGTAACATTTCGGGGTAGCCACCAACCAGAACGGCTTCCACAAAGTCCTTGCCGATCAGCATCTCGGTGGGCCTTTGGAGTTCTCCAGCGAACGCAGCTCCCAGGAAGCCCGACCTTTTGCGACGGATTTCCGCGTGCGAGAGGGGCAGCAGAGTAACAGTCTCCATGCGGCCAGCCAGGCTCTCAGAGACGTGAGGTAGCGTCAAGATGTTGGCTGAACCGGTCAGCAGAAACCGGCCCGCTCGGCGGTTGTCGTCCACCGATCTCTTAATAGCTCGCAGCAGGTCGGGCGCTCGTTGTACCTCGTCGATGGTAATTCGGTCAAAATCGCGCACCAATCCAGTCGGATCGCTCCGCGCCGCTGCTAGCAAAGTGTCATCATCCATGGTGACGAATTCGCGCTCCGTTGCGACTAAATCGCGGACCAACGTGGTTTTGCCACATTGGCGGGGACCAATGACCATGACAACCGGGGTATCCCTGAGCGCGGTAGTGACGATCTCAGCGGCAAAGCGCGGAAACAGCACCTTGTTTTCGTCTTTGGGCATGTTACGCCGTCTTCGTCGGATTTGAGTTGCGTCCAATTCGGATTATAGCAGCGTCCGGTTCGGATTATGAGTCCGTCTATTTCGGATCCAAAGGGTCACATTCCCTGTAGTGTCTCTCAGTCTCTCAAGGATTCCCGCACTTCGGCGGTAGTGCAAATGTCGTGGGCATACGATGGGCTACGCATTAGCAAGGCACTTGGGCTGAGGTGGCGAAACATCCTGTGGGATCGGCGGCTTGATTGCGATACGACAAACATTCGTCCATTTCAAGATGCAGCCCGGTGCCAATACTAAGCCCTCACAATCGCGGGTTGAAGCTCCTCAACTGCTGTTCGCTGCTATTGCCGCTTGGAGGCGGAAAAGAGGTACGCGAACGATGACGACTTTGTTTTTCCTTCCGAGAAGCTGCATGGCAAGCAACCTCGCAGCAGATCGCAGCTAGTTCAGGACTATATTCGTCCGGCTGCGATAGCTGCGCGTGTCGTCGCGGTCAAGGATGGCGGAGCTACGACCCTGACGGCGAAGTCGTGAAGCGGTTAGGATTCCACAATCTTGGACGCCGCTCGCTTGCGACCTTTTCCGCCTGAATTTAGGGGTCGCAGGGTGCTGAAAAGTGTCGCAGCTTTTCACTATTGCAGATTCAATAGTTGTTCCTGTCACTCAGCTTTGGGTAATATCTCGACCTCTTGCCCGTTTTAGGGTGTCCACTCACCAGTCACCCAGATTTGGGTGATTTCTAGACAATCACCCACTCTTGGATGACAGTACCGATCATTAAGACTTGCTCAGGTAAGGAAAACCAAGTAAATGCCTCGCACTTATGACCAATAGGCGACGATGGCGGTACGGTCTTGGTACGGTGGGCCGCGAGCAAGACAACGACCAGGCGGGCAACATCCACCTCGTGCTCGGTCGAAACTACGAGCGCACCTTACCCCGGACCTCAAGCTGAAAGTAATCTCGTCTACTGTGCCGATGCTTTTAAAGATTGTCGCGTTCACGGATGATCCACAGCGGCGAGTCAAGGACCTGGATGATATCCGTATACGAAGCTGATAGCGAGTGGCGATGATGAATCCTCTGAATGTGACCGAGCGCGTGGTCATCGCTGAAAGCCCATTTGCCCGGATGGCGGAGCAAGGGTTCCACGATCATACGATAGCCAAATGATTGCCGAAGCTGCGTGGGGATGTAGGCGCGTCGCTCAGTTGCTTAGATCGCCACCCTGGTTAGAGTGCCACCTTAATCTGAATCCCCGCCCGCTGCGTATTGATTGTCAATGGCGTTAGATAAGGTTAATAACGGTTAATAAGCGGGCATCGCCGATATCTCTGTCATGATTTGGTATGGTCTTGGTACGGTTGGAAGTTACGGATGGCTTGCAAGTGATAGAATCCAAAGCTTGGGCGCTTAACTCAGCGGTAGAGTGCCATCTTCACACGGTCGCCAGGACCCCGCCGGCTATTACTTCTAAAGAGGTTAGCTGCCGTCAGCAAGCGGAGACGCCGGTATATTGACCGCGACTTGGTACGCTTTTGGTACGGTCGAGGCCGTAGGCAAGACAATGGCGGGGTGCGGCCACTTCCTGCCAATCGCGCTGAGCAGAGTGCAGAGCGTTTTCAGCCTACCATCAGAAGACTCCTTACGACGGAGGCATACACTTCACGCTTTCCTAGTCGGCGGGAACGGGACATCGGTGTCGTCACCATTACTACGGTGGCTGTTCCGAGCTCAGTGTAAGAGGGTTGAAATCTAGCTTAGCGCTAAGTAAAATTAAGGGCACTATGACCCTCCACAATATGGCACGATCCCTGGGGCGCCGCGGCGGCCGCGCGCGGGCGGCTCAACTCTCGGCGCCAGAGCGGTCGCGAATCGCGCGGCTGGGCGCCAGCGCGAGGGACTTCTCCCTCACGGCGGCACGCCGCATCGCCGAGAACCTTGCGTACGCGGAAACCACTGCCATTCTGCGTGGTGCCCCCACGCATATCGCCAGGGTCCGGACCTGCCGCGGACCTATCCCGGGCATCTACCGGCATGGCCGATAGCGAACAACTCCCTCTTGTCGCTGACACTATTCGTCAGCTTCGCGACATCGGGTTTCAGCCCGTACTCGTGGGAGGCATGGCACTGGTTATCATGGGCTCACTTCGCGTCACGCGGGACTTCGATTTCGTGATTGCGCATCCAGCTGATCGGCTCGACCGCGTTGTCAAGGTGTTTTACGACCGCGGTTTCGAGCTCGTGTCGCGCCTAAATGAGGCGGGAGATGTTACCGCCACGATCGACAACCGAAAGATTGCTTCGGCGCGCCTCCGCCTCGACAGGCCAACCAGTGCCTACTTCTACAGTGTCGCCAAGCGGGTTCGGATCGACCTGCTCTTCGACTTCCCGCTGCCGGCAATCGATCTCCTCAAGAAGGCCAAGCGGGCGAAGATCCTTTCGCATGTGTTCGATATCGCGTCGCCCGAGGATCTGCTCCGATTGAAGGAACTGGCTCGGGCCTCGCGCTCGTTCGCTGGCGACGCACAGGATATCGAGTTCCTTAAGCGTCACGTCAGGACGTGAGAGAAGCCATATTGGTTCCCGGTGGAGCGATAGCAATCGGTTGCTAGTACCAAAGTCGAAAGACACCGCACCCTGGCGTACCTGTCAAGCCGAAATATAAGCATCGATCCTTGTCTCGCCAGAAACGCGTGATCGGCGATGATGAATCCTGTGAATGTGACCGAGCGCATCGTCATCGCTGAACGCCCATTTGCCCCGGATGGCTGGAGCAAGGGCTCCACGGTCATGCGATGAGCCCGGAAATGATTGGGGATGTAGGCGCGTCGCTCAGTTTGCTTAGACTGCCACCTTGGTTAGAGTGCCACCTTAATCTGAGTCTTCGCCCGCTGCCTATTGATTGTCAATGGGGTTAGATAAGGTTAATGAGCGGCAATCGCCGATATCTCTGTCATGATTTGGTATGGTCTTGGTACGGCTGGAGGTTACGGATGGCTTGCAAGTGATAGAATCCA
>Ga0187780_10002514_pt1 | contig 13796 bp, 11 predicted proteins | sample 1015_Q2_SP10_20__FD_132429 | JGI IMG/M metagenome (GOLD analysis project Ga0187780, IMG submission 132429) | Tropical peat soil microbial communities from peatlands in Department of Meta, Colombia - 1015_Q2_SP10_20_MG | ecosystem: Environmental > Terrestrial > Soil > Wetlands > Peat | place...
CCTCTCCGTGGCGCGCGCGGTCAGCGACCGCCCCGTTCCCATCCTCGGAGTCAACCTGGGTACGCTGGGCTTCTTGACCGAGGTCACGCTGGACGAGCTTTTTGCTGCCCTCGAACGGGTCTTGGCCGGGGAGGCTCGGGTGGAAGCGCGCATGCGCCTCGAGGTGCGTGCGTTGCGGGAAGGCGGAGAGATCGGGCGCTTTCTCGCCCTGAACGACGCGGTTCTGACCAACGCCGACCTGGCCCGCATGATTGACCTCGAGACGAGGGCCGGCGGGAGTGAGGTCACGACCTACCACGCAGACGGGCTCATCGTCGCGACCCCGACGGGCTCAACCGCGTACTCCCTCTCTGCCGGGGGCCCCATCGTGCTCCCAGAGCTCGAGGCGTTTTTGCTGACGCCGATCTGTCCCCACACCTTGACCCAGCGCCCCCTCGTCCTGCCCCACAGCTCGCAGATCGAGATCTGCGTACGCTCGCGCAACGAAGTGCAGCTCACCGTCGACGGTCAGGAGGGCATCGCGCTGCGCCAGGGGGATACCGTGACGGTCCGCCGCAGCGACCATCCGGTTCGCCTCATCGCCTCCCCCTTCCGCAGCCGCTTCGAGATCCTGCGCGAGAAGCTCCACTGGGGCACCCGGTGATCGAGACGCTCCGGATCGAAGGCTTGGCTCTGGTGGAGCGCGTCGACCTTGAGTTCGGACCCGGCCTCAACGTGGTGACCGGTGAGACGGGGGCCGGAAAATCCGTGGTGCTCGGTGCGCTCGCTCTCCTGGCCGGCGCGCGAGGCTCGGTGGAGTCGCTGCGCGAAGGTGCACGCGAGGGGGTGGTCGAGGCCGTGTTCGCGACGAAGGCCCTCTCCGACCTTGAGGCCGAGCTCCTGCAGCGCGGAATCGAAACCGATGACCACACCCTCGTGGTTCGCCGCACCCTCTCCGATGCGGGGCGCAGCCGCGCGCATCTCGCCGGACAACTCGTGCCCGTGGCGACCCTGGGCGAGCTCTTTGCCGGACGCATCGAAATCTCAAGCCAGCACGAGTCCCAGGCGTTGTTGCGTCCGGAAAGCCACGGGAGACTGCTCGACGCATACGGCGACCTCCTTCCCCTGCGCGCGGAGGTCGCGAGCGAATTCGCAGGCCTGAACGCGCTCCACGAGGAGATCGCGAGGCTCGCGAGCGCGACGGCCGAACGAGAACGCAGAAACGACTTCCTGGCGTTTCAGATCCGCGAGATCGACGAGGCAAAGCCGGTCCCCGGGGAGAGCGCGCGTCTCACGTCGGAGCGGGCGCGTCTTGTGCACGCCGAGCGACTGCGCACCGAGGCCGGCGCGGCGGCGGCGTGTCTCGTCGGCGATCCCACGCAGTCCGAAGCAAGAGCCTCCGCGGATCTCCTCGCCGAGGCCGCTCGGCGGGTCGAAGCAGCGCTCCGCCTCGACCCGACGCTCGCTCCCCTCGGCGAGCGGCTTCGCAGCCTACAGAGCGAAGCCACCGACCTCGCGGCCCAGCTCGAGCGCTATACCGCATCGATCGAGGAAGACGCCGGGCGGCTCGCGCAGCTCGAAGCCCGTCTGTCGCAACTCGAAGCGCTGCGGCGCAAGTATGGTGGGACCGAGGAGGAGGTGCTTCGGTTTCGCGAGCGCGCTGCCAAGGAACTCGCCGCGCTCTCTGGGGCCGAAGCGCGGGCGGCCGAACTTACACGCGAGCGTGCGTGCCGCTCCGAGAGCCTTGCCGCGGCCTGCGCCAAGCTCTCGAGCGGTCGCGCCCGTGCTGCAGAGCACCTCTCGCGCGCCCTCCTGGCGGCGCTCGCGGAGCTTGGCATGCCGAACGCGCGAATGGAGATCGCCCTCCACCCTGTGCCGGCTCCGCCTTTCCTGCCTTGCGGGGCGGGCGGAGCGGAACTCGCTGAGTTTCGATTCTCCGCCAGCTCCGGTGAGGCCCCTAGGCCGCTTCGCCGTGTGGCCTCGGGCGGTGAACTCTCGCGCGTTTTTCTCGCACTGAAAAACGTGTTGCGCCGCGCCGGCCGGGGAATGGTGCTCGTCTTCGATGAGGTGGATGCAGGGATCGGCGGCCGCGCAGCGGATCGCGTGGGCCGGGTGCTCTCCGAGCTCGCAAGCGAACACCAGGTGCTGTGCATCACCCATCTGCCGCAGATCGCGGCGCGGGGCCGCACGCACTTCCGCGTGCGCAAGCGCGAGCGGGGCAGCCGGTCGTGCGTGGAGGTAGCGCGCCTCTCGCCGGCAGAGCGGGTGGAGGAGATTGCGCGCATGGCGGGAGGCGAGGCGGTGAGCGAGACGACGCGGCTGCATGCGCGGGAGCTCCTCACCGCCGCCCAAAAGACAAAGCGCGGCCGCGGGTCAGGGTAAAGCCCCTTGGGCGGTCGTCCGATCTAGCCGGCGATGGATACCCCGCCGAAGAGCCCCGAATGCCGCGGCCCGGTTCCTCCCGGAGGGATCGTGCATGTCTTGCGTGGCTTCTACGAGGGTCTCGAGTGGCCCATCGATCGAGAATGGGTCGTCGTCGGGCGGGGACGCGGAGCAGATCTCGTGATCGCCGAGCCGACGATCTCCCGCGCCCATGCCGCGATCGGTTTTGACGGAGAGCACTTCTTCGTGCAGGACCTCGGGAGCACGAATGGGACGCTTGTGAACGGCGCCCGCGGGCAGCACATTCGCGTTAAGAACGGGGACGAAATCCAGATTGGGAAGCTCGTTCTGCGCGTCACGCTTCCCACAAAGTCGTAGCCGCGCACAGCGTTTGCCCGCCCCGAGGGGCTCGGGTACGCTGCGCCCCTCATAGCGCCCCGCTCGGGAGAAAATTCGCCTTCGATGCCCTCTATTCTGCGCAAGCTCATCGGCAGCAAGAACGACCGCGAGCTCCGGCGCATCGTTCCCCTGATCGAGCGCATCAACAAGCTCGAACCGTCCATCGTCAAGCTTTCCGACGAGGCACTCCGGGGACGCACGAGTTCGTTCAAGGAGCGCGTGGCGAAGGGCGAGGCGATCGACGCGTTGCTCCCCGAGGCCTTCGCGACGGTCCGTGAGGCGGCCAAGCGCACCCTCGGGCAGCGTCATTTTGATGTCCAGCTGATCGGGGGCGTGGTTCTCCACGAAGGCAAGATCGCGGAGATGAAAACCGGCGAGGGGAAGACCCTGGTGGCCACCTTGCCTTCCTATCTGAACGCCCTTGCGGGCAAGGGCGTTCAGATCGTTACGGTGAACGACTACCTGGCGCGACGCGACTCCCAGTGGATGGGGGAGGTGCACCGCTTCCTCGGCCTCAGCGTGGGCGTCATCGTGCATGATCTAAGCGACGTCGAGCGCCGGGAAGCGTACTCCTCCGACATCACCTACGGCACCAACAACGAGCTCGGCTTCGACTACCTGCGGGACAACATGAAGATCTCGCTCGAGCACTGCGTTCAGCGCGAGCTCTACTACGCCATCGTGGACGAGGTCGATTCGATCCTGATCGACGAAGCGCGGACGCCCCTCATCATCAGCGGCCCGTCGGAAGACAACACGTCGCTCTACGGCGTTGCCAACCGCGTGATCCCGCGCCTGGGCGCCGGTACCAAGGGGGACCACAACAAGGGGATTGAGGAGACCGGCGACTTCTGGGTCGATGAGAAGGCGCACAGCGCGACGCTCACCGAGGAGGGGGTGCACAAGGTCGAGAAGATGCTGGGCGTCGAGAATCTCTACGACCCCTCCATGCTGCCCGTGCTTCACGCGGTGCACCAGGCGTTGATTGCACACACACTCAAGAAACTGGACGTGGACTATGTGGTCCGCGTCGCCGACGGCGGGAAGAAGGAGGTCGTGATCGTCGACGAGTTCACCGGGCGTTTGATGCCCGGCAGGCGCTGGTCGGACGGCCTTCACCAGGCGGTCGAAGCGAAGGAGGGGATCACCGTCCAGAATGAGAACCAGACCCTCGCCACCGTGACCTTCCAAAACTTCTTCCGCATGTACCAGAAGTTGGGCGGTATGACGGGAACCGCCGACACCGAGGCGCCCGAGTTCGCGAAAATTTACGACCTCGATGTGCTCGTGGTTCCGACCAACCGGCCGATGATCCGAGACGACCTCGCGGACGTCGTGTACAAGAGCAAGGCCGAGAAGTTCGATGCGGTGGTCGAGGAGATCAAGGAACGACATGCCACCGGGCAGCCGATTCTCGTCGGCACGATCTCGATCGAGACCTCGGAGATGCTCTCCCGCAAGCTGTCCAAATTTGGCATCAAACACAACGTGCTGAACGCGAAGCACCACGAGCGCGAAGCAGAGATCGTGGCGCAGGCGGGTCGCAAGGGCGCGGTCACCATCTCGACGAACATGGCGGGTCGCGGGACCGACATCGTGCTGGGCGGAAACCCGGAATTCCTGGCCCTCGCAAAGTGCGGGCACGACAAGCTCCATCCCGACTATCCTGCGACGCTGGCGCGCTTCGAGGGAGAGTGCGCGGCGGAGCGTGCAGAGGTGGTCGCCTTGGGGGGGCTCCACATCGTGGGGACCGAACGCCACGAAAGCCGCCGCATCGACAACCAGCTCCGCGGCCGCTCCGGTCGCCAGGGCGATCCGGGCTCTTCGCGCTTCTTTCTTTCCCTCGAGGACGATCTCATGCGCATCTTCGGAGGGGATCGCCTCAAACCGTGGATGGAGCGCTTCGGCCTGCAGGAAGGCGAGGCGATCGAGCACCGCATGGTGACGCGCACGATCGAAGGCGCTCAGAAGAAGGTAGAAGCGCGGAACTTCGACGCCCGAAAGCATCTTCTCGACTACGACGATGTCATGAACAAGCAGCGCCAGGCTTTCTACGGTCGCCGACGCGAAGTGCTGGGCCGCGAGGAGGTGCACGAGGAAGTGCTCGACATGACCGAGGGCGCCATCGTGTCGCTCCTGTCGGTCCACTTGCCCGAAAAGGGTGACGTCGAGCCGGAACAAATCGAGGGACTGATGCAGTCCCTGGAGACGCTCTTTGGAGTGAAGTTTGACCCGCGGGAGCCGATCTTCTCGGAAGCCTTGGCGAGCGCCGATCGCGACCGCATTGGACACTTGATCCTCGACCGACTGAAGAGTTTCCTTGCGGAGAAGGAACGCCACTGGGACGAGGTGGCTGAGAAGTATGCGTCCCTTGGCTACCCCCGCTTCCGTGAGCTCGAGAAGGGTATTCTGCTCGATACCCTCGACAAGCAGTGGAAGGACCACCTGCTGAGCATGGACGGCCTGCGCGAGGGCATCGGCCTGCGCGGCTACGCGCAGCGCGACCCCAAGGTGGAATACCAACGCGAGGGATACGAGCTCTTCGCGGAACTCGACGACCGGGTGGACTCGCTCGTGCTCGAGCGGGTGTTCAAGGTGGTGATCCGTGAACCCCAACTCGAGAGCGCGCCTGCGCTCCCGCCCGCGCGCCCGGACGCGGCGGGACCCCCTGCACCCTCGGGCAGCGTTCTGGAACGCCGCCCGCCCGCACCGCGCGGCCCGGCTCCGGCGGTCGCCGCCTCAGGCGCGCGCAGCGGCCCCGTTCCCAAGGTGGGCCGAAACGAGCCTTGTCCTTGCGGCAGCGGTCGGAAATACAAGAAGTGTCACGGAGCGGCGTAGCCGTCCCTGGGTTCCGGGCAAGTGGCGTCCGATGCGGCATCAAGCAACGCGGCCTGGACCTCGCCTTGGTGGTGAGCGATGTGCCGGCGGCGGCCGCCGGTGTCTTCACACGCTCGAGCGTGGTCGGTGCGCCGGTTGAGATCAATCGCTCCCGCATTCGCTCGGGCCGGGGCCGCGCGATCGTCGCCAACAGTGGCTGCTCCAACGTGGCCATGGGAGCCCGCGGACTGCGCGACGCGCACCGCATGGGCGCGCTCGCGGCGCGTGTTCTTGGCTGTTCTGAACGGGAAGTCTTCATCGCTTCGACCGGCGTCATCGGCGAGCCCCTGCCCATGGACAAGCTGACAAAAGGTGTCGTGCGGGCGGGCGAGGCGCTCGGGCGGCACGGTTTTGCCGATGCCGCGGCCGCCATTATGACCACCGACACAGTCCCGAAGCTCGTGGCCACGCGCACCCGGGTGGCGGGGCGGACGGTGAGTGTCGCGGGGATGGCCAAGGGGTCGGGCATGATCGAGCCCAACATGGCCACCCTGCTCGCGTTCCTCGTGACCGATGCGGCCGTGGCGCCGCCCTACCTGCGCCGCCTGCTGCGCGACCTGGCCGACGAGAGCTTCAACCGCGTCACGGTCGACGGCGAGGGGTCCACGAGCGACACCGCCCTCCTGCTGGCGAACGGCGTGGCGGGGAATCCTCTCCTGCGCGCCAACGCCAGCCCGGGTGCAGGCGCTTTTGCGGGGGCACTGCGGGAGGTTTGCCAGGAGCTGTCCCGCGCCATTGCCCGCGATGGGGAGGGCGCGACGAAGCTCGTCACCGTGCGGGTTCGCGGTGCCCGCACCCGGGACGAGGCGATGCGCGCCGCCAAGCGCATCGCCAACTCGATGCTGGTGAAGACGGCTCTCTTCGGGGGCGACGCCAACTGGGGGCGGATCCTCCAGGCCGTCGGGGCGGGCGAGGTTCGGATCAATCTCGCCCGGGCGGAGGTCTCCCTGGCGGGTGTGCGGGTCTTCCATGCAGGGAGCTCGGCGGGGCCTCTCGCTCGGCGACGGGCGCAGGATCGACTCCGCTCCAAGGAGGTCGAGGTGGAGGTGGAGCTCGCCTCGGGCCACGGCGAAGCCCTCGTCTGGACCTGTGACCTCTCCTATGACTACGTGCGCATCAATGCGGAGTACCGCACCTGACTGGCTAGTGCTCCGGCCTGCTCTCTGCTATCCCCTCGCCACTTCACACGTTCCGGACCGCCCGTGCGGTGTCGGCCCGCCGGACGCGGAGTTGGATCCGCCTCCTGCAGGTTGACTTCGGGAGTATCGGCCGGAGCGGAGGCCAAACCGCGAAGGAGCCCTTGATGTCCGAGACCACCCCCGGCCCCCAGGCCGGAGCGGCTGCGGTCCTTGACGACCGCAGCTTGTCCCTGCGCTCTCTGCTCGAGGCAGGGGTCCACTTCGGCCACCAGACCCGGCGCTGGAATCCGCGGATGAAGGAGTACATCTACGGCGAGCGCCAGGGCATCCACATTCTGGATCTCGACCAAACGCTCACCCAGTTCGAGGAAAGTCTTGAATTTCTTCGCGATACGACTGCGTCGGGGGGCAAAGTGCTGCTCGTCGGCACGAAGCGCCAGGCCGCGCCCGCGATTCAGCTCGAAGCGCAGCGCTCCGGTCAGTACTACGTAAACAACCGCTGGCTGGGAGGCATGCTCACGAACTTCCGGACGGTGAAGAAGTCTGTCGAACGCTTTAAAGAGCTAAAGGCGGTGGTCGAAGACGAAGCCAAGGCCGCCGAACTCTCGAAGCGAGATCGCGCCCAGATGCAGCGCGAGGTCGAAAAGTACCGTCGCTCCCTGGAGGGGATCCAGGAGATGTCCCGGCTGCCGGATGCGCTGTTCGTGATCGACGTCTCCGTCGAACACATCGCCATCTCAGAGGCGCGGCGCCTCGGCATCCCGATCGTTGCGGTGGTGGATACCAATTGCAGCCCCGAAGGCATCGACTTCGTCGTCCCGGGCAACGACGACGCGATCCGGGCCATCCAGCTCTACTGCGCGCGCGTTGCAGACGCCTGCCTCGAGGGAGCAAGGATCCACCAGGAGCGCCTCCAGGCCGAAGGGGCCCACGAGGCCGGGCGCGGTCCGGAACGGGAGGTCGCGGCGCCTTCGACGGGTCGCGTGGTGGTGGAGATCAAGCACCCGCCGCGCAGGGGACGCGGCGGCACGCACTCGGCGGGCGGTCCCCGGGGTGGACGCGGGCGGAGCGGGGGCGGAGAGCCGGCGGCCCCGCCCGAAGACTCCGGCGACGGCGCGGGTGCCACCTAGCAGGATGCGCGCGGCGCCTTGCGATCAATCACCAAAACCTGGGCAACGGCAGTACAAAGAGCAGAGAGCGAGGAGGTCGGGGTGGCCGAGATTTCGGCGGCGGACGTGAAGGCCCTGCGAGACCAGACCGGCGCGGGCATGATGGACTGCAAGCGGGCGCTGGCCGATGCGGGCGGGGAGGTCGCCAAGGCCGGAGAGCTCTTGCGGGAGCGCGGGCTTGCGAAGGCGGTGAAACGAGAGGGCCGCGCGGCGAGCGAGGGTTCGGTGGCGCTTTCCGTGCGGGGTGCGGCCGGCGCCCTGGTCGAACTCGCCTGCGAGACCGATTTCGTCGCGAAAACCGACGTCTTCCAGAAGCTCGTCGCCGAACTCGCGCAGGCTGCGGCGGCCGATCCGAAGTTCGAGCGCGCAGAGCACCTGCTCGATGCACAGCTCGGCGGCGAAAAGGTCCGGGATCGGATTGCGGCGGCGGTGGCAAAGCTCGGCGAGAACATGGTGCTCCGGCGGGTAGAGCGGCTCGTGCTGGAGGGGCCGGGGGTGATCGGCGCCTATGTGCACGCCGGGGGGAAGCTGGGCGTGCTGGTGGGTGTGCGCAGTGCAGCCAAGGGGGCGGCACTCGAGACGCTCGCCAAGGACCTCGCCATGCACGTTGCCGCCGCGGACCCTTCCCCTCTGGCCGTCGAGCGGGGAGGCCTCGCTTCCGACGTGGTCGAGCGGGAGCGGCGGATCTTCCGCTCGCAGGTCGAACAGAGCGGCAAGCCCGAGAAGCTTTGGGACAAGATTGTCGAGGGCCGCATCCACAAGTTCTACGCCGAGGTTTGTCTGGTGGAGCAGCCCTTCGTGAAAAACCCCGACCAAAGCGTGGGCGACCTGCTGCGCGAGGTGGGCCAGAAACTCGGTGCAGCGGTTCAGGTCAGCGGCTTTGTACGCTTTCGACTGGGAGAGGCGAGTCCTTCGTGAAGGCAGCCTTCGGGCGGATTGTTCTCAAGCTCTCCGGCGAGCACCTCGCCGGCGACAATGGCTTCGGGATCAGCACCAGCGTCCTGCGCCAGATCGCGGCGGAGATCCGCGAGGTCCACGAGCTTGGACCGCAGATCGGAATCGTGATCGGCGGGGGCAACGTGATCCGTGGAATGAATGCCGCGGCGCAGGGCCTGGATCGCGCGAGCGCCGACTACATGGGCATGATGGCGAGCGCAATCAACGCGCTCGCGCTCCAAGACGCGCTCGAGAAGGAAGGACTGCAAACCCGGGTGCTCACGGCCCTCGAGATCAAGGAGGTCGCGGAGCCCTACATCCGTCGTCGTGCGGTCCGGCACCTGGAAAAAGGGCGGGTGGTGATCTTCGCGGCCGGAACGGGCAATCCCTACTTCAGCACCGACACCGCTTCCGCACTGCGGGCCGCGGAGATTCACGCCGATGTCATTCTCATGGCCAAGCACGGCGTCGACGGCGTCTACGACGCCGACCCTCGGACGCATCCCGAGGCCAAGCGCTATGAACGTGTGAGCTACGATGAAGCCCTCCGCAAGAACCTTCGGGTGATGGACCAGACGGCGATCGCGCTGTGCCGTGAGAACCGTCTTCCCATCATCGTGTTCGATACGGCGATTCCCGGCAATCTCCGCAAGGTGGTGCTCGGGGAAACCGTGGGTACACGCGTCGGAGAATGACGCGAGGAGGTGGGTCATGGCTGCCGACGACAGCGCGACGGTCATCGAGGACGCGAGAGAGTCGATGGAAAAATCCGTGCGTGGGCTCAAGCATGACCTCCAGCGCGTGCGCACCGGTCGCGCCAATCCGAGCCTGCTCGACGGCGTCCGCGTCGACTACTACGGCACTCCGACCCCGCTGAACCAGCTCGCGAACCTGACCACCCCAGATCCGCGCCTCATCGTGATCGCTCCCTACGACAAGAGCACGCTCCAGGCGATCGAGAAGGCCATTCAGACCTCCAACCTCGGCTTCACCCCCAACAACGACGGCAAGGTGGTGCGCATCCCCATTCCCCCGCTCACCGAAGAGCGTCGCAAGGAGCTCGTCAAGCAGGTCCACAAGGTGGCCGAAGAACACAAGCTGGGCGTGCGGGAGGCCCGGCGCGAGGCGCTGCAGTTCCTAAAGGAGATGGAGAACGACGGGGACATCCCCGCCGACGACCGGCACCGCGCCGACAAAAAGATTCAGGATTTGACCGACGAGTATGTGAAGAAAATCGACGAAACCGCGACGGCCAAGGAGAAGGAGATCCTGCAGGTCTAGGGATGAAGGAGCGCAGAATCAGGACAGATCGACTGCCCTGCCACGTGGCCGTCATCATGGACGGCAACGGACGCTGGGCCGAGCGGCGGGGGCTCTCGCGGATCGAGGGCCACCGCGCGGGGCTGGAGGCCGTGCGCGCGGTGGTGCGCGCCGCGCACGAGCTCACCATCCGGAACCTGACGCTCTACGCCTTCTCGCTCGAGAACTGGAGTCGTCCCAAGGCCGAGGTCGAGGAGCTCATGCACTTGCTCGAGCACTACCTCGAGGCCGAGCGTGCGGAGGTGATGCGCAACGGCATCCGGGTGCGGGCCATCGGTCGGGCAGAGCTTCTGCCCCCCGGCGTGCGGCGCCGGCTCGATCAGGTGATCGACGAGAGCAAGGGCAATCGCGAGATGACGCTCGTGTTTGCCATCTCGTATGGAGGTCGGGCGGAGATTGTCGACGCCGCACGCAAGCTTCTGCGGGACTTCGAGCTCGGGAAGGTCGACCCCGAGCGGCTGGACGAGAAGACGTTCGGAGCGTACCTCTACGAGCCCGAGCTGCCCGATCCCGATCTCTTGATCCGAACCGGGGGGGAGTCTCGGGTGTCGAACTTCCTGCTCTGGCAGATTGCCTATACCGAGATCCATTCCACCGAGGTCATGTGGCCGGACTTCCGGAAGAGCCACTTCGTGGACGCCCTGCTTGACTACCAGTCCCGGGAGCGGCGTTTCGGTCTCACGAGCGCACAGGTACGGAGCGACGCGGCGGAGGGCGGGTGAGCCAACCGAAGGAGATTGCGGTCCTGGGGAGCACGGGCAGCGTGGGCGAGCAGACGCTCGCCGTGGCCGCGCAATTCCCCGAACGGTTCCGGGTCGTGGCCCTGGCCGCGGGCCGCAACATCGAAAAGCTGTCTACGCAGGTGATGCGCTTTCAACCAGCGCTCGTATGCGTGGCCGATGCGCGCTGCGCCGAGGCTCTGCGTGCCCGCATCCCGGGCAGCCCGACGCGCGTACTCACGGGAGAGGAAGGGCTCCTTTCGGTGGCCACCCACCCCGCCGACCTCGTGGTCGCGGCGCTCGTGGGTGCCGTCGGACTCGAGCCCACGCTGGCCGCGATCCGTTCAGGCCGGAACATCGCGCTCGCCAACAAGGAAGTGATGGTCATGGCGGGAGCCCTCGTGCTGCGCGAGATCCGGATGCACGGGGTGGAGCTTCTCCCGGTGGACAGCGAGCATAGCGCGATCTTTCAGGCCCTCGCGGGCCAGCGCCGTGAGGACGTGGCCCGGCTGCTCCTCACCGCCTCCGGAGGGCCCTTTCGCAGCTGGCCAGCGGAACGCATCGCCCATGCGACGGTGGCCGACGCGCTCAAGCACCCGAACTGGAACATGGGGCCGAAGATCACCGTCGACTCCGCCACCCTCATGAACAAGGGTCTCGAGGTGATCGAAGCCCGCTGGCTCTTCGATCTCCCCCCCGAACGGATCGAGATCGTGGTCCACCCGCAGTCGATTGTGCACTCGATGGTGGAGTTCATCGACGGTTCCGTGCTTGCACAGCTCGGCATCCCCGATATGCGCGTTCCCATCGCGGTAGCGCTCGCGCATCCCGAACGCCTGCCGCTTGGGCTTGCCCGCCTCGATCTGCCCAAGGTGGAGAGGCTCGAGTTCGAAGCTCCCGATCCGACGCGCTTCCCAGCCCTGGAGCTGCCGTACGCGGCACTGCGCGGGGGCGAAGCGGCGCCCGCCGTGCTGAACGCCGCGAACGAGGTCGCCGTGGCGGCCTTCCTCGAGGGAGCGATCCCCTTCCCGGAGATCGTGGCGACAAACGCTGCCGTGCTGGACGCGCACCTCGCGCAGGCGACGAGCGGTGCGGTGCATGAGCTGGCCGACGTACGGGCGGCCGATGGCTGGGCCCGCGCCACGGCCCGGGCGCGGCTTGGCCTCACACAGGTGGAGTCGGCATGACGGCCTTCTCCTATCTCTTCGCCTTTGTGGCCATGCTCGGCGTTCTCGTCTTCGTGCACGAGTTTGGCCACTTCCTCGCTGCGAAACTGTGCGGTGTGCGCGTGCTGAAGTTTTCCCTGGGATTCGGTCCCACCATCGGAATCGGGCGCTGGAAGCTCGCGTGGAACCGCGGTGGGACCGAGTACGTGGTCGCCTTCTTCCCGCTTGGTGGATTCGTGAAGATGCTGGGCGAAAACCCCGACGAGGCGGAAGGGGATCCCGAAGTCCGCGCCCATCCCTCCGAGACTCTGGGTGCGAAGCCGGCGTGGCAGAAGCTCGCCATCGTCTTTGCCGGTCCGGCGATGAATCTCTTGCTCCCGGTCTTGGTGTTCATGGGAACCCTCTTCGTCGGGATTCCGAGGCCTCTCCCCGTGGTGGGTACCGTCGAGCTCGACTCGCCCGCTGCGAAGGCCGGCTTTCAGCCCGGTGACCGGATCCTCGCCATCGACCACAAACCTGTCGCGTGGTGGGACGATGTGGAGGAGGCGCTTCGTGCGCGTCCCGGCCAGTCCGTTCAGGTCGCCTTCCAGCGCGACGGCCAGCCGCGGGAGCTCTCGTTCGAGCTTGCGGCGCGGGGTGGGCTCGATGAGTTCGGCGGCGTGCATCGCGTGGGGTGGTCGGGTCTCGGCCACCAGCGGCTCCGCGCCACCCTCGGCATCCCAGGCAAGAGCTCTCCCGCCGCCCGAGCGGGCCTGCGCTCGGGAGACCGCGTCCAGAAAGTTGGAGCCAGCCCGGTCGAGGATTGGGTCGAACTCGAGCAGCGCTACGCCCAAGCCGGAACCCAGGGCGACGTAGAACTCTCGATCGCTCGGGGGGACGAAGCGAGCCCCGAGCCGCTTCATCTCCGCGTTCCGGCGCTCGGCTCCCTCGAAGCCCTCGGAGTCCTGCCCGCGAGTGTCCTCGTCTCTCGGGTGAGCCCGGATTCGCCCGCAGCCCGCGCGGGCATCGAGCCGGGGGACCTCATCCTCCGAGTGGACGGGGAGCCGGTGGGGAGCTTCGCCTCGTTCGCCGAGATCGTGCGCACAAGCAAGGGGCGGCCGCTCGAGATTGAAGTGGCGAGCCACGGCGAGACACGCGTGCTGCGAATTGCGCCCGAGCTCGCGAGCGCGGATACGGGTCTCGGAGTCCCGGAGGAGCGCTATCTGATCGGCGTCACCGCGGAGGCCGCGGCCATGGTCGGTGCGCTCGGTAAGGATGTCGAGCACAACCCCCTGGTCTCGTTTCCGCGCGCAGTCTCCATGACCGCGGACGTGACGCATACCTTTCTGCAGGGCCTGGGAAAGATCCTGACCGGCGAGGTGTCGAGCAAGCAACTCGCAGGACCCATCGGGATCGCAGAGATCGCGCACAATGCGCTGCAACGCGGCTGGGAGGCCTATCTTGGAACGCTCGTCCTCATCAGCATCAACCTGGGCGTGCTGAATCTCCTGCCGATTCCCGTGCTCGACGGGGGTCAGGCGTTGATCTTTCTGATCGAAGGCGTGAAGCGCTCCCCGGTCTCCCTGCGCACGCGTGAGGTCGTTCAGCAAATTGGTCTTACGGTGCTCGTCCTGCTCATGGGTTTTGCATTCTGGAACGACGTGTCCCGCCATTGGTCGAAGCTCCTGGAGTGGTTGCGCACCAGCACCGGGCTCTAAGCAGGGTGCGGTC
>Ga0187780_10002515_pt1 | contig 13792 bp, 12 predicted proteins | sample 1015_Q2_SP10_20__FD_132429 | JGI IMG/M metagenome (GOLD analysis project Ga0187780, IMG submission 132429) | Tropical peat soil microbial communities from peatlands in Department of Meta, Colombia - 1015_Q2_SP10_20_MG | ecosystem: Environmental > Terrestrial > Soil > Wetlands > Peat | place...
CCCGGTGGCTGTCCAATCCCCGGCGAGAAAAACCCGTGGCCACACGGTGGGAGAGCCGGGCCGATAAGCATCGCTGCCTGGCTGCGGCGAGTACGTGGCATTGACTTCCTTGACCACCGTGGACTTCAGCAGTGTGGCTTCCCGGGCTCGGGGAAAGAATTCCTTCAGTTCTTCGAAGGCCAAGGCGGTGATTTCTGACTTCGACCTTCCCACCAGCGCCTTCGAAGAGCTGACTACCAGTTCCACATAGCTGCCGCCGGGCCCGCGAACGAGTTCCTCGCTCCGAGGATTGTGGACCGAACTCGAGCCACGGGAGAGTAGCCGGGATTTATGAAACATCCACTGCATGGTTCGATCGAGCAGAATGGCGTGATCGAGATCGCTAATCTGGCGATCCAACCAGAGGTGTATGCCTGTGATTGGCGAGGTTTCAAAGTGCGCCAATTGCCTTCGTAACGACTGCGCCTCTGGGACGTCGGGCACCATGCGCGAGAGCACATCGAAGGGGATGGCCAGGATCACCGCGTCAAAGCTCTCCTCCATGGCTTCGACCGACAGCCCCACGGACGAGGAATCCGGGTGGAAGCGCTCCACGCCGGCACGCAGGTGGACCTCTCCCCCGCGAGCCTGGATATACTCTCCCGCCACACTATAGAGCTCGGTCAAGGGCACGGTCGGGACTCCCATGCGTCCCGCTTCGGCCGATTTCAAAAAGGATTCTCGAATGACCTGGCCGGCGGAGGAGCATGCAATCCGGTCAAGATCCTCGTTGAGAGCGCTGACCAGAATGGTCTTCCAAAATCGCTCCATCGCACCATTCGACTGGTGGTGGCGCCGCAACCAGGTCAAGAACGAATCTCCCCGGTCTTCGGGGGCTTTGGCCGCCAGGGCTCCCATGGCGCTCGCAATCGAAAGCTTGTCCCTCCAGCTCAGGCAAGGCGCGCGCAGAAAAGAAGGGGCGGTGTGAAAAGGTGCAGGAAGAAAGGACGGCGCAACCACGGAGGCGCGGCCACCGGGCTCGAGAAAGGTCAGCCGATCGTACCAGCGAATCCGATCGGCGATGCCCAGGCGATGGTAGAAATCGACCAGGTTTGTGCAGCAGCCTAGCAGAACATGCTGGCAGTTATCCACCACCTCGCCGGTTCCGGGGTGCTGGTAGGAGGAAGCTCGGCCGCCGAGATAGGGGCGCCGCTCAAACAAGCTGACGGGGAAGCCAGCGTAGGCGAGCGCGCATCCCGCAGCCAGTCCCGACAGCCCCCCGCCCACCACGGCCACTCGGAAGGATTGTGTCGGCCGCGCGCTCATCACGACAGACGCTTGAGCAAGCCTCGGCTTAGCACGGCCAGCTTTTCACCCAGCGGGAGGGTGATCTTGCCGCTGAAGACGTCATACCGGCGGGAGGCAATTTTTTCGAGCAACCGGCGATAAATGGTCAACAGCACCCAAAGTGCAGGTTGGCTATCTTCGTCGACCAGCGGGATCAACTGGTCCCCGGCACGATAGTACTCGCGCGCCCGCCGGGCTTCCATTTCGAGCAGCGGCCGCAATCTCTGGGCCTTGGCAGCCGGGCCCAGCTCCCCGGGCGAGATTCCGAATTTGGCCAGGTCTTCTTCGGGAAAATAAATTCGTCCCATGGCCGCGTCTTCCTTAACATCGCGGATGATGTTAGTCAGTTGAAAGGCCAAACCCAGCTGCTCAGCCAGAGCTTCCGCCCGGCGATCGCGGTAGCCGAAGATCCGAATGCAGACCAGCCCGACCACGCTCGCCACCCGATAACAGTACAAGCGGAGGTCCTCAAAGGTTTTGTATCGGACGGTCAGGATCGGAGCGCCGGTCTCGCCGAGCAATTGATCTTCTTCCTCGACATCCATCTCGGTACCGTAGGCCAACTCATCGAGCAGTTCGATGGGGATACCGAAGCGCCGCTGGGTATCGATCAGGCCCAGGAGCACCGGGTCGTCGGTCGGCAGGCCGGACGCCGCGCGATGGAAAGAGGCCAGCCACGAGTCTAGCTTCTGATGCCGCTCATACGTCGGCAGTGCCGGCTCGTCGGCAATGTCGTCGCAGCGCCGCATGAAGGCATAGACGGCGCACAGGGCTCGGCGCTTCGGCGGGGGAAGCACCAGAAACGCGTAATAGAAGTTCTTGGCGGAAGATCGTGCAATGCTGCGGCAAGCCGAATACGCAACCACCAGTTGCGACTCGGTCGGCACAAAGGGAGCCGATGCCGGGCCAGCGGCGGCATTCACAGCAGTCTTCCCCACGCCGCCCGCGCCAGCAAAGCCAGCTTGCGGGTGTTCGATAGAACCGGCCGCCGGCCCAGCACCTTGAACTGCTGGCGCTCGATGGCATCGAGAATGCCTTGGCCACCCCGGCTGAACAGCTCGATGTCAATCGCCAGCTGGCGATCGACTCGGTCGGCAAGCGGCAGGCCGCGGCCGAACCATTCGCGGGCACGCTCCACTTCGAAGTGCATCATCCGGCAAAAAGCGGGGGTGTTGCGTTGGCCAGCGATATCCTCTTCTTGGACGCCGAAGCGCTCGAGATCTTCGAGCGGCAGGTAGATGCGTCCCTTGCCGTAGTCCAGACTTACGTCTTGCCAGAAGTTGGCCAGCTGTAGCGCGGTGCAGGTTGCATCCGACAGTGCCTGTCGCTCTGGGTCGCGGTAGCCGCAAACGTAAAGCACCAGACGGCCCACAGGGTTCGCGGAAAAGCGACAGTATTCGAGCAAATCCTCGAAGGTCGGATAGCGCAGGATGACCTGATCCTGGCGAAAGGCCGTCAGCAGATCGGCAAAGGTGTGCTGGGGAATTTCGAATTTGACCACCGTCTCGGCCAAGGCCACGAAGACGGGATGCCGCGGATTGCCTTGATAGCAGGCGTTGAGTTCCCCTTCCCATTCCTCGAGCAGGCGCAGTGCGACGCTCCGATCGCCGACTTCGTCGCCTAGGTCGTCGGCAATTCGACAATAGGAGTAGACGTTGAAGAAATGTTGTCGCAGGTGCGCGGGCAAGAACCAGCTGGCGACGGAAAAGTTCTCGTAATGGGTGCGCGCCAGACGACGGCAATATTCCTGCGCCTCAGCCCGGCCCGGAGCTTGGGCCGGAATGGCGTAATCCAGGGGAAGCATGCTCCTGCCCTCCGCGGGGTTGCTGGCGATCGAGGACATGAGTTCCGTTCCGTCTCCCTGAAGAGCAGGCTCGCCGCCACCGAACCCAGCTCTAGTGGCCGGGTATGATGGCAGTCTTGATGTCGCCGTTCCGGTTCAGCATATGGCGAAGAACGTGCTGCAGACGGGAAAGCGGCGCTTCCCCGGTGATGTAATCCGTTGATCGGATTTTCTTCTCCGCAATGAGCGCGAAAGCCTTGCGCACCATCTCCGGGGTGTGATGAAAGGTGGCTTTGAGGGTAATTTCCGAATAGTGCAGACGAGCCGTATCCAGCTGCGCTTTGGTGCCGCTGGCGCATCCGCCAAAGAAGTTCACCGTGCCACCCTTGCGCACCATGTCGATAGCCCACTCCCAGGCCTCGGGCCGGCCTACGGCTTCGATCACCACATCGCCGCCGCGCTTCTCGGGCGACAGCAGGCGAACGGCCTCGACGGGATCCTTCACTTTGGTGATCTCGACGACCTCCTGGGCTCCCATGTGCCGGGCGGCGGTGACCTGGGAATCCCGCTTGACCACCGCAATCACCTTGCAACCCACGGCGTTGGCCACCTGCAGGAACATCAGGCCAATTGGTCCCCCACCGATGACTACGACCGTATCCCCAATCTCCACTCCCGTCTCATGCAAGCCGCGGAGCACGCAAGCCAGAGGCTCTACCATGGCTGCTTCCTCGAAGCTCACGTCGGGGGGAATGGCCAGCATATTGCTTTCCACGATGCGACGCGGAATGCGAATATACTCGGCATAGGCGCCATTGTTGAAGAGCAGGTCGTCGCAAAGATTCTCCTGGTGGCGGGAGCAGTAGAAGCACATCTGGCACGGGGCCGAGTTCAAGGCCACAACCCGCGTTCCGCGCCGGAAGTTGCGCACGCCGGGTCCCAGTTCCTCGATCACTCCCGCCAGTTCGTGCCCGAACAAAGCTGGAGGGACGATCATGCGTGCGTGATAGCCCCGCTGATACACCTTAAGATCAGTGCCACAGGTCAGCGCGACCTGGACTTTGACTAACACTTCGCCATCCCGCAGCCGAGGGATGGGGACCTTCTCAATCTTGAGGTCCTCCTTACCATAGAGGACGGCTGCAGTCATCTTTCCGTTCACTCGCTACTTCCTCCCCAGCCGCTGCTCGGTTGGATCACAATTTTCATCGAATCTGGTCCTGGATGGGCAGCTAACTCGAAGGCTTCTACACTGCTGGATAAGGGAAAACGGTGGCTGATCAATCGTTCCAAATCCATCTGGCGGTCCATTACAAACCGTACCGACTTCTCCTGAAGCGCGACCGAAGCGCTATACGACCCCAGCAGAGTTTTTTCCTGCACGCACAGCTCTGCCGGGTCGATCGTGACCTCGCCTTTGGCCGTCTGCGCGAACAACAGCACCCGACCCCCGGGACGCACGACTTCTATTCCAGCTCGGATGAGACCATTGCTTCCTACGGCAACAATCGCCGCGTCAGCACCACGTCCTTCCGTACGCTCTCGCACCGCCTTGATCGTGTCGGTGCGGGAGGCATCGATCCCATTCTCTAAACCAAAGGTTGTAGCTATTGTAAGCCTCTGGGCATACAAATCGGAAGTGATCACCTGAGCTCCAGCTCGTTGTGCCAACGAACTCAATATGATACCGATGGGCCCCTGCCCTATCACTAGAACCGTCTCCCCCGGCGAGACCTGGAGCCTTTCGATCCCCTTCATGCAAGTGTTGACGGGTTCGAGAAAGCAAGCCTGTTCGAAAGACACGCCATCCGGGATTCGCACCGTGCCTCGCCGCACAATCCAATCCATGACTCGCAGGTATTCCGCGAATCCACCTCCAGACGGTTCGAACCCCGCCGTGGTACCGACCCTCTTGTAGGCAGCACATTGGGCAAATGTCTTGTGGTAACAGTAGAAACACTGGCCGCAGGGGATGTGGTGAAAAACCACCACACGATCCCCGCGACGAAAGTCCGACACGCCAGCACCGACCTCGGCAACCACCCCCGAGATCTCGTGGCCGAAGATGCGCGGCGGGCTGTGCGAGCCGGTGGCAATCTTTTTCAAGTCCGTGCCGCAAATTCCGCAGGTGTGCACCCGAACCAGAAGTTCTTGAGGACCGATCCGGGGTACGGGAACCGATTCCAGGCGAACGTCGTTGACGCCCCGGTAGACGGCCGCTTGCATGGTGGTGGGATTGGTTTCGGGCAGCATCTCGAGCTTGGAGGCCTCGGCGACCACCACGGAGTGTCTCATATTGGAATCGTCTGGAATTCGGTACCTGGCACTTTCTCGGCGCACATCTCGGCTAGGGCTGCGCACAGGTTGGTCGCCGCCCTGGCCGTCTCCCTCGCCCATCGTTCGACCTTCCACCACAACCAGGGCCGCACCGCCACATAGCCTAGAAACCTGAGGACATGAAACTTGCCGTCGGGCCCGACAAAGAGCTCAAAGGGTGGAAGAGCGGTAGCGCTGGTGTCGAAGATGACCTTGCAGGCCGTGAATTTTACTCCGTGCACCTGGGCGCTCTGGGCCACCGCAGAGGCTTCCATGTCCACCGCCTGAGCCCCGTAGGCCTGTCGCAATTTGGCTTTTTGCTCGGGGCTGGCAACATGAGGAAAGCTGATGAGCACCCCTTGGCCGCTGCCGGCATCGGTTCGACTGCCATCCCCCCCGTTGAGGATGACACGGGGTCGTAGGGCGTCGCCCGTCGCCAAAGCCGGATCCAAGCCTCCGGCAAAACCGGCGGAAATGACGAGCCTCGGTCGATAGAGCCCGAGGATGGCCTCGGTGGCCCGCCGGGCCGCCTCCGAGCCAATTCCTCCGCAAACCACGACGGTGTCTTCTCGCTCAAAAAACTGATACCAGCGGCCGGCGAAATTGGCCTCTCTTCGCGGCCAGTCTTTCACCAGAGGCCATACTTCCCGCTCGATGGCTGCCACGATTGCGATCTTCGCTGTACTCACCAAGTCCTTGAAGCCCAAAGCTCCCTTGCCAATTGGCGGTGGTTTGACGGCCGCCTTGCTCCCGACCACCTAGGCGAATCCGTTCTTTCGAAACCAGTCAACGGCTCGTCGCAGAGCAGGTTCGACGGAAACCGACTTCCATCCCAGTTCCCCCTCGGCTTTCGAGGTGCGAACAAACATTTTCTTCCGGCTCATGCGTACGGCATCGACGGTGGCGCGCGGTTCGCGGCCCAACATCCTGCCCGTCACCAGTTCATCGAAGACTCCGGCGGCGAGGGCTACGACATAGGGAACCCGCACTTGGGGAGAGGGTAATCCGGTGATTTCGGCCAGTTTGTCGAGAATCTCCTTCAACGTCAGGTTCTCGCCTCCCAAGATATAGCGCTCTCCGCTTCTTCCCTTCTCGAAGGCAGCTAGATGGCCGAGCGCGCATTCTCTCACGTCCACCAAATTGAGACCGGTATCGAGATACGCCGGAAATCTCTTCTTGAGGAAATCCACGATAATGCGTCCGGTCGGCGTCGGTTTGATGTCTCGCTCGCCTACCGGAGTGGTGGGATTCACCACCACCACGTCCAAATGGCCTCGTCCGGCTTGGATCGCAAGTTGTTCGGCCATAAATTTCGAACGCTTATAGGGGCCGATCATCTGGTCGAGCGATACCGGCGAATTCTCATCCGCAGGCTGGCCGTTCGAACTAAATCCCATGGTAGCCACGCTCGAGGTGTATACCACCCTCCGGACGTGGTTCTTCTCGGCAGCATTCAGAATCGCCCTGGTACCCTCAACATTCGAGCGGTACATCTGATCTGGGTCCCGCACCCACAGGCGATAGTCTGCGGCGACGTGGAAAACAACATCGCATCCCTCGATTGCCTTCTCGAGCGTTTCGGGTTCGCGCAAATCGCCGAACACGCGTTCCGCCCGGAGGCCCTCAATATTTCTCAGATCGCTCGAAGGGCGGACCAGAAGTCGGAGCTCAGCCCCTTGCTCGGAAAGCACCTGGGCCACATGGCTGCCCACGAACCCGGTCGCGCCCGTGACGAAGGCCTTCATCCATGCCCTGCGCGATTCCCCACGGCCGAGTCGCCTTTACTCAAGCTTCTCCGGCGTGAGGGAAATGTTCTTCTCCCCCGCAGCCTTCTTCTCCCAATAGTGCGCGACCCAGGTTTCCCAGCTCTTACCGGCCGCCATATCGCGTCCGGTGAAGGCTAAACCAACGATCTCGTCATAACCAATCGATACTTTCGGGCCGCCATCCTTCGGCAGCAACCGCAGGTAAGAGTCCGACAAGGACTTTCCCTTGCGGCGATCGAAGACGTAACCTTCGATCCGGCTGCCGTCCTTGCGGGTGATCTGTATATCGCCGCGATAGTCGAATGCCAGGTCGAGCGCCCGATGAAGTTCCTCGGGGGTCTTGAGCTCAGTGACCGAGCCTTCCAGGTTCTGACGCTCGCATCCCGACACGACTTCGAGCGTGTCTGGATCGGCCTCCTGGCCGGGAGGATTCGAACCCACTCGACCTGATTCTCTTCCACTCAAACCGCGGTCTCCTCGGTCCTGGGAGTCTTGATCTGGACGAGAGGACGAACCGAATGCAGGGGGCGTACCGGTTCCTCGAGCTGGGAAAGCGCCGAGGGGTCTCGGTAGGCACCGGCAAACAGGGCCCGTGCCGTCCGCCACACACCGCCCAGGGAACTGAAGGTATCATTCACGGCCGAGGCCTCGTAGCCGCTGTGCACCATGCAATTCGCGCATTTTGGGTTGCCGGATTCGGTCCCATAATTCTCCCAATCCGTGGTGGCCAGCAATTCCGCAAAGCCATCGCAATACCCGTCTTGCAGCAGATAGCAGGGCTTCTGCCAACCGAAAACATTGAAGGTCGGCATGCCCCAGGGAGTACAGGGGTAGTCGCGTCTGCCCATCAGAAATTCGAGAAATAGCGGCGACATATTGAACCGCCAGCCCGGCTTGCGGTTCGACAAGATGGCGCGAAACAGTCGCCGAGTACGGGCCCGTCCGAGAAAATGATTCTGATCCGGAGCTTTCTCATACGAATAGCCCGGAGAAAGCATCATGCCTTCCACCCCGAGGTCCATCATCTCGTCAAAGAAGGCGCGCACGCTTTTCGCGTCGGCTCCGTCGAACAGAGTGGTATTGGTGGTGACGCGGAACCCGCGCGCCAAGGCTTCCTTGATGCCCTCCACGGCTTTATCGTAGCCACCTTCCAAGCATACCGAGAAATCGTGGGCTTCCCGTTGCCCGTCCATGTGCACGGAAAACGTCAGGTATTTGTTGGGCTGAAACAGATCAATCTTCTGCTTGAGCAGCAGCGCATTGGTACACAGGTAGACGTACTTCTTGCGCTCGACCAGGCCGGCGACGATTTCCCTAATCTGCGGGTGCAGCAGCGGCTCGCCCCCCGGGATGGCCACCGTGGGCGCGCCACACTCTTCGACCGCGCGAAAACACTCCTCCGGCGTCAGCTGCATCTTCAACACATGCGCGGGATACTGGATCTTGCCACATCCGGCACAGGCTAGATTGCAGCGGAACAACGGCTCCAGCATGAGCACAAGCGGATACCGTCTCCGTCCCTTGAGCTTCTGTTTCAGGACGTAGGTGGTTACGGTCCATGCCTGCGAAATAGGAACTGCCATGCGATTGCTCTCCAGATCTCTAAGCTCAGCGAGCCTCTGGCACCGAGCCCAGCCGGTGATCGCCGGCGGGCCAGAGCCCAATGCTAGAACCCAAGGCTAAGACCGCCGATTCGTAGCGTGTCCGTTCCCTGTCATGGCCTTCTGATAGGTCGTCAGCGCCAGCAGCGGGAAATACTGCCGGTACATGTGATAGCTAAGATAAAACACACGCGGAAATCCCGTGCCAGAGTAATAGGGCTCGTCCCAGGAACCATCCGGCTTTTGCGTGCGCAGCAAGTAGGCGATGCCGCGGGCCACACAGTCGCTGCGCGTGTCGCCCGCGGCGAGCAGGCCGAGGACCGCCCAGGCCGTCTGCGATGGGGTGCTCGGCCCCACGCCTTTCAGTGTCGGATCGTCGTAGGATCCACAGGTTTCCCCCCAGCCGCCATCCCCGTTCTGAACCATTCGCAGCCATTCCGCCGCCTGCTGGATATAAGGTTCATGGGAATCGACACCCATCGCTTCTAGTCCACGCAGGACCACCATCGTTCCGTAGATGTAATTGACTCCCCAGCGCCCAAACCAGGAGCCATCCGACTCCTGCTGCTCGCGTATGAACCGAATGGCCTTCTTCACCGCGGGATGACTCAGACCGTATCCGTAGGCCGCCAGCATCTCCAGGATGCGGCCGGTGATATCCACCGTCGGCGGATCCAGCATGGCATTGTGATCGGCAAAGGGAATTTGCTGAAACACCATCTTGTCGTTGTTCTTATCGAAGGATGCCCAGCCGCCGTTTCTCGATTGCATGGAAAGGATCCAATCGATGGCTCGCTGCACCGACTCGCGTTGATAGCGCCCATTGGGGTGTTCGACCTGGCAGAGGGCCAGGCATACCATCGCACTGTCATCAACATCCGGATAAAACTCGTTGTTGAACTCGAAGTACCATCCGCCAGGTTGCCCTCTCTTGTTTTTCACCTTCCAATCGCCGATCGAACGAACCTGCTTCTGCAAAATCCAGTCGGTGGCCTTGATCAGGCGCGGATCATTGGCTGCGAGCCCACTCTCGCCGAGGGCAAACAGGGCGTAGGCGGTGTCCCAAACCGGCGATTTCGTAGGCTGCATGCGGAAGGTGTCGCCTTCCTCGATGCCCAGCTTTTCGAATTCGTCCAGAGCGCGAATCACTTGCGGATCATCGAGCGAATATCCCAGGCAACGCAGCGCGATGATCGAATTCAGGATGCCGGGATAGATAGCGCCTAGCCCGTCGCTCATCTCAAAGCGCGCGAGCATCCAGCGCTCCGCCTGGCGTAGCGCGATCGAGCGCAGAGGGCGAATGTGAACCGCCTCAAACCAATGCACCAGGCGATCCAAAACGAGGAAGAAGTTTCGCCAGGAGACGAGCCGCGTCGACCAGTGCAACCGCATCCGCGACTTTTGGCGGCCACCCAGGAAGAGCTCGTCAATGCTCATCTCCTCCGGAATCTTCTTGAAGGGCTTCTTGGCGTAACAGACCGACAGCGGCACCAGAATCGCCCGGGACCAGGAGGAGATTTCGTAAAGATTGAACCAAAACCATTTGGGAAACAGAACGATCTCGGGAGGAACGGCGGGTACGGCGTCATAGTCGTACTGCCCGAGAAAACAAAGATAAATCTTGGTGAAGGTGTTCACCTCGGTGGCGCCGCCGAGCTCGAGAATCTTGGCGCGGGCGCGCACCAGAGCCGGGTGCTCTGCCCTGTATCCGGCCAGTTTGAGCGCGAAATACGCCTTGACCGATGCACTGACATTCGAGGGGCCTTCGGCATAGATGCTCCACCCGCCGTCTTCCTGCTGATGGCGCAAGATGTAGTTGGCGCACTTCTCGAAGCGTTCCCGATCGACCGTGCCGAGCAGAGTATGAAGCAGGATGTAATCGGACTCGAGAGTAGTATCGGCTTCGAGCTCCCCACACCAGTATCCTTCCTCCAACTGCTGGGAAAGCAGAACCTTGCGGGCTCGGCCGATGGCCGCGGCGGCCCACCCCGCGAGATCATCGATCTTTCCGAAGCGCAGCTCGGGGGCAAACGCCCGAATAGGGGAGGCATCGTCCATAGGAGTCATTCGGCCAACACCGGTCGCGGTTGCTGGGCGATGGCTTCGACGATTTCGGGAGGCAAGCCGAAGCGCACATTTTCAGGCATTACTTCCACTTCCTTTACGTGGTCAAATCCCTTGGTGCCGAGGAACTTCAAGACCTCTTCGACGAGGCATTCGGGAGCCGAAGCCCCCGCCGTCAGGGCCAGGGTCTTCACTCCTTCCAACCACTCCGGTTGGATATCCAGATAGCTATCTATTAGATGCGACTGGGTGCCAAGATTACGCGCCACTTCCACTAAGCGGTTGGAATTAGAGCTGTTATCGGAACCGACGACGAGCAACAGGTCGGCTTCGGAGGCTACCTGTTTCACCGCCACCTGGCGGTTTTCCGTGGCATAGCAAATATCTTGGGCCGCGGGCCCTTGAATCTGGGGAAACTTCTTGCGCAGGGCCGCAATAATGTCTTTGGTCTCATCCAGACTCAAAGTGGTTTGCGTCAGATAAGCAACCCGATTGGGATCGGAAACCGTGAGTGCCTCGACCTGCTCGGGAGATCCGACAACCTGGGTCACGAGCGGCGCTTCGCCCAAGGTTCCGATGACCTCATCGTGAGCCCGGTGACCGATCAAGATCAAGGAGTAGCCCTCCTTGGCAAACTTCACCGCTTCGACGTGAACCTTGGTGACCAGCGGGCAGGTAGCATCGATTACCCGCAGGTTGCGCGCCCGACTGGCCTCCCGCACTTCGGGCGAGACGCCGTGGGCGCTGTAAATAACCCGCTCGCCGTTGGGAACTTCATCTACGCTATCGACGAAAATGGCCCCTTTGGCCTGGAGTTCCTCGACCACAAACCGATTGTGGACAATCTCCTTGCGGACGTAGATAGGGGGGCCAAAGGCCTCTAGCGCAATGCGGACGATGTCGATGGCCCGTACTACCCCAGCGCAGAATCCCCGGGGCTTGAGCAAAAGCAGCGCCTTGCTGGGCGGATTGGTTGACACGATAAAGTTCCCTTCAGGGTTTTCCCCCAAAGTTTTTATTGTTACCGGAGATAGCCACTTTGGTCAACCAATCTGCAGCGGGCAGCGTGGTGGTCCGTCGGGTCGATCCCGCAGTGGTTTTGCGGGCCCGTAATCCCGCTAAGGCTTGAGGGAACGGGAGAACCGCGCGGACCGCCATGCCAGGGGCGCCTGATCAGCGCGCAGGGCGCGATACGCACCGATCAACCGTTCTGAACGGTCCCCGCTTTCGATGAAGATTATGATAATCACTTTGGTACAGTGAAGCCCTTTCGCAGGCGACCAGGATGGGTGGCGTGGACACCCGCAAGGGTTTCCAGGGTTCCACCTCTCGGAGGAGCGGTATGAAGCCAGTGAGCATTTTCCTAGCGATGTTTCTCGCCGTAACCCATGCTTTCTCGCAGGATCGCCCTGCTGTTTCCGCGCAAGCTAACACCGTCTACGCCGGCGCGGACGGCAAGTTTGAGGCGGCTCCCGATACGGCACAGATTCAATGCAACATCTCGGTGCGGGACGACACCTCGCAGGAGGCCTACCAGCATGCCGCGAAAGACGTCGAGCAGGTGCGGCAAGTGCTGCGCGCCAATGGCATTGATCCCAAAACCGCCAGCGTGGGTTTCTTTTCCGTCGAACCGATGTACGACTGGAAAAATCCCAAACAGAAGGTCGTTGCCTATCGTGTCACTACCGATGTCACGTTGAAATTAAAGGACTTCTCGAAGGTCGGGCCCATCACCCAGCAACTCGCCGACGCCAACGTGAGCGAAAGCCAGACGCTGAGCTACATACTGGAGGACATGGAGGAGGCCAAGAAAAAGGCGGTCGAGGATGCATACCGGCGAGCGCGCAATGCCGCCGATACCCTGGCGCGCACCAGCGGACGCACGCTCGGCGAGCTTTCCTACGCCTCGGTCGATGTTTTCGAGAATCCCCACATCGTCATGCCCAGGGCCATGAGCGCTATGGCCGCAGCCGCACCACCCGCTCCGACCGAGGAATTCACGCCGCATGCCGTCACGGTTACCGCCCACGTTAACGCGCTGTTCAACTTGAAGTGAACGTCCGTTCCGTGTCGAGAACAGCAGGTCACCGCAACTTCGCGACCGTCACTTCCAGCTGAAACTGCCGCTTGGAATTGGGATCGTCCACACTGCCCACCACCAATGGCTTTCCCAGCTGAGCCACGGTGCTGGCCTCGATCTTTAACTGGCGCAGCAGCGGCCGCACGTTCTGCCCCTGCTGATCCGGCACCGCGAAATTGCTGACCTCGGATCGAACATTCAGCAAAACGGCAGCATTACCCAGCCAGGCTACATCGCTCCGGTCCCTTAGCCGGCACCAGAGGTTCGTACCCACATCGAGGTAGGTGAACTCGCCCGCCTTCTCCTCAATGGGAACGCGGGTGCCGATCTTGATCTCATGGTTGTCTCCAGCCGCTACGTTCATCGAGTATTGCCGCGAGTTGATCTTTTTCCCGTCCTCCAGTTCATTGACCGAAAAGTCTACGCGGTAACCCTGTCTTTCTACGTCCGGCGCCTTAGCGGCGCCGGCCTCCTGGGCGGAGGCTTTCCGGCTGTCTCCGACAGCCACAGTCAGTACAACCAGCACCGCCGTAACAATTGTCCTCTTCAACATTGGCAGTTCTCCTAGAGTGTGCAGTTCACCTACGGTTGTGAAGTTCCTTCGCCTGCCGGATCGCGCAGTTCTTCCGCGGCGTCGCGCCGTAACGCCTCGGCCCTCGCCGCAGCGACCAGGGTTGCATGGTCCGGATAGGTTGCGACGTAACGTGCGAGAATCTCTTCCTGCTCGCTCAAAGGACGAGGCGAGGGAAACTGCGACAGGCGCGGCGCGGTTGTGACCACCGCGACAGGATGGCGCGGCCGGTTCGCAACCGTGGTTCGGACGGATGCCACAGGTTGGGACGGGAGATGCGGGTTC
>Ga0187780_10002517_pt1 | contig 13783 bp, 10 predicted proteins | sample 1015_Q2_SP10_20__FD_132429 | JGI IMG/M metagenome (GOLD analysis project Ga0187780, IMG submission 132429) | Tropical peat soil microbial communities from peatlands in Department of Meta, Colombia - 1015_Q2_SP10_20_MG | ecosystem: Environmental > Terrestrial > Soil > Wetlands > Peat | place...
GATCGTCCACGAACTGTTATGGTTTCTGCGCGGCGACACCAACACAGGCTACCTGCGCGAGAACGGCGTTACGATTTGGGACGAGTGGGCTGACGAGCGTGGCGATCTGGGTCCGGTCTACGGCTATCAATGGCGTTCTTGGCCAACGCCCGACGGAAAGCATATCGACCAGATCAGCCAGGTGCTGCAGGAGCTCAAGCGCAACCCGGATTCGCGCCGCCTACTGGTGTCGGCCTGGAACGTGGCAGACATTCCCAGAATGAAGCTTGCGCCGTGCCACGCATTCTTTCAGTTCTACGTTGCGGCCGGGCGGCTGTCGTGCCAGCTGTATCAGCGCAGCGCCGACTTGTTCCTTGGCGTACCGTTCAACATCGCATCCTACGCGCTGCTCACCCTGATGGTGGCGCAGGTGTGCGGCCTTCGGCCGGGGGAATTTGTCCACACTTTCGGCGACACGCACCTGTACCTAAATCACCTGGACCAGGCGCGCGAGCAACTCGCACGCGAGCCAAGGGCTCTGCCCGTGATGCGCGTCAACCCACAAGTCCAAGACCTGTTCGCCTTCCGCTTCGAGGACTTCACCCTGGAGGGCTACGATCCACACCCGGCCATCAGAGCTCCGGTGGCGGTTTGAGTCGCTAAGCGGGGCGCCCCGGTGAGTGCACAGTCAAGCGGCGGTGCAGCACCGACGCCCCTGTCGCTGATCGTGGCGATGGCTCACAACCGGGTAATCGGCAGCCACGGCCGACTGCCCTGGCGGCTGCCTGAAGACCTGCGACGGTTCAAGGCGCTCACGCTCGGACACCATGTCATCGTAGGGCGCAAGACCTGGGAATCCATCGGCCGTCCGCTGCCCGGACGCATAAATCTGATCGTGACGCGCAATCGGACTTATTGCGCGGCTGGTGCAATAGTTGTCCACTCGCTTGCCGAGGCGCTCGCGCACGCGCGCGAAGATCCAGAGCCATTCGTGATCGGCGGCGCCGAGCTGTATCGCGAGGCGTTGCCGCTCGCCGACCGAATCTATCTCACCGAGCTGCGGGACGCCTACTCGGGCGACGCCTTCTTCCCGCCGCTCCCGGAAGGCGAGTGGCGCGCGGTGCGGTGCGAGCGGCATCCAGCGCGGGATAAGGAGCCGGCTTGGGACTTCGTGGTCTACGAACGGGCCCGGGGCGCGCGCAGCCAAGCGTGATTGAGCTCGACCCAAGCGCGCCCGGACCCTGGCGAGTCTGACTGGCCTCAAACGTCCACGAAGCGCTCGTGCGGCAGCGGGAATCCGTTGAACGTGCTCGCGTAAGCCGTGGTGTAGGCGCCGGCGTTGGGCAGGTAGACGAAGTCGTCGGCCTGCAGATCCTCGGGCAACAGCTGATCGCGCATGATGATGTCGACCGAGTCGCAGGTCGGGCCGGCCACCGTCCACGGAACGAGCTTTCCGACACGCTCGGTGACCACCTCGTAGGGCAGACCCTCGGTGGTTTCGATGATGCCTCCGAACATGCCCGCGTCGAGGTAGACCCAGCGCTTGGCGCTGCGGGTGGCCGTCCCCACCACGCGGCATACGAAGAAGCCCGCGTCGGAGACAAGGAAGCGTCCCGGCTCGGCCATCACGCGCACGCTTTCGGGTAGGCTGGCCAGCTCGCGGTTCACCACCTCGCCGATCACCTCGACCGACGGGATAGGCTTGGTGTAGCGCACCGGAAAGCCTCCCCCGATGTTGAGCAACCGCGGTTTGAGCCCCTTCAGTCTCATCTTGCGAAACACGCGTTTGGCAGCGTCAATCCCAGCGCGCCAGTTCTCGGCGTTGCGGCACTGGGAACCGACGTGGAACATCACGCCGGCCAGATCGGCTTTGAGATCGACTGCTGCCGCAATGATTTCCTCGGCCTCCTTGGGCTGGGCGCCGAATTTGCCGGACAGCGGCCAGTCGCTGCCCGCATTGGGCGCATCGATGCGCAGATACAGCTTGGCGTCGGGCTTGCACTCCACAATCTTGCGCAGCTCCTCGATGCTGTCGAGGACAAACCACTCGACGCCGTGCTGCGCCGCGTAGCGCAGATATTGGCGCGACTTCATCGGATTGCTGTAGAAGATCTCGGCCGGTGGCACGCCCAAGCCGCGCAGCAAGTCGAGCTCAGCGACCGAGGCGATCTCGAAGCTCACGCCCTCCTCAATCAAAGTCCGCAGCACGGTCGGGTGCGGATTGGCCTTGACGGCGTAATGAGGATGGACCCGCGGCATCGCCGCCTTGAGGCGTCTCGCCTTGGTGCGGATGATGTTTGGGTCGACCAGCAGGAAGGGCCTGTCATAGCCGCTGTGTGCGGCTTGCTTGGCCTGGTCGAAGTCGAGGCGGACCTCGGGATGGGTGTCGAGCGGGAGTTCAGGCTCGATCTTCTTGTACAGCGCGTTTCGCACAGACATTTATTTTTCTCCTGGAGACGCTAGGTGATCGGGATGTGCAGGTTCTTCAGATCCACGCTGGGAAAGTAGTTCCTCTTGCCTGTCATGATGACCTCCTCTTCGAGCTCGAGTGCGTGAGTGCACGGAATGTGAAAAAACACTCGCGAATTATAGGGCCATCGTCCCTGGAATCAAGCGTTTTGGTGAGCAAATTTCGCGCCGCTCCGCTACAGCCGAAATCGGCTCAACGTGAAGCGCCGCTCGAAGCGGCGTGCACGCGCTTGGCGCGCTGCTGCACGCGCAGAATGCCGGGGCGCCTTGGGGAGCTTTTGAGACCGGTGCGACCCGCTAGCGAGAGCGAGCGGGCCGGCAAGCCGGCTAGATCTTGGGCAGCGTGACGCCCGTTTGGCCCTGATACTTGCCGCCGCGATCCTTGTAGGACACCTCGCAGACGTCGTCGGCAGCAGCCTCCAGGAATATCACCTGAGCCACGCCTTCGTTGGCGTAGATCTTGGCCGGCAGCGGAGTGGTGTTGGAGAATTCGAGCGTCACGTAGCCCTCCCACTCGGGCTCAAGCGGAGTGACGTTGACGATGATGCCGCAGCGGGCGTAGGTCGACTTGCCTAGGCACAGCACCAGCACGTTACGCGGCACGCGAAAGAATTCCACGGTGCGCGCGAGCGCGAACGAGTTCGGCGGGATGATGCAGTGCGGGCCCTTGATGTCGACGAAGGACTTGGGATCGAAGTTCTTGGGATCAACGATGGTGCTGTTGATGTCGGTGAACAGCTTGAATTCGTCGGAGCAGCGGATGTCGTAGCCGTAGCTGGAGGTTCCATAGGACACCAAGCGCTGGCCGTCGAGCTCCTTGATGTTGCCAGGCTCGAATGGCTCGATCATGGCGCGCTCGGACGCCATGCGGCGGATCCACCGATCGGATTTGATGGTCATCGACGTCAGCTGTTCTTGATCACGATTTTGGGGAACGACGCGCTAAAGTCCTGGGCCTTCTCTGCGATTCGCACGGCGACCCGGCGCGCGATCGCCCGGTAGATGTGTGCGGTGTTGGAGTGGGGCTCGGCCGCCACAGTGGGATTGCCCGAGTCGGCCTGCTCACGGATGCGGATGTCCAGGGGCAGCGAGCCCAACACCGCCACGCCGTAGTCGTTTGCCATCTTCTGGGCGCCGCCGGCGCCGAATATGTGCTCCTCGTGGCCACAGCGCGCGCAAACATGGGTGCTCATGTTCTCAACGATGCCCAGGATCGCCACGTTGACCTTCTCGAACATCTTGAGTCCCTTGCGGGCGTCGAGTAGCGCGATGTCCTGTGGTGTGGTCACGATCAGCGCACCGGTGACCGGCACCTTCTGCGCCAGGGTGAGCTGGATGTCGCCGGTGCCCGGTGGCATGTCCACGACCAGGTAATCGAGGTCGTTCCATAGAGTGTCGCGCAGCAGCTGCTCCAGCGCCTGGGTCACCATCGGCCCGCGCCACACCATGGGCTGCTCCACGTCGATCAAAAAGCCGATGGACATCGCCTGCACGCCATGAGCGAGCATCGGCTGCAAGCGCTTGCCGTCGGGGGAAGTCGGCCGCTCGCCCTGCAGGCCCAACATCGTGGGCTGAGACGGGCCGTAGATATCGGCATCCAAGATTCCGACTGCAGCCCCCTCCGCCGCGAGCGCCAGAGCCAGGTTCACGGCCACGGTGGATTTGCCTACCCCGCCCTTGGCGGAGGCCACCGCAATGATGTTGCGGACCCCGGGGACCAGCGGTACCCCGCCTTGCACCGCATGCGACACGATCTTGAAATCGACGCCGACTCTAACCTTGCCGATCCCCGCGAGGCCCTCGAGTGCCCCTTGGAGCGCTTCGCGGACCCCGTCAAGCTGACTCTTGGCCGGGTAGCCGAGCACAACGTCGACGGCGATCTCGTCGCTGCCGGTCACCTGGATCTTTTTGATCTCCTTACTCGAGACGTAGTCTTTGCCGGTGGTCGGATCGATGATCTGCTTGAGACGGTCCTGGACTTGCGCTTCGGTGATCGGCACGGTTGGAAGCCTCTGGAGAAGGCGCGAATTCTAGCATCGCCTGCTCACTGGCGACGCACGGCGTTTGTTAGACTCGTACTTTTTCCCCCGTTTTCGAAATGCCGCGCAGGATTCTGGTCACATCGGCGCTGCCGTACGCCAACGGCAGTATCCACCTTGGGCACCTGGTGGAGTACATCCAGACCGATATTTGGGTGCGCTTTCACAAAATGCAGGCCGACAGTCAGGTGCACTACGTCTGCGCAGATGACACCCATGGTACGCCGATCATGCTGCGCGCCGACCAAGAGGGGATCAGCCCCGAGGAGCTGATCGCGCGTGTGTACCAAGAGCATAGGCGTGACTTCGCCGGGTTTCATGTCGAGTTCGACAACTACTACACCACCAACTCGCCCGAGAACCAGGCGTTCTGCGAAGACATCTACGAGCAACTGCAGGCCCGCGATCTGATCGCGCGCCGACCAGTCGAGCAGTTCTACGACCCGGTCAAACAGATGTTTCTGCCCGACCGGTTCATTCGGGGCGAGTGCCCCAATTGTCACTCGAAAGATCAATACGGTGACTCCTGCGAGGTGTGCGGGACAACATACAGTCCAACCGATCTCATCAATCCCTACTCGGCAGTGTCGGGGGCGGCACCCGTGCGACGCGCCTCGGAACACTACTTCTTTAAGCTCAGCGATCCGCGCTGCCGCGGCTTCCTCGAGCAATGGACGCAAGGCCGGCTGGGCGCGCAGCCTCCGTTGCAGCCCGAAGCGGCAAACAAGATGCAGGAGTGGTTCTCAGCCGGGCTACAGGACTGGGACATCTCTCGCGATCCGCCCTATTTCGGCTTCCCGATACCCGGGAGCAACGGCCAAAAGTTCTTTTACGTCTGGCTCGATGCACCGGTGGGCTATTTCGGTAGTTTCAAGAACTACGCCACGCGGCTGCACGCAGCCGGGATCATGCTGGAGGTAGACGCTTTCCTGCGCCCGGGACACGCTACCGAAATGGTTCACTTCATCGGCAAGGACATTCTCTACTTCCATGCTCTGTTTTGGCCCGCGATGCTGCATTTTGCCGGCTACCGCACACCCACGAAGATTGCGGCGCACGGGTTTCTCACGGTGGATGGCCAGAAAATGTCCAAGTCACGCGGGACATTCATCACCGCGGAGAGCTATCTGAGGCTTGGTTTGAACCCGGAGTGGCTGCGCTACTACTACGCCGCCAAGCTCGGTCCCAGCATGGAAGACGTAGACCTCAACCTCGAGGATTTCGTGGCCCGCGTCAACAGCGACTTGGTGGGCAAATACGTGAACATCGCAAGTCGCACCGCTGCGTTCATTCACAAGCATTTCGAGAGCACGCTCAGCGTGTCGCTGCAGGATGCGCGCTCCGACGGCGTGCTCGACGACATCGCGCAGCATGCCCTGGACAGCGCACGCGACGAAGAATTGGAGGAACTCGCGCTGGGACTATCCGATGGCCTGGAGCGGCCCCAGCTGCTGGCTGTGATCTGCCGCAGCGCAACTCAGATCGCGGCGCTGTACGAGGCACGCGAGTATGGCAAGGCGCTACGCCGGATCATGGCGCTCGCCGATCTGTGCAACCGCTATGTGGATCGCCTCGCCCCTTGGGATCTCGCCAAGGACGTGCGGCGCAACGCCGCACAGATCCAAGTGGGATGCACCATCGCGCTCAATGCATTTCGCCTGCTCACGCTGTACCTCAAGCCGGTCCTGCCGCAGGTAGCGCTAGACGCGGAGCGCTTTCTCAACATCGCGCCGCTCACGTGGGCCGACACCTCCACACTGCTGCCTGCGGAGCATCGGATTAACGCGTACAAGCACCTCGTCACGCGAGTCGACGCGCGCCAGCTCGCCGCTCTAGTGGAAGCCAACAAGGAAAGTTTGTCTTCAACCGCAGCCTCTCCGCCCGGCTCTTCCGCCTTGCCTCCAATGCCGGTCTCGGAAGGCGCGGCGAGCCCGGGAAAGGACGAAAGGGCCACCACCCCCCCGTTTATCACCATCGACGAGTTCAACAGGCTCGAGCTGCGCGTTGCGCGCATTGTGAGCGCCGAGCACGTCGACGGCGCGGACAAATTGCTGAAGCTCAAGCTCGACCTAGGTAATGGGCAGATGCGTCAGGTGTTCGCCGGCATCAAAGCCGCCTACGATCCGCAGCGCCTCAAAGGTCGCCTCGCGGTCGTGGTGTCGAACCTACAGCCGCGCAAGATGCGTTTTGGCGAGTCGCAGGGCATGGTATTGGCGGCAAGCGGTGAGGGTCCCGGCATTTTTCTGTTGAGCCCAGACGAAGGGGCGCAGCCTGGGATGCGAGTGAAGTAATCGCCCCGCATCATGAAGATCACCAAGCTCATCATCGTGCACGGCTGCGTGCAGGGTGTAGGCTTTCGCGAGTCTTTGCGTCGCGAGGCGCAACGCGTGGGCGTGACCGGCTGGGTGCGCAACCGCCATGATGGAACCGTCGAGGCCATCGTGCAGGGCTCGCCGCAGGAGGTGGGCCGAGTGCTCGAGTGGATGCGCCACGGCCCGCCCAGCGCGCGAGTCACACATATGCACGTGGACGAGGCCGCCGGTGAGTTCGACGCTTTCGAGCAGCGCCCGTCCGGCTGAGCTCGCCTATTCGCTCGCTTGGACTGATCAGGGCCGAGTGCAGATCGGTTGCTCGATCTGCTCGCCGCCGATTTCGCTGCGCTGGCGCCGCCGAGGGCGATCGCTAATAGACCACTTGAACGTTACTTGGCTCCAGCCACGCGCCGAGCGCGCGTAGCAGCTCATCGTCGAGTCTCACGCGCCACTCCTCACCGAGGTCGATGCGGCAGCACGCCCCGGCGTTGCTATATACGATGGACACCGGGCAGGTACCCTGCTTGTAAGGGGACAGCAGCTCGCGCAGGCGGGCTCCGCTCGATTCCCCGTTGCACACCAAGCGCACGCCGCGGGCGAAGCGGCCGCGCGCCGATGGCAGGTCGTAGAGCTTCTCGGCCGCGATCCGAACCCCGCCAGTGAACTCGTCGCTTTGCGGCCGGCCTTCGACCACCAGGAGTTGATCCTCCTTAAGCAGACTGCGGCTTGCCTCGAATAGCTCGTTGTAGACGGTCACCTCGACGCGCGCCGTGCCGTCTTCGAGCTGCACGATCGCCATGCGGCCGCGACGGCTCTGCTGTATGCGTAGGGCATTGACTACCCCGGCCACGACGACGCTTTGGTTCTGCGGCGTCACATTGACGAGCGAGCTGCGAACCAGCGGCGAGACTTCCTGTGCATAGCTGGAAAACGGATGTCCGCTCAGATAGAAACCGAGTGCTTGTTTTTCTTCGAGCAGCTGTTGCCTCTCAGTCCAGCGCGGCCGGTCGACCAGCTCGAGGCCAACCTCGCCCACAGCCGATTCGCCGCCGAACAGGCTCGCCTGCGCGCCAGCGCGGCTGCGCTGTTCCGCCCCCTCCATCGCGACACCGGCCGAGGCCAACAAGCGATGGCGGTGATCGTCGATGCTGTCGAAGGCCCCGGCTCGGATCAGTGACTCGAGCACGCGCCGGTTGACGATGCGTTTATCCACCCGCTGGCAAAACTCGAACAGATCGCGGAACAATCCACCCGACTCGCGCGCCGCAACGATCGCGCTGATCGCCGACTCGCCGGTGCCTTTGACCGCACCCAGTCCGTAGCGGATCTGCTTGTCGCTCACCGGCACGAAGCGGTACTGCGAGCAGTTGACGTCCGGCGGCAAGATCTGCAGGCCGTTGGCCAGCGCATCCTCGCACAGCTGGTGTACCTTGTCGGTGTCGTCCATCAGTGCCGACAGGTTGGCCGCCAAGAACGCTGCAGCGTGATGAGCTTTCATGTACGCCGTCTGGTACGCGACTAGCGCGTAGGCGGCAGCGTGCGACTTGTTGAAACCGTATCCTGCGAACTTCTCCATCAGGTCAAACAGCTGCGTCGCCTTCTCGCGCGCCAGCCCGAGCCTTAGCGCTCCGGCCACAAAGATGTCGCGCTGCTGCGCCATCTCCTCTGCCTTCTTCTTGCCCATGGCGCGACGCAACAGGTCAGCAGCACCCAGGGTGTAGCCACCGATCACCTGGGCGATCTGCATGACCTGCTCCTGGTACACCATGATCCCGTAGGTAGGGCTCAGTATGGGCTCCAGCCGAGGGTCAAGGAAGTGTACGCGCTTGCCGTGTTTGCGCTCGATGAACTCGGGAATGAGCTCCATTGGACCCGGCCGATAAAGCGCCACCAGCGCGATAATGTCCTCAAACCGGTCGGGTTTCGCCTTTCTCACCAGATCGCGCATCCCGCGCGATTCAAATTGGAATACGGCCGTCGTGTTCCCCGTCGAGAAGATCTTGTACGCGTCCAAATCGTCGAGCGGGATGCTCTCCAGCGTGACTGCCTCTACGGGGCGTGTCCCATCGGCAAGCTCTGCGTTGCGTTCCCGGATAAACCTGAGCGTCCAGTCCAGAATGGTGAGTGTGGTCAGGCCCAGGAAGTCGAACTTGACTAGGCCTATTGCCTCCACGTCGTCCTTGTCGAACTGACTCACGACGTTGTCGGTGCCCTCGGCGCTGTACAGCGGGCAGAAATCGGTGAGCTCGCCTGGCGCAATCAGAACGCCGCCCGCATGCATGCCCACGTTGCGCGTGATCCCTTCGAGCCGCTCAGCCAGCTCCAGCAACCCGCGCACTTCCTCCTCCCTGCGCTCGCGCTCGGCCAGCAGCGGCTCCATTTCGCGCGCCATCTTGAGTGTCACCAACTTGCCGGGCTGAAACGGGATCAACTTCGCGAGTTGATCGCAGAAGTTGTAGGGCATGTCCAGCACCCGCCCCACGTCGCGCACCACCGCCCTCGCCGCCATGGTGCCGAAGGTCGCGATCTGCGACACGCTGTGCTCGCCGTACTTCTGGCGCACGTACTCGATCACGCGATCGCGCCCATCCTGGCAGAAATCCACGTCGAAGTCGGGCATTGAAACGCGCTCCGGGTTGAGAAAGCGCTCGAACAGTAGGTCGTAGCGCAGCGGATCGAGATCTGTAACACCGAGGCTGTAGGCCACCAGCGAGCCGGCACCCGAACCGCGACCCGGCCCGACCGGCACCCCGTTGCGCTTTGCCCAGTTGATGAAATCGGCCACGATCAGGAAGTACCCGGCAAAACCCATCTTGACGATGGTTTCGATCTCGAGCGCTAACCTGTCGCGATAACGCGGCGTCTGCGCGTGGCGATGAGCGGAATCGGGATACAGCGCAAGCAGCCGTTTCTCAAGACCGGTCAGTGCTTCGCTGCGCAAATACTCGTCGAGGCCGCTGTTGTCTGGGGTCGGAAACAGGGGCAACTTGCTCTTGCCCAGTTCGAGCTCGAAGCTGCAGCGGCGGGCGATCTCAACGCTGTTGGCCAATGCAGCCGGGATGTCGGCGAACACGCGCGCCATCTCAGCTTGGGTCTTGAAATACTGGTCCGGCGTGAAAGCGCGCGGCCGGCGCTGATCGGCAAGAATGTAGCCTTGACTGATGCACACACGTGCCTCGTGCGCCCTGTACTCCTCGGGGGTCAAAAATTGCACCGGATGGGTGGCCACCACCGGCAGGCGCAGGGAAGCCGAGAGACGCACTGCGCGCTGCAAGTAACCGTCGTCTTCGGGGTGACCCGCACGCTGGAGTTCGAGGTAGTAGCGCCCGGGGAACAGTGCTGCCCAGCCCTGGGCGAATCGCTTAGCTTGTGCTGCGTTGTCACCCAGAAGCGCATGACCGACATCGCCCATCGAGGCGGCGGAAAGAGCGATCAGCCCTTCGGTCCCCAGCTCGCGGAACCAAGCCTTGGCAACCTCGGCGCGACCCCTGCGCTGGTTTTCGCGATACGCCCGCGACAGCAGCTTGCACAGCCGCAGGTAGCCGACGCGGTTCTGACACAGCAGCAACAAGCGGTATGGCTTGTCGCGGTCCTGTTCGTTGGCGATCCACAGGTCGCAGCCGACAATGGGCTTGAGCCCAGCGGCACGTGCAGTCTGATAGAACTTCACCAGGCCGAAGACATTGCCCAAATCAGTGAGCGCCAGAGCCGGCATCCGGTCTGCGACAGCGCGCTCGACGGCTGCATCGAGGCGGACGACGCCGTCGGAGATCGAGTACTCGCTGTGCAGCCGGAGGTGGATGAATTGCGGTCCCACGTTCGAATTCTACGACGCGCAAGCGCCATCGTGTGCTGCGGGCGGCCACCGCGCCGTTCAGCGCGGGTTGCGTGTCACCCGGTTGACTGCGGGCCGCCGCCGTGTCCTGGGATGGCGCAGGACTGAGGCTATAATGCGACGCCCATGGATCAAATCGTTTGCGGCCCCGCACGCGCTGCGCGGCAAGATCACCAGCAAGCCCCGCGCTGCGCATGAGCGATGCGCGTCAAGTGCGCGCGGCGGCCGTCGTGATGGTCGCGCTAGTGCTCATCTGGGGCTATGCCTGGGTGCTATCGAAGCTGGCGTTACAGTATTGCGGCCCATTCGAGTTCGCGACCTTGCGTACCGCAGTGGGCGCAGCTTTCTTGTTTCCCGCGCTGCTGTGGCAGCGCAAGCCGCTGTGGCCGGACCATCCCGAGGAGACATTCCTGGTGGGCGTGGTCCAAACCGCCTCGTTTCTATTGCTCAACAGCTGGGCGCTGTCGCAGGGCGAGCCCGGTAAGACCTCGGTGCTGGTGTTCACCATGCCCTTCTGGGTGCTTGCCTTCGCCTGGCCCATCCTAGGCGAACGCATTCAAGCCTCGGGGTGGCTAGCAGTGCTGCTCGCAGCGCTGGGACTGATGTTGATTCTGGAGCCCTGGGGCCTGCCCGCGACGCTGCTTGCTAAGCTCCTGGCGGTACTCGCCGGTATGTGTTGGGCGCTCGGAGTGGTCATTTTCAAGCGACTGCACAACCGCCATCCGGTAGACATGTTCAACTTCACGTTCTGGCAGATGGCGCTGGGCCTTATCCCGATGGTCGTCGTCGCGCTCGCCGCCCATGCTCGTCCGATCGAATGGACAGGCGAGTTCATACTGCTCACACTGCTGCTCGGCGTGGTGGGTAGCGCCGTGGGATGGATGGCGTGGTTTTACGTTCTGCGACGGCTCCCCGCGGGCACGACGAGCATGAGCTCACTGGGCATTCCGCTCGTGGCGCTGTGCGCCTCGGTGCTCCAGCTGGGTGAGCGCCCTCGCGCCGCGGAGCTCGCCGGGATGGTGTTGATCGTGGCAGCGCTGGCGATCGTGTCCTGGGAGACGATCCGCACGCACCGCGAAGTCGAGCCCCTGATGGGCCAAGAATGATATGAAACCGAGCCAGTCGCACATCTTGCAGGTTCGAGGCCTGCGCTATCACGTGCGCAGCTGGGGCGACGAGCGCGCCCCGAAGCTGGTCTTGCTGCACGGTTGGATGGACGTATCGGCGTCGTTCCAGTTTCTAGTCGATGCCCTGCTGGGCGACTGGTACGTCGTCGCTCCGGACTGGCGCGGATTTGGGCTCTCGGAATGGGCGAGCGCCGGCTATTGGTTCCCGGACTATGTCGCAGATCTGGACGTGCTGCTGCGGCAAGTAGCACCTGAGCATTCGGTGAGCCTCGTGGGCCACAGCATGGGCGGCAACGTCGCTGGACTGTACGCGGGTATCCGCCCCGGGCGCATCGCCAAATTGGTTTTGCTCGAGGGCTTCGGGCTGCCGCGCAGCGCTTCGAGCATCGCCCCCCAGCGCTACGCCAAGTGGCTAGACGAGATGGTGCGGCCGCCGTCTTTCAAGCCCTATGCCTCGTTCGAGGAGGTGGAGGCGCGGTTGATGCAGAACAATCGCAGGCTGTCATTGGAGAAGGCCCGTTTTCTCGCACCGCACTGGGCCAAGCGCCTCGAGTCGGGCGAAGTTGTACTGAACAGCGATCCCGCGCACAAGATGGTGAACCCAGTCTTGTATCGCCTGGAGGAGGCGCTGGCCTGCTGGAGGCAAATCAGCGCCCCGGTGCTGTGGGTGTGGGGAGACGGGCGCTGGGTGCGCCAGTGGCTAAAAGACAACGAGGCGGACCTCGAGGAGCGGCGCGCGGCATTCGGCAACCTGACCGAGCGCTCGCTCGCCGACGCCGGGCACATGATGCACCATGATCGGCCTGATGCGCTGGCCGCGGTTCTCGAGGAGTTTCTCGCAGGCGGAAAGCCGACCGATCATTGACGGATTCGCCGGTGCCCGCTCCCCTCACCGCCGACCGAATCCGTCGAGCACGTCACCCACCACTTGTTTGGCGAAACGCGCATCGAGCTTGGCGTGCTGCACCAGCAGCCGATACCACAAGGCACCGAACAGCAGATCGATCATCACATCCAGGTCGGCGTCGGGTTTGAGCTCACCGCGCAAGCGGCCGCGCTCGACCACTTGGTACAGAACCGCCCGCCGCTTGGCGATGAGCGCTTCGCGCAGAATCTCGAGAAACTCCGGGTCATAGACGGCGTCGGCCATTAACCCACGCATGGTCGGCCCGGAGATGTCGGTCAGCCGTTTGAACGCAGCGCAGAAAAACCATTCGAGGTCGGCGCGCAAACTGCCCTTGTCCGGTATGGGTAGTTTGCTCGCCGCATGATTGGCATAGGCCTCGAGAACCAGCTCTGCCTTCGATTTCCACCAGCGGTAGATGGTTTGCTTGCCCACGCCAGCCTGGCGCGCAACGCTCTCGATGGTGAGCGCGCCGTAACCCTCCTGCTCCAGCAAGGCGACGACCGCATCGAGTATGGCTTCATGCGAATCCTCGCTACGAGGTCGCCCGCGCAGCGGTCGCGCGTTTGCCTCTGCGGAAGCGCCGGAATCTGACTTAGCCATTACCCAGATGCGGACCGAAAAATGGTTACCTCGCCTTGGCTAACGCCTGGTCGATGTCCCAGAGGATATCGTCCAGGTCCTCGATGCCAATGGACAGGCGGATCATGTCGGGTGTAACGCCGGCTTTGAGCTGCTCTTCTTCGGAGAGCTGGCGGTGCGTGGTCGAAGCCGGGTGGATCACCAGCGTTTTGGCATCCCCCACGTTGGCCAGGTGGCTCAGAAACTGCACCCCCTCGATGAATTTGACACCGGCATCCTGCCCGCCCTTGATGCCAAAAGTCATGATCGCGCCCGCTCCCTTGGGCATGTACTTCTGCGCGAGTGCGTAGTACGGGCTCGAGGGCAGGCTGGGATAATTGACCCAGCTCACCTGCGGGTGCTCCGCCAGGAACTTCGCTACAGCCAGGGCGTTGGCCACATGGCGCTCCATGCGCACGTGCAGGGTCTCCAGGCCTTGCAGCAACAGCCAGGCGCTCAGGGGAGACATCGCCGGGCCGAGCGTGCGCATCGTTTCC